>Ga0163144_10018006_pt1 | contig 14338 bp, 14 predicted proteins | sample OliLak19BULKMAT1_FD_123175 | JGI IMG/M metagenome (GOLD analysis project Ga0163144, IMG submission 123175) | Freshwater microbial mat bacterial communities from Lake Vanda, McMurdo Dry Valleys, Antarctica - Oligotrophic Lake LV.19.BULKMAT1 | ecosystem: Environmental > Aquatic > Freshwater >... | reverse complement strand
CATCGCGCGGTGAAAAACAGGCCAAACAGATGGCCTCGTGGCTGCGCAAACACCTACCGCGCAAACACCGGATACTGGTCAGCCCGAGCGAACGCACCCAGCAGACCGCCCACGCCCTGGAGCTTCCCTATGAAGTGGACGCCAAGCTCGGCGTCGGATCGTCCGTTCTTGAAGCGCTGGTCGCCGCCCAATGGCCCGATCATAGCGGCGCGGTGCTGTTGATTGGTCACCAACCCACCCTGGGTCGCCTGGCCGCCTTGCTGCTAAGCGGCAGCGAGGCCGACTGGTCGGTCAAAAAAGGCGGCGTCTGGTGGTTCTCCAATCGCACCCGTCAAGACGAAACCCAGACCGTTCTCCGCGCCGTCCTCCATCCCGACTTTCTCTAGGCGCAGTCGGGCTTAAGTCGGGCTTTATGCGCTCAAGCTTGCGTGGGGTTCTGCCGTAGAATCCCCGTCACCCTTTAGTGCATTTGGCGCCTTCGGCCCATGACCAACATGAACCACCCCGACGGTCGAACCCTGCCCCGCCATACGCCGTTGCTGCGCCTGCTGTCCATCATCGTTCTACTCAGCGGCTGCGAACAATTGGGCCTGGAAACGCCGTTGCAGGCGAACGGCCGGATGGAAGCCGAAGGCAAGGCCATCGGCAGTTCCTGTCGTCAGGCCGGTCGCGCGCTGGAGGACTGCTACCAGATCAATCCAAAGGCGCCCAAGGCGGCGATCTTCTCCGGCTGGCGCGAAATGGACGCTTATATGCGGGAAAACCAGATCGAAGAGGTCAAGCCGCTGTTTCCAATGAAGCCGCCCGAGCCAAAGAAAAAGAAGAAGCCACCGCTGGCGGAAGGCGCGTTGCCTGAAGGCGCCGCCGGTGAGGGTAAAGAGGGGCTCAGCCCCGCCAATCCGGACGCGCCCGCCGGAAAGCCGCCGGCAGGCGATGCCGCACCGGTGCCGCAACACTGAATCTGGTCCGAACGTGTTGTCGCGTCAGGTAAAAATGCTACTCGCCACCCTTCTCGTCCTTGCCACTCTGGCGGGCGCCGGTTTGTACTGGCTGTCCGGCAATATCAACCGGCTCGCCAAAAACGCGATCGAAAGCTACGGTAGCGCGATGACACTGGGCAATGTCAAGGTCGGGTCGGTAAAGATCGCTGCCGCCAATGGGCAGGGCACTATTAGCAATCTGGTGATCGGCAATCCACCAGGCTTCAAGACCACCCATGCGATGAAGCTGGGTCGCCTGGCTATCGATATCGACATTTCCAGCATTACCAACGATGTGATCCATATCCGGCGCATTGCCATCGTGGCGCCGGAAGTCATCTATGAAAAAGGCGATGTCCTGACCAACTTCGACGCCATTCAGGTGAACATCGGGACCTACCTTGGCCCCGATGACAACGACCCCAATACGCCGATGGAAAAGAAAGGCGGCAAGCGGCTGATCGTGGATGAACTCACGGTCCGCGAGGCGAAGGCGGAGGCCAGCGCGGCCTTCATGAACGGCAAGACGGTCCGCGTGGCGTTGCCCGACATCACGCTGAAAGACATCGGAAAAGCGGAGGGCGGCATCACACCAGGCGAACTCGGTCAGCGCGTCGTCGGCGCGCTCAAGGCCAGGCTAAGCGGTGCGGTGAGCTTTGATCGGCTCATAAAATCGACCGGTGAAGCCATCAATCGGACGGGACAGGCGATCAAGGGTTTATTCAAGTGACGGGAGTGAAGCCGACGGCAGGCACCCTGCTCTATTGCCGTCCCGGCTTTGAACGCGAGTGCGCGCAGGAAATCACCGCCGCCGGGGCCGCGATCAAGCTTAGCGGCCAGGTACAGTCCGTCGAAAATTCTGGCTATGTAGTTTTCCTTCCCCGCCACGACGCCCATGACGGTGCCGCCAGGCTGCGGCAGCAACTAAAGTTCTCGGACGTTGTCTTCCCGCGCCAGATCATCCATGAGGCCGTACTGTGCGACACGTTGCCCGCCGGTGACCGCATCACGCCGTTGGTCGACATCATCAAACAGAATTTCGACGGTCGTTTTGCCGAGTGTTGGCTGGAGACCGCCGACACCAACGAAGCCAAGGAGCTCAGCGGCTTCCTCAAGCGCTTCAGCCCGGCGTTTAACAGTGCCGCCAGCAAGACAGGTATCGTCAATGCGCGTCGTGGCAGCGGCCGTTTGCACGTCTTTTTCCTCGGCTCGGGTGCGGCCTGGATCGGCGTCACCGATCACGCCAATAGCGCGCCGTGGCCGATGGGTATCCCGCGCCTGAAGATGCCGCGCGACGCCCCGTCCCGCTCGACGCTTAAACTGGCCGAAGCCTTGATGATCTTCCTTGACGAGCCACAGCGCGCCGAACTACTGCGCGAGGGCAGAACCGCCGTCGACCTCGGTGCCGCGCCGGGCGGCTGGACCTGGCAACTGGTGCACCATGGCCTGCATGTCACGGCCATCGACAATGGCTCGCTCGACCCGGCGCTATTGGCCAGCCATCAGGTCGAGCATCTACGCGTGGACGGCTTCCACTGGAAACCGAAGCGCCCGGTGGATTGGGTGGTGTGCGACATGATCGAACAGCCGGGGCGGATTGCCGCGTTGATTGGCGACTGGCTGGCCGAAGGACACGCCCGCTACGCCATCTTCAACCTGAAGCTGCCGATGAAGAAACGCCGCGAACAAGTCCTCGCCGCGTACGCCGCGATCACTCAACGCCTCGGCGGTCGCCCTTTTCAATGGCGCTGCCGGCAGCTTTACCACGACCGCGAGGAAGTAACCGTGTTCGTTGCCCTGGATCCGCACCACCATTAGTGGTCGCTGTACTAAAATACGTTTTGCGCGTCGCACCGGTTGACGCGCTCGTTGTTTGGCGTCCTGCCATCGAACACCCCCCCAAACGTATCGCCGCCTGAACCGGTTCCCTTATGCAGCTCTGCTGCTGGGGCGGGCCGACCCAGGAGCTGCTTTGAACACCGAAACCCAAAACACAACCCCCACAACCCACACAACCCATACCACCGATGGCACGGTAGAAATCAATCCCAGCCCGGCGGCGCCCGAACCTGCCGCGCCAGCCGTTCCCCGATTCGACCAACTCGGGCTGTTGCCGGAGCTCCTGCGGGCGGTCCACGATGCCGGTTACACGCATCCGACACCCATCCAGGCGCAGGCGATTCCGATCATTCTGGCCGGCAAGGACGTTATGGGCGGGGCACAGACCGGAACCGGCAAGACGGCGGGATTCACCCTGCCGCTGCTGCAACGCCTGGCCCGTCATGCCAGTAGCTCCCCCTCTCCCGCCCGCCATCCGGTGCGGGCGCTAATCCTGGCGCCGACACGCGAACTGGCGATGCAGGTACATGAGAGTGTCGTCACCTACAGCAAACACGTCCCCCTGCGCTCGGTGTGCATCTATGGCGGCGTCGATATCAAGCCGCAGATAGCCGAACTGCGTGAAGGCCGCGAGATCGTCGTCGCTACCCCCGGCCGCCTGCTTGCTGATGTGCAGCAGAAAAGCGTGAGTTTCGCCTCGGTCGAGGTTCTGGTGCTGGACGAAGCCGATCGCATGCTGGACATGGGATTTATTCCGGACATCAAGCGCATCCTCGACATGTTGCCCAAGGCGCGCCAGAGTCTGCTGTTTTCGGCTACGTTCTCAAACGAGATCAAAAAACTCGCCGACTCCATGCTGAAGGAGCCACAACTGATCGAGGTGGCGCGGCGCAATGCCGTCAGCGAAACCATCACCCATCGCGTCTATCCGGTGTCTTCGGACCTGAAACGCAGCCTGATGGTGCATTTGCTGACGCATCAGGACCTGCGTCAGGTGCTGGTCTTTGTCGGCACCAAATTTGGCGCCAGCCGGCTGGCTGTCTATCTGGCGAAACAGGGCATTGAGGCCGACGCCATCCACGGCGATAAGAGCCAGGCGCAGCGTACCGATGCCCTGGAAGGTTTCAAGGCCGGCAAGATCCGCGTCTTGGTCGCTACCGACGTGGCGGCACGGGGTCTGGACATCGACGACCTGCCCGTCGTCATCAACTACGAACTGCCGCACACGGCCGAGGACTACGTGCACCGCATCGGCCGTACCGGCCGCGCCGGTAAGCTTGGCAACGCGACATCGTTGTTTTCGCCCGACGAATCAGGCCGCTTGGCCGACATCGAGAAGCTGATCAAAATGTCGATTCCGCGGGTCGAGATCAGCGGATTCAATCTCGGCGCGAGCCCTACGGAGCGTGAAGGCGCACGCGAGGGGGGCCGTGAAGGCCGTGAATCGGGTCACGGCACTGGCGCCGACCGCAGTCGGCACGAACCCCGTGAACGCAGCAGCGGTAGCGGACATAAACGGGAACACGAGGAACGCCATCGCGAGCACGCTAAAAAGCCCGAACGCCGACCACCCCCGCATCTACCCGCCGCCTCGGCTCATCTGCCCAAACTGCCAAAACTGGACTTCGATCCGTTTCGCCCCTACGAGAACAAGGTCAGCGCCAGCGCGACTCCGACCGCCGAAAAGGCCTCTGCCACCCGTCCGCAACGGCCCGTCGCCGCGCTGCTGGGCGGTCTGGGCAAGAAATAGCGCGGGATGCGAGTGAAGTGAGTGAGGTGACTGAGGTGTTGACCGCCATGCGGTCACATCGGTAGCTCAGGTGCCGATCAGAACGCGATCTCCAGCGACAGCCAGGGGCACGGACAGCAGCGATTCCCCTTCGCAATCGCCCAGCTCGCAATAGCCATCCGCCCATCGATAACGGGCGTAATGAACGTTGCAGCTGATACTGATATGGGGCTTGAAAATCAGTCGTTCCTGCGACGCCGCCAAGGGCACACCAAAATGCGCGCAGCGATTGAGGTAACCCAGAACGCCATCGCCGCTACGCAGAACTAGCAGGCGAAACGGCTTGTCGGCCGGGCCGATAGCACTGTCAGCCCCAATGGTACCGTTGGGGCCAAATGCCATCATCCGCACTCCACCGTCCGGAAAGTCCCCCAAGGGCCCTAGATCCGTTCCAGGAACCGGGGCGTGCGGCAGGTCCGACCACGGCGGCGTCGCCCCTGCCACAGCGTCAGCCGTTAGGCCCAAGCGAGCAAACCGAGCAGCAAACTCAGGCGACGGCCTGAATCGGGATCTGCCGGCTGTGGTTGGTCATGCGATTTCTGGCGTCCACATAAACCAGATCGGGTGCGAACTTTTGCAGCTCGATCTCGCTCATCGTGACGTAACTGGCGATGATCAACAGATCGCCCGGTGCTGCCCGGCGTGCCGCCGCGCCATTCACCGAGATCGTGCCGGAACCCCGTTCCGCACGTATCGCGTAGGTGGTGAAGCGCTCGCCGTTATTGACGTTGTAGATATCAATCTGCTGATATTCCTTAATGTCCGCCGCCTCCAGCAGCGCCTCATCAATCGCGCAGGAACCCTCGTAGTGCAGTTCGGCGTGGGTCACCGTGACCCGGTGAAGCTTTGACTTAAGCATCATTCGTTGCATTGTCGTTCCCTTCTCATGCAAAGGCGGCAATCAGCCGGTTGTGTGTGGCCTAGTGTGTGGCCTAGCGTGTAACTTAGTACGTAAATCGTACGTAAATCGAATTTGGGGTGAGCCCCACAGTGTTGCCCCAACTTAGCTCTATCCAAACCGCGTTACCGTGTTACCAACAGACGCCCAACACATTCCCATCGTTTCCGCTACTGGCACACCACCGGCATGAGCGCATCGTGGTGACCTAAACTTCCAGATTGTCGATGAGGCGCGTGCTACCTAAACGCGCCGCTGCCAACACCACCAAACCGGAATCGTGAACGGACGGCAATTGTAAATCAAGTTTTTTGCGCAGTGCAACATAGTCGGGCGCCCAACCGGCTCTCTCCAAGGCTGAGAACGCTGACGTTTCGAGCGCCGCATAGTCTCGAGCCCCCTGCCGCACGGACTCTGCCAGCCCAGACAACAGCCCATAAAGCCGCGGCGCCTCTGTCCGTTCCACGGCATTGAGATAACCGTTGCGTGAGGAAAGCGCCAAGCCATCAGCCGCCCGCAGGGTCTCGCCGGCAATGATTTCTATCGGCAGGTTCAGTTCTTCAACCATGCGGCGTATCACCAGTTGTTGCTGGTAATCCTTCTTTCCGAACAGCGCCACCTCGGGCTGAACGATTTGAAACAACTTCATGACGACGGTCGCCACACCCCTGAAGAAGCCCGGACGAAATTCCCCCTCAAGGATATCGGCCAGCGCAGGCGTCGGTTCAACGTGGCACGCTTGGGCCTGCGGGTACATTTCCGATTCGGCCGGCGCAAACACATGGTCAACGCCAACTGATCGCATTTGGTCGCAATCCTGCTCAAAGGTTCTCGGGTACGTCTCGAAGTCTTCGCCGGGACGAAACTGCAAGCGATTGACGAACAGCGTGGCAATAACCGTGTCGGCACGTTCACGCGCTTGCCGCATCAGCGACAGATGCCCCGCGTGCAGGTTGCCCATGGTCGGCACCAAAGCGACCCGGCCGGCGCTGGCACGCGCCGTGCGCAGGCCGGCAATGGTCGGATGAATCTGCATGTCTAGTAGGTATGTTCCGCAGCCGGGAAGCTGCCGTCCTTGACGGCAGCGACATACGCGATCACGGCCGCATCGATATTTTCCGCACCGTCCATGAAGTTACGCACAAAGCGCCCCTTCTTGCCCGGATACACGCCCAGCATGTCATGCAACACCAGCACCTGCCCATCGGTATCCTTGCCGGCACCGATGCCGATCGTCGCGCATACCTTAAGCAACTGCGTGATTTCCCCCGCCAGTTGGGCCGGCACCATTTCGAGAACCATCAACGCCGCGCCCGCCGACTCCAAGGCCAGGGCGTCCGCCTTCATCCGCGCCGCCGCCGCATCGCCACGGCCCTGCACCCGATAGCCGCCCAAGGCATGCACGGACTGCGGCGTCAGGCCGATGTGAGCGCAGACCGGCACCCCGCGCTCGACCAAAAACCGCACCGTCTCAGCCATCAATTCGCCACCTTCGAGCTTGACCATTTCGGCCCCGGCAGCGAGCAGGCGCACGGCGTTTCGCATGGCCTGCTCTTTCGATTCGTGGTAACTGCCGAACGACATGTCGGCCACACACATGGAGCGCTGCGCCATGGGGCCAACGCACTCGGTGTGGTAGATCATGTGTTCGATCGTCACCGGCAGCGTCGAAGACTTGCCTTGCAACACATTGCCCAGCGAATCGCCAACCAGGATCACATCCACGCCACAGCGATCTTCAAGCGCCGCAAAGCTGGCGTCGTAGCCAGTCAACATGGCAATCTTTTCGTTCTCTCGCTTCATGCGGCCCAACTCGGGCAGCGTAATGGGTTTGTTGCTGGCTAGATAAGTCATCGCACTCTAAAAATGAAATAAACGGCACCTAGGATACACACAACCCGGCTCACAGATTAATCCAGCGTCAAGTCAGCACGGCAATTGCATCCGCGTCCCGCCAGGGGGATTTCCATCGGGAATCCGCGTCGGACTGAAGTCCGACCTACGAAAACCCCGGGCTTTTGTCGCCTTTGTCCCTCAATCGCTCTATTTTCTGGTCGGTGCATTGTCGGAGCAAATCGCTCACGGCTCCGTGAACTGGAATTATCAACGCGGGCTGCAACTCCGCCAGCGGCGCCAGCACAAACGCCCTTTCCTGCAAGCGCGGATGCGGCAGCGTGAGTTCCAGTGCTGTGCTGATCACGTCGCCGTAGAGCAGCAGATCAAGATCGAGTGTTCGGGGCGCGTTCTTCACGCTGCGCTGGCGGCCGAAGCGCTCTTCGATGGCAAAGAGCGCATGCAGCAGCGTGAGTGCCGGCAAGGAAGTAATCACTTCTGCTACGGCATTGATGAAATCAGGCTGATGCTTTAAGCCGACGGGGGCTGTGCGATAGAGTGACGAGGCCGCGACGTATTCGGTTTGCGGTAACTCGCGCAATACATCCAGCGCCTGCCGGACGGTTTCCGCCGGGCGACCGAGATTGGCACCCAGCGCGATGAAGCAACGCTGCCCCATGCCTACGTCTCGCTGGATTCGCTACCGCTTGATCCGTGGCTGGCGAACTCTGCCTTCGGTTCCTGGGCGCTTGATTCGCCGCCTTCATGCGCCTTCCGGCCGCGACTGCGGCGGCGCCGCTTTTTGGGCCCGGCTTCCGGCTGCAAGAGGGTTTCGCGTGCGCCATTGTCGGCATTCTGGAAATCGGTCCACCATTGGGCGGCGGCGGCATCAATTTCGCCGCTTTCGGCGCGCAGGACTAGGAAATCGTAGCCGGCGCGAAAGCGCGGCTGCTCAATCAAACGAAACGGCGAACGCCCGGCACGCTTCTCGAAGCGCGGCTGCAAGGCCCAGATTTCCTTTATGTCGCCCGCAATCCGGCGGGTGATGGCCAGCTTCGTGCTCTGAACTTCCAATACTTCATCCATCGCCTCATACAAAGCCGGGATCGCGATTTCGCCACGCGCTTTGCGCAACGCCCAGTTGGCCAAAACTTCATGCCACAACAGCGTGGCGAAAAGATAGCCGGGCGACAAGGACTTGCCGGACTGCACTCGCACATCCGTGCTGGTCAAGGCCAGCATGACGAACTTCTCGCCCATCGGCTGCTCAAGAATCACATCCAGCAGCGGCAGCAGGCCGTGATGCAGGCCTTCGTCGCGCAGGCGCTTGACGCACTCCACGGCATGGCCCGAGAACAATAGCTTCATCATCTCGTCGAAAACTCGCGCCGGCGGCACGTTTTCCATCAGGCTGGCCATCTGCCGGATCGGGGCGCTGACCGCCGGGTCGAGTGTCAGGCCCAGCTTGGCCGAGAGCCGAATGGCACGCAACATGCGCACGGGATCTTCGCGATAACGCTGCGTCGGTTCCCCAATCATGCGCAACGTCTTTTGCTGCAAGTCAGCCACGCCGTGATGGTAGTCATGCACGGTTTCGGTGGCCGGATCGTAATACAGGGCATTGACGGTGAAATCGCGCCGGGCGGCGTCCTCCGCAAGCGAACCAAAAACGTTGTCGCGCAAGACGCGACCATGTTCGTCCTTGGCGGTGCTTTCGTCGTGTGCCGCGCGAAAGGTGGAGACCTCCAGCGTCTCGCTGCCCTGCATTACATGCACGATTTGGAAGCGTCGTCCGATCAGGCGGGCGCGGCGAAACAGCGCGCGTACCTGCTCGGGTGTGGCATCCGTGGCGATGTCGTAGTCCTTGGGTTCAATCCCGGCGATCAGATCGCGCACCGCACCGCCGACGACATAGGCCTTGTGGCCGGCCTGTTGCAAGGTTTCGCAGGTACGGCGCGCGCCGAGCGAGACGCGTTCGCGCCGAATACCATGGCGGGCCGGGGGAATGACGGCTTCGGCCGACGGCGCCACTGGGGGAGGATCGCCGCGACGGAAAACGCGGCGCAATAACTTGCGGATCATTATCTTAAGGAAGCGACGAGAGGCGGCAATCATAACGGAAATCGCCCTCAGACCGACGATTTGCGGCTGAATCGCGGTGCAACGCAAGGACGTTTCGCCTCGATCCGCTAAAATTCATCTCTATCCGCCGCGCCCTTGTTTGGCGGTATTTATGCGCATTTAGCCTCGGTTACGCCTTATGGAACTCGCAAAAAGTTTTGAACCCGCTGAAATCGAACGCCGCTGGTATCCGATCTGGGAATCCTGCGGCTACTTTGCCGCCGGGCTGGATACCGCCAAGACGGACAACTTCTGCATCCTCCTGCCGCCGCCCAATGTCACCGGCACGCTGCACATGGGCCATGGTTTCAACCAGGCGATCATGGATTCGCTCACCCGCTACCACCGCATGCGTGGCGCGAACACCTTGTGGCAGCCGGGCACCGACCACGCTGGCATCGCCACGCAGATTGTGGTTGAGCGTCAACTGGAAGCCAAGGGAGAGACTCGACACCAACTCGGCCGCGAGAAATTCCTGGAAAAGGTGTGGGAGTTGAAGGAGTATTCCGGCGGCTCGATAACCCAACAGATGCGTCGCCTGGGTACCTCGCCGGACTGGTCGCGCGAACGCTTCACGATGGACGCCGGGCTGTCCAAAATCGTCACCGAAACCTTCGTTCGCCTGCACCAGGAAGGCCTGATTTATCGCGGCAAGCGCCTGGTTAACTGGGACCCCAAGCTGCTGACCGCCGTGTCCGACCTTGAAGTGGTCAGCGTGGAAGAAGACGGCTCGATGTGGGAAATTCGTTACCCGTTCGTGGAGGGTGAAGGATCGCTAGTGGTCGCCACCACGCGGCCGGAGACCCTGTTGGGCGACGTCGCCGTCGCCGTCAATCCGGATGACGAGCGCTACGCCCACCTGGTCGGCAAACACGTTCGCCTCCCGCTCACCGAGCGCCGCATTCCGATCATCGCCGACACCTACGTCGACAAAGCCTTTGGCACCGGCTGCGTCAAGATCACGCCGGCCCACGACTTCAATGACTGGCAAGTGGGCCAGCGCCATGGGCTGGCGCCCATCAGCATCCTGACGCTGGACGCCCGCATCAACGAACACGGGCCGGAAAAATACCGTGGCATGGATCGCTACGAGGCGCGCAAGGCCATGGTCGCCGACCTCGACGCCCAAGGCCTGCTGGCCAGCGTCAAGCCGCACAAGCTGCAAGTTCCTCGCGGTGACCGCACCGGCGTCGTGATCGAGCCCATGCTTACGGATCAGTGGTTTGTCGCCATGACCAAGCTCGGTGCGGATGGCACATCGATCGTTGGAAAAGCTTTGGAATGCGTCGCCTCCGGCGAGATCAAGTTCGTCCCGGAAAACTGGGTGAATACCTACAACCAATGGCTTAACAATATTCAGGACTGGTGCATTTCTCGACAATTATGGTGGGGACACCAAATTCCCGCCTGGTATGCGGATGACGGACGTATCTATGTAGCGAACGATGAGGCAGAAGCGCTCGTCCAAGCGCGTGCCGATGGTTACCAAGGTGCCCTGCAACGGGACCCTGATGTGCTGGATACCTGGTATTCCTCCGCCCTGTGGCCGTTTTCGACCCTCGACTGGACACCGGAGTGGCCGGCCAAGTCCAACCCGGCGATGGATCTTTACCTGCCCTCAACGGTGCTGGTCACCGGCTTCGACATCATCTTCTTCTGGGTCGCCCGAATGGTGATGATGACCAAACACATTACCGGCAAGATTCCGTTCAAGGACGTGTATGTGCACGGCCTGATCCGCGATGCGGAAGGCCAGAAGATGAGCAAGTCCAAGGGCAATGTGCTCGACCCCATCGACCTGATCGACGGCATCGGCATTGAGGAACTGGTCAAGAAGCGCACGACCGGACTGATGAACCCCAAGGACGCGCCAAAGATCGAGAAGCGAACGCGCAAGGAGTTTCCACAAGGCATCCCGGCGTTTGGTACTGACGCGCTACGCTTCACCTTTCTCAGCCTCGCCAGCCCCGGACGCGACATCAAGTTCGACATGAACCGCTGCGAGGGCTACCGGAATTTCTGTAACAAGCTGTGGAACGCCACGCGATTTGTGCTGATGAATTGCGAAGGTCAGGATTGCGGCACGGGACCCACTCCGAGCGCCATTGAACAATCCCAGGCCGATCTATGGATCATCAGCCTACTGCAACGGCTGGAAACCGACGTCGCCAAGCATTTCGCCGACTATCGCTTCGATCTCTTGTCGAAATCCCTCTACGAGTTCATCTGGGACGAATATTGCGACTGGTATCTCGAACTTGCCAAAGTACAGCTCCAGATCGGCAACGAAACACAACAACGCGGCACGCGCCGCACGTTGATCCGCGTGCTGGAGACCATCTTGCGGCTGGCCCATCCGCTGGTTCCGTTCATTACCGAGGAACTGTGGCAGAAGGTCGCCCCGATCGCCGGCAAGGCCGCCGTTGGCAAAAGCGGCGACGGCAGCGAATCACTGATGGTGCAGCCCTATCCCCAGGCCAATCCCGACGCGATCAACCTGGCGGCCGAAGCCTGGATGGCGACGCTCAAGACCATGATCAACGCCTGCCGCAGCCTGCGCGGGGAAATGAATTTGTCGCCCGCATTGAAAGTGCCATTGATCGGCGCCGGTGCCGATGCCGGCGACCTGGCCGCGCTCAAGGCCTACGCCCCCTACTTGGCGACTCTCGCCAGGCTCTCGGAAGTCACCGCCGCCGAATCGCTACCCGACTCTGATGCCCCGGTGCAGATCGTCGGCAACTTCCGCCTGATGCTGAAAATCGAGCTCGACGTGGCCGCCGAAAAAGTGCGCCTGTCCAAGGAACTGGCCCGCGTGAGCGGCGAGATCGAGAAGGCAAGGACGAAACTCGGCAGCGAAAGCTTCGTCTCTAGAGCCCCCGCGCCCGTCGTCCAGCAGGAGCGAGCGCGGCTGAACGATTTTGTCGAACTGGCCGCCAAGCTTCAAGCGCAACTGGAACGCATCGCGTCTGCAAATCCAACGCCTTTGTAGGTCGGGCTTTACGCGAAGCGGTATCCCCGGGGACAGCCCGACGCGGAGGCTCAACCGGACACGTCCCGTCAGTCGTTGCACCGCGTCGGGCTCAAGCCCGACCTACGAAAGGCGGACCACCGAGCCAGTTGGGAGTGAAACGACCGGTCCGTTTTGATGCGATTTCCCGGCTGGACGGGACGGCCGGTCTCGGCGAAATTGTCGATTTCGGGCAATTCTCGGTGCACCGACAACCCGCGCTTAATCCATACATTTCGATGATCCAATCATCGAAATGTATAAAGCGGATGATCCCTCGCGCCCTCGCTGAAACCCTGAATCGCCTCGCCAAAGGCTTTCCGATCGTCGCCATCACAGGGCCACGTCAATCGGGCAAGACGACACTGGCGCGGAGCGTTTTGCTGGCTCCTCGGCATTCGCGCGCCCGACGTCCTGGCGCTTCATCCGGCTCGCGGCGCCTTGTTCGAAACCTGGGTTGTCGCCGAATTCATCAAGGCGCGATTCAACCAGGGCCGGCCGGCTGACCTCTACTTCTGGCGCGACAACAACGGTCTGGAAGCCGATCTGCTTTTTGAAAGCGGCAGCCGGCTCCAGTCCGTGGAGATAAAGTCGGGACAGACCGTCACCCCCGATTACGTGCGTGCCGAACAAGCCTCGGCACCCCGGGGCGAGGGCGACTGTTTGCTCGCTGCGCTCGATATCACAGGGTGCCTTCAAGTAAGTGTTTCACGAATTTGTTCCACGTTTCAGGAGATCGAGTTACAAATCCCCGTCGATATCGTCGCCAAAGAAAAGCAGGCCCATCCGACACCCTTCCAGGCGATTGCACTCGTAACGGGCATCGCCTTGGGAACGACGCAATGACAAGCGATCTGCTCGAACATGAGAAGCAGCACCTTGCCAACCTGCTGGTCGCCATACAGCGTTGCGTCTATTTCCTTGACGCCGCCAGTTCAACACAGCGTTGGCCGCTGACGACCGAATATCTTGAATCAAGGAATAAGGATAAAGCACTGTTTGGTGCGCTGGCGGCCGTCAACGAACGCTTCGCCAAGTTGCAGGACACGCTGGGTGCAGACATGCGGCATGCCATGGGGCTACTGAGCGAGCCCGCCGACACGTTCCTGAAGGCGCTTTCATTTTACGAAAAAGTCGGCATCATCGAATCCATTGCCGCCTGGCAAACCTGCCGCACGGCGCGGAACCTTGCAGCGCACAGCTACGAAACCGACAACGCCGCGATTGCCGAGCACTTCAATACCCTGCACGAAATGCTCCCGATCCTCTATCGCGCGTCGGGCAAGTTCTCGTCCTACTGCCGGACGACTTTAGGCATCGAGCCATCCAATAATGACTTTACGGACGAATTTGAAGCGATTGTCTGCGCCAGAACTTAGTCACCCTTCACGTTTTTCTGATCCGGCGATCACCATCATCCGCCTAAGCGCCTCACTTCCGCCGCATGAAAAATTCGAATTCGTTGTTGGCCTCGTTGCTGGCCAAAAGCTCATTACCGGTCTGCTTGGCGAACGCGGCGAAATCCTTTACCGAACCGGGATCGGTTGCCAGAATTCGCAACACCTGACCGCTGGAAAGTTCAGTAAGCGCCTTTTTGGTGCGCAATATGGGCAGCGGGCAATTCAAGCCCCGGGCGTCGATTTCTTTATCAAAGTTCATAGGGATTCCTCTTCAAGACCTGAGTTGATCACCGCGAATAGAAATCTTGGTGTTCTCAAATGACAGACTGCAAGTTTACCAGCCAGCAAGATAGGCCGCATCGTGACGACTACAAAACTCACCGTCAGGTTATCGCCACCTGTTACCCATGAAATGTCGGAGTTTAATTCCGATATTTCGCCATATATTTCAGCATGCTTACCCGCACCGCT
>Ga0163144_10018005_pt1 | contig 14338 bp, 7 predicted proteins | sample OliLak19BULKMAT1_FD_123175 | JGI IMG/M metagenome (GOLD analysis project Ga0163144, IMG submission 123175) | Freshwater microbial mat bacterial communities from Lake Vanda, McMurdo Dry Valleys, Antarctica - Oligotrophic Lake LV.19.BULKMAT1 | ecosystem: Environmental > Aquatic > Freshwater > Lake... | reverse complement strand
TAGCGACGATCGGCGATCTGAGAACACCACTTCCAACTTCAATCAGGAGACATCAGAAGGGCCGCTCCGAAGGGATTTGGACTCGGCGGAACTCAGCCAATCCATTGCAGCATTCTGCGGATCGTGCCATGCGGTTCCACAGCCGGACACTTTTCCGAAGGATGCATGGTTCAAGGAAGTACGGCGCGGCTTTGACTTTTATTACTCGTCTGGTCGAAAGGACGTTGCGATCCCGGACCAGTCTGACGTGATTGCATGGTACCAGGCACGCGCTCCGGATGTCCTGCCTTTGCCGGACGAAACGGCCGACTCGGAAGGGGTCATTTTCCAGCCTGACACCGCGACGCCCGGTTCGCCACCAGCGTCCACGCCGCCGTCAATTTCGTTCGTCGCCCGAGCGACAGGGCGTAACAATTCCCAGGAAGCGAATCCGCCTGTGGAGTTCTGGCTGAGTGATATGAAGTCAGGTTCAGTCCGGCGGGTGAGTCTGACGGGTGAGGTGACTGCTGACTTTCCGAATGCGGCACTGAATCCTGCCAGCATCAGGATCGTGGACCTGAATGAAAATGGACAGGACGACCTGGTCATCGCAGATCTTGGCAGCTTTCTGCCGGAGGATCATCAGCGCGGCAAGGTGTTATGGCTGCCGGACTTCGAGGCGCGTCGTTCCCTGACGCCGATTCCGCTGCTGGAGAATGTCGGGCGAATCGCCGACGTCCGTGCTGCCGATTTCGATGGTGATGGCGATCAGGATCTTGTCGTTGCAGAGTTCGGCCGTCATACAACCGGCGGAATCCATTTGATCTATAATGAAAACGACGGAGACGACGAGAGGCTGTTCATCACGAAGCGACTGGACTCTCGCACGGGTCCAATTCATGTTCCTGTCATCGATCTGGATCAGGACGGGAGGATGGACTTCATAGCCCTGATCAGCCAGGAACACGAGGTCGTGGAAGCCTTTCTGAACCGCCCGGATGGTTTTGAAAAGGTCCGTTTGTTTGCCGCTCCCGATCCTTCCTACGGATCCAGCGGCATCGAACTGTCGGACTTCGATGGAGATGGAGATCAGGATGTTCTCTACACCAACGGAGATACGTTTGATTCGAACCTGATCAAGCCCTACCACGGGATATGGCTGTTGCGAAATGTCGGCGACCTGAGATTTGAGCCAGTGCGAATTGCCAGTATGCCAGGCGTCCATCGAGCGATCGCGGGAGATGTTGATCTCGATGGAGATCAGGATATTGTGGCTGCAGCGCTTCTGCCCGAATTGTCCACTCAAGGGCGTCCCGGCGAGGACTTTCAGGCGATTATCTGGCTTGAGCAAAAGTCTCCCGGCCAGTTTGCCCGGCACGTTATCAAGCGCAGTCACCCCCATTATGCTGCGATGATTCTGACAGATGTTGATGCCGATGGAGATCCGGACATCGTCGCAGGCTGCTTCAGCGAAGCAAAAACCGACCCCACACTGGAGATCTTTCGGAACGGCTCCGGGAATGGACTCCCTTAGTTGGACAGCGCCAGTTTTTGCGGAAACGGAGCGTTTTTGCAACCCGAAGCGTGAGCGAGGGATTGTGCCTAACTCGTTCCCTCGCTTACGCTTCGGGTTATTATTTCGGAAAAAGTGGCGCTGTCCAATTAGTGTCCCGAAATCTCACGCAATGGTCGCGCGCGGGCAAATCGACAAAAGTCCATTTTCCATGATTTTGCCGCGCCCTGATTTTGCAAAATGCTCTTACAAAGTGATGACCGGACTACTCAACCGAAAGCTTTCAGAAACGGGACCGCTGCCTTCAGTTGTCGGAGTGAGTCGCGGGAATTCTGAATGCCGATGACGGAAAACTGACCTCAACAGGATTGACTGCGGATTTTAGAATGCCCGCTCACACGGGATGCGGGACGCAGTTCCGACGTGACACTCTCATTCGTGTACTTCAGGCATGGAAGCCCATGAAGATTCGACATCGCTCACTGAATCTGGTGCTGTCGTACCTCGCGACGTGGTGTCTGCGACTGTTGTTTCTAACCGTTCGCGTCGACCATCGGCGCGTTGTCCCCGAGGCAACTCCGTACCTTCAGCCCTCGGGAATTCAGCGCTATACGTTCTGTATGTGGCACGACCACATCGTGATGGCCGTGTTTTCTCTCAGAACCTGGAACCTTGCCGGTTTGATCAGCCAGCATCGTGATGGCGGTTATCTGGCAGATTCCGTTCTGATCGCCGGAATACAGCCGGTGCGCGGCAGCACCAGTCGTGGCGGGATGGAGGCCGTTCGGGAGATCCTGAGCCTGCCCGATTATCATCTGGCTATGACTCCCGACGGACCTCGTGGCCCTCGCCGGTCTATGAAGGAAGGCATCGTCTACATCGCGTCACGCTCCGGTCGTCCGATCGTGCCGACGGCGCTGCTGGCTGACCGATGTTGGTCCTTTCCCGGCAGCTGGACGAACATGTTGATCCCGAAGCCGTTCTCGAAAGTACTGCTGATTACAGGAACGCCGATTCAACTTCCGGATGATTTGCCGAGGGAGGAAATGGCCGCGTGGGCTGGCCTGTTGCAGTCCGAAATGGAGCGCCTTGATACGATCGCTCATCGGATGATCGCAGGCGACGAGTCCGCCTCAGCACTGATCGACCGCACCGGTGACCCGCGTTACTGGCCTGAGTCCGTGCCACGCGATGATCAGATGGCTGCGTGAGCCACATGATCCGCCGGTCGCTGTGCGGACAATACTTCAAGCAGGATGGGCATTCCTGCCCATCGAACCCAAGTCAGCAGGATTGCCCAGCCTGCGTCCTGAAATCAGTCGCTGATCTCCGCAACCAAAATTGATTCATCTTCGGTCCGTGCCGCCGGCGGATCCACACCCACGGTGACCGCAGCCAGTCGTTGCCACTCGATTCTTGGTGCATCGGCCCAGAGCTGTTCCAGGTTATAAAGCAGCCTGCCGTCCGGCGTGAAGACGTGCAGCACAACGTCTCCGTAGTCCGTCAGGATCCAGTTACCTTCCGTCCGATAGCCTTCGATGCTGATTCTGCGGTTGCCGTCTTCGTGCTTGAGCTTGCGGTTCACCTCGTCGGCGATTGCATGCATCTGCCGCTGGCTGGTGCCGGTGGCGATCACAAAAAAATCGACGATCGAAGTAATGCCGGTCAGATCCAGAATCAGTACGTTCTGACCTCGCAGCTGGTCAGCAATCTGAGCCGCGTTGATGGCATTCGCGAGACTGGTCTCGTAGAGCACCTTCGACCTTGGAGCCGTCGAAACAGCATTGGCTGAGAGCGTGGCGAGCGTTTCCGTCGCACCTTTTGTTACCGACATTTTCTGTACACCACCAGACAGGACTGCAGCACCGAACAACCCACTAATCTACACGCAGCAGCGCCGCGAAACAATCAGCCCGGTGAGAATCGAAGTACGAGAGTACGAGACGTCCAACGAATATCCGAATTTCGTTCAATTCTGTACTCGTTCCATGTACTGACCGGACTCCGTGTCGATCTTGACTCGGTCGCCTTCTTTGATGAAGGCCGGGACCTGGATTTCCGCCCCGGTCTCGACCGTAGCCGGCTTGCTGACGTTGGTTGCGGTATTACCGCGGACGGCTGGCTCAGTGTAGGTTACGACCAGGATGACATGCTGCGGAGGACTCATCGCGATCAGCTGTCCGTTCCAGAACAGCAGTCCGACCGTCGCGCCCTCCATCAGCCAGCGCATTTCGTCCTGTACCATCGCCGCCGGCATGCTGTGTTGCTCGAACGTGCCGTTGTCCATGAAGACGTAATTGTCGCCGTCGCGATACGAATAGACGCCTTCATTGCGATGGACGTCCGCTGCCTCCAGGGAATCACCGCTGCGGTAGGTCTTTTCGTAGAGTGACCCTTTCAGCAGGTTTCGCAGCTTGGTGCGGTACAAAGCCTGGCCTTTGCCGGGTTTGACGAAGAAACATTCGAGCATTTCATACGGTTCGTTATCGATTGCAACTTTGATTCCCTTTTTGAAATCTCCGGCCTGTATGCTGCCCATTGGAGTCGTTTCTCTGAGTCTGTTATCTTTTGCGGTGTGTTCGGCGGGATTGCCGACGTTTAGCGCTCTGCCATCGCGATGGCCCGTGAGAGTGCTGAAAAAGGCCGCGAAAGAATATCACAACCGTTCTGCTGAGTGAACTCAGATGTCAACCGTTCCGGAAGCCTTCATCGCAAATCATGAAGGCCCCGAGAATGCTGCACCGACGGCATTCCTGCTGAAACAGAACAACGGCTGGCAACGGGAATTGTCACAGGCGATTCGCAGCGTTGACGAATTGTTGCGGCGAGTCGGCCTGAAGCCTGATAACGCGACCCGCCACGGAGCGTCGGGGCACATTGCTGCGGAACACGAACTCAGTCATTTTCCGGTATTGGTCACGCAAAGTTTCCTGGACCGTATGAGATACGGCGATCCCGACGACCCGCTCCTGCGCCAGGTCTTGCCGCTTGATGCGGAAGCGGATCACTCGGACGGTTTTGTCCCTGATGCCGTGGGTGACCTGGCGTCTCGGCTTGAAGCTGGCGTCCTCCAGAAATACGCCGGAAGAGTCCTGCTGATTGCAACCGGGGTCTGTGCGATACATTGCCGCTACTGTTTTCGCCGGCAGTATCCGTATGCCGGCGAGCCGCGGCGACTGGAAGACTGGCAGCCGGCTCTGGATGTCATCGCCGGGGATGCCACGATCACCGAAGTCATCTTCAGCGGTGGCGATCCTTTGATGCTGAGCGATTCCCGACTGAAAGCCCTTTGCGAACGGATTGATGCGATTCCGCATGTCGAACGGATTCGGTTCCATACACGACTGCCGATCGTGCTGCCGTCGCGGATCACGCATGAACTCTTGTCGATCGTGTCAGGACTGAGAGTTCAACCGATCATGATTGTCCACGCAAACCACGCGAACGAAATTGTCGACGACTGCGCTCAGGCATTGCGAACGCTGGTCCGTTCCGGCATCCCGGTTCTGAATCAGGCGGTCCTGTTGCGAGACATCAACGACACCACGGATGCTCAGGAACAGCTCAACCGCCGTTTGATCAACCTCGGTGTTATGCCGTACTACCTGCATCAGCTGGACCGTGTCGCCGGTACCTCGCATTTTGAAGTTCCTGCGGAACGCGGACTTCAAATCATCAATGAACTGGCAGCCCGCCTTCCTGGCTATGCCGTGCCGAAGTATGTGCAGGAACTCGCCGGGGAACCGCACAAGACGATGGTCGCCTCTGAGGCCACAACTCTCCATCATGCTTAGCCCCGCTGAAACGGTCGGACTTCTTGGAACCACGCTCGATAACCGGGTCCGGCGGGCAGTGCAGCACGTCGGTGACGGAACATTGGCCCGGATCGCCGATCGACTCCGGGCCGACGCATTGTCCAACGCCGTCGTTTACGAACGTGACGGCATCGCGGAGCCCGTCCGGATCATGCTGCGTCCGCTGCTGGTGATGCCGGAGCAGCTCAGCTATGTCGATCATGTCTGTCTGAAGCTGGTCGAGGCCCTGAAACGACTGCCCGATCTGTACCTCTCTGATGAACATGTTCGAAAGATCCTGGCGATTACTCCGGAAGAAGAACGCTGGCTGCGAGACACCTGGACGCCTCAGCATCAGCATCACAATCCGATTTACGGACGACTCGACGCCGTCTGTGATTTCACCAGCGCGGGCTGGCAGGAGTCGCTGCTGTTTCTGGAACCGAATCTCTCGGGAGTCGGTGGAATCCACTACGCGCCGCTGGCAGAACAACTCGTCATGCGTGATGTGATCCCGACCTTGCTGGCTCATGATCCGGAAATGGATGTCGAGCTGCCTCGTGATCAGCGTGAGCTGTTTCTGCAGGTGCTGATTGATCACTCGCGAGCCATCGGACGGAACTCCTGCCGGCTGTGCCTGGTCGAACCGAAATACGACCATGACGGGCCGAACGAACAATCGATTCTGCGTGAGCATCTGGCGGAACAGCACGGCCTGGTGATCGTTCATGCTGATCCTCGTGAGCTGCGTGTCGAAGGCGACGAAGTCTACTACGAAGACGTGCAGATTGATGTCGCCTACCGTGACTACGAAACCCGCGATCTCGTCGCCCTTGAGCAGGAGATCGGCCGACCGCTGGAAGCGATGAGGCTCCTCTTTCGACAGAACCGAGTCATCTCTTCGATGGTTGGCGACTTCGATCACAAGAGCTGCTGGGAACTGATGACCGATGAATCCATCGCGTCGCGGCTGTTCACTGCCGAGGAACGCCGACTGTTCCGCCGGCATGTGCTGTGGACGCGGATCGTCGGCGAACGCCGGACGTCGCTTCCACATGGCAGGGACGGGTCACTGATGGAGTTCGCCAGGGGCAACCGTGAGCGGCTGGTAATCAAACCCAACCGCGGCTTTGGGGGCAGAGGTGTGGTGCTCGGTTCTGCCACTGAGCCGGACGAGTGGAATCGTCTGTTGTCCGAAGCTGCGGCGCAGTTCGCGGATGCTCAGGATTCGTGGGTCGTGCAGTCCGTCGCGCGATTGCCGGTGCATGAGTTCCCCGTCGTTGGACCTGGCGGCACGATCTTTGAAGAGCCGTTTTATGCCGTCATGGGTTTCGCTTCGACTGAGAACGGACTGGGAATCCTCTGCCGGGTTTCCCAGAAACAAGTCGTCAACGTCGCTCAGCATGGTGGTCTGGCAGCGGTCCTGATCTCTCGTCCGCCGCGCGATCTGAGAATGCCGCGCCGCGCGCCGGTTCGGACGGAAGGAGCGGAAGCGTCACTGCGATCCCGCATCAGCGAACTCCTGCATCTGGATCAGACGATTGGACTGCTTGGCTGGGACGAAGAAACGAAAATGCCGCCGATGGGCCGCGTGCAGCGAGGAGAGCAACTCGCAACTCTCGAAGGCATGCGTCATTCGCTGCTCACCGCAGATGATCTTGGTGATCTGGTTGAAGAAGTCGCTCTGCAGCGTGAGGACGACGAACGCTGGACTCGGGAACTGACGTTGCTGCGCCGCTTGCGGCGGCTGGCCCTGGCAATTCCGGAAGAGCTTGTGCGAGACCTCGCGAAAGCCAAGTCGCGTTCTCTGGGAGCCTGGGAAGACGCTTACGCGCAGAATGATTTCTCGTTGTTCGCACCAGCATTTGAACGAGTCCTCAAACTCGTCCGTGAACGCGCTCTCACGCTGGCTCGCGGAGCGGATCCGTACGACGCTCTGCTGGAGGACTACGAACCTGGCATGAGTCGTTCGCGGCTTGATCCGGTGCTCGCCGACCTGCGAACGCACCTCGTGCCACTTGTGGAGGAGTGGTCGGATGCCACTGCAGTGAATGCCAGACTGCTCGATGGTCGACGATTCCCCGAAGACGGGCAGTGGGACTTGTGCCGTCGCATTCTGACAGCGATCGGCTTTGACTTTCAGCGAGGCCGGCTGGATCGCTCAACGCATCCGTTTACGGCTCAAACCGGAATGCATGATGTTCGCCTGACGATTCGCGTTCGGGAACTCGATCTGCCCAGCGCGATTCTGACGACACTGCATGAAGGCGGACACGGACTTTACGATCAGGGTTTCATGCCGACCGATCGCGATTCGCTGCTGGGCGAATCACCCAGTATGGGACTTCATGAATCACAATCTCGTTTGTGGGAGAACCATATCGGTCGCAGCCGGGCGTTCTGGCAGCGCTGGTTCCCGACGATTGAAGCCATCTTTCCGGCGGCGACGAAGGGACTCGATGCCGACACATTCTTTCATGTTGTCAATGCCGTGAAGCGCGGCACAAGCCGCGTTGATGCGGATGAAGTGTCTTACCACCTTCACGTCCTGCTGCGGTACGAACTGGAATTGGCGCTGATCTCCGGCGACCTCGCGGTGTCCGAGCTTCCGGCGGCCTGGAACGAACGCTGCCGGTCGCTGCTGGGCATCGTGCCGACCGGGGCTCGTGACGGAGTTCTGCAGGATTCTCACTGGGCCGTCGGGATGTTTGGCTATTTCCCGTCGTACACAATCGGCAGTCTGTACGCAGCGCAGCTCGCGGATGCCTACCAGAAATCTCAGTCGCTGACAGGCGACATCGACGGCGGCGAGTTCCAGCATCTCCTGGCCTGGCTGCATACCAACGTCCATCAGACCGGCCACCGTCTGCCGGCCGAAGACATTATCCGGAAAGCCACCGGCGACAGTCTCGACCCGTCCGCGTTCTTCAGTCACATCAAAACGACTCGTCGGTAGGTCCAGGTCCTCGTTCCCAGGCTCCAGCCGGGGAACGGGCATCCCGGAAGCTCTGCTTCCCGAGTGTTCGGCTGCGTCCGACATGCCGTAAGGCCCTTGCTGATCACTCTGCGGTTACGGACCAGGAAGAAGCATGAAACTCAAAGGCAATCCGGAGTGATTCGAAAGAATTCCAGGACAAGGGATTCTGCTCGAGAGGAGACCTCAAAGGGAAACAACGGTGGACGCCGGCCCTTCGTTGGAACTATCATACTGACATCCGATTCTGTCGGATTCCCACCTCTCCTGTGTGACATCCCCAGTCGTCACACCCTGCCTCACGGCCTGAACCGGAAACGACATGGCCTCCCGCGCTTATCGGCTCATTGCGCTTTTGGCGTTGCGAATGCTGATCTGCCAATCCGTCGCGACGTTTTGCGTGGCAGTGCTCCGTTTCAGCGTTCAACGGGCGCGGCCCGGATGGGGCCACGCGACTGTCGCCTTGACACTGTGTCTGGCAGTACCCTGTTTTGGCGACGACGATCAGCGTGCGGTGAGCTTCGTGAATGACGTTGTCCCCGTGTTGACGAAGGCCGGGTGCAATGCAGGCGTTTGCCACGCAAAGGCTGGCAACGGGCAAAACGGGTTCCAACTGTCACTGCTTGGCTTCGAACCTCAGCAAGACTACGAACATCTGGTGAAGGAAGGTCGGGGTCGGCGGTTGTTTCCGGCGGCTCCGCAGAACAGCCTGCTGCTGTTGAAGGCTTCCGGAAAAAGGCCGCATGGAGGCGGTGTCCGGCTGGCCGACGATTCCAAAGAATACGCCCTGCTTCTCAATTGGATTCACCAGGGAGCACCCTTTGATGGTGACTCCGCCCCGAAACTCGTCGCGATTGAAGTCCTGCCGAATCATAGTTCGGTGCAGCCTTTGGCCGAACAGCAATTGAAAGCAGTGGCGAAGTACGCTGACGGCAGCGAACGAGATGTGACTGGTCTCGCCTTGTATGAATCCAACGACAAGGCCATGGCGGATGTCACCTCTGGCGGCCTTGTGAAGATTCTGGACATCCCAGGCAAGGTGGCCGTGATGGTGCGTTATCAAGGTACTGTTGCGGTCTTCAATGCTTCAGTGCCGCTCGGGGCACTTGTCGAGAATTTGCCACCGTCGAAGAATTTTGTCGATGAACTGGTCTTCGCCAATCTGAAGGAAATCGGAGTTCCTCCGTCTCCAGTGTGTGATGACGCGACGTTCCTGCGCAGAGTGTCACTCGATATCGCCGGTCGTCTGCCCACCGAGGACGAAGCGAAGTCTTTCTTCGCCAGCCCGGACACCGACAAACGCGATCAGGCCATTGACACTCTTCTGCGAAGCCCCGAATACGCCGATTACTTCGCTAACAAGTGGACGGCGCTGCTGAAGAATCGACGCGACGATGCGAGCGACATCACGTCCAACTTTGCGTTCTACGCCTGGGTCCGAGACAGTCTCCTGGCGAACAAGCCGTATGACCAGTTGGTTCGCGAACTCCTGGCGGCAACAGGCACGGTCATCGCCAATCCACCGGTTGCCTGGTACAAGCGAGTCAAGGAACCGAAGCAGCAGCTGGAAGACGTCGCTCAGTTGTTCCTGGGCGTGCGGATGCAGTGTGCTCAGTGTCATCACCATCCGTTTGAACGCTGGAGTCAGGACGACTACTACAGTCTTTCCGCGTTTTTCACTCAGGTCGGACGGAAGCCCACGTCCACCCGCGGCGAGGATATGATTTTCCACAAACGCGGCCTCGCCGGGGCACCGAACATTAAGACAGGTGTCGTGCTGAAACCAGCAGCACTGGGTGATGCGATTCCGACGATCGCTCCTGATGAAGATCCACGGCTGAAGCTGGCGGACTGGATGAGTGACAAGAGCAATCCGTTCTTCGCAAAGGCTGTCGTGAACCGCTACTGGAAGCATTTTTTCCGCCGCGGGCTGATTGAACCCGAAGACGATATCCGCGACACGAATCCTCCGACGAATCCGGAACTGCTGGCGGCTCTGGAACAACATTTTCTCGCAAGTGACTTCGATTTGAAGGAACTTGTGCGAGTCATCACACGGTCGACAGCTTACCAGCTCAGCGCCGTGCCGAACGAGTTTAACGCAGCGGACGTCCAGAACTATTCGCGTTACTATCCGCGTCGATTGCAGGCCGAGGTGATGCTCGACGCGATCGATGACCTCACCGGTTCACGCACGGATTTCCCGAATCTGCCGACCGGCACTCGTGCGATCGCTCTGCCGGACAACAGTTACAACAACGCTTCACCATTTCTGAAGGTCTTCGGACGCCCGGAAAATGAAAGCGTGTGTGAATGCGAGCGAGTTCAATCGTCCAGTCTTGCCCAGAGTCTTCATCTGATGAATGCCGGCGACATCAAATCAAAGCTGGCGACAGGCAACGGTCGAGCCGAACGGCTGGCGAAATCCGAAGCGCCCACGGAAGAAAAGATGCGGGAGTTGTATCTGGTCGCGTTCTCGCGCGAGCCGCGGCCCGACGAGTTGAAAGTTGTCGTGGGTTTCCTTGCCGAACCGCGAGTCGATGCCGCAGGCGCTGCAATTGACCCGCAGCGAGCCAGCGTTGAAAACTTTCAGGATCTGATCTGGGCGTTAATCAATACGAAAGAGTTTCTGTTCAATCATTGAATCTACTGTTGGCCCGCCGCTCCGTCGGCGGGAGTTTACGACCACGTTCCCAAGCTCCGGCTTATGAACGTGATGGTTGGCACCTTCGGGTTTGGCAGACAAAGGAAAACCTGATTCGACATTATTGGAAAGAATCCCAGCCGACGGAGCGGCTGGTCAACAGTAGATCGCTTTCCCTCACGAGGCACCTGATGATCCACAACATTCGAACACTGCAACTCGCGTCGCTCTGCATGGCGTCCCTCTGCGTCACCTCTGCCGCGTCGGCCCAGAGCGTCTGCCTTCCGTTGCCTCGACTGCTGACGACAATGCCCATGGGCGGGACCGTCGGAACACAGGTCGAAATCATGATCACCGGTGAAAACATTGAGGACGCCGGGGAACTCCTCTTCACACATCCGGGACTTACTGCAACGCCGAAACTGGACGCGAACGGTCAGTCGGAAGCGAACAGGTACGTCGTCACCATCTCAGCCGACTGCCCACCGGGAATCTACGAAGCTCGGCTGATGACTCGCTTGGGGATTACTTCGTCGCGAGTGTTCTCGGTCGACACATTGCCCGAAGTCATGCAGACAGCCGCAAACACGACTCTGCCGACAGCGATGGAAGTGAAAGTGAACTCCATCTGCAACGCTGTGATGACGACGAAGGCCGTCGATCATTACTCGTTCGCAGCGATCAAGGGACACCGCTATATCGTCAACTGTGCGTCTCGTGGCATCGACTCAAAGCTCGACGCGGTGCTGATCATCGGTGACGCGGCTGGCCGCGACCTCGTCGTCGAGCGACGCGGCGGCACGCTCGACTTCACGGCGACTGAAGACGGTAAACACGTCATCAAAGTTCACGAACTGACGTTCAAAGGAGGCCCCGCGTTCTACTATCGGCTGACGCTGCAGGAATTGGCGGCGGAAGCTCCGATGCCGCAATTTGCTTCGACGAAGACGGTCAGTTCGTTTTCATGGCCCCCTGCAGGTCTTGCGGCCAACGCGGAGGCCGCAGAGTCGGAGCCCAACAACACACATGCTCAGGTTCAGAAGATCTCGCTGCCCTGCGACATTTCAGGCAGTTTCTTCCCGGCTGCAGACGTCGATACGTTCGAATTCCGTGCAGTAAAGGGAGACGTGTGGTGGGTTGAAGTCGCGTCTGAACGTTTGGGCCGGCCGACCGATCCTTCGATCCTTGTTCAGCACGTCAGCGGCGAGGGTGCCGACCAGGCTCTGACCGATGTCGCGGAATTCAGCGACATTGCCAGCCCGATGAAGCCGTCCAGCAATGGATATGCGTACGATGGCCCGCCCTACGACGGAGGGTCCGCGGACATTATCGGCAAGCTGGAAATTAAAGAAGATGGACTGCACCGACTGCAGTTGTCCGATCTGTTCGGCGGCACCCGCAACGATCCTCGAAACATTTATCGACTCGTCATTCGCAAGACAGCCCCTGACTTTGCAATCGCCGCATGGGGCCTGCACATGGAACTCCGTAACGGCGACCGAAATGCGTTGTCAAAGCCGCTGGCTCTGCGCGGCGGATTGACGATGGCTCTGGAAGTCGTCGCTGTGAGAAGAGACGGATTCGACGGTGCGATTGAACTTGTGATGGAAGGATTGCCGGAAGGCGTAACGGCTCAGGGTTTGAAGATTCCTGCCGGAAAAACCCGCGGCATCATGTTGATCACTGCCGATCAGAATGCTCCGCGTGCACTCACACAGACTTCCTTCTATGGCAAGTCTCAACTGGATGGCAACGAGGTGACTCGCCCGGTTCAGATGGCGGCGTTTGCATGGCCGATTGTTGATTCATGGGGTGAAGTCCCGAGCCCCCGTCTGGTGACTGGCTTGCCGGTTTCTGTCACGGGATCGGAGTTCGCTCCGATCACAATCGCACCGGCGGAGAAAAAGGTCTGGGAAGCCACGGTTGGTCAGAAGCTGACAATTCCTCTGGTTCACACTCGCCGCAGTGAGTTTTCCGGATCGATTCTGCAGCTCAAAACATCCGGCGAGGGCTTTGAAAATGTGCCGCGGTTTGACGTGCCGCTCTCGGCCGATACGTCTGAAGCGGTTCTGGATCTGGCCGCCCTGAACACCCCGCCTGGCGATTACCTGATCGCTTTTTATGGCAGCGCGGTCGCGAAATACCGATATAATCCAGAGGCTGTGACGGCTGCCGAATCGAATCACAAGAAAGCCGAAGAGGAAGCGGCCACGATCGCGTCGGATGTCAAGAGACTAACCGACGAAGCCGCGGTGGCTGCCGTCGAAAAGAAGGTTGAAGCTGACACAGCTGTCGCCAATGCGACAGCAAGGAAACAAGTTGCAGACGCAGCAGTGACCTCGGCGGCAGAAAAACTTAAGGTTGCCACTGACCAGGCGGCACCACGAGACATTGCCGAGATTGTGGTTTCTGAACCGATTGCAATCAGAGTGAAAGCCCCATGACCCCCCTCGTTACCAGGCTCCAGCCTGGTAACGGGCGTCCCGGAAGCTCTGCTTCCACGAGTTCAGTTTCGATTGTCCCGGCGCAGATGCGAAGCACAGCTTCCGGGCTTGGCGTTCCCATGCTGGAGCTTGGGAGCGAGCTTGAAATACCCAACTGAGACCAACCATGAGCGATCCCTTTCATGCATCATCCGTGGTCCGATGCCCCGGACCCTACGCGTTCGGTTCATCCGGCCGGCGCGGTTTCCTGCGGATGGGCCTCGGCGGATTCGCAAGTCTCAGTCTCCCAGGACTACTGCGGCTCCAGGCAGCGAGTGTTCAGACCAGCGGTGAAGGAGCGACACCCGCGCGCGACAAGACGGCCGTGATCATGGTCTGGAAACCGGGCGGCTGTTCACACATCGACACCTACGATCCAAAGCCGGATGCCAGCAGCGACTACCGCGGTCCGTTCGCGACGATCCCCACAAAAGTACCGGGACTGCAGTTCACGGAGCTGCTTCCGATGCAGGCGGCGATCGCAGACAAATTCACCGTGCTGCGTTCGATGCGACAGACTGCAGGTGGCCATCCTGCCGGTTCGATGCAGATGCTGTCCGGAGATCCGGACACGCGAGACAAACCGAAACCGCGTTTTCCGGACTGGATGACCGTCACGAATTTTCTTCGTTCGCAAGGCGGCCCGCGCACGAATCCGCTGCCGCTCTACGCCGGCATCAATCCGCCGCTGGAGTACAACGGGCCGGCGTATCTGGGCGACGCCTATTCGCCATTTACGGTGTCCGGCGATCCGAATTCCCCGACCTTCTCCGTGCCGAACATCGGCTTGTCGGACCCGGGCGAGATCCGCCGGCTCGATCGACGTACATCGCTCCGACAGAACCTCGATACTCTGGAACGTGCCTTTGATCGACAGGGGGAACTTGGAGCCCTCGATCAGTTCGAACAGCAGGCCATGACGCTGCTGACAAATCCGAAGACCCGCGATGC
>Ga0163144_10018004_pt1 | contig 14338 bp, 10 predicted proteins | sample OliLak19BULKMAT1_FD_123175 | JGI IMG/M metagenome (GOLD analysis project Ga0163144, IMG submission 123175) | Freshwater microbial mat bacterial communities from Lake Vanda, McMurdo Dry Valleys, Antarctica - Oligotrophic Lake LV.19.BULKMAT1 | ecosystem: Environmental > Aquatic > Freshwater >... | reverse complement strand
TGTTTCAATGCTTCACCACCAAGGCACAAAGGCACAAAGAAAAGCACCAAGCAGGGGGACAGGAGGTGGATTTCGGAATCGTCGATCACTGTTTCTTCACTATTGATTTCTTGGTGCTTCCTTCGTGCCTTGGAGTCTTGGTGGTTAATCTTGGAACTTTGCAGTTCTCCTGGGAGATCGCCTTCTTTTCTTGCCGAAGGTCCAGTGATGGGCCAGAATGAACATATCCGAGCGTTTTCCACTCCGAGTTAGGCCGATGGCCAGCATTCTCTCCACCGCTGACTCAGCCGACGTCGAAATCGACGTTGATCGGGAGATTCCGCTGATTGACGGCGAATCGGCCGCTTGGGCGATGAGCTTGGTGATCCATTTGGTCGCGCTGGCTGCCCTGACGGTGGCGTCACTCACCCTCCCGTCGACCAACTTGCCGTTTGAACTGGCGATCGAACCGCTGGAAATGGTGGAAGCGGAGCCGCTGACGGAAGATTTCGTCTCCAGCGACATTGCCAGCGAAGAGATCGGCGCGATGGCCATGGGCGGGCGTGACGGCGCGCTCGCGGCCGCGCCCGACTTCAGCGAACAATCGCTGGTGATTGAGCAGGCCGATTTGATCGCCGACACCGCCGATCGTGTGGCGGTGGAACTCGAAACGGAAACGTTTCAGGGTCCGGAGTTCGCGACCTCCATTCCTGTGCAAGGCGCTGGAAGCGTCGGCGCCACCGGCGCTGAGGGGGCGATTGATCGTCTCACGCACGAAATCCTGACGTCACTGGAGCAGCGACCGACGATGGTCGTCTGGCTCTTCGATCAGTCGGGGAGTCTGCGCGAAGAGCGGGCCCGCGTGATCAAGCGGTTCCGCCGCATCTACGAGGAGCTCGGCGTCATCGACGCCGCTGACAATCCCGCCTTTCGACGTCACCAGGACAAGCCGCTACTGACCGCCGTCGTCGGCTTTGGGGCCGAGCCAACGATGCTCACGGCGGAGCCGACTGATCGCATCGAAGAAATCGAGGCGGCGATTCGCAATATCGAGGATGATAAGACGGGGCAAGAGAACGTCTTTCGCGCTGTGGGAATGGTCGCCGAAAAATTTCGGACTTATCGCTCGGCCAAGAACGGCAAGCGGCATGTGATGATCGTCGTCTTCACCGACGAGGCGGGCGACGACATTCCCCTCGTTGACGATACGGTGGGAGTTTGCCGGAAGTATGCCATGCCGGTGTACGTCGTCGGCCGGCCGGCGCCCTTCGGTCGGCAAACTGCGTACGTGAAGTACATCGACCCCGATCCGCGATTCGATCAGCGGCCTCAATGGGTGCCGGTGTCGCTTGGCCCGGAATCTCTGATGCCTGAATTGCTGAAGCTCCGCTTCGCGCAGCAGGGAGACGAGGAAGACCTGCTGGACTCGGGGTTCGGTCCCTACGCGCTGACGCGACTCTGTTACGAGACGGGCGGACTCTATTTTGCGTCGCACCCCAATCGAGCGGTGGGTCGACGCATCAGCGGAGACGAGACGAACAATCTCTCGGCTCACATCTCGATGTTCTTTGAGCCCGACGCGATGCGGCGTTACCAGCCAGACTATCTGCCGGCGCAGGAATACATGCGCCTGCTGCAGTCGAATGGTGCGCGGCGCGCATTGATTCAGGCCGCCGAGATGTCTTGGACCTCGCCCATGGAGAACGTGCGGCTGCGATTCCCCAAACGGGACGAAGCCGAACTGGCGCAGCAGCTTTCGCTGGCCCAACGCTCCGCAGCCATTCTGCAGCCGAAGATCGACGCGATTTGCCAAACGCTGTTGGCGGGTGAAGAAGATCGGCCGCGGCTTGAAGAACTCCGCTGGCGAGCCGGCTACGACTTAGCGTTGGGTCGCGCGTTGGCGGTCAAGGCCCGCACTGACGGCTACAACGTGATGCTGGCCGAGGCCAAGCAGGGGAAGCCGTTCAAAGACGAGAAGAACAACACCTGGGTCCTCCGTTCGGCGGAAACCTACTCTAATACCTCGCTGGAGAAGTTGGCCGCGCAGGCGAAGACCTACTTGGATCGCGTCGTCGAGGAACATCCTCAAACGCCGTGGGCGGCGCTGGCCGAGCGCGAACTCGCTACGCCGCTCGGCTGGCAGTGGGCCGAGAGCTACACCAACTTGCCCCCCATCGAGCAAGTGAACAACCCGCGTCCGCCCCGGCCGGAGCCGCGGGTTCCGCAAGGTCCGCCCCGACGCGATCCGCCGCCGCTGTAGGCCTGCAGCAACTCGAAAACTCGACGTCTTAGTGGTTCGCCACCGAGTCGAGGGCATAGTCGGCGTTCGCCGTGTGCTTGTAAAAGTACTCGGCAATCTGTTGGGCAATGATGCCCACGAACTGCCGCTCGAACGCCTGCACCGGCTTGTCGGAGGCGGGAATGCCGCTGTTCCGCGGGAACAACACCTGGCCGAGGCGCTTCTTGAAGACCACTCGATCGCCATCTTCCATGTCGTAGACTGAGATCGTGACTTCAGCTCGACCTTGGTAAAGCGTCGTCCCCTTATACAGTTCAAAGTCGTCAAGTTCGACGTACACGATGCGCGTCGCCTTCACGGCACGGCCAAGATCCTTGAAGTTTTCCCAGTCCTGCTCATCGACCCAATTGTCGACTTCCTTGGGAGCGACGACCTCAATTCCCTTGACGTTCTGCTCCAGCATTTCGCTCACGCTGGCGCCGATAGCTCGTGCCGCGCCGGCATTGCGAAACTCGTGCGACGCCGGCGGACGGCACAGCACGACGACGCGCTCTTTCTCAAGCGCCGTGCATTCCGCTGGGACCGTATTGCCGCCGTTCCACATGTAAATGCTGGTCGCCATCAACATCGAAATGCACCCGGTGGAGGCGACGCACCCCAAGCCGATGCAGCCGAGAACGGCCCAGTTGCAGACGAGTCGGAAAGCACGGTCCATGCTTCTTTCCTTCTTTGAGCAAAGCTTCTTCAACCGGCAACGAGTTTTCGCACCCAGTCGAGTATCGTGATCGCCAACCACCCGCTGCCAATCCATAGCAACCAGTGGGGCGACGGTCTCCTAAACATCCAACGCCCTGCGAGGGACGACGCCGCGACCCAAACGGTCCCCACGGCGACGAATCCGCACAGCAGCGTGCCGCCGGCATTCGCCCGCAGCGCCGCAGCCAACTCGCCGCGGACCGCGTAGGCCCATGCCGTCGTCATTCCGCAACTAGGACAACGCCAGCCAGTCCATACGGAAAAGGCGCAAGGCGCGAGTCCTAGTTGTTCGTGCGTTCCCACCCCGCGCGGAGCCGGGGACAACCAGCGAGCCGTGAGCAGCAGCGCCGCTCCGGCAACGCCAATTCCCGCCAAGCCCAGTCGCTGGTTTCGGGAAAAACGTCGTTGATTGTCCAACGGATCACCGCCGCAGGCGGAACGCCCGCTACAAACGACGCGGAGGGTAGCGAGTGCCGCGGCGCGCCACAAGGTTAATCAGACGTTCGTTGAGGGACGTTCGGCGGGCAAGTCGACGCGGTTCAGCAGCAGCCTGAACAACGTGCTAGCTCCGTTTCGCCACGGTCTCCAGCGCCGGAACTTCGCTTTCACGAATGCAGATCCGCTCAATCTCGCTCGCCAGCCCCGTTTCGTCATCAATGGTCACGATGGCGCCAGAGAGTCGCACATCCCCTGTCGCCACGTCGAAGGCCGTGGGATTGGCGGTGAGGCGAGTCTCCAACACCCGGTCGATGCGCCGGCCGATGACGCTATCAAACGGCCCCGTCATCCCGACGTCGCATTGAAACGCCGTGCCGCCGGGAAACACCGTCTCGTCCGCCGTCGGCACATGGGTGTGGGTGCCGAGCACGGCCGACACGCGCCCGTCGAGAAACCGTCCGAGAAGCTGGGCTTCGCCGGTCGCCTCGGCGTGAAAGTCGACGAACCGCACCTTCACGTCGGACGGCATTTCGGCCAGCACGCGATCGGCGGCCGTGAAGGGACTGTCGATCGGCTTCATGTAAAGCTGTCCCATCAGGCTGATCACCCCGACGAGCGTGCCATTGCGAGCCTGCACCGTCGTCCAAGTGCGGCCAATCGCCTCGTTGGGCAGATTGGCCGGTCGAACGATGTTCGGCTCGCGTTGCAAGATCGGAAAGATCTCGCGACGGCGATAAATGTGGTCGCCGAGCGTGATCGCGTCGACTCCGACGGCAACCAGCTCGCGGTAGATCTCCGGCGTCAATCCCGAACCGCCGGCGGCGTTCTCCGCGTTGGCGATCACGAGGTCGAGCTCACGTTCAATGATCAACCCCGGAACGGCCTGCCGCACGATGTCGCGGCCAGGTCGCCCCACGATGTCGCCGATAAAGAGCAGTCGCATGAAAGGCCCACTTCAATGGCGTCAGCCGGATGAACTCAATCTAACGGGCCGTCTCGATGATGCGCGTTTCGCGAATCAACGTCACCTTGATCTCGCCAGGATACGTTAGCTGCTCTTCGAACGCTCGCGCGATATCGCGGCAGACCTTCGCCGCCGACTCGTCCGTGGTATCGCGGGCACTGGCGATCACGCGGACTTCGCGGCCAGCCTGAATCGCGAACGCTTGCTGCACGCCGGTAAAACTGGTGGCGATCGACTCCAACTCCTGCATCCGCTTGATGTAGCGATCGAGCGTTTCGCGGCGGGCTCCTGGCCGCGACGCGCTGCAGGCGTCGGCTGCGGCGCACAACACGGTGTAGGGCATGTCGGGACGAATATCGTCATGATGGCCGAGCGCCGCATGAACCACTTCCGGCCCTTCGCCAAAACGCTTCAGCAAGTCGGCGCCGATCTTCGGGTGCCCCCCTTCCATGTCATGATCGGCCGCTTTGCCGATGTCGTGCAGCAACCCTGCGCGGCGCGCCAGTTCGCCGTCGAGTCCCATCTCCTCAGCGAGCATGCCGGTGATGAACGAGACTTCGATCGAATGCCGCAGCACGTTCTGGCTGTAGCTTGTGCGATATCGCAGTCGGCCCAACAGTTCGACCACTTTCGGGTGGACGCCGAACACCTGAGCCTCTTGCATCGCCTCCTCGCCGTGCCGACGAATCTCGCCCTCGATCTCTTTCTCCGTCTCGGCGACGAGTTCTTCGATTCGCGTCGGGTGAATACGACCGTCGGCAATCAACTTATTGAGCGAGATCCGGGCGATTTCGCGGCGCACCGGGTCGAATGCACTGACGATCACCACACCGGGCGTATCGTCGATGATGACGTCGACGCCGGTCGCCTTTTCGAGAGCGCGAATGTTACGGCCTTCGCGGCCGATGATGCGGCCCTTCATCTCGTCGTTCGGGATATCGACGGTGCTCGTCGTCGACTCGGCCGTGTGGGCGGCCGCAAACCGCTGCACGGCCGTGATGAGCATCTCCTTCGCCTTCACCTGCGTTTTCTCGACTGCCTCGCGCTCATAGCGCATGATCATGGCGCCTTGCTCGCGGACCAGTTCCTTCTCCAGGCGGCCCAGCAAACGCGATTCGGCTTCTTCGCGGCTCAACCCGCTGAGCTGATGCATCGTTTGCCGCTCAAGATCGAGCAAATCGTCGAGTTCTTTTTGGCGACGAGTGGCGTCTTCGACCTTCTCGGCCAGACGTCGCTGGTTGCTCTCAACCATTTTCTCCTGCTTTTGGAGTTGCTCGGCGCGCGACTGATTGGCGTCCTCGGACTTATCGAGCTTCCGTTCGCGGTCGTGGAGTTGCCGGCGGATATCTTCGTTTTCCTTCTCGAGCTTCCCCTTCTCCTGCAACGCCATTTCGCGCGCTTCGACCGCTGCTTCTTTACGCCGCGTGGCGGCTTCGATTTCCGCCCGTTCGATGATCTGGGCCGCTTCCTTGTCGGCATCCCGTTTGCGCAGGTAGTCGAGGAATTTTACGACGCTGAATCCAAGCATCACCGCGATCACGACGGCGACGATCAACACTGTTTCCGTAACATCCGCCAAAATCAGGGGCGGCGACGTTACGTCCATCTTGAGGGTTGGAGCCATGTGTTCCGTATATCCTTCCGAATGAAGCGCGCAATCGCTGCTTCGATTAACGGCGACGAAAGAAGCGCTAGCCCAACAATGAGGGCCAGCTGCAGCGAGCCATGCGCTACAGTCGCGGCATAGAAGTCCGCCCGACGAAGATCCGGCCCACGGCAATTGCGAGGGGGAGACGTCGTTAGTCAAGCTTTCCGAGCAGGTTCGATCAAGCGCGTCGCCAGCGGGGCGCCGGTCTGGCAAGCGCCGCGGCCACTGCCGTCCATCGACCTTGGCCCGGCAACCAGAGGCCGCCGATGCCGCATCGATGAACTTCGCCGCACAACCACTGGGCGTTCATGCCGGCCTCGATCAAGCCGAGAGGAGTGCTCTCGTGCGCGCAGCGTACCGACAAGCAAGCACAAACGCTTACCGACGCTAAAGCTGCGATGATCAGCAGGGTTTCCAGCATGCCCGCGCCACGACTCCAAGGAACAACTTAACGAACGAGTGTCTTGGCAAGACTCTTCAACGAACTAAAATCCGCAACGCTCCCCGCCGACCGGCGAAATCGACGCCAGCGATGGAGGCGTAAAAATACGCAAACTGAAAAAAGCTTCTGTGGCTGCGACGGTGTCCAAGCGATTGGAATCGCCAGCCACTGAGAAGCCGTCATCCTAGCAAATTTGCGATAGACTTCAACTATGGCATGGCCCCGCTAAGGCCGTTCAACCCTCGGCCAGCGTGGAGTTTACGTCGGCGTCAGGCTCGCTGCGGTTCGCCCATTCAGCCAAATCCGATTGAGATCGGAGAACAGCGATCCGTCGACAACGTCGAATTCCTTGCCCAGTCCGTCAAACCAAGCATGATTGTAGGCATGGACCTTTCGCGCCCCGCCTTCTGCCGCACGCACGCCTTTCGCGCCTTCTCGCGCGAACTGCCGGCGATCAACACGCCGGGCGGCTTGTTCCGGGCGGCTTGGGCCATCGCGCAGCACGAGCATCCCGACGCCGACGTCGCCGCAGGAGAGGCCGTCGTGGCAAACCTCATCGCCACGGTCCAGGGCCGCGTCCGCTCCGCCAGCATTGACGCGAAGCTGGCTCACTTGCACGACGTGCTGTTCGACCTCCTCGACTTTCGGGGCAACGTCGACGACTACTACTCGCCCTCGAATTGCTATCTCTGCGACGTGCTGCGCACCCGCCGAGGGCTTCCCATTACGTTGACGCTGCTTTATCGCCGCGTCGCCCAGGGGATTGGACTCACGGTTCACGGCGTCAACGCGCCGGGCCACTTTCTGGCGGAAGTCGAGATGGACCGCGGCAAAGGGGAGTCGATTTACGTCGATCCCTTTTTCGGCGGCGGGCTGCTTCACGAGGAAGAGGTGTTCGCACGAATTCTGCAAGCGACCGGCACACAGCTTCATCCCACGGCCGAGCATTTGGCGCGCGCCACGCCCCGGCAATGGCTCGGCCGCATGCTGAACAACCTGCAAGCTGTGTTCGCGTCGACCGGCCGTGAACGAGATGTCTACGCCATGCAGGAAATGCAGGGGCTGCTGTAAATCGGCCAGGAGTCGTCCCCAGGGATGTGCAGGGTAGAATGGACGTGATGAACCGCCAATGTCACGCCACACTGCGGCTGCTCACCTGGACCTGGGTTGCTTGGTCCTGCTTTGGCGCGCTAGCCCTCGCCGACGTGGTCGTCTTGGCGAACCGTACGGCAGAGCCGATCGAGTTAAACGCTCGCGTCGACGACGCCTCAGCCCGCAGGGTGAAACTCGCTCCCGGCGATAGCGTGCCGCTCTTCGCGACTTCAGGCGTCCACGTCAGCACGCTGGACGGCAGCTTCACGTCGTCTGAGCGAACGCTTCCCCCGAACACGGCTCATGCGTTTACGCCAAGCGTCGCGGGGGGCGCACCGACGCTGAAAACTCTCAAACTCGGCGAATCGTCGGAGCCGTCTTGGCCTGCAGTCGCCAACCCTCCGCTGGAACTCCCCGAGTCGAACGTCATCACCGTGAAAGTCGTCGTCGATGACGACGAAGTGCGGCAACGACGGGTGTGGGAACCGGTCATCCGCGAGCGGATCGACAAGGTTTCCGCAGCGCTGGAAGCCCATTGCGGCATGAAGCTGCGCGTCGTCGCGATCGAAGAGTGGGATTCGGACGACAACCAGCAAGACTTTTTTCAAACCCTGGGCGAGTTCGAGCGCGAAGTTCTTCCCGCTCCCGCCGACGTCGCGATCGCGTTCAGCAGTCAGTACGACATCGCCACTGGTCGCGTCCACCTTGGCGGCACGCGGCAGCCGCTCCACTCGCACATTCTATTGAAGGAACGCTCGCGGAATGTGTTGGAACCGGAGCGGACGGAATTGCTGGCCCATGAATTGGGGCACTACCTTGGCGCTGCACACAGCCCCGAACCTCAAAGCGTCATGCGTCCCGTTATCGGCCAAGGAGTGCAGCGGGTCGCCGGCGCCACGCTAAAGTACGACGCCCCCAACACGTTGCTCATGTCGCTGCTCGCCGAGGAACTGCGCCAACGGAGCATCAAAGACATCGGCGCTCTGACGCCCGAAACTCGGCGCCGGATGCAAGAGATTTACGCCGCGATCAATCCGACGTTGCCGGACGACCCCGCCGCGTCGCAGTACGTCCAAATCATGGGCGCCGCCGGGGCTCAGCCGCTGATCGAAGATACGACGAAGATCTTGCAACAAATCGTGCGCGTCGCGCAACTGAAAAAGAAACTGGTCCAGGAAGCGAAAGTCACGCGACCGCCGACCGGCGATGAGCTCTTGGAGTTGTACGTTCGCCAAGCCGCCCTGGCGGCCAAGCAGGTCCGCCGTGAAAACGCTGTGCGGGCCTTCATCCTGGCGCTCGGCATCGCTCTCGACGAGACCGACACGTTGCGCAAGCTCCCAATCGCTAGCGCCGCGATTGAAACCATCGAGCCGGAACAGCGCCGCATCGAACGGCATGCTGCCTTCGCCGACATGCCGACTCCTTCCATGCACGGGCGCGCCGACCTCGCCAAACACTTTCTCGTTTCCGCCCACCTGGTCGGCTTGCTCGGCAGCGAACCGGCACGTGGCGCCGGCGTCGTCAAAGAAATGCTCGATTCGAACGGCGGCTCCGGCTTCAGCTTCGCCGATATGGCGGCCAATCGCGCCGGCATCGCTTTCGCCGTCGCGATCTTGAAAGATCGACTCACGCTCGACGACATCGCGCGCACGTTCACCGTCGAATCGTTCATGCCGCCGATCGATGGGCTGCGCGAGGGACTGCAAGCCGAGGAGTTCACTGCAGCGTTCGGCGGCGTCGGCGACCAGCGCCTGCAGGCGGAACTCGGCCGCATCGAAGCGAGCATCTCCGCCTTGCCGGTTTATCAGCAGCCGGCGGCCGAATCGGCCAATTGATCGGTCAATTGTGGCGGGCCGCCGGCAACGATAAACTCTATCCGGCCTACCAAGCTTGCCTCAAGCTTGCTCGGTTCAAGGCTCCGACGCCCATCCCGCCCCTTCGCGTCCGACGAACTGATGGATCTCGCCGATTACCAGGCTGAACGCCCGTTCCTCGTCGGCATCGACTCCGACGGCTGCGTCTTCGACTCGATGGAGTTGAAGCACAAAGAGTGCTTCATCCCGCAGTTCATCAATCACTATGGACTGCAAGGCGTCAGCAAGTACGCCCGCGAGGCGGCGGAGTTCGTCAATCTTTACTCGAAGAGCCGCGGCGTGAATCGCTTCCCCGGGCTGGTCGAACAACTCGACTGGCTGCGGCGCCGGCCGGAGGTCGCTGCGCGCGGCGCGAAGGTGCCCAATCCTGAAAGTTTGCGGCGCTGGGCCGCCAGCGAAGCGAAGCTTGGAAATCCGGCGCTCGCAAAGGCCGTCGCCGCCACGAACGATCCCGATCTGAAACTCGCGCTGGAATGGTCGCTGGCCGTCAATCGCGCGATCGCCGACGTGGTCCGCGACGTCCCCCCCTTCCCTTTCGTTCGCGAGAGCCTGGAGCGATTGACTGGCAAGGCTGACCTGCTGGTGGTCTCGGCCACGCCGAACGAAGCGCTGGCGGCCGAATGGCGTGAGCACGACCTGGCCAAGTACGTCCGGGCGATCTTCGGCCAGGAGTACGGTTCCAAAAAAGAAGTCCTCACCGTCGCCCAACGCTACCCCGCAAACCAAACGCTGATGATCGGCGACGCCCCCGGCGACTACAAAGCGGCCGTCGCGAACGAGGCCCTCTTCTTTCCCATCAACCCGGGGCACGAAGAAGTGAGTTGGCGACGGCTGTTTGAAGAAGGAATCGACCGCTTCTTCGCCGGAACCTTTGCCGGCGACTACCAGCGCCAACTACTGGAAGAATTCAATCGTCTGTTGCCCGAACACCCGCCTTGGAGCGTCAGTTGACGATCAACGCGGCGATGCCCGGCAGCATTCAATAAACAAATCACCTGTAGAGTCTTAAGGAAAACATTAGCATGTCCAAGCAATGCGATATCGGATTGATCGGCCTCGCCGTGATGGGCGAGAACTTGGCGCTCAACATCGAAAGTCGCGGCTTCTCGATCGCCGTCTTCAATCGGACGACCGAAAAGGTCGACGATCTGATCGCTGGTCGCGCGAAGGGGAAGAACTTCGTCGGCTGCCACTCGCTGCAGGAACTGGTCGGCGCGCTGAAGTCGCCGCGCAAGATCCTGATGATGGTGAAGGCGGGCAAGCCGGTCGACGAGTTGATCGACTCGCTCGTGCCGCTGCTGTCGAAGGGCGACATCCTTATCGACGGCGGCAACAGTTTCTTCGCCGATACCGAACGCCGCACCAAGTATGTTGAGGAAAAGGGCCTGCTCTACTCCGGCACCGGCGTCTCGGGCGGCGAAGAGGGCGCCCTCCTCGGCCCCAGCATGATGCCAGGCGGCAGCGAACCGGCGTGGCCCCACTTGAAGCCGATTTTCCAAGCGATCGCTGCCAAGGTCGGCCCGCAAAACGACGTCCCCTGCTGCGAATGGGTCGGCCCCCGCGGCGCCGGGCACTATGTGAAGATGGTGCATAACGGCATCGAGTACGGCGACATGCAGCTGATCTGCGAAGCCTATTTCCTCATGAAGGAAGCCCTGGGGCTCACGAACGACGAACTTTATGACGTCTTCAGCGATTGGAACCAAGGCGAACTCGATAGCTATCTGATTGAAATCACTCGCGACATTTTCAGCGTGAAGGACGACCAAGGCGAAGGCTACCTCGTCGACAAGGTCGTCGACCGCGCCGGCGCCAAAGGGACCGGCAAGTGGATGAGCCAACATGCTCTCGATCTCGGCGTGCCGAGCACGCTGGTGACCGAAGCGGTCTTCGCTCGCAGCCTCTCCGACGTGAAGGACGCCCGCGTGCGCGCGAGCAAGAAGCTTAAGGGTCCCTCGTCGAAGTACACCGGCGATCGCAAAGCCTTCATCGAGCAGATCCGCCACGCTCTCTTCGCCTCCAAGATTTGTAGTTACGCCCAAGGGTTCGTGCAGTTGCAGGCGGCGGCCAAGGAACTCAATTGGCCGTTGAACCTCGGTAACTGCGCCCTCCTGTGGCGCGGCGGCTGCATCATTCGCGCCGTCTTTCTCGACCGCATCAAGGAAGCGTTCGACGCCGACCCGAATCTCGAGAATCTGCTGCTCGCCCCCTACTTCACCGCAGCAGTCGACAAGGCGCAGGACGCTTGGCGGCATGTCATCGCCAGCGCCGCCCTGCTTGGCTTGCCGACGCCGGCGTTCTCTGCGGCGCTCGCCTACTACGACGGCTATCGCCGCGACAGCCTGCCCGCGAATCTGCTCCAATCGCAACGCGACTACTTCGGCGCCCACACGTTTGAGCGGACCGACAAGCCCGGCGTCTTCCACGCCGATTGGTTGCGGCTGCGCAAGGAACCGCAAGCGTAATGCAAACCACTTCTTCCGACTCCCTCCCCCCTTGTGGGGAGGGCTGGGGAGGGGGTTGATCGCTGGTACACAGTTCAATCACCCCTCCCTAACCCTCCCCATCAAGGGGAGGGAACCAGAAGGTTTAATATCTGAAAGTGCTACGCGACGTCGGATGCAACATCCATAGTACTGCTCAGCAAGCAGCCCCCTACACGTTGAAGGATCGACACGATGCCGGCCACCTTCGTCATCTTCGGCGCCTCAGGCGACCTGACCAGCCGCAAGCTCATTCCTGCGCTCTACAAGCTTCACGCCAAGAAGCGATTGAAAGAGGGCTTGAAGGTGGTTGGGTTCTCACGCTCGCCTTTCAGTCATGAAGAGTGGCGGAAGGAACTGACTGAGAGCACAAAGAAATATGCCGGCGAGGAGTTCAACGCGGCAACCTGGGAAGAGTTCGCCGCCAACATTTACTATCATTCCGGCGACATCGGCAACGCCGCCGACTTCGACTCGCTCAGCAAGTTTCTCAGCGAGCTTGAAAAGGGAGCTTCCGCCACGCGCGTTTACTACCTCGCGACGGCGCCAAAGTTCTACGGCCCCGCCGTCGAGCAACTCGGTCGCAGCGGTCTGGCCGACGAGTCGAACGGTCCGCGCCGCGTCGTGATCGAAAAACCGTTTGGCGTCGACCTGCAGAGCGCCAAGGAACTGAATAAGGTGGTTCACTCGGTGTTCAGCGAGCACCAGGTCTACCGCATTGATCACTACCTGGGCAAAGAGACGGTGCAGAATCTGCTGGTGCTGCGCTTCGCCAATACGATCTTCGAGCCGGTCTGGAATCGCAACTACATCGACCATGTGCAGATCACCGTGGCCGAGGAAGTCGTCGTCGGCAAGCGAGCCGGCTACTACGACACGGCCGGCGTTATGCGGGACATGTTCCAAAATCATATTCTGCAACTGCTGATGATCACGGCGATGGAAGCGCCGGTCCGCTACGAGGCCGACGCCGTCCGCAATGAAAAGGTGAAGGTCCTCCATTCACTGCGCTCGCTGTCGCCCGAGGCGGTCGCCACCGACACGATTCGTGGTCAGTACGACGGCTATGCAGACTCGCCCGAAGTCGCCCCCGGTAGCCAGACGGCGACCTTCGCGGCAATCAAACTCTCGATCGACAACTGGCGCTGGCAGGGCGTGCCGTTCTACCTCCGCAGCGGCAAGGCAATGTCGTGCCGCACCACCCAGATCGTTATCCAATTCCGCGAGCCGCCGCAAAAGCTGTTTGGCAACGGGGTCAGCGGCCTCTGCGGTTCGAACCGGCTGATCGTCCAGGTCCAGCCCTCCGAAGGGATCCAGCTTCACTTCCAAACAAAGGTCCCCGACGCTGGCATGAAGCTGCGGCAAACCGACCTCGACTTTAACTACCTCCGTGAGTTTCGCCGCCCGATGCCAGAGGCCTACGAGCGGCTGCTGCTAGACGCCGTGGAGGGGGACGCCAGCCTCTTTGCCCGAGCCGACGAGGTCGAGGCCGCCTGGAAGGTCTGCGATCCGATTCTCAAGGCCTGGAGCGAAGGAAACGCACCGCCGCTGCTCCCCTACGAGCCCGGCGTTTGGGGACCTGTGGAATGCAGCGACTGGATGGCCGCCCAAGGCAGGCAGTGGTTCGACACCTGCCCGGTGCTCGCGTAAACTGGGGGATTCGATCCCGCCTCCGGAGCCCCAGTCATCGACGCCGATCCCGCCTACGCCCCGCTTCCCGACGACGTCCGCAGCGTGCAACCTGGCGGCGGGGTCTGCTACAGCATCGAGTTGGCTTGGGGGCAGGTTCGCCGCTGGTACTTAAAGCAGTTCCGCAGCGAGTATGTTGCACGGATGGCCGAACTCCGCCAAGGCGACGCCGCCGGCGCGCCGCACGAGATCCTCGACCCGCGCGACCTGAAGTATTGCTCGAACCAGTGCACCGCGTATTGGGCTCCGCCGGACGACCCCTTTCGTTGGCGCAGCAACCTGCCGTTCGCTCGCTGGGGGTTGGCGGAACTGCAATTGATGGGTTGGCCGCTGTTCGCACTGGTACTGGCGATTGGGTCTGCACACTCCGCGTGGAAGTTCGCGTCCATTATCCCGCTCGTCGTCCTGGGACTGATCCTCTACTTCTTCCGCAACCCATGGCGGCATATCCCGACCGACGCCGACGCCATCGTCTCCCCCGCCGATGGCGTCATCGCCGAAATCACGCCGGTTGAGCACTACGATTTCATCAACGGCCCCGCCGTTCGCATCGGCATCTTCCTGTCGATCTTCAACGTCCACATCAACCGCGCCCCGCGGGCGGCCCGCGTCGTCTCGATGCACTACAAACCGGGCGAGTTCCTTAACGCGATGAACCCCGAAAGCGCTCTCCGCAACGAGTTCATGTGGATCGGCTTCGAGGACGTCGATCGCCCTGGACTGAAATACGCCGT
>Ga0163144_10018003_pt1 | contig 14338 bp, 8 predicted proteins | sample OliLak19BULKMAT1_FD_123175 | JGI IMG/M metagenome (GOLD analysis project Ga0163144, IMG submission 123175) | Freshwater microbial mat bacterial communities from Lake Vanda, McMurdo Dry Valleys, Antarctica - Oligotrophic Lake LV.19.BULKMAT1 | ecosystem: Environmental > Aquatic > Freshwater > Lake... | reverse complement strand
CGCCCGTTTGGATGGTGGATGTTTGCCCGACACTCCCCGTACCGAAGCCGATCCGGCCGACCGTGTCGCTATTGCCGTTGAGGTCGAGCGTGCCGTTTCCGGCAGCGCCCACGGCTGCCGTGCTTAAGAGCTGGTTGTTACCGCTCCACTTAATGGTTGAGGTGCCACCGGCGGTCATGCCGCCCCAAGTGTCGGTCGCATTGTTGAGCGTCAGCACCCCGGACCCGGCCGTGGTCACGCTGCCACTGCTGCCGCCGATCATTGCTCCATCGAACTGCGCATCGCTATTCAAAGTGAAGGTGCGGGCGGCGTTGCCGAGGTTCATATCGGCACTGAAGGTCACCTTGCCGTTATTGGTGACATTGCCGGCGCCGCCATTCCCGGTGAAGGTGACCGCGTTGAGGACCGTGCGCGGTGTCACTCCGTCGGAGGAAAGCGTGCCGCCGGCAAAGGTCAGGGTGCCGGTGCCGAGGGCGCTGCTGGTGATGGCGCCCACCGTGCCCACCGGATCGATGCCCATCTGCGTGGTGTTACCGGTGAGACTGATGCCGCCGGCAAAGATGTTCGCGCCGGAGAGGCGCAGGTTGGCCGGATTGGTGAAACCGCCGTTGGAGACGATCGCCGAAATGTCCAGGAGGCCGCCATTCGCCTGAATGGTCCGGGTGGCGCCGCCGAGGTTGAGGTTGCCGGTGATGGCCTTGGTCCCGAAGCCGTTGCTGTCCTGCCCGATGTTGCCGCCGATGGTCAGCGTGCCTGCACCCGTGGCGATGGTCATGGTTTGCCCGACAGAATTGAGAGCGAAGAAGATCGCATTCCCGCCGGTGCCATTAACCGTGTCACTAAAGCCGGCGAGGTCGATGGTGCCGTTGCCAGCCGGGACTAATGTTGACGCGTTGGGCAGCACGTTATCGGCCCCGCTACGGATGATGCCGGTCGATGCATTATTCGTAAGGGAGGTATTCCCGGTGTAGGAGTTGCCGCTATTGGAGAGGACGAGCGTCCCCGCGCCGTCCTTGGTGATGCCGAAGGTGGCACCCGAAACAAGGGCAGACACGGTCAACTCTTCGGTCGTGCTCGAACTGTTGCCGATGGTGAAAACGCGGGTCGCGCCGAGGGCCAGGTTTCCACTGAGGGTGGCACCCAGCGGGTTGTTCGTGGCCGAATAGGTGATGTTGCCTCCGAGGGTCAGCGTACCCGCGCCGGTGGTGACGGCCGCGCCGCTGGTCGCCGTCGAACCGCCGAAGGAGAGCGTGCCGATGGTGTCGCTGTTGCCATTGAGATCCAGCGTGGCGGTGACGCCCGCCCCGGTGCCGCTCACGGTCACGGCCGAGGCGTTGGGCAGCACGTTGCTGGCGCTGGTGCGCAGGGTACCGGCATTGACGATGGTGGTGCCGGTGTAGGAGTTGCCGGTGTTGCTCAGGAGCAACGTGCCGAGGCCGGTCTTGGTAATGCCGCCGCTCACGCCGCTGATCAAGCCGCTCAGTTTGGCGTCCACGGCCGCCGCGCCGTCATCCACCTGCACGGTGCGGGCGGTGGTGATGACGAGCGCGTTTTGCAAATCGACCATATGGGTGGCGGAGGCCGCGCCGAGGATCAGCGTCTGGTTGTTGAATCCGGTATTGGCCGTGGCCCAAGTGATGGAGGCCGCCGCCCCGCCCAGATTGACCACGCGATCCGCCCCGTAGGCCGCCCAGCCGCCCGCGCCGGTGAAGTTGACCGCGGTGACCGTGCCCGCCGTGCCGAGGCTGCGGGTGAAATCGCCGTTGCCCAACCCGAGGACGCCGCCGCTGAAGGTCAGGGCGCTGGTTCCTCCGGCCGTGCCGATGCCGCCGGGAAGCGCGGTCACGTGGTCGAGTCGCAGCACGCCGCCGCTGACCGTGGTCACGCCGGAATACGTGTTGGCATTGGAGAGAGTCAGCACGCCGGTGCCGGTCTTGGTGAGGGCGAGACTGGTCGCGCCGCCATTGGCGACGATCCCGCTGATGGCGGTATGGCCCGAGCCAGTCACGGTGAGGGTTTTGGCCGCCGCCGTGCCGCCCGTGCCGCCCTGCACGTCCCCGGCGAAGGTCAGCGTGTTGGTGGTGCTGTCGTTCGTAAAGGTGTAGGTGCCTGCGGTGGCCGTGCCGAGGGCGACGCTGGCGTTGAACAATTCATTGCCCGCCACCGCGGCATTCATGGTGACTGCGCCGGAGTTGTCGAGGGTGAGCGACTGGCTGTTCACCGCGCCGGAGCCGATGGTGTAAGCGGCGGCCGAGGCGGAGTCGAAGAGGATCGTGCCGATCAAGACGCCGCCACCAAGGTCGATCGTCGTGAAGCCACCACCGGCGTTGTCAAAGGTGGCGGTGTTGCCGGTGCCGGGCACAGGATTGGGGTCGGAACTCCAGTTCGTGGAGGTGGCCCAGACCGCGTCGGTGGTGCCGAGCCAGGTGCCGTTGTCGGCGTGGGCGGCGGAGCCACCGAGGAGGGCGACGGCGCAGACGGCGGCGATGCTGCCGGTGAGGATGCGGGTGGCGGGGCGGGAGTTGGTCTGGTGGTGGGTTTTCATGGCAGGTGTTTTCATGGTGTTGGATTTTGAAGCGAGAATTTTACGGAATGTTTTCATGGCGGAGTTGGGTTGCAGGTGGATGGAGAGCGAGTGTTGGTGAGGGTTGGCGGGGCATGGTCGCCGGGGAAACGACGACCGGGGAATTAAATTACGGCCTAGAAATAGAATGCAAACGATCCAGATGCAAGAGCTTTGATAGACTATTTAGTAAGGAATTTCCTGAGCAGGGTGTTGCCGGATTTCCGCCGCGAAGCGAACGAGCGGCAGGCTTATGGGCACTCCCGGCAACCGAGCGGAGGCAGGCGGGACGCCCGCGATACGGCAGGCCGGAGGCCTGCGCTACGGAGCGGAAGCGTCCGCGCTTGCCGTAGCGCAGGCCTCCGGCTGGCCCCGGCGCTGCCGGGGTCTTGTGGTGGCCGGGGTCAGTGACCCCGGAACCAGCTCCAGCCCGGCAGCCGCAGTCCGATTGATTCCGCGAGATGTCTGAGGTCGTGCTTTTCGTGGACCTCCCATCGCCGCTTTTAGGATGAAACGCCGAGCGGTGGAGGGGCCGAGGCTGTCCCGCACCGCTCGCCCTGCCGGCTCCGGGACGCGCCGCCTACTTGGCGCACCACGCGCGCCACATCGTGCGGCAGGCATCCTCGATGGCGCGGGCGAAACGGAGGGCGTCCATGAGCGGGGAGGACTGCATCCGGGAGCGCAGGGTCTGGCGCAGTTCGGCGAGCCGGGGGAGGTCGGAGGCGAGGGCCACGGCGCGTTGCCAGTATTCCTCGGGCGTCCGCGCGACGAGTTCGGGGAGGCCGAGGTTCATGGCCTGGCTGAGCCCGCCGCGACCGACGGCGGTTTTTCCCACGAGGGTGACGACGGGCACGCCCATCCAGAGGGAGTCGAGGCTGGTGGTGTGGCCGTTGTAGGGGAAGGTGTCGAGGCCGAGGTCAATGCGGTGGTAGGCCGCGAGATACGGTGGGCGGGCGGCGGGCGTGAACCATTCGATCCGCTCGGGCGCCACGCCGCCGCGGGCGAAAATGTCGAGCGCGGGCTGGCGATGCGCGCCCTGGCGGCTGAGCAGGAGGAGGCGCGAATCCGGCACGGCGGACAGCACCTTGGCCCAAAGCTGGAGGACGGGCTCGTTGACTTTGCAGTAGTTGTTCAGCGAACCAAAGGTGACGTGGCCGGCGGCCCCAGCGGGCAGTGGCTGGACCGGCGGCGCCTCGGTGCGCGGGTCGAAGCACCAGAAGCTGTGCGGAAGCCGGAGGACTTTCTCCGAAGAGGGACCAATGGGCGCGTCCGGCGGTTCGAGCCAGGGATCGGTGAGGCGGTAGCCGATGGCGTCCAGCCCGCTGCTCGCCGGATACCCCGCGAAGCTGACCTGCACTGGCGCGGGCTGGCGCGCGAAGACGGGCAGGCGGTTGCCGCCGAGGTGCTGGGTGAGGTCCACGAGGATGTCCACGCGGTCCTGCCGGATCAGGTCGGCGAGCGCCGCGTCCGGCACGCCCACGGTGGTGCGCCAGTGGTCGGCGAGCTGGCGGAACTCTCCGGTCAAGGCGTCGGGCCGCAGGACGCCGGAATAGCAAAGGACTTCGAAATGCTGGCGATCGTGGTGCTCGAACAAAGGCAGGACATTTCTCCCCACGACATGGTCCCGGAAATCCGGCGAGACGTAGCCGATGCGCAGCCGGCGCTCCGGGTCGCGGTCATTGGGGTGCGGCAAAACGGACGGCTTCAGCGGGTCGGCAAACTGGCGGTTCCAGAGGCGGTGTTCCGCGGCGAGCGTGCGTTCGTCTTGCGCCGGATGAAAATGGGAGAGGTGGATGAGGTTGCTGTGGGCATCCGAATAAGTGGGCCGGAGCTGGATGGCGCGGCGATACGCGGCGAGGGCTTCGTCGAGCCGGCCTTGATCCTTGAGCGCGTTGCCGAGGTTGTTGCGCGCCTCGGGGAGGTCGGGCTGGAGTTGGATCGCCCGGTGATACGCGATCATGGCCTCGTCGAGCTGGCCTTTTTCCCAAAGGGTGTTGCCGAGATTGTGGTGGGCGGCGGTGTAGTCGGGCTGAAGCTGGATGGCGCGGCGATACGCGGGCATGGCCTCGTCGAAATGGCCGGCGGCCTTGAGCGCGTTGCCGAGGTGGTAGTGCGCCTCGGCGGCGGCGGGCTGGAGCTGGAGCGCGCGGCGGTAGGCGGCGATGGCGGCGGCGGGCTGGCGTTGGTCCAAAAGGATATTGCCGAGGAGGCTGTGCGCCTCGGCGAAATCGGGCCGGAGTTGGAGCGCGCGCTGGCAGGCGGCGAGGGCTTCGTCGAGCCGGCCCTGATCGCGGAGCACCACGGCGAGATTGTGCTGCGCCTCCGCGTAGTCCGGGGCGACTGCGAGCGCGCGGCGGTACGCGGCGCTGGCTTCTTCGAGCCGCGCCTGGCCGCGCCGCGCGTTGCCGAGGTTGTTGTGGGCCTCCGCGTAACCCGGTCGCAGCGCGATCGCCCGGCAGCAGGCGTCCGCCGCTTCATCGAGCCGGCCCAGCGCGGTCAGGACGATGCCGAGATTGTAGTGATAGTCCGGCACGTCGGGAGCCACCGCGATGACCTGCCGGATCAAGTCCACGGCCACATCACCGCGGCCCTGCTGATGAGCGGCGACACCCAGGAGATGCAGCGTATCGGCGTGGCGCGGCTCGACCGTGAGGATCTGCCGGTAAAGCGCCTCCGCCTCGGTCAGCCGTCCGGCTTGGTGGTGTTGCTGCGCGGTTTGAAATGCTTGGGGGATGTTCACGGCAGAAGGTTCCCCGCCTGCCATAGCGGGCGCGGCGGGGTCGGTAAAGGATTCGCGGCGAAGAAGTCCGGGCGGTGCGTCGGAATCGTAGTCCACCAGCCGGACGCGCAGTGGCTGGCGCGGGAGAAGTAAAGATGAGGATGATGGGCACTCCCGGCAACCGAGCGGAGGCAAGCGGGACGCCTGCGCTACGGCAGGCGCAGACGCCTACGCTACGTAGCGCAGGCGTCCCGTTTGCCCCGCAGCCCCGCAGGCCAGCGGCCCGGCAGTTCCCGGGAGTACCCTGAAGAGTTCTCGCACGGGACGGCAAAACATCGTGACACACGCACGGCTTTGAAACTAATGGCTCCCTCGAACCCCGCCACACCCCGCACCCATGAATATCCTCGGACTCCATTTCGGCCACGATGCGGCGGTGGCTGTCCTGCGCGACGGGGAAATCGCCGCCTACGTGATGCGGGAGCGCCACGCGCGGATCAAACACGCCATTTCTCTCCAAGTAAAAAACATCCAACGCGCACTGGACGAAGCGGGGCTGCGCTGGGAGCAGATTGATTATTGCGCGATTACTTCCACGCAATGCGTGGAGCTGATCGTGGATGATCCGACCGGTTTCTCGGTCAGCATGGAGAGTCATCCGCAGCACCACGCACCCTGCACCATGGCGGACTTGGTGCAGGCACAGAACCTCAATCCCGCCGGGTTGCTCGCCGGCCAGTTACTCGACTTCCTTTACGATCCCACCTATGCGGGCTCTTACATCCAGCGTCATTATGGGCATGCCTACCCCGAGTATCGCACCCGGCAGCGGCACGAGATCACACGCTTCGGGACGATGGACGGTTATGTTAATTCGTCCCTTTGGCAGGGCGGCACCCTGAGTCAGCTCGCGGCGAGTGACTTCTCGGGACTGCTGCGGGATGGCTCGGCGCGGCAGGGCTTTCATTACCCGGTCACGGTGCGGTTGGGCGACCGCGCGCTGCCGGGTTATTTCATCGCGCATCACGCGGCGCATGCGGCGTCGAGTTACTACCAGTCGGGCTTTGACCGCGCGGCAATCCTGACCCATGACGGTGGTGGCGCGGGGCCGGGTTACTTGCATGGCATGTTCTTTTGGGGGGAAGGTCATCGCATCCATCCCATCACGCCGCATCATCTCGGCATTGGTTATCTGTATGAGGAAGTGGGCTTCCGGCTGGGCCTGGGAGAGGTGGGTCCGCCGGGCAAGCTCATGGGTCTGGCGGGTTACGGCCAGCCACGGTTTTTTGACCGGCGCTTTGTGGGTAACCAATACGACTGGCAACAGGCCGCGGTGAACCCCGGGGCCTGGCTGGAGCACTGCCTGACGCTGGCCCGGCAAATGGGTTACGACGTGGAACCCTACGGCGACCCGGAGCGATCCCGCGCACCCATCAATGTGGACATCGCGGCGAGCACGCAGAAGGTGTTTGAGGAGACCTATCTACTGGCCGTGGATGCGCTGGCCAAGGTGCTCGGGCGGATGGGTCTGGGCACGGACAATCTGTGCCTCTCCGGCGGCAGCGCGTTGAATTGTCCGTCGAACAGTCGCGTTTTCCGCGAAGGCCGGTTCCGGCGGATGTTCGTGGAGCCGGGGTGCGACGACAGCGGGCTGGCCATCGGCGCGGCGAGTTTTCTTTTCCACAATGTCCTCGACCATCCGCGGCCGCCGCGCGCCCCGGAGTGGCAGGCCAGTCCTTATCTGGGCGTCGCCATTTCCGACGACGACATCCGCACCGCGCTCGCCGCGGCGGGCGACGCCATTGAGTTCACGGTTTGCGCAGATGCCGCCGAAGCCGCCGCCGCCGATCTCGCGGCGGACCGGGTCATCGCGTGGTTCGAGGGCCGCAGCGAGATCGGGCCGCGCGCGCTGGGGCATCGCTCGATTTTGGCCGACCCGCGGCCACCGGCCAACTGGGCGCGCGTGAACGCCCTGAAAGGTCGCGAAGCCTGGCGGCCCTTTGCTCCGGCCGTCCTGGAGGCCGAGGCGGAAAAGTGGTTTCTCGGCCTGCCGCGCCGGTCGCCCTACATGCTTTTCACCGGCACCGTCCGCGCGCACACCCTCCCCGCCATCACCCACGCCGACGGCTCGGCCCGCGTGCAAACCGTGGATGCCACCAGCGGCGAATTCTTTCGCGTCATCGAGCGTTTCTTTGCCAAGACCGGCATCCCCATCGTGTTGAACACGTCCTTCAACGGCCCCGGCGAACCCATCGTGGAGACGCCGCAGGAAGCGCTGCGTTGGCTCACACAGACTGCGCTCGAGGCGCTCTACATCGGCGGACGGCGAGTGGTGCGGCGGCGGTGAGTTTTTTCGCGAGAACGGGCTCGACATGAGCGAAAGGGCGGCCCTAGAAAAGGTGTGGCGGTTCACGCGAACACTTGCTCCATTCCAATATGAAAATAGCCCTTCCTTTCACGATCCTCGCGCTCAGCATCGCGGCCTGCACCGCACCGCAGGGGAAAAAATACTCGGCAACGAATCGCGAGCTGCCGCCGATCGCCATGCCGCCGCCGGAGGGCCGGGTGGAGCTTTTCGAATCGCAGCGAGGCAGCACGGTGTCGCTGAAACAGGATGGCACGCTCACGGTGTGGCTCTCGTCGAAACCGCATACCGGCTACGGCTGGCGGCTGGCGGAGATTCCCGATCCGACAGTGTTGCGGCTGGTTTCCAAAGAATTCGTGCCGCCTTCGGAGACGAATGTGGGGCAGGAAAAATGGGTGTTTCAGGCGGTGGGCGACGGGGAGATCGATCTGCGGCTGTGGTACACGAGTGGCCGTGTCGAGCGGTTCGGCAGCGCACCGGTTTTCAAATGTTTCGTCGGCGTGGTGGGCGACCTCGTGCCGATGGCGAAGGGGCCCGATGGCAAAAACTTCACGCCGCTGCGGAAGCCGCACTTCCGGTCGCACCGGCGTCCCGAACTGCGTCCGAAAGTGCCTCGCACCACGCCGGCGCCGGAGACGCTGGAATTGCTGGAGGAGCCGGTCTTTCGCTCATCCCGGGTGCTGCTGCGCCATGAGCAGGATGGTCGCCGGAAGCAGGGCTGAACCGGCCAGCCGCGGCTTCCGCATGAGGGCGGCGAGGGCGTAAGCGCGCGCCGGGATCAGCGGCCGGCGCAGTGGCGGGGCGACGGGCATCGGACGCGGGGAGATTCGTGGGCCGTCTGGCACGCGACCAGCGGGCAACGACGCGCGCCATCCGATGCCCGCACGACAAAAAATCACATCAGGAAAAACACTACTTGCCCGGTATCCCGAGCCCGTGCATTCTTGCGCCCGGTATAAAGTTTTTAGCCCCCCTTTTCCGTCCATCTCCGTTTTCTTTTCTCGAATCGTATGAACAGCAACGGAATCCTCCGTAAGCACTGGTTCCACGTCACGCTGCACTTTCTGGCGGACACGGCGATTTTTTGCCTGGCGTTCCTCGTCGGCAGTATGGCGCGGTTCGGCGATGAGGCGGCGGATTTCTTCGGCACGCATTGGCCGGTCATCGCCGCGAGCGGGGTGATTCTGTCCGCTGCGATCTACATCCTCGGCCTTTACTCCACGCATAGCGCGCATCGCGGGGCCTTCGAGCGCGCGTTCATCCTCTTCGCCTGCACGGTCGCCTCGGTCCTCGTGGTCATTGGCGGCGCGTATGCGCTGTCGGCGCATCCGCCAGGCCGCGGCGTCATGGGCATCGGCGCGGGCGCGGCCTACTTTTTTGTGGTCATCCACCACGTTTTCCTCCTGCACGCCCTGCGCACCGCGCGCGAGCGGGTGGCCTACATCGTCACCTGTCCCTTCGACGAAGTGGAGACGCGCCTGTTTGCCAACTTCAGCGGGCGCAACCTCGAACTCGTGGGCGTCGTCGCCTTTTACGGCTACCAGCCCACCGGCGAAACGCGCGTCCTTGGGCGCGTGGATGAAATCGCCGAAATCGTCGAGCGCGAAAAGATCGACCGCGTGCTCTGCACCACCAAGAGCCTGAACAACGCCACCCTGACGCGCCATTTTTGCAAACTCCGCTACTCCGGCGTCTCGGTCATGCCGCTCATCATCCTCTGCGAGGAAATCGAGCAATACGTCCCCATCGAACTCATCACCCCCGAGTGGCTGCTCAGCGCCAGCGGCGAGCCGCAGCTCCTTTACATCAAAAAGGTGAAACGCCTCTTCGACATCGTCTGCTCGCTCATCGGGCTCATCTTCGGCGCACCGCTCGTCGCCCTCGCCGCCGTGGCCATCCGCCTGACCTCGCCTGGGCCGATCTTTTACCACCAGACCCGCGCCGGACGTTTTGGCCGCGACTTTCAAATCCTCAAGCTCCGCTCCATGCGCGTGGACGCCGAGAAACACGGCGCGCAGTGGTGCGGCGCAAACGACCCGCGCGTGACCCTGGTCGGACGCTTCCTGCGCCGCTACCGCATTGATGAAATCCCGCAGCTCTGGCAGGTGCTTTGCGGCAACCTTTCCTTCGTCGGCCCGCGCCCCGAGCGGCCCGAGATGATCCAGATGCTCGCGACCGAAATCCCCTATTATCAGGAACGCGCCATGGTCCAGCCTGGCCTCACCGGCTGGGCGCAGGTCAGCTACCCGTACGGCGCCTCCGTGGCCGACGCCCGCCGCAAGCTCGAATACGACCTCTACTACATGAAGCACATGAGCCTCTTCCTCGATGTCTTCATCCTCCTCGACACCGTGCGCATCGTCCTCCTCGGCGGCGCGGCCCCCGCCACCCGCGCGCTCGCCGAGACCGAGACCCTGCAGGAATGGGTCCGCATGAAAGAGAAAGAAGCCGACCCGATCCACTCGGTCGAACTCGGAGCCGCCTGAACTCCCCCGCGGGCACCAGCCAGCACGCCGCCGCGCCTGGCCCGCGGCGGAAGATCGCCTTCCTCAAACGCGGCCACTTTTCCGGCACCAACCGCCGCACCCGCGAAGAACTCGAGCGCAACTTCCCCGAGTTGCAGCTCGAGGAAATCGACATCGGCCTCGACCTCCTGAAAAAACATCCCGGCGTGATGCTCCTCAACTGGCTCTGGGTCTTCGCCCTCTACGGCTGGGCCATCCTGCGCCACCGCCGGCCCGTGTCGCCCTGCTTCTACTACACGCCCTACATCTTCCGCCAAATCCGCCGCCTCCTCCTCGCGCACCTCGCCGGTCGCGAGGACGAATTCGCCTTCACCTTTTCCACCCAGTCCCTCTTCGACGCCCATCTCGATGGCGTGCCGCATTTCATCTACACCGACCACACCCACCTCGCGAACCTCCGCTCCCCCACCTTCCACCGCGCCTTTCTCGCCACGGAAAAATGGATCGCTCTCGAACGCGAAGTCTATCAGCACGCCACCCGCGTCTTCGTCATGGGCGAAAACACCCGCGTCTCCCTCGTCGAGCAATACGGCGGCGCGCCCGACCGCATCCGCTGCGTCTATGCCGGCAGCCACATCGACACCACGCCCGTCCCGCTCGACAACGCCGACTTTGGCAACCGCACCATCCTCTTCGTCGGCCTCGACTGGGAGCGCAAAGGCGGCCCCGAACTCGTCGCCGCCTTCCAGCAACTCCTCGCGCGCCTCCCCGACGCCCGCCTCCGCATCGTCGGTGCCGCGCCGAAAATCACGCACCCACAAATCGAAGTCCTCGGCCGCGTCCCGCTCGACCGCGTGAAGCAACTCCTCACCCAGGCCAGCGTCCTTTGCCTGCCCAGCCGCTTCGAGCCCTTCGGCATCGCCGTCCTCGAAGCCTTCGCCGTCAAAATCCCCGCCGTCGTCACCCGCATCGGCGCCCTCGAATACCTCGTGCAGGACGGCCGCACCGGCCGCGTCGTCCCCCCCGGCGATCCCGCCGCTCTTGCCATCGCGCTCGCCGAGTTGCTTTCCGATCCGGAAAAATGCCGTCGCTACGGCGCAACCGGCCACGCCTTCGCCCGCGAACATTTCACCTGGGAAGCCGTTGGGAAAAAATTCCGCGCCGAAATCATGCCCGTCCTCCCCGCGCCTGGGGTGTGATTCGTTGTCGAAAACGTGTCCGTTGTTTGGTTGGGAAATTCTAAGAAACACCCCGCCCGCCGGTCGTGCTTGAGCTAACACACCATGTACTCCTGGCAATTCTTCATTCAGATCTACGCCGCCGTCGGCCTCCTCTACGTGGGCGTGGTCGCCGGGTATGTGGGCTGGCGCGTCTGGCCGCGGAAGTGACCCGCGGAAAAGTTTCTGGCGCTCGCCGGCCCACCTCGGGAACCACGGGTTCCACGGATTCCGCGGAAGCTGTAACGCGAAGCGCGCTCACCCCGCGGGTGAGTGGCGGGAGGAGGCCACGCACGAACCCAAAATCTTCTACATCCGCGTAATCCGCGTAATCCGTGGCAACTGCCATCGCCGTTTCTAGGATCATGCCCGCGAAACCCGCGAAAGAACGCGAAAGGGCAGAGCCTGCTGGGCAACGCCCCGGAGCGCGTCTTCTTTTTTCGCGTCCTGGCGCGGGTTTCGCGGGTCCATCCGATTGAATCACCGCGTCCCTAGCGCCCGCCCGCCCATTGCTGCCACAGCAAGCGCGCCGCCAGCGCCAGCACCACCAGCAAAAAAACCGGGCGCACCAGCTTCGCCCCGCGCCGGATGACCAGCCCCGCGCCCAGCCGCGCGCCGATGAGCTGCCCGGCGATCATCACCGCCGCCATCTCGAAATGCACCTGCCCGCACCCCAGAAAAACCACCAGCGAACCGGCATTGCTCGCGAGGTTCATCACCTTCGTGTGGCCCACCGCCGCGCGCAGATCGAGCCCGCCGAGGAGCACGCCCGCGACCATCCAAAACGAGCCCGCGCCCGGTCCGAAAAAGCCGTCGTAAAACCCCAGGCCGACGCCGCAGACCCACGAGAAACGCGACGCCGACATCCGCGGCGCGCGCGCGGTGGTGCCGAGTTCCGGCTTCCACCAAAAATACGCCGCGATTCCCACCAGCAGCACCGGGATGAACCGCTCCAGCGCCTTCGCCGGGACAAAGAGCACCGCGCCCGCGCCCGCCGCCGCCGCCAGCGCCGCGATGACCATCCCGCCCGCCAGTTTTCGCCACGAAAAAAGCCCCGCCCGCCCGTAGCTCACCGCCGCCAGCGCCGTGCCGCACACGGATTGCAGCTTGTTTGTCCCCAGCGCCATCGGCGGCGGCAGCCCCGCCCAGAGCAGCGCCGGCACCGTCAGCAGCCCGCCGCCGCCCGCGATTGCATCCACAAAACCTGCCGCCAGCCCCGTGGCGGCGAGCAGCAGAGCGGAGTGTGGTTCGAGCATCCGCAGATTCGTGGCGCATCACCGCCGCGCTGGCGAGGATTTCAGCCGGGAGCCTGGCATGCATTTCTGCTGGCGTGCGGCCGGGGGAACACCAACGGGGTTGGGGCGGCGCGCAATGCCCACCCTGCGCCGCGCCGCGCCGAACTTGCGCCTTGGCGCGGAGCCCTTGCATCCGCTTTCCTCGCCCGATGCAATTGCTTCCCGGCTTCCGCGACTTTTTTCCCGACGACTGCGCCCGCCGCAACTACCTCCTCGAAACGTGGCGCACCGTGGCCCGCCGCTACGGCTTCGTGGAATACGACGGGCCGGTGCTCGAGCCGATGGCGCTCTACGAAAAGAAAAGCGGCGGCGAACTCGTCGGCCAGCTCTTCGATTTCACCGACAAGGGCGACCGCCACGTCGCCATGCGCCCGGAGATGACGCCCACGCTCGCCCGCATGGTCGCGGCGCGGGAACGCGATTTCAAAAAGCCGCTCAAGTGGTTCTGCGTGCCGCAGTTTTTCCGCTATGAAAAGCAGCAGCGCGGACGGCTGCGCGAGTTCTATCAGCTCAACTGCGACATCATTGGCGAGGCCGCGCCCGCCGCCGACGCGGAACTCCTCGCCCTACTCATTGACCTGCTGCGCGCCTGCGCCCTCGGCGCAGAGGATTTCGTCGTCCGCCTCAGCAGCCGCACCGCCTGGCAGGAGTTCTTCGCCCAGGCCGGCGGCCGCCCCGAGGATGAATACGAATTTTTCCAAATCGTGGACAAAGCCGAGCGGCTCCCGCCCGAAAAGACCGACGCCGCGCTCGCCAAATTCGGCCTCACCGCCCAGCAGGTTCTCGCCTTCATGCGCAGCAAGACGGCCACGGCGGAACTCGCCCCCATCCTCGCCGACCTCACCGCGCGCGGCCTCGGCGGTTTCGTGGAAATAGACTACGCCATCGTCCGCGGCCTCGCCTACTACACCGGCGTGGTTTTCGAGGTCTTCGACCGGGGCAAAAACGAGCGCGCGCTGGCCGGCGGCGGGCGCTACGACAAGCTCCTGAGCCTCATGAGCGACGGCAAAACGGACCTCCCCGCGCTCGGCTTCGGCATGGGCGACGTGGTGCTCGCCAATCTCATCCACGACACCCCCGCCGCCCAGGCCCAGCTCGACGCCTGGCTCGCCCGCGAGCGCGCCGCCGATGTCTATGTCGTCATCGCCCACGAAACCCGCCGCCCCGAGGCCCTCGCCCTCGTCCAGCGCCTGCGCGACGCCGGTCTGCGCGCCGACTTCCCCCTCACCGCCACCAAGCTCGGCAAGCAATTCCAAACCGCCGAACAGCTCGGCGCCCGCCACGCCCTCCTCGTCGGCGACGAATGGCCCCGAGTGAAAGTCAAACCCCTCGCCACCCGCACCGAGCAACTCGCCTCCCCAGACGAACTCCTCCCCCTGCTCCGCCCACCCGCGTAGCGCCTGCATCTGCTCACTCTCCGGCATGCGCGTTGCGATCCTGCTCCGCCCGCGCGGGCATCGCCTGCCCTGCACCTTGGCGCGGCTGGCGCTTGAGCACCAACGGTGCGCAAACAAGCCAGCCCAGGGCGACGCCCGACTACCATTTGGTTAGTGGCAGTCTTGCACCGTGGGTGTGGCCGAGGAACGCCAACGGCATTCGGTATCCCAGCCTGTGGCTGGAGAACGCCAACGGCGTTCCGTAACCCAGCCTGTGGCCGGAGAACGCCAACGGCGTTCCGTAACCCAGCCTGTGGCCGGAGAACGCCAACGGCGTT
>Ga0163144_10018001_pt1 | contig 14339 bp, 10 predicted proteins | sample OliLak19BULKMAT1_FD_123175 | JGI IMG/M metagenome (GOLD analysis project Ga0163144, IMG submission 123175) | Freshwater microbial mat bacterial communities from Lake Vanda, McMurdo Dry Valleys, Antarctica - Oligotrophic Lake LV.19.BULKMAT1 | ecosystem: Environmental > Aquatic > Freshwater >... | reverse complement strand
CTGGTGCATCCCGCAATATTCACAGCATCCCTGCGAGCGGGCGATGACAGCACTCCGGACCGGATCGGGGACGGCCATCAGGCGGCGGAATTGAGTTTCAGACGAGCCTTCGTCTGCAATAGGCCGAGAAAGTTGCCGAAGGAAATGGCGCTGTGGTATTCGTGGCGCTCATCCTCCGTGAGCAAACCCTCATTGGCACGTTCCGCGAGCCATGCCATCCTCGCCGCCGCATCCTCGGGTGCGCACATGTCCACAAGGGCATTGAGTGCTTTTGCATCAAAGGTGTCCGCAACAGCGGAAAGCATGGTTTCCATGGCATTCATGGCGGAGAGGCTAGACCAGCACATCCGGACGCGCAATTCCGTTTTTGGGTGGCCAGCGATTGATCCACCGCCCGCCTCATCCGCGAACAGCAATCTTTGCAATGCTCGTTCCGAATCACGACGGGAAAGCGATCTGAACCGCGAAGGCGCAAAGGCGCTAAGGCTGGGCTCATGGGAATTGGTGGTGGCGTTGCGCCGCAGGCTCTGGACTGCTGTGATTCTTATTGCCCGCTACCGGGGGAATTCCGCGCCGCCGTCCGTGATCTCAAAGGAGCAGGGGCGTCACCGCCCCTTGGGTCTGAGGTGGCGTCTCCGCCGCCTGTGGGAAAGTGAATTTGGACAACGGGCGGTGACGCACCTACTCCCATCGCACGCATCACCGGTGCCGCTGGCCTGTTCTGCGATGCCGCAAGCGCCGGTTTGATCCGCTTTAAAGATGCCTTTGCCCGCCTCTCCCAAACCCGCTTCCGCCTGAGCACCCAAGTGGTCGCCATCTTGCCCCAGCGACATCCGTCCGGCCTGACGAAGGAATCCTGATTCGACATGGCCTATCCCTGATCCTCCGTCCAAGCATCCGCCGCCTTCCCGGTGGCACCACAATGCCCGCCAAACAAACGGAAAACGACTTCCCAGAGCTCTGAATCCAGGGAAATGTTATTTTGCGAGGGCTGACCCCAATGAGATGTTATTTTGCGAGAACTGACCCCAATGAGACCCCAATGCTGTGGTTCGTTCTACATTTCTCACCGATTGTTGAATCATTTTCGCGCAGCTGTTCGCCACGCCCGTTGCACGGCATCAACTGCTTTGAGATTGTCGTGTGTCCGTGTAAAATTAATTACGTGCCGTTCAACAGCATCCATATCACCACCATTTCGCAACCACCTGACCAAAATCCAAGAAGCATTGTCCTTTGGATCTCGCAATTCTAGCCAGCGAATTACAGGGCTTCTTACAACAAATAATTCTCCGCCATTGTCGATCCACGCAGAAATCACGAGAGACGCTTCCCAACAAGCTGGATTCTTGTCCAGCCATCGGAGCATAAATTTTTCAATCTGCTGGGGACTTCTCCCGCTTTCTAAGCCAGCAACAAAGACGAAGGAAGCAACATGACTTTCGCAGTGAAGATCTAGCCAATCTACCACCACACTGCCCAGAAGATATCGAGCTTCTTTGATCCGTATGCAAGCAATCAAGACGTAAACTGATTCAAGCTCCAATCCGTGTTCCACGATCCATTGTGAAACAGCTTGTTTCACGTCCGAAAAATCACCTCCCTCATCAAGCCATGGACCAAAAATATGCGATGCCTCAGGAGATGTTCCATGAACTTTCAACCAAGAAATCAAATGCTCGCGAATTTGCCTAAGTGGATAGGACCGTTTCATCCAAGCAGCCAAAATAAAATTGGCACTCATCAATGAGGAATGTTTATCGAGCCATTTCATTGTGAAGGATTTCACCAAGTTAGGATCGGAGCTTCGCCGTATCCACGGCAATAGAATGTGCCTCGACTCATCCACGCCTTCCCCGCAACGATCAAGCCAACCAATGACAAAGCGATCAATTGAGTCACGCATTCTCCCAACCTCAATCCACCTTGCCAATACATGATATGATTGGATAGATTTCCCATGCAGAGTCATCCAGCGTGAAATTTTATTTTCCAATTCCCAATTACAGCTCGAATGATTGAGCAAAGAAGAATATACAAACTGAGCCTCAATTTTCTCTCCGTGGTGAAATAGCCATGAGCTCACGCTGTTCTCGATCAAGGCTCCTTCATTCGAATGATCAATCCATGCACAAATCACAAAACGGGCATCCAAATCGCTATCGAAGTTTTTGAGCCACATCAACGTACCATTCCTCACACGACTCGGGTTTCCCGCACGGGTTAACCATGATGTAATTACAAACTGTGCCTCAAAAATCACAGCCCAAACAGCCATCCATTCTGTTACAATTCCCTGCACCAAATTAGGAGATGTCCCATATTTTAGCCACGCAGAAATAACAAACTGAGAAATAGCGAGCTTTCCGTGGCTATCCAGCCACCCCATGACAAGGTTCTGGATCAACGAAGGAGAATTTGCGTATTCAAGCCAGTCCGAAAGAAGGAACTGTGCTTCAACAGATTGCCCATTAGCACGAAGCCAAGCTAACACTGAATCTTCCACGACGTGCGGTGCGTTGGCCGACGCCAACCAAGCGGAAAGAACGTATTGCGCCTCCATTGAAACTTCATGTACTTCGAGCCACTTCAAAACCCACTTTTCAATTATTTGTGGATCGTCAGCATGCTTAAGCCACGACGAAATAATAAATGAGGCTCGAGGAGCATAAGCAAACTCATCAAACCACTTTGATAAGAATGGCTCTATTGTTCTTGGACTTCCCCCCCTACGCAACCAAGACCTTGCTACATAACTGAACCAGCTCTTCGTCGAATTAGAATAAGACCAGCTACGAACGGAATCCAAAATAATTTCCGGTGATTGGCCAGAATCTAGCCAGCAACAAATTACATATTGCGTAGCGCAGCTTTCAGCGCGATATTTGATGTAAGAAAGAGTTTCATCTCGAAACTCTTCGGGTGCTAAGAGGACAGCCAAACCTCTCAAATATTGCAAACCTTTCTGGTGAGGAATCGCACAACGAACCCATGCGAAAAGCTGGATTCGTTCACCTTCATCAAGTTCAAGCGTGGTCTTTATTTCTACGAGTTTACGTAGAATATCGCCAAGAGCACTTTGAAACTCCGCCTCGACTTCCGCTCCGGTGTAGACATCTGGCAGCGCAACCAGTAGTCGAACGCGGGAAATAGGCGAGAGCAGTGAGGTTCTGAGTAGGATCGACCTAATTTCCTGCCACGCTTCAGGTTCACGTTGAGCTTCATGAATCAACAATTCTTCCCACTGACTTTCCACGACTGAAATGTGTTCGGATAGTCGCTGAAGGCTTCGTAATGCGGACGGCAGTGCATGAAACCGTATGGCTTCCCTAAGCAACTCAGCGCACCATTCGTAGGCTGCGCTTCCGGTTGGCCTCAGCCATTCTAAGGCGACCTGATCCGCCATCACGTCGTGAGCGGTTTGCCACGCTGCCTCCCCTGCACTTGGGTCATCAGCCTTCTCGATCCAACCGTCCTGCTCCAGTCTATAAAAGAGATCCCTCTCATCATCGGTTAGCGCACTTCTCCCGGCCGTCGATATTGGAAACAGTGCGACTAGCCGTGCCAAAATATGATCAAGCCTCCGCCCTGGGAAGCTTGATTCTACCCGACGCATTACCCATTTCCCGAAATCCTCTTCCCCGAGGAGCGAATTCAATTCTTCCGTACGGCCTCCATCGTGCAGCCAGTGCAAAAAAGCGGCGAGCACTGGCAGGTCATGGCAGGCCCCAATATTCCGCTCATCTAGGGTAATGCCTGCGTGATCAAGAATGTGCCTCACCGTGGCGCGGCGGTAAGACGTTAGCCACGACTCTGTAGTCGTTTGGGCAATCGAAAGCCAAATCGAGCGCTGCCTTTCAACCCCCTTGATTTCGTTGTAATAACTGGTTCGGCAGGTCGCGATGTAACGGATCAGGTGGCCTGTATCATCCACAACGTCGGCCAGATGCTGCGTGATGTTGGTAAACTCAGGGTGCGTCTCCACGTAATCGAAGACCAGCAGAACACGGCTACTGCCATCCAAGCAAGTAGCCAGCTGGTTTAGAGCATCAGCCTCGAGCCGCCGATGAACCACCCACACGCTCCATCCGTCCTCCATTGCTTTACGGCCTATTTCCAACGCCAGGCGTGTTTTTCCAACACCTCCACGTCCAACCACAATCAAACCCAACGTATCGGGATCAGTGGCGAGAATCCTAAGCAACGCCGTTTCATCAGGAAGGTCAACACCCGTAGGAGCTGGCTCGATTGCTAGATGCTGCTCACGGCTGTAGAAAGGGAGCTTCGAACTCCGCAGCCAAGCCCTGAATCCCTGAGTCACATCATCCTCTGAAGCAAGTAGCCGCAACCCATACGGCCTTTCACTTACAAACCAGCGGAAGCGTAGAATTGCGGGTATCCGGTGTTCAAGGTATGTCCAATCCCTTACTTCGACAACCACACGAATGAGGTGGGCTAAGTGAGGATGCTCTGCTGCGAGATCATGGAAGAAATTGCGAATTATGTCCCTCAGTTCATCGCAACGCGCGGGATTCTCCAATCTCGCTGAAGTGGTGAAAATGTAGTGAATAATCGGCTCATCTGTTCGGTACCAAGGTGCATACTGAGATTGGCCAGGCTTCGCGGCTGTCCCAAGATTTTTCGCTAAGTTGCGTTCCGTGTCCTTCCAGCGTTGGCGGACTTGCTCGAAGCCGTCAGTCCCACAATATTTACATTCAACTACGGTGCGGGGTTGCCCGGGCGCATCTGTTATGTGGTCAATACCTCCGTCCTTTCCACCAGCAGGATAAGGATGGAGATGAGGCAACTCCGGGTCAAGAAGCTCGAAGATGAAACCCTGGAAAGCCTCACCACTGCCACCTCTGACTAATCGGGAATCAAGTTTGGACGGCTCAAACTGGAGTTGAGACATGAAAGTATGTGGTTGAAAGTAATCAAATCAGGCTCAGCAAGCCGCGAGGTGCGGTGACGCGTTCCTGCCCGAAAACCGAGATCCGGGATGCCGCGTGGTTGATTCGCGCCCCCGCGTTCGCCCTTAGCATACTTCTTGGGGCGAACCTGTCCCGCTCCGACCAGCTCTGGTCGAGCTCGCGGAGGAAGGTCTGGGAATCCGGGTGCGTCATTGGTGCTATGTTTCTATCCGGTTGTAGGTGCATGGGAAGGGAAAAGGATGATTGGCCGTTTTGGGTAATGCAAAGGAGGGCTGCATTTTGCTGCCCGGGATGCATGGGAAAGAGCATGTCCTGCCATTTCCGGATCCTTAGCTGGCAGCAAAATGCAGCCACTCCTTGTGGAATCCGGGTGGCCGGGCAAGACAGCCGGAGGAGTCCGCAAAGAATCCGCGTGGAGAGAGATGTGGGCGGGGTTGGCAGGGATCGATGGGTAGACGATCATCCGGGGGTGAGGGAGATTCTAGATTTTGGATGCTGGATTTTGAATGGTCAGAGGTCAGCGAAGAGGAAACGGACATGCGGTTTTCTATGGCGAGGACTCTATCCGACCCTCAGGCGGTGGGAAGGGAATTCCATCTGGGTATTCATGGTGGTTCTGCGGTCCGGCAGAAATGCAGAAATTTGAAAGGCGAAGGCGCTAGGGCCGGGATGATGCGGGGCTTTGGGAAGGAACCGCGATCACGTGCCCTTTGGGTATTGGAAATCGCGACCTGCACGGTGAATCGTCCCAGACCAAGGGAGAGTAGGCTTGAGCCTACCAAGGATAGCGGGTTTCAACCCGCTGACGGGATTGTCCCCTGTTGAACGGGTTTGATGCTGCGGGTTAAAACCCGCGCGCCTTGGTAAGCTAAAGCTTACTCTCCATTCCCTTCTGCTCCAGCGCGAAGCCCAGGTCTTCCACGGTGTGTGCGGATGAAATCTGGGTGCGGATGCGGGCTTTGCCTTTCGTCACTCCTTAGGGTTTTCATGGCTCACCTCCTTCTTTGTTTTCGAGCCGCGCCCGCGAAATTTCGATGGCAGCGTGGAGTTTCTGTTGGAGGAGTTCGCGGGGTGGGAGGGCGGTGAGGTATTCGGCGACGTGGATGCCGGATTGTCCGAGTTCGAGGAGTTCGATTTGTTCCTGCTTTTTCCCGGCGCAGAGGATGAGGCCGAGCGGGCTTTCCTCGCCGGGTTGTTGCTCATGCTTGGCGAGCCAACGGAGATAGAGTTCCATCTGGCCTTTGTATTCGGCCTTGAAGTCGCCGAGCTTGAGGTCGATGGCGACGAGGCGTTTCAGGCGGCGGTGATAGAAGAGGAGGTCGAGATAGAAGTCGTCGGAGTCGATGGAGAGGCGTTTCTGGCGGGCGAGGAAGGCGAAGCCGTCGCCGAGTTCGAGCAGGAAGGATTCGATCTCGCGGAGGATGGCGTCTTCGAGATCCTTTTCGAGGTAGCGGTCGCGTAGGCCGAGGAAGTCGAGGATGTAGGGATCGCGGAAGACGAGTGCGGGTGTGAGTTTGTCTTCCTCACGCAGGGCGGCGAGTTCGGCGCGGGCGACTTCTTCGGGCTGCTTTGAGATGGCGGTGCGCTCGAATAGCATGGAGCTGATTTTGCCCCGGAGGGTTCGCACGCTCCAGTTTTCGACGCGGCACATTTCAGCGTAGAAGTCGCGCTGGAGATCGTCTTTCAGGGGGATGACTTCTTTGAAATGAGACCAGCCCAATTGTCGCGACAGTGTAGCAACAATTTCCCCATCGGAAAAGACCTCGGCGAAAGTGACCATATAGCTCAAGTTTCGTTGGGAAAAACCTGATCCGTATTCTTCCGTCAATTTTGCAGACAGTGTCTGCAAAATCTCTTTCCCATACTCCGCCCTCTGATTTCCAAGGATTTCCACTTGGATCCGCTTGCCGATGCGCCAGTAGAGCAGGGTCATGCCGGCATTGACGATGCGCGCTACCTGCCCACGGGTTTGCTCGATCATGCCGCGCACGTCGGCAGTGAGACCGGCGGGGCTTTGGAGGATTTGGAGGTCGTCGTTCATACTCCGCGCTGCTTGAGGATTTTCCGGAGGGCCTTGTCGCCTTTGAACAGGCCGAGAATCTTCTCCTCGATCCGGTTGGAGAGGATGTCAGCCCGGAATTCGGCTTTGGTGGCGCGGTAGATGACCATCTGGAGGGGAGGGAGATTTTGGATTTTGGATGCTGGATTTTGAATGGTTAGAGGTCAGGGAGCAGAGGTCAGGGAAGAGGAAACGGACATGCGGTTTACCATGGAGAGGACTCTAACCGACCCTCAGGCCGTGGGAAGGGAATTCCATCTGGGTCTTCATGGTGGTTCTGCGGTCCGTCAGAATTGCAGAAATTTGAACGGCGAAGGCGCTGGGGCAGGGATGATGCGGGGCTTTGGAAAGGAACCGCGATCACGTGCCCTTTGGGTATTGGAAATCGCGACCTGCACGGTGAATCGTCCCAGATCAAGGGAGAGTAGGCTTGCGCCTACCAAGGATAGCGGGTTTCAACCCGCTGACGGGATTGTCCCCCTGTTGAACGGGTTTGATGCTGCGGGTTAAAACCCGCGCGCCTTGGTAAGCTAAAGCTTACTCTCCATTCCCTTCTGCTCCAGCGCGAAGCCCAGGTCTTCCACGATGTGTGCGGATGCGGGCTTTGCCTTTGGGGACGTCGGGGAGGTAGATGGGATGCGAGGGGGAATATTAGGTTCAAAAGGGATTGACGATGGTCAGGTGGTCGAGGGTGAAGCCGTGCTGGAGGTCTTCCGAATAGAGGGTGGCGCAACCGTTGGCGTATGCGGCGGCGATGATGGTGCTATCCCAATGGGAGAAGCCGTAGCGACGCCGCAATGCGGTGGAGTGGAGAATGAGTGTGTGGGTCAGCGCTTGGAAAGGAAAGTTGGCGGTGAGCTGGAGCAGCAGATCGATTTTTTCCTCAGTGATACCGAGCCGCTTTTTCCTGAGTGCGGCGGAGACAAACTCCTGGAGAACCTGGGGTGACACCACCGGTGCGCGGACGGCCAGCAATTGCCTCGCGATACCGGCCTTCACCTCGTCCTGCGGATCCTGTGAGTAAAGGTAGATGTAGATGTTGCTATCGAAGAAGACTTTTTCAGTCATGGCGGTCGTAGAGTTCCTCCCGGTTGAAGGAACCTACCGGCCCGGTCTGGACATGATCCTTTTTGATCGCTTCGAGGAATTGCTCGACCCGAAGGCGATGGAGTTCTTCCTCGGTGAGTGTCGCGGTGGTGGATTTCCCCTCCTGCCGGAGGGCGGCAACGAGGGACTCGGCGATGAATTCCTTGAGCTTGAGACCACGGGAGGCAGCGGTGGATTTGACTTCCCGGAACAGGGGGTCAGGAAGATCGATGGTCGTTCTCATGGCCAAACCGTATGCTTTTATGCTTTTGTGTCAAGCTGAGTCAGACACCGCTGTGTCCATGGTGCCGACATTAGGGGAATGGTGTCCGAGCATTGCCAGTGAAGAGCTTTGAACCGCCAAGACGCCAAGTCCGCCAAGGTCAGACATTCCAAATGGTTGGTAATCCGGGTTTCTGTGGTCGTCCCTGCAATATTTCAAAGGGTTACTTGGCGAGCTTGGCGTCTTGGCGGTTCAATTATTTCCAATAGTGACGGGCATTTTGAAAATCTTTCCCTAGTGTAGGAACCCACCGCTATGTCCCTCCGCCCAGATGCGGAGCAGCCGCTCCGTGGGATCACTCCGAGGGGGTGACGGAGATTTCGATGCCTTTGCTGGTGGGGGTGTTGCTGGTGTCGGCGGTGGAGCTGAGGGGGACGAGGACGTTGCCCTCGGGGAAGTAGGTGGCGGCGCTGCCGGGGGGGATGTCGTAGGGGATGGCCTGGAAGCGTTTGGCGATGCGGGTGCCGTCGGCCCAGTGGCTGGTTAGATCGACTTGCTGGGCGGGGCTGAGGCCGAGGTGTTGCATGTCCTCGGGGTTGAGGAAGACGATGCGGCGGGCGTGGCCGATGCCCCGGTAGCGGTCGTGCATGCCGTAAACGGTGGTGTTGTATTGGTCGTGGCTGCGGAGGGTTTGCAGGATGAATCTGCCTTCCGCCGCTTTAAGGGTTTCCACGGGGCCGGCGGAGAAGTTGGCTTTCCGGTTGGGGGTGGCCCAGGTGCGTTGCTTGGCTCCGTTGGGGAGATAGAAGCCTGCGGGCTGGCGGGCGTCGGCGTTGAAGTTTTCGAAGCCGGGGATGACTTTTTCGATGAGGTCGCGGATGCGGTCGTAGTCGGCGGCGAGGTCGGCCCAGTTGATTTTCGCGGTGTTGCCGAGGAGGGCGGTGGCGATGCCTGCGATGATGGCGGGTTCGCTGCGGAGGTGGGGTGAAACGGGTGTGAGCGAGCCTTGGGAGGCCTGGACGACGCCCATGGAGTTCTCGCAGGTGATGAATTGGTCGCCGTTTTCCCCGTGGTCTGCGTCGCTGCGCCCGAGGCAGGGGAGGATGAGGGCTGTTTTCCCGGTGACGAGATGGCTGCGGTTGAGCTTGGTGGCGACGTGGCAGGTGAGCGAGCAGTTGCTGAGCGCCGTGGCGGTGTAGTTGGTATCGGGGGATGCCTGGACGAAATTTCCGCCCATGCCGATGAAGACGTCGGCCTTGCCTGCGTGCATGGCCTGGATGGCGAGGACGGTGTCGTGGCCGGGTTCGCGCGGAGAGCTGAACTGGAAGACTTCGTCGAGTTTGTCGTGGAAGGCGGGAGGCATTTTTTCGAAAATGCCCATGGTGCGGTCGCCTTGGACGTTGCTGTGTCCACGGACAGGGCATAGGCCTGCACCTTCGCGGCCGATGGCTCCGATGAGGAGGTGGAGGTTGCAGATTTCCTGGATGGTGGCGACGGCGTTCTTGTGCTGGGTGAGCCCCATGGCCCAGCAGGTGATGAGCCGTTTTTTGCCGCGCAGCATGGTGCGGGCGAGTTGCTCGATGTCGGGGCGTTGGATGCCGCAGTCTTCTAACAGATTCGGCCATTCGGAGGAGGAGATGGCTTGGAGGTAGTTGTCGAGGCCGGCGGTGTGCCGGGTGAGGAATTCGTGGTCAAAGACGGGTTCGCCGTTGGATTCCCATTCCTGCCAGAGTTTGGCGATGGCCCGGAGGAGGGCGTGGTCGCCGTTGGGTTTGACCTGGAGGTATTGGGAGGCAAGCGGGCTGGTCTTTCCAAGCAGGCCGGAGATTTTCTGCGGGTGGGCAAAGGCGATGAGGCCGGCCTCCTTGAGGGGGTTGATGGCGATGATCTGGGCACCATTTTTAGCGGCTGTTTCCAAGGCGCTCAGCATGCGGGGGTGATTTGTGCCGGGGTTTTGTCCCATGCTGATAATGGTGTCGGCAGCGTAGAGATCCTCGAGCGTGACGGTTCCTTTGCCGATGCCGATGGATTGATTCATGGCGGCGCCACTGGATTCGTGGCACATGTTGGAGCAGTCGGGGAGGTTGTTGGTGCCGTAATGGCGAACCATCAACTGGTAGAGGAAGGCCGCTTCGTTGCTGGTGCGGCCGGAGGTGTAGAAGATGGCGCGGTTGGGATCGTCGAGGGCGTTGAGTTCGGCGGCGATGAGCTGGAAGGCATCCTCCCAAGCGATGGCTTGGTAGTGGGTGGAGCCTGCGCGTTTGATGACGGGCTCGGCGAGGCGACCCTGTTGCTCGTGCCAGGCGTCGGACTGACCGAGGAGATCCTCAATGGAGTGCTCGGCGAAAAACGCGGCGGTGATGGTGCGCTTGGTCGCTTCGGAGGCGACGGCCTTGGCGCCATTCTCACAAAACTCTGCGATGGTGCGGTGGCCGTCGGGGTCGGGCCAGGCACAACTGGGGCAGTCGAAGCCTTTTTTTTGGTTGAGCTTGAGGAGCGCCTTGGTGCCCCGGATGGGACCGGCTTGGGTGAGGATGTGTTGCAGCGAGGAAACGACCGCCGGGATGCCTGTGGCCCACTTTTTGGGTGGGTCGAGCTTGAGCTGGTCTTCGGATTCGAAGGTATTGCTTTCCTCATTGGACATGGAGGGGTGCTTGTTAGGGTTCTGCTGGAACTTCGGCTTTCGGGGTGACGAAGGCGGCCTCTTTGATGTCCTTTTTGGCGTTGAGGAAAATCCAGTGGCCATTGGCGGAGTGGGTCGGGAAGCCGCAGGCGAAGGCGAATTCGCCGGGCTCATCGACGGTGAATTCGAATTTTTCGATGGCGGATGTGGTGCCCGCGATTGGGGATGGGGTGGAGGCTCCGGCGAAGTACGGCGTTTCCCCGAGATTGATTTTGGTGGAGGCGTCTTCGGCATCGACGACGATGATGCTGTGCGGGACGGCGCTGTTGTTGCAGAAGACGACTTTGACTTTCCAGCCGACGGGGATGTCGTATCCGGCGGCTCCTTTGGAGAAGCCGTTGAAGTTCATGCCGTAGTTGCTTTTATCGAAGGTGGCGACGATGTGGAGGGTGGCTTCCTTTTTCTCCGCGTCTTGTGCGAGGAAGACCGGAGCGGTGAAAGTGCCGTTGGGTTCGACGGTGTGGCAGTGGGAAGGCTTTTCCTTGGCGATGAGTCTGGGGGCGAGGAGGAGGCTGGAGAGGAAGATGGTGGAGAGTGTGGGATGCATATCGAATGATTTGGAAATGGAAAAACGGGGATCAGTAGTATGGTTGATGATACCGCTGATCCCCGCGAAGGAAGAGTAATTTCTTAAAGCTTATTTTTTGGGTTCTACGGGGATTGTTTCCGCGCCTTCAGGAACCTTGTCGCTTTCGACGATTTTCCAGAGAGCGCCACGTTCGTTGTCTTGCGGGCGGACGGGGCCGCCGTAGTTGGCATGTGCGGTGGTGACGTAGATGGAGCCATCCTCGCCTTGTCCCGACCCGGTGGGCATGAGGGTGGTGTCGAGGAGTTCTTCCATGGCCCATTGGCCGTCTTCCATGTGCTGCATGCCCCAGACTTTTCCGGAGCCCCAATCGGAGAGGAAGTAGGTGCCGTCGAGCGATGGGTAGGTGGTGCCGCGATAGACACCGAGTCCGGTGACGCAGATGCCTTCCCCGGCGTGGGTGTATTCGCAGATGGGCAGGACACCCACTAGCGGTGCGTTTTTCTGGCTGATGGGGAAGGGGTGCGTGCCACACATGAATTTCCATCCGTAGTTCTCCCCGCCTTTGGAGCTGGCTGGCTGGAAGTTGACTTCCTCCCAATGGTTCTGGCCGACATCGGCGATGTAGAGGTCGCCGGTTTTGCTGTCGAAATGCATTTTCCATGGATTGCGGATGCCGTAGGCCCAGATCTCGGGGCGGGCGGTTGGTTGGATTTTCGCGAAGGCCTCTTCGGTCACACCGAAGAGCACCATCAGGGTCTTGGGGGTGATGAACGGGTTGCCCTCGGGGATGCCGTAGGCACGGTCCGGAGTGGAGGTGTTGACGTCGATGCGGAGGATTTTCGCGAGGAGTGTGGTGAGGTCTTGCCCTGCATTGAGGACGTCGCCTTCCCAGCCGCCATCACCCGAGCCGATGTAGAGGAAGCCGTCCGGACCGAAGGCGAGTTCGCCGCCGTTGTGGTTCGCGTAGGGCTGCTCGATCTGCATGATCACGCGGACCGATTTTTTGTCGGCCTTGTCCGGGTTGTCCTTGTTGACCTGGTATTCGACGATGAAGGAGTCGCCGTTGAACCACATGTCGGAGTAGTGGATGTAGAACTTGCCGTTGGTTTTGAAGTCGGGGTGGAATTCCAGATCATAGAGACCTTGCTCCAGGAAGGAGCTGACGGTGGTGTCGGAGATGTTGAGGAAAGCCTTTTCCCGCTCCTGGATTTTTCCTTCCTTGTCGATGATGCGCACGTAGCCATCACGCTCGATGACGAAGAGGCGGCCGGTGCCGTCCTTGGGGCTGACGACGTTGATCGGGTCGATGAGGTCGCCCGCGATCTTGACCATCTGGATGGAGACCGGTTTCGGGAGCTTCTTTTGTCCGGGCTGGACCACCTTGTCGATGGTTTGCGGAATCATGTTAGCCGTGTCTTGCGCGGGGGAAATCCCGATGCCAAGGCAAAGCCCGAGTGCTGCCCCCAGGGAGGCTTTGGTTGTGTATGGTTTCATTGGTTGGTTTTTTGTTTTGTTAGATGTGATGTTTTGGGTCAACGGGCTTGACGAAAGCGTTGGCGATGAAGCCGATGACAAGAAGGGCGGCCATGGTGTACATGGTGGTGTTGTAGAGGCTGGGGGTCGGGTCGATGGTTCCTTGGGGGGCGATTTCCATGAGCTTCTGGACGGTGACTGTGTTGGCTTTGACGAGCTCGTCGAGCTTTCCGACCGGTGCTCCGAATTTTTCAATGAATGCGGCCGGCTCTATTTTTCCGACAAGATCCGAGATCGAGCTGGAGATGGATGAGTCCCGGAGCTTGGCGATGGCCAATGGCCCGAGCACACCGGCGGTGCTCCATGCTGTTAGAAGACGGCCATGGATGGCGCCGACGAATCTGGAGCCGAAGAGATCGGCGAGGTAGGCCGGGATGGTGGCAAAGCCGCCTCCATACATGGTGAAGATGATCATGGTCGCGGCATAGAAGCCGATGAATGAAGCGGACATGGTGGAAGCCCCCGCATTTGCCGCAGCCCATGGGATGGAGAGGTAAAGGGCGCAGCCGAGGACAAAGAAGATCGTGTAGGTTTGCTTGCGCCCGATCCAATCCGAGATGCTGGCCCAGAAGAAGCGCCCGACCATATTGAATGCGGAGATCATGGCGACGTAGTTGACGAAGAAGAAGCCTTCCCGGGCTTCTGCGCTGAGGCTGGGGCCGAAAATTTCACCGATCATTGTTTTGGCAACGCCAATGACGCCGATGCCCGCGGTGACATTCATGCAGAGGACAATCCAGAGGAGAAAGAATTGGGGGGTGAAAGTGGCTTGGCTGATGCCGACATGATTTTGTGAGATCATGCCCTTGGTTTTTTCGTTGGAGGGAGGAGACCATCCTTCCGGAAGCCAGCCTTCGGCAGGAACCCGGTAGCAAAACGAGGCGATCAGCATGACGATGAGATAGCTGACCCCCAAGGTGAGAAATGTCATGAAGGTGCCGGTGCCGCCGGTGCCGACTGCGTATATGCCGGGGAGCAGGTCGCTGCCGAACGGCGCAACATCCGCTGCGGATGCGACGATGACTTCTAGTTTTCCCGATGCGGTCTCGGCATAGCGGACACCGCTTTCGGTGATGAGATTGATTTCCCCTTCCGCTCCAAGACGGTCCGGGGCGGATGAGAAGAACTCCAGGAGTTTGTGTTTGATGGGGGCGCCGATGATGGCTCCGCCTCCGAAGCCCATGATGGCCATTCCGGTGGCCATTCCCCGGCGGTCGGGAAACCACTTGATGAGCGTGCTGACAGGGGAGACATAGCCCAGTCCCAATCCGCAGCCTCCGAGGACGCCATAGCCG
>Ga0163144_10018000_pt1 | contig 14340 bp, 16 predicted proteins | sample OliLak19BULKMAT1_FD_123175 | JGI IMG/M metagenome (GOLD analysis project Ga0163144, IMG submission 123175) | Freshwater microbial mat bacterial communities from Lake Vanda, McMurdo Dry Valleys, Antarctica - Oligotrophic Lake LV.19.BULKMAT1 | ecosystem: Environmental > Aquatic > Freshwater >... | reverse complement strand
TTCCCGACTTCAGGGCGGGCTGCGCGTCGCCCGGGAAGCCCTGGGCCGGGGTTCGTCCGAAACCGGAAGCGGTGTCGCGGACGAGGCGTTCCGCGCCGGTTTTGAGTAGGGGCCTACCAGCCCGGGGTCAGGCCCCGGTTCTGTTCATCCAGCCATTTCTGCAGCGGGGCAAAGTAATCAAGGATCGCGGTGGCGTCCATCTGGCGGGAACCCGTGAGGGCTTCCATCGCATCCGGCCAGGGCTTTGAGACGCCGAGGCTCAACATGGCCGCAAGCCGCGCGCCCGCTTCCTTCGAGTCATAGATCGAGCAACGGTTGAGCGGTCCGGTTTGCCCCGCAGCCTGACACAACGCGCGGTGGAACTGGAACTGCTGGATGTGGGCGAGGAAGTAGCGGGTATAGGGCACGTTCGCGGCTACGTGATACTTGGCCGCGGCGTCGAAGTCGTCTTCGGTGCGGGGTGAGGGCGGCGCCACTCCTTGATACTTGAGCCGCAGATCCCACCACGCCTGGTTGTATTTGTCCGGCGTGATTTCGCCCGAAAAGATCTTCCAGCGGTACTGATCGACGAGCAGACCAAAGGGCAGGAAGGCGATCTTGTCGAGGGCCATGCGCAACAGAAGGCCGATGTCTTTCGAAGCGGGCGGTTCCTGGTCGATAAGGCCGAGCTTCTTCAGGTACGACGGGGTGATGGAGAGAGCGATCGTGTCGCCGATCGCTTCGTGAAAGCCGTCATTGGCGCTGTCGCGGAACAGGAACGGCTTCTGGTTGTAGGCGCGCTGATAGAAGTTGTGGCCGAGTTCGTGGTGGATGGTGGAGAAGTCCTCCGCGTTGATCTCGATGCACATTTTGATGCGGAGATCGTCCACGTTGTCCACATCCCACGCACTCGCGTGACAAACCACCTCTCGGTCTTTCGGCTTCACGAACAGGGACCGCTCCCAGAACGTCTTCGGCAGCGGATCGAAACCGAGGGAGGTGAAGAAACGTTCGCCATAGCGAACCATCTCGAGTTCGTCGATCTTCTTTTCCTGGAGACGAGCGGTCAGGTCGAAGCCTGGGTCCCCGTCCTTTTGGGCGACCAAGGGTTCGATGTTGCCCCACTGCTGGGCCCACATGTTGCCCAGAAGGTGGGCGGGGATGGGCCCCTTCTCCGGAACCACGGCCGGCCCATAGGTCTCGCGGAGACGCTTGCGCACGTAGGTGTGGAGGGAGAGGTAGAGAGGCTTCACTTGCTCCCAGAGCCGATCTACTTCTTTCGCGAAGGCGTCGGGAGCCATGTCGTACTTGGAGCGCCAGAGGGCGCCCGTGTCCTTGAATCCGAGCTCGCGCGCGCCCTTGTTCTGCAGTTCGACGAAGCGGATGAAGTCTTTCTTCATCGGCTTCGCGATGCTGTGCCAGCCGGTCCAGGCTTCTTCAAGTTCTTTCGGATCGCGGGATTTGACCAGGATGTTCGACAGCTCGCCGAGGTCGAGCGTCTCTTCCTTGCCGTCCTTTGTCTTTCGCGTGTACTTCCCTTTGCCGTAAGTGCCTTCGAGCCGGGTCTTCAGTCCGGCTATTTCTCCGCTTTCTTTGGCCCCGGCGGGCGCCGGCGTCACCAGAGCGACCTTCAGCAGCTTGAGTTTGCGCGCGACCTCGGGAGCCGTCTTCACTCCATCAAACGCTGCCGCCTTCTTGGCCGCGGTGACTGCGGCTTCGGTAAACCGCTGAGAAGCGTCCTGGGCCATCGCTTCGGTGTCGTGAGTGATGTTGGTCGACATCACCCAGTCGGCGCGGGAGGCCGTGTTCGCGAGGAGGAGCAGTTCCTTTTCGACTTTGTCGGTGAAGGCCTTGGCTTCGGCGGCGGTTTTGGGTTTGATGGCCATGTCCTGAGCGGAGGAAGAGGTGAAGGAGGCGAGGGCAATCGCCCCGGTGAAAAGGGCGTAGCGGAAACGGATCATCGAGGACCTACTTTCGGCTCGGGTTCGCGAGCATCGATTCGAGAGGGGCGCGGATGGCTTCGAGGCGGGCCAGGATCAAGGGGCTCTCCGCCGCGATCGAAGGGGAGGCGACGTTGGCTCGCACGTTTTCCGCACCGGCATCCAGAGCCGCACGGCAGAGGGCGATGGCGGTGCGCGCGTCGCTCGCGGCATTCGGATTTCCGTGGGCCAGGGTCTGGGCCGCGGCACGAAGAACTTCAGAAGCGCGTTCGCAGGTCTCGAGCGGAACCTCGGTCGCCTGGCGCATCGCGGCCTTGATGGAAGCGCTTCTTGCGGCCTTCTCCTCTTCGGTGGCCTTGGGCAGCCGATAGGCGCTCGTCACGGCGTTATAGGCCTCGGTATCGAGGTCGACGAGTTCCCGCAGGCGCCGACCGGCCTTTGCCGCGGCTTCTTTCGCGGCGCCGAGTTTTTCGCGCTCGTCGTCCGATCCGGTGCGGGTTTTCGGGAGGCCCGCCACCATCTCAACCAGCGAAGCGGCGAGGGCTCCGGCCAGTGCGGCGGCCGAGCCTCCGCCCGGAGTGGGGTTCTGCGAGCCGAAACGGTCGAGGAGGTCGGTGGTTGAAAGGGAGAGTAGCTGGCTCATGTCGTCATCTTGCCGAGGATTTGTTTGGCGATGACCATGAGCTGCATGTTCGACGTGCCCTCGTAGATCTGGCCGACCTTCTGGTCGCGGTAGTACTTCTCCACCGGGTACTCCTTGGTGAAGCCGTTGCCGCCGAAGACCTCGATGGCCTTGCTGGCCACGTATTCCGCGGTGCGGGAGGCGAAGAGCTTCGCCATGGCCGCCTCCTTGATGAAGCCGGCGCCGGTATCGCGAAGGCGGGCCGCGTTGTAAGTCAGCAGGCGCGACGCCTCGATCTGCATGGCCATGTTGGAGAGTTCGAACTGAACCGCCTGGAACTCGGCGATCTCCTTCCCGAACTGTTTCCGCTCCTGGGCGTACTTGAGGGCGTGCTCATACGCCCCCTGGGCCACCCCCACCATTTGAGCGGCAATGCCAATGCGGCCCTCGTTCAAGGTTTCGATGGCGATCTTGTAGCCCTTGCCGACTTCGCCCAGCACATTCTCTTTCGGGATCTTGCAGCCGTCGAAGATCAACTCGCAGGTGGACGAGGCGCGAATACCCAGCTTGTCCTCCTTCTTGCCGATGGTGAACCCGGAGGTCCCCTTCTCGACCAGGAAGGCGGTGATGCCCTTGTAGCCCTTGCTGGGATCGGCGTTCGCGATCACGATGAACAGCTCCGCCTCCATGGCGTTCGTGATCCAGAGCTTCTGGCCGCTCAGTTCGTAGTGATCGCCCCGGTCGATCGCCTTGCAGGTGAGGGCGAACGCGTCCGAGCCCGATCCCGATTCGGAAAGCGCGTAGGCGCCCACCCACTTGGTCGCGAGGTTCGGGAAGTATTTCGCTTTGTGCGCCTCGGTGCCCCAGCGGAGCAGAGCGTTGTTGAAGAGGGTGTTCTGAACGTCGACCAGAACCGCGACGGACGCGTCGACCCGGGCCAGTTCCTCGACCACCAGAACCGACATGAAGAAGGTGGAACCAGCCCCCCCGAAAGACTCCGGAATCTCGATGCCCATCAGTCCGAGTTCGAAGCAGGCGTCGATCAGATCCCGCGGCATCTTCGCGTCGTGGTCCATTTGGGACACGAGCGGGCGGATCTCCTCGTGCGCGAAGCTGCGGACGGTGTCCCGGAAGAGCTTTTCCTCTTCGGAGAGGTCGGTAAGGGGAAGCGATCGATGATCGGCCATGAATAAATTATCTCACCTGCGCGGATTCGACCTCACCCCCGCCCGAGGTACATTTCACGGGATGGAACCGGATTCTCTTTCCAGGGTTCGCGATGAAATGAAATCGTGCGCGATGCCGCCGGCAAGGGTGCCGATGGCCTCCATTTTCTGCGCCTGCCGCAATTGCGCTTCCAGCTCCTGTTGCTTGGTGATGTCCCTGGAAGATCCCGGTCAGTCTCACCGGGCGGCCTTCGTGGAGCGTCACCGCGCAGGTGGTGCGCACGTCGATCCGGCGGCCCTTGGTGGTCAGGGTTTCCAGCACGAGGTCATAGCCTTCCCCGCGCCCCATCGCCGCCTGCAAGGCCGCGGAGATAATCCGGCGCGACTCCGGCAGGAAATAGCCGACGACGGCCTCCACCGTCGGGTTGAACTCCTCCGGCGAGGTGTCGAGGATGCGGTAGGTCTCCGCCGTCCAGAAAAGTTGGTTGGTGCCGAGGTCCAATTCCCAGCCACCCGTCTGGGCGATGGACTGCGAGGCTTCGAGCAACAGCGTGCTCCGGCGCAACGCCTCCTGCGCCTGCTTGCGCTCGGTGATGTTCTGACAGGTGCCGTATTGCCTTACTATCTGGCTATCTTTGTCTCGAATTGCCTGCCCAATTGCTTCGATCCAAATTATTTTGTCTGGAAATCTGCTCCTAAAATGGGTTTTGTATTTTTCGCCGCTCTTTGAGCAAGCATCGACTGCATTTTTCCAGTGCGCGCGATCCTGAGGGTGTATCGACGAGTAAAGACTTTTATAAGACGGCGGACCATCCTCTCTGCTCTGGGGAAAGAGGTCGAACATCTGGTCAGACCATTCGATGCTTTGGTCGGATAGACAATAGGACCAGCTTCCTATTTTTGCTAAGGCCTGTGCTTCGTTCAGCCGAACATGGCTTTCCTGCAACGCCGCCTCCGCCGCCTTGCGCTCGGTGATGTCTTCCACCACCAGCCTACATTCCAGCTCATCGGTGGAAAGCGCGGCCACGATCTGCACGGTGCGCGGCGGGTCGATTGTCTCCAGCTCCACCGCGCAGGTTTGCGGCACCTCGCCCGCCCACACCTGCCGCAGACACTCGTTGAAGCCAGGCCGATCGGCCTCGGCCACGAACGGCGCGAAGCGCTTGCCGGTCAGCCGGGCGCGCTCGGGGCCGAGCAGGCTGGCTGCGGCGAGGTTGGCCTGGGTGATTTGGCCGTCGCGGTCGAGCGTGACGTGGCCCACGGGGGCGAAGTCGTAGAGATCGGTGTAGCGCGCCGACATGGTTTCCAGATCGTGCAGCGTTTTTTTGGAGTTCGTCGTTCTGCAGCTCGAGTTCGATCTGGTGGATTTGCAGTTCGTGGAGGAGCCGCTCGTTCTCAGCCGCTGACTTCGGGCCGCTGACCGCTGACTTCTGCTCCTTCAGGCGCGCCTCGGCCTGGCGGCGGCGTTTGGCGGGGGTGGTGGGGGGGGTCGGTTTCATTTCAGGCAGGGAGTAAAAACGCTACTAATCCTCACCGATGCGTTTGTCCAGGGTTGTGCTGCCGCGATTGCCCAGCAGTAGCTCTTCTATCGGCGAGCGAGTCCCAACGACGGCCTTCGTCGATGGTGGCGAACCACAAGGACTCGCACGGAATCGATGGAGACGCGGAAGAGGATGTGGTACGGGAACCGTCGGAGGTCGGCTCGACGGATATTCCTTATCCGGCTCGCAAACGAGGCCGGTGCGGCTGCCGCCTGGTTCGCGTACTCCAGGAACTCTGCGTAGAAGGCTTCGACCAGTCCCGGTGCACCGACTCGCTCGTAGTACGCCATGATTTCAACCAGATCCGCGTGAACCCGCGGATGGAAGACCAGGCGCATTAGCGATGACGCTGCGCGATCAACTCGTCGAGTTGTTTCAACGAGATCCCCGCGTCAGGGTCCACATCGAGTTCGGCGTCCCGCGCCAACGCCTCTCCAAGGCCCCCATCGCGATCTTGAAGAACCGACGGAAGTGACCCGAGCAGGTGAGCGGCAAGAATCGCCCGGTCCGTTTCCGGAAGGTCCAGAGCCATCTTCTCGACATCGAGAATCGTAGTCATGTTCGCACTCTAGGTCCTTTCCCGATCTCCTCCATCCCCCACCTTCGGCGCCGGGACGAGCGCTACATGAAGATGTGCTTGAGTCGGTTCGTCTTCATGCCGCGGTCGTGCCGGACGACATGAACTTGCCCGGACTCCGGTTGCACCCACTCAAGGGCGGGGCGAAAGGCGGTTTCGCGGTTTCGCTGAGCGGCAACTGGCGGATCACGTTTGGCTTCTCAGAGAACAACGCTATCGATGTCGACTACGAGGACTACGGTCGACCTTTGGCACGCCGAGAAACGGCGCAAGGTTCTGCGAGTGACGCGTCTGGCTGCCTAGTCGTCGCTGCCCGCACCCGGCGTCAGCATCCACGTCGAGTTCGGCGTCCCGCGCCAATCCCTCGGCAAGACCCCTTCGGAGAGGTCGGTAAGGGGAAGCGATCGATGATCGACCATGAATAAATTATCTCACCTGCGCGGATTCGACCTCACCCCCGCCCGAGGTACATTCCACGGGATGGAACCGGATTCTCTTTCCAGGGTTCGCGATGAAATCGTGGCGTGCGAAAAGTGTTCGAGGCTTCGCAAGTGGTGCGCGCAGGCCGCGATGGTGAAGGTCGCGCGCTACCGCCATCAGACCTATTGGGGCCGGCCGGTTCCGGGCTTCGGAGATCCGCGCGCGCGCCTTCTGATCGTGGGCCTCGCCCCCGCCGCGAATGGCGGCAATCGCACGGGCCGAGTGTTCACCGGCGACCCTTCGGGAGATTTTCTGTATCCCGCCCTCCACCGGGCGGGCTTCGCCTCTCAGCCCACTTCCGAGTGGCGGGATGACGGTCTCGCTCTGCGCGATGCCTACATCCTGGCCGCGGTTCGCTGCGCTCCTCCCGACAACAAACCGGAGCCCAAAGAGACCCTGGCCTGCCGGCCCTATCTGGCCCGTGAGTGGCGTCTGCTTCGGCCACGTGCGGTACTCGCCCTCGGCAAGTTCGCTCTCGATGCTTTTGTCGGCACGTTGCGCGCGGAAGGCGAATTGCAGGCGAGGAAGGCCTTCAAGTTCGGCCACGGCCTGGGTCACGACCTGCCCGCTGATCCTTCGAGCGGCGAGACAAGAAGGATCTTCATCTCGTACCATCCCTCCCAGCGCAACACCTTTACGAAGACGCTGACCGCGCCCATGCTCGACGCCGTGCTCAGCGATATCCGGACTTTTCTCAAACCAGACTTTTCTTGAATTAGGACTGATACGACATGAAGAGATTCGAACTCCGAACCACGGGCCTCATCCTGGCGGTCGCCGCGAGTGCTGCCTTCGCCCAGTCGGCACCACCGCCGTCCGGCGCACCGGGTCAGCCTCCGGGTGCTCGTGGCCCGGGTGGACCCCGGATGATGCCGGCTTCGGAGAAAGCGAAGACGTTCGAGTCGAAGTCGCTTGGCGCTACTCTCACCTACGTCGCGTATCTGCCTGCGGACTACGAGACGAGCAAGGCCACCTACCCGGTCATCTACGCCCTGCACGGCATGTTCGAGAACTCCGCGTTTCTGGAACGCCGCGCCGTGCTATCGCAGTATGAGGAGGCGGTGAAGGCAGGAAAGGCCCCCAACGCGATCCTGGTGACGGTGGATGGCGGCAACAACCTCTTCATCAACTCGACCAAAGGCAAGTACCAGGACATGGTGGCGAAGGATCTGGTCGAGCACATCGACAAGACGTATCGCACCATTGCGAAAAGGGAGGGTCGCGCCCTTCTTGGCATCTCCATGGGCGGCTATGGCGCCCTCAATATCGCCTTCTCCCAACCCGGGGTGTTTGGCGCGGTGGCCACCCATTCCGCGATGCTCCTGTCGCAGATTCCCACTGCGGAGGCGGGAGCGCGCGGCGGGCAGATGCGCGCCTTCACCGGGGTTTTCGGCGAGCCCGTCGATCCTGCGACCTGGAAGGCGCAAGACCCACTGGAACTCGCGAAGTCCGCCGATATGAAGGGATTGCCAGCACTTTATTTCGATTGCGGAAGTGAGGATCGCTATGGTCTGTTCGCAGGCAACAAGACCCTTCACGAAACCCTCGAAGCCCGCAAGATTCCCCACGGATACGGCCTCTATCCGGGCGACCACGGATACGAGTACGTCCACTCGGTGTTCCCGAAGAGCCTCGCCTTCCTGAAAGAGAAGCTCGCGACCAAGTAGGGGCGGCCCTTGTGGCCACCCTGGTACCGCGAGGCAAGCCGCGATTGACCGCCAGGGTTCAGGTCCGCTACGCCATCGGGTCGCCCGAGCTCGCGCACATCAAGAGGTGGAATCCCTTCTACCGGGAGTTTGTATGGAGTCACGTGGGCGTGGCTCTTACCGAACTCCAACGCACCATCTGCCGCCTCTAGCCAGGCATCGGATCGAGTCCGGCGAGAGCTACGTGGCCGAAGGAGTCGCTCTCAACGAGGCCTTCAAGATGCCGCGGATATCGCGCGACATCGACCTCTTCTTGAAGTGCGCGACTGGATCGACGCCATTGGGAGTCACGAGCGGCTGCAGCCCCTCCGGTATCTCGCCTGGGCCGCGTGCGGCAAGGATCCCGGCTTTTCACCGTCAGCGATCATCGAGCTTGCCGGCCGTTCGCACTGCTCCGACGAGGAAGTGGGTCAGCTGGCATTCGAGGGGACGCCGCCCAGCGCGGGGGACCTGTCCCGGAAAGTGGCACGCGATGATCGAGGGTGCGCGGCTAGTCGTCGCGGCCCTGCCCCCGGCCGAGGCCGGCAAAGCCGTCTTTTTGACGTCCGGCGAGCTGTGCCGCGACGGGCCCACGGACCTTATGGATCGCTTGCGAAGCCAGGGCCTGGTCTTTCATCAGGGTCGGGTGAGAGGCGCCTTGCCGGTGTTACAAATCCGCGGGCCTCATGGCCGCGGCACGGATCCTCTGAATGATCGCCCCCATCTCGACAGGTTCGTTGTCGGTCAGGCCAAGGGCTGCACTCGCGTGGCCCAGCACGCGCCCCGCGCTCCATCCCGCGGCGCGCAACTCCCATAGGCCGGTATCGCGGTTCGACTTTGACAGCTTCTGGCCGTCCGGGTTTCGGATCAGCGCGTGATGCAGGAAAATCGGGGGAGTTTCCCGGCCGATGAGGCGGGCCATCTGGATCTGCCGTCCGGTGGAGGCGAGAAGATCCTCGCCTCGGACCACCAGGTCGACTTTCTGGTCGAAGTCATCCACGACCACCGCGAACTGATACGTCCAGTTTCCCTGCCGATCGCGGATCAGGACATCGCCCGTCTCCTCGGCAGGGTTCTGAGTCAATGCCCCCAGCCGCAGGTCGTCGAACCTCACCGTCATTGGCTCGATCCGGAGGCGCCGACCTGCCTCAGTGTCGCCATCCACAGCCCGGCCGCGGCAGGTGCCCGGGTATCGTCTTTCACCGCCGGATGTGAGGTCAGAAACCGATAGCGCCTTCCGCGAACACCCGCACGCGTAAACGAGACCCCGGGCTTTCAGATCCTCCATCGCTGCCAAGTACAACCGGCCGCGATCAGACTGCCGAGTGAAGGGCTCGTCAGGCGAGAGCCCCAGCCACTCGAGATCATCGAGAATGGCAGCTTCGAATTCAGGTCGCGATCGGGTCCGGTCGTGGTCCTCGACACGCAGTAACACCCGGCCCCCGAAAGCGCGGGCCACGCCCCAGACCATGAGGGCGCTCGCCACATGACCGAGGTGCAGAAGGCCCGTGGGGGCGGGGGCGAAGCGTGTGGTGAAACCGGGCGCCGGCGCCCGCACGCGAAGGGACCCGATCAGCGCTTCACCGCGATGCCCACCACTTCGAAGCGCGCGCCGAACAGAAGCGCTCCCGAGCCGAGGAAGGCCCGCGCCGGGAACTCCCTGGTGAAGTAGGTGCGGTAGACCGCGTTGAAGGCGTCGTAGTGTTTGACATCGGAGCAGTAGATCTGCACGCTGACCAGATCGTCCATGGTCATCGAGGCGTCGGCAAGCTGCTTCTTTACCGCGTCCATCACCAGCTTCGCTTCTTCGGAGACGTCCGCGGGCGGCTTCCGATCCGGTCCAAGGCCCAGCTGGCCCGACAGATACAGCGTGTCGCCTACTTTCACCGCGCCGGAAAAAGGCGGCTCGGTCTTGTTGAGGGCGTTGGACCTGGGACCGATGAAGGTCCTCGGAGTCGAGGCCAGGGTGGTCGTGGCCACGAGCAGCAAGCCGGTGGCGAGGATGTGGAACTTGTTCATGGGGCTCCTTTTTGAAGTGCCGGAGGGAAGACCAGTACCGAGGCGTGAGACTAATACACCCGCCTCCTAATAATGTTCTGCAGACCGTGATGATCGAGCAGATCGAGCGCGGTTACGACGAAACATCGCGGTGATATTCGTCGACTCGAACATCCCGATGTACCTTGTGGGGGCGGCGCATCCCCACAAGGCCGATGCCCAGCGTCTGCTTGAAGGAGCCGTCGCCTCGGGTGATCGTCTGGTGACCGACGCGGAGGTCCTTCAGGAGATTCTCCATCGCTACGTGGCCATTAACCGTCGCGACGCCATTCAGCCCGCGTTCGACGCCGTGAACGATCTCGTGGACGAGGTCTTCTCCATCACGCCCGTCGATGTTGAGCGGGCGAAAGCATCGTGTTCGGCAACCGCCGCCTCTCCGCGTGCGACGCCCTTCGCGCGGCGGTCATGGAGCGCGAACGGATCGAGCGCATCATTGAGCTTCGATTCCGGCTTCGACTCGCTGTCGGGCGTCGTCCGGCTCGGGCGCTGAATCGCCCGCCGCAAAATGGAGACGAAATGCCATCAGCCACAACGGCGGCGCACATGGTCAGTCAACCTGAAATCACCGGCGCGACAAGGTTGATGACGGCCGTCGTGGCCGCGCTCGTCAATAGCCCGACCTCGCGAGCTACCCGCTGAGCCAGGTTCCCGACGAAGCAGCCCCCATTGTGCGCGCGCTGCTCGCCGCCAGGCGCCGACCTCACGCACTGGCGCGCTCACCGTAACCGTCACGTATCCCACGTCGTTGGGGGCCGGCCCGTTCGACGGCCGCGTGCTGTTCCTCGGGGCGAAGGACGACGACGCCGAGCCGCGGTTTCAGATTTCCGACACCGGCCGCGCCGGATTCATCCATTCGGGGAGGAAGAGCGGGTTACGTCAACAATGGCGTCTGGACAAATGATCGCATCTCGGGGAGGGGGAATCAACCATTGGTCGATCCCCCTTACCAGACCCAGAGGGACGCGCCTACGGGTGTTGTATCTGCCCCTTGAGAGCGTCTGGAAGAGAGTCCCAAACATGGGGATGCGACTCCACGAGGCGCGCGATATCCGCGAGGTCTTTCAGGCGTTTGCTCTGACGCCTCGCGGGTTCGGACCACGCCTTTTCAGCAGGGAAACCGTGCGGTCAATGGCGCTCGACACCACAACGAAATCGACATCCTGCGTGACCATGGGCTGCGCGGCCCAGTGATTGACGGCCACGCCGCCGATGGCGCACCACGCGACGTCGGCCCGTTCGCGACAGTCGACGAGACGCATGACGTCGTCGGTGCCGCCGACCGTCTGCCACGACCCGCAGAGCCAGAGCCTTGACCTTGGCCTGCGCCTCCAGCTGGGTTTCGCCCAAAGCATGGCCGACTCCAACCTCCCCTCCTTCATCCTGGTCCGTCGCCGACCTTCTTCGCGGCGACTACGTGGTGATGAAGGAAACCGCCGAGCGCGCGATGACTCGCAAGTTGGCCCGGGCGCGGTGCTTCTTCCCTATCACGGGTTCAAGCGTCACCTTCACCGTTCGAGCCGCCGAAACGGCATCGACTGCATTCACTCAAGCTCGCCTAGAATGCACATATGGCTGAACCAACCTCATATCTCACCGTCCGCCGCGTGCCCAGAGCCCTGGTGTCGGCCCTTTCCCGGGAACGACGCAGACGCAACGCTTCGCTGAACGCGACGGTCATCGGCCTCTTGAGTCACGCTCTGGGCGTCGAGACCCTGCAGGAGCAGCGCTCCAATGGGCTCGCGAAGCTTTCGGGGAAATGGACCAGCGACCAGATGCGGGCGTTTAGGAAGGCCACGGCAGCGACCCGGACGATCGACCGGGAGTTCTGGCGTTGAGCCGTTACTGCCTCGACACTTCCGCGTACAGCCAGTTCAAACGGGGTCACGCTCCCGTGGTGGCTTTGATCGACAGCGCCGAGTGGATCGGCGTGCCCACGATTGTGCTAGGCGAATTGTGGCTTGGCTTCGGACTTGGCGATCGCGCCAAGCGAAATGAACGCGAACTGCAGGAGTTTCTTGCGAACCGAGTGGTGGACGAGCTACCGGTCAGTCGCGAGGTCGCCCGTCTCTTCGGCCAGATGGCGAGCAGCCTAAGGCGGCGCGCGACACCTGTGCCCACGAACGACATCTGGATTGCCGCCACCGCCGCGAACAGCGGGTCTATCTTGATCACCTACGACGAAGATTTCCGGAGGATTGACCAGGTCGAATCCCTGATCCTCGCGGCTCCGCGAGCGTTGGCGAAGCTCTTGCGTCGCGGTCCTGGCTAGGCCTGATCGGAAAGGTCGCCCACGCCGGTGACGGTCTCAGTACCCAGGCCCTGAACTCCGAGGCCATCATGGCCCAGACCGGCCGCAGCGCGGCTTGACGACCGCGCTCGGCAAAGTGGACAATCCACATACCGGCCCCGCCTGGTCGGACCCCCATGACAACCCCAACCGTGCAACTCGACGTCGAGCTCGAACAGCTGGCGCTGCGCGCCGTCCGCAACGCCTGGTTCGAGATCAACGGCAGCTACTTCGCGCACGCGCTGCGGCCGCCCGCTTTCGCGCTTTCCGACACCGTCGTGCGCCTCGGCCGCTGGGTCTCGGGCGAGCGCACGATCGAGATCTCGCGCCCACTGCTGCTGGCGCAGCCATGGGGGGTCGTGGTCGAAGTGCTCAAGCACGAGGTCGCGCACCAGTTCGTCGACGAGGTGCTACAGGTGCGCGACGATGCGGCGCACGGCGCAGCGTTCCGGCGGGTCTCCAGCGAGCGCGGCTTCGATGCACGCGCCGCCGGCATGCCGGCCCCGCCTGGCGCCCGGGATGCGGCGACCGAGCGGGTGCTGGAGCGCGTCGCCAAGCTGCTCGCCCTGGCGGGCAGCCCGAACGAGCACGAGGCGCAGGCGGCGATGAACGCGGCGCAGCGTCTGATGTTGAAGCACAACCTCGAGAGGGTGCGCTCGGGCGCGCGGCGCGGCTTCGAGTTCAAACACCTGGGCGATCCCACCGGCCGCGTCGGCGAGGCCGCGCGACTGCTGGTCTCGATCCTCGGCGAATTCTTCTTCGTCGAGGTGATCTGGGTTCCCGTGTGGCGGGTGCTCGAGGGCCAACGCGGCACCGTGCTCGAGGTGTGTGGCACGCCCGAGAACGTGGCACTGGCCGACTATGTGCACCACTTCCTGACCCACACCTCGGAGCGGCTGTGGCGCGAGCACAAGCGCGCCGCCGGGCTGCGCGGCAACACCGATCGGCGCGCCTACCTGGCGGGCGTGATGGCGGGCTTCCGCGAAAAGCTCGACGATGAGCGCCGCGGCAAGCAGGCCGAGGGCCTGGTGTGGGTCGGCGACCCTCAGCTCGAAGGCTTCTTCCGCACCCGCCATCCCCGCACCCGCGTGCGCCGCCACACCGGCAGCGCCGGTACGCCGGCGCACGCGGACGGCCGTGCCGCCGGCCGCGAGATCGTGCTGCGGCGCGGCATCGAAGCCGCGCCGGGCGGTCAGAGAGGACTGCTCGGACCCAAGCGCTGAACCGGCGGCATCGCCGCCCGAGTCCAGCGCAAGGTGAACCCAGCAAAGGGACGCTTGTCGTAGCCGAGGGCGTCGGCCACCGCCGCGGATTCGGCCTGGCGGCGGGCCTCGCTCTCGCGTCTTGCCCAGTCCATGTCGCGGTGGCTCGTGGTGAGCACGACGAAAGCGTCCGCCACCCAGCGACAGGCCACGTCCCGGCCCGTGCGCTGGCCCACCACACACGCATGGAACAGCAGATCGGCGGGGGCGGGAATCCGTGTGGGCTCACCCTCGAAAACGGCCTCGCCGGCCCCGGCCCAGAGGCTCGCGTCGCCTTCGGGAGAAGCCATCGCGTCGAGACTGCGCCAGTGGGCGTCGATGGAGCCACGAGTTTCGTTCGTGAAAGCGACCGCGTGGGCCAGGGCGGTCTCGGCCGCGCCGAGAAGAGAGGGTGTGCGCCAGCCCGCCCGCGCCAGAACTTCGGCCGCCCGTTCGAGATCCCACCTGGGTATGAGCACATCCACGTCGCTCATGGGCCGAGGGGCCGGGTCTGCATAGGCGGCCAGGGTCAGTGCGGCCCCTTTTAACAAGCATGTTCTGATGCCCGCTTCCCTCAACACCTTGAGAGAGGCCGCCGCCTCTTCGAAGAGTAGCGCGTTGCGATACCGGGTCTGCTCGGGGGCCGATGCGGCGCGTGCGCGGATCGCAACCAGTTTTTCAAGGCTCGGAGTTTCGAGCATGGGATGCGGCGGCGCCAGGCGTCGATGCAGCAGGGGCAGGAGACGAGACGAGGCCTCATCAAG
>Ga0163144_10017999_pt1 | contig 14340 bp, 8 predicted proteins | sample OliLak19BULKMAT1_FD_123175 | JGI IMG/M metagenome (GOLD analysis project Ga0163144, IMG submission 123175) | Freshwater microbial mat bacterial communities from Lake Vanda, McMurdo Dry Valleys, Antarctica - Oligotrophic Lake LV.19.BULKMAT1 | ecosystem: Environmental > Aquatic > Freshwater > Lake... | reverse complement strand
GCCCACGCCAGCGCCAAGCCGTCATAGGTCGCCGTCCCGCGGCCGATCTCGTCCAGAATGATCAGGCTGTTCTTCGTGGCCGTGTTCAGAATCACCGCAGTCTCGGTCATCTCGACCATGAACGTGCTCCGGCCTCGCGCAAGATTATCGGCGGCACCGATGCGCGTAAACACCCGATCGACCACCGGCAGCGTCGCTGACTGCGCCGGCACGTAGGAACCCATCTGGGCCAGAATCGAGATCAGCGCCGTCTGCCGCAGATAGGTCGATTTACCGCCCATGTTCGGCCCGGTAATCAAGCCTAAAAACTCGTGGCCGGCGTCGAGGGAAACATCGTTCGGAATGAACCGCTGGGCGTCCCGTTCGGCCAGCTTCTCGATGACCGGATGCCGTCCGGCGACGATGCGCAGTTCTCCGCTTTCGGTGAACGCCGGCCGCACGTAACGGTTCTGCGCGGCGACTTGGGCTAGGCCCGCCGTCAGGTCGAGTTCGGCCACGGCATTCGCCGCCAGCCGGATCCGCTCAGCCTGCTCGGCCGCAAAGCTTCGGACGGCGGTGAACAGTTCCCGCTCAATCGTCAGGATCTTGTCCTCGGCGTCGAGGATCTTGCTTTCGAGCTCCTTCAGCTCCGGGGTCGTGAACCGTTCCGCATTGACGAGCGTCTGCTTCCGGTCGTAGTCGGCCGGCACCCGGTCCATGTTCGCTTTCGAGATCTCGAGGTAGTAGCCGAAGACGTTGTTGAACCGGACTTTCAACGAGCTGATGCCGGTGCGGGTGCGTTCGCGGGTCTCGATCGCGGCGATGTATTGCTTCGAGTTCCGGCTGATATCGCGGAGTTGATCGAGGTCGGCTGAGATGCCGTCGCGAATGGTTCCGCCGTCGGTGAGGTTCAGCGGGGGATCGTCAGCGATCGTCGTCAGAATCCGGTCCCGCACTTCGGCTACTTCGTCGAAACGGGCTTCCCCGATCAGCCGGTTCAGCGCGGGAATCTTGCCCAGCGAGTTGCCGAGGGCCGACATTTCTCGCGGGGTGGCCGTACCGAGGGTGACCTTGGCGAGCAACCGTTCCAGGTCAAGAATTGAGCCGAGGACTTTGCGCAGTTCGGTCCGCAGAATCGTGTCGAGAAGCAGCGCCTGCACCGCGTCCAGGCGGGACTCAATTTCCGGCCGCTGCACCGAGGGCCGCAGCAATCGCCGGCGCAGCAAGCGCCCGCCCATGCCGGTCATCGTCTCGTCCAGCACGTGGACGAGCGTCGACTCCTTCGATTCGCCCGCGAAGAGCGGCTCGATCAGTTCCAGGTTCCGGACGGTCACCGCGTCCAGCACCATCGCCTCGTTCCGGTCGAAGTACGTGGGCCGGTCGAGATGGCCGAGCGCCGACCGCTGCGTATCGCGCAGGTAATGCAGCACGGCCCCCGCCGCGCCGGTCGCGAGCGGCTTGTCGCCGAGGCCGCAGCCATCGAGCGAGAGCAGCGAGAAGTGCTCCCGCAGCGTCCGGCTGGCGTAGTCGGTGTCGAAGATCCAGGCTTCGAGGTCGGTCCTCGTTCGTACCCCGGCCCACTCGACGCCGGTCGCCGCGAGCACCTCGCGAACGTTCAGGCTTTCCAGTTGCGGAGCGATTTCTTCGAGCGGGAGTTCGGTGGACCGGAACTCTCCGGTCGAGACATCGACGTAGGCCAGGCCCGCCCGATTGCCCTTTCGGAGCACGGCGGCCAGATAGTTGTTCTCCCGGCTCCGCAGCATGTTCGCGTCGGTGGCCGTGCCGGGCGTGATGATGCGGGTGATCTCGCGTCGAACGATTTTCTTGCCCGGGCTCGGCGGCTCCATCTGCTCGCAGATGGCGACGCGAAAGCCCTTGGCGATCAACCGGACGAGATACCCATCGGCGGCGTGATAGGGAACACCGGCCATGGGGATGGGTTGCTCGGCGTCCTTGTTTCGCGAGGTGAGGGTGATTTCGAGTTCACGGGCGGCGATGACGGCGTCGTCCATGAAAAGTTCATAGAAATCGCCCATCCGGAAGAAGAGCAGCGCCCCGGGGACCTGCTCTTTAATGCTGTGGTACTGCCGCATGAGCGGCGAAATTTCGGCTGCCATCCCTATGCGTAGATTCCGCGGAGTTTCACGGCGAAGGCCACCCGGTCGAGCGCAAGCATGTACGCCGCCGCCCGGTTGTCCACTTTATGATCGCGGGCGTATTGGGAGACGTCGCGGAAGCTTTCCACCATAATCTCTTCGAGGCGTTGGTTCACCAGTTGCTCATTCCAGAAGTAGCCCTGACGGTCCTGGACCCACTCGAAGTAGGAGACCGTCACGCCGCCGGCGTTCGCGAGAATGTCCGGAATCACGAAGATCCCGCGGTCGCGGAGTATGCTATCGGCCAAAGCCGTCGTCGGGCCATTGGCTCCTTCGCAGAGGATTTTGCAGTTGATCCGGGGAGCCGTCTCCTGCGAGATAACGTTTTCTTTGGCGGCCGGCAGCAGGACGTCGCATTCCAGAAAGAGCGCTTGAGTGGCGGAAAGGTTGGCTCCTTCGGCGAAATCGAGAATGGAGCCGGTGGCCTTTTTGTGCTTCATTAACGCTTCGATGTCCAAGCCGTTTTGGTTGTAGACGGCTCCGTCCACCTCGATGACGGCGATCACCCGAATGCCTTCCTTGGCCATGAGCCGGGCGGCCATGCCGCCGACGTTGCCGAAGCCTTGGATGACGACCCGAGCTTTCGTCGGAGGGATGTGAAACGTCTTGAGAGCTTCCTTCGAGACGAACAGACAGCCGCGGCCGGTGGCTTCCGGACGGCCCCGCGAGCCACCCAGGTTGAGGGGCTTGCCGGTGACGACGGCGGTCGTTGTTTCCCGCTTGTGCATCGAGTAGGTGTCCATGATCCAGGCCATGGTCCGCTCGTTGGTATTCATATCCGGAGCAGGGACGTCCTTCTCTGGTCCGATGAAGTCGATGATGGCGGAGGTGTAGCGTCGGGTGACGCGTTCGAGTTCGATCTCGGACATGATGTTGGGGTCGCAGATCACCCCGCCTTTGCCGCCGCCGTAGGGCAGATTGACGACGGCGCATTTCCAGGTCATCCACGACGCCAGAGCGCGAACCTCGTCGAGGGTGACATCGGGGGCATAACGGATGCCCCCTTTGGCCGGTCCGCGGGCGATGGAATGCTGGACGCGATAGCCGGTGAAGACCTCAATGCGGCCGTCATCGAGCACAACCGGAATGGCAACGGTGAGTTCTTTTGTTGGGGTTTTGAGCACCTTGCGCAGGCCGCTATCAAGGGAGAGCCGATCGGCTGCCTGGTTGAAACGGATCTCGGCGTTGCGCCAGGGGTTGAATTCGTCTGAGGAGTGATCAGTGAGCATGGGGCCTCGGGCCGATATACTGAGGGGTTTGGACTCTATTATGCCATTGGTTCTTCGCCTTCTCCCCCTGATGCTTGGCAGCGCCCTGCTCGCCTTTGCCCAGCCCGTGATCGGCCCGGCTGTGAGCTCGTTGCCCGATGGCCTCGTTGGCAGCTCTTACTCGTTTGCGTTCAGCGCGAGCGGAGGGACGGCCCCCTACACCTTCACTCTCGGCAGCGGAACCTTGCCCGGCGGTATTGGACTGTCGACTACTGGATTGTTGAGCGGTGCGCCGGGTAGCACTTTTAACGGGACTTTTAGCGTGCAGGTGAGGGACGCGGCGGGGCTAACGGCGGCGCGGACGGTTTCGTGGCGGATCCTGGGTCCGCTGTCGATTGTGACGGTTGGATTTCAGTCGACGATTTTCGGGAGCAATTTTTCTCAGTGCTTGTCGGCGCAGGGCGGGACGCTGGTGGATGGTGCTTCGAACGGCACGTGGAGCGTTGTCGCCGGGGTGCTGCCGCCGGGCATCACGATCACGAGTCGATCGCCGAGCTGTGGCCCGGTGGGCAATCAGAGCGGAGCGCTGTCGGGCATCCCGACGGTGGAGGGCATCTATCCGTTCACCCTGCAGGTGGTCGACACGCTGGGCCAGATAGCTCAGCGCCAATATACCCTGACGATCCTGAGCGCGGGGCCGATTACGGTAACTCCGACGCAACTGGCGTTCACGTGCCAGGTGGGCGGTAGCTGCTCGGTGGGGGCGTTCGGGGTGAACATCGGCTCCGGAGGAGGAACGCTTTCCGGCTTAAATGTCGCGGTTTCGAGCGCCGGCGGCAATTGGCTGCAGGTGACCGGCTTGAACACGAGCACGACGCCGGCCTCGCTTCAAGTGTTCGTCGATCCGGCTTTTGTGACGACGGCGGGAGTGTTCCAAGGCAGCGTCACGATCCGTGCAAACTCGGCGGCGGCGGTGACGATCCCGGTGACGCTGACGGCGGCCGGTCAGGTAACCTTGAGCGTATCCTCGAGCCAGTTCAGCTTTACCGTTCCCGGACCGGGCACCGCGCCGCCGGCGCAGACCTTCACCGTGACGAGCAGCGGGCCGAGCAACATCCCGATCGCGGTGAACGTTACCGGCGGCTTTCCGTACGTGGTGATTACGCAGAGCAGCGAGCAAACGCCGGCGGTGATCACGGTGCGGATCAACATTACCGGGTTGCCGCTGGGCGTCACCCAAGGGAATATTCAGATCACCGGGAACGCGACCAACTCGCCCTTGAATATTCCGGTTTCGATCGTCTCCAATCCGCCGAGCGTACTGAGCGTATTCCCGCAGCAGTTGGCGTTTAACTACGCGACCGGTAGCCCGTCGCCGCAGGCGCAGGGGCTAAACATTAGCAGCACCTCGCCGGGCCTGGAGTTCACGACGACGACCACGCCGAATACGCCATGGCTCGTGGTGGCGAACACGGTCACGCAGACCCCGGGACAAGCGGTGATCGCCGTGAACCCGGTGGGTCTATCGCCGGGCACGCGCACGGGTTCGGTTATCTTTACTCCCATTAACGGCGGCGGAGCGATCGCGATCCCGGTGGTGTTCACGATCACGACAGCGGTGTCGAATCTGATCCTAAGCCCGCCGCAGTTGAACTTTAACTTCCAGATTGGAGGCGGTGCGCCGCAGGAACAGACGGTGGCGATCAACAGCACCTCAGCCGATGCCCCCTTGGCCTATACGGCGGCGATTAACTCGAATACAGGGGCGTCCTGGCTGCGGCTGAGCGGGACGAGTGGAACCACGCCGGGTTTCATTAGCGTCGGACTGAACACGCTGAACTTGAGCGAGGGCGTCTACAGCGCGCAGATTGTGGTGCGGGCCGATGGAGCGGGCAACAACCCGCAGACGGTGCCGGTGAGTCTGACGGTGACGCGGCAGTTCTCGTTTTCGGCGGCTCCGGCGGCACTGAACTTTACGGCGGTGATCGGCAGTCAGCCGCAGACGCAGGCGGTGCAATTGACGGCGGCGAGCCCGCCGCTCGGGTTTTTGGCGACGTCGTCGAGCACGTGGCTGGCGGTGAGCCCGAACGGAGGAAATGCGCCGACGACTTTAGGAATTTCGGTGAACCCGCAAGGCCTGGGACCGGGCACCTATTCGGGGAATATCCAGGTGTCGGCGACGGTCTCCGGGGCGGGTACGATCACGATTCCGGTGACGCTGACGTTGACGGCGAACTCGCAATTGCGGGTATCGCCGACGGCTCTGCAGTTCACGGCGAACGAAGGGGTAACGCCGGCGGGGCAATTGCTGCAGGTGACGTCGACAACGACGCCGATTCCTTACACGGTGTTCACGAGCACGTCCTGGATTGGCCTTTCGACAACGGGCGGAACAACGCCGGGCAGTCCGTTCGTAAGCGTCTTGCCACAGGGCTTAGGCGCGGGCGTTTACCGGGGTGAGATTCGGGTGAGCACGACGGAGCCCGGGAACGTGACCACGGTGGTGCCCGTGACTTATACGGTGACGGCGGCGGCGAGGGTGCCGCAGATTCGCGCTATTACGAATGGCGCTAGCTTCCTGACGACGGGATTGGCTCCGCTGATGGTGTTCACCGTATTCGGGGACAACCTGGGTCCGGACGAAGTGGCGGTGGGCGGGCCGGATGGGAATGGTCGATGGCCGCGATCGATTGCCGGGGTGCGTCTGTTGATCGACGGCTCGGCGGTACCGCTGCTGTATGTGAGTAAGGGGCAGGCGAGTGGGATCGTACCGGGCACGGTGGCCGGGCAGCCGAACGTGAGTGTGCAGGCGGAGGGGAACGGGACGCTGGGGACGACGCTGTCGGCGGCGGTGGTGCTGACCGCGCCGGCGCTGTTTACGGCGGACGCCAGCGGCCGGGGACAGGCGGCGGCGATTAACGAAGAGGGAGGGCTGAACGGACCGATTACGCCGATTTCGGTGGGGTCGATTGTGGTGCTTTACGCGACGGGCGCGGGCGAGTTGGTGCCGCGTGGGGAAGCCGGGGCGATATCGCCGCGGGGAGACGGGCTGGCGTTTCCGTTGACGGTCGAGATCGACGGGCAGGCGGCGGAAATCCTGTTTTCCGGACAAGCGCCGGGACAGATCTTCGGGTTGACCCAGATCAACGTCCGGGTGCCGGAGACGGGCCGTCGGGGAGCGTTGGCGGTGGTTCTGAAGGCCCCAGGGTACAGCAGCTTGCCGAACGTGACGATCGAGGTGAAATAGGGATGGAGAGGCGGTCGTTTCTGGCCCTGCCGTGGTTTGGACGGCGGAAGGAGATCAAGGCTTGCGGGGCCTCCTTCCGGGTGATCCGGCGGGGCGGCACGGCGCGGCGGTACCTGTTCATTCATGGCGACGAGGTGACGGCGCAAGGCGTCTTGGCAGCTCATTTGGCGCTGCATGATGGCCTGGGGTATTCGGTGCTGAACAGCAAGCGGACCATTACGGCGGCGAGCGGGGTGGTCTACGATCCGAACCGGATGTTTAGCGAAGAGGGGTTGCGGCGAAACCTGGACCGGCTGAATCCGACAGCGGAGGAGTGGGCCAAACGGGCTGTTTTGGAGATTGTGGCGAAGGATCGGGCGCGCTTTGTGCGACGGCTGACGCCGCCGGGGAAGGGCCTTCTGGTCGCGCTGCATAATAACGCCCGCGGGTACTCGGTGAAGGACGAGGTGGCGATCAGCGAGGAGGTGTCGCTGAAAGACGAGGCCCATCCGCACGAGTTCCTGCTCTGCACCGATCCGGTGGACTTTGCCAAGCTGAAGGCGAGTCCGTTCAACGTGGTGTTACAGGGCAAGCCGGGCGGAGAAGAGGACGGGAGCCTTTCCCGGCTGATGGCCAAGCGGGGGATCCGCTATGTGAACATTGAGGCAGGGATTGGGAAGGCTTCCGAGCAAAAAGCGATGCTCGATTGGGTGCAGGCGAACCTGCCGGGCTAGTTATAGCTTCGACAGGAAGTAGGCGTGGACGCGGGGATCGGCCGTGAGTTCCGGGTGGAAGGTGGCGACCAGATGGCGACTTTGCTCAGCGAGGACGGGATCTCCGTTATAGGTGGCGAGCACCTTAACGGCGGGGCCGGCGGCGCGGATGATGGGAGCGCGAATGAAGACCGCTTCGAGGTCCCCGAGGGTGGACGGGAGATTGACGACGCGGGAATCGAGTTGGCGGCCGTAGGCGTTGCGCTGGACTTCGATATCCATGAGCCCGAGCGACTGCTGTTCCGGGGAGGTGACGTGCGTCGCGAGGAGGATGGCTCCGGCGCAGGTGCCGAAGATGGGCTTGGCTTGGCCGTAAGCGCGGAGAGGCTCAAAGAGATTTTCGCGATGGAGGATTTTGAGCATGGTGGTGCTTTCGCCTCCCGGCAGGACGAGGCCGTCGGTCGCGTCCATTTCAGCGGCGGTGCGGACCTCGACGGCCTGTGCGCCCGCTGCTTCCAGCGCGCGCACATGCCGATCGTAGTCCCCTTGCAGGGCGAGGACTCCGACGACCTTACCAGCCACGGGTTTGCATCAGCTCGCCGTCGGCGATTTTCGAAATTTCGAGGCCAACCATGGCCTTCGATTCGCCGATCTCTTCGCAAGCTTCCATGACCTTGTAGGCGTCCTTGTAGTAGGTCGTGGCTTTAACGATGGCCTTGGCAAACTGCTCGGGGTTTTCGGATTTGAAGATGCCGGAACCGACGAAGACGGCTTCGGCGCCGAGGTTCATGACGAGGGCGGCGTCAGCAGGGGTGGCGATGCCGCCGGCCGAGAAGTTCGGCACGGGCAGCTTGCCGTTTTTGGCGACCCACTCGATGAGTTCAAAGGGGGCTTGGTGGCGTTTGGCTTCGGCCATGAGCTCTTCGTGGCCGAGGACGGTGAGTTGGCGAATTTCCTTGACGATGGTGCGCATGTGGCGGACGGCTTCGACGATATTGCCGGAGCCGGCTTCGCCCTTAGTACGGATCATCGCGGCGCCTTCGCCGATGCGGCGGAGGGCTTCACCGAGGTTGCGGGCTCCGCAGACGAAGGGGACTTTGAAGCCGCGCTTGTCGATGTGGTGCTCTTCATCGGCCGGGGTGAGGACTTCGGATTCGTCGATATAGTCCACCGAGAGGGCTTCGAGGACGCGGGCTTCTGTGAAGTGGCCGATGCGGGCTTTGGCCATGACGGGGATGGAGACGGCACCCATGATGCCGCGGATAAGGCTGATGTGGGACATGCGGGCGACGCCACCATCGCGGCGGATGTCGGAAGGGACGCGTTCGAGCGCCATGACGGCGCAAGCGCCAGCGCGTTCGGCGATGACGGCTTGTTCGGGGGTGACGACGTCCATGATGACGCCGCCTTTGAGCATTTCGGCCAGGCCTACTTTGAGGCGGTATTCTTCGTTCAAGATCATGGGTACTGACTCCTTCAATGGTTCTAGACTAGGGCCGTTTCGGGCTCGTAAACGGGAATTCGGGGTTCGGCACAGACGCGTCCGAGGATGCGCAAGCCCTCTTCAATTTCGCGGGGTTCGAGGCCGGCAAAGCTGAGCCGGAGCGAATTGGGGGCCGGGGTACTGACGGCGAATACGGAACCGGGCAGGTAGCTGACGCCGCGGCGGCAGGCTTCGTCGAGCAGGGCAGCAGCGTTGCGACCGGGGGGGAGTTCGACCCACAGGTTCATGCCGCCTTCGGGACGGGTGAAGCGGGAGCCGGGGGGAAGATAGGTCCGGCAGGCGTTCAGAACGGCATCCAGGCGGGCGGCCCCGGAGGCGCAGATCTGTTGCCGGTGAGCGTGGAGACGGCCTGACTCGGCGAAGCGCAGGAGGACGGCTTGGGAGAGTTGATCGGTATGCAGGTCGCACCACTGGCGGATTTCGATGAGGCGGGCGATGGTGGCGCGGGGGCCGATGATCCAGCCGACGCGGAGGCCGGGGAAGGCGGCTTTCGAGAAGCTTTTGAGGACGAGGACGTTGCCGTGGGGGTCGAGTTGTTTCAGGGCGGGGAGGGGAGTGCCGGTGTAGCGGAGATCGGAGTAGATGTCATTTTCGACGATGACGCAGGAGGCGTCGTGGGCGAGATCGACGAGGCGACGGCGGTCGGCGAGGGGGATGGTGCAGCCGGTGGGATTCTGGAAAGACGGCGTGAGGACCAGCATGCCGGGGCGCTGATGGGCCAGGACGCGTTCGAGGGCGGCAAGGTCGAGTCCATCAATGGTAACGGGCACTGGAATCGTGGTGAGGCCGGATTGCGTGAAGGCGTTGCGGATGCCGGCGTAGACGGGGTCTTCGATGGCGACGGCCGAGGGGCGGTCGGCGGCGATCATGCGTTGGAGGAGGTCGAGAGCTTGCTGGCAGCCGGAGGTGATGAGGACATCGTCGCCGGGGTTGGCCATGCCGGAGAGGCGGGCCTGAGCGAGGAGGTAGTGGCGCAGGGGGATATAGCCCTGGGGGGAGCCGAGTTGGAGGATTTGGGAGACTTCGGGGGAGTCGAGGACTTCGAGGCAGGATTGGCGGAAGGCGTCGACGGGGAAGAGGGCGGCGGAGGGCCGGGAGGTGGTAAAGCTGATGGCGGCGGTGGGGAATGGCCCGGGAGTGGCCTGGATTGGCTCAGGAATGGCCGTTCGGACGAAGCTGCCTTTACCGACGTGGCCGGAGAGGAGATGGCCTTCGTCGAGGAGGGCGTAGGCGGCGGAGACGGTAGCGCGGTTGAGGCCGAGGTATTGGGCTAATTCGCGGGTGGCGGGGAGGCGTTCGCCGCCTTTGAGACGGCCCGAGTCGATGCCCGCGCGGAGCCAGGCGGCCAGTTGGCGGTAGAGGGGTTCGTTCGAATTCGCGTCGAGGGCGGGTTTGGGGAGAGCATCCAGCACCATCCAAAGCGTACCACGTTGGATCCAAGGCAGTCCAATACATTCCATTTCGGCCGACGGCCTTTCGGACTTAGGGGCGGCCCGGCTCGACGGGTTGACAAGACGATGGAATCACCTTGTTCGGCGCGGGCTTCAGTTGGCTTCGGTTGGCTTCGGATGCCGGTGTTTTCGGCGGCTTCGGCGCGATCCGATTTTTGTTTGCAACGGCTTACCCGTTTTTAATCCAACAGTTGGCGGAATTTCTTCCGGGTCCCGGGCCAAGCTATCCCTCTGGTGGGTGATACCAGCGAGCGCTACCTTAGGCTGGAGTGGCGGAATCTGGGCGGCCGTTCGGCTCGCTCGGGGGCTCGACGGTCTGGAAAGACTTCTCAGGATGGGTGAGTTCCTCGCCAGGTGGTGCCGCGCTCGAGCGGCCTGTACGCTTTTCTAAGGAACTGCGCGAAACGGGAACCGGCGCGTGCGAGTTCAACCGTGTTCGGTTAGGGCCTCAGTTGGCTTCGGTTGGCTTTGGATGCTGGTGATTGCAGACGTTCAGGTGTGTCTGGATTGTTTATTTTTAACGAGTTCCGTGATTTGGACGGGACCGAGGTGTGGAGGTAGCGATGCCGAAATGCGGGGCGCGGAAGGCCCTGATCGAGCCTTACCCGACGCCGGCGAGGCGGTTCTGCTCGCTAGGGACCCGCCGGGCGGGCAAGACGAAGGAACAACGGTGCTCGTCGCGAGCTTCGGTTGGCTCCGGATATTGGGATTTCGGCTGTTTCAGCCGGTTCGGGTCCTGTTTTTCAACGGCTTACGTGGTTCTGGATGGGCAGCAAGCGGAATTGTTTCGGGGTTCGGGATTGGGATGTCGATCTGCGGGGCGATGTCGATGGCCGATGCTTTGGGGGGCGTCGGCCCGGTTGATTTCGTCGCGACGGGCCTTGTTCTCGGCATCGGTGAATGGCATTTCAATCGAGTTCTCCTTAAAAAAGCCGGGGTAAAAATAGGAACGCCCCACCGGGTTCGGTGAGGCGTTCCAAGATTCCCAAAAGAGCTTTGATTTCAGACTAGCAGGCGAGGCGGCGAAAACGGATCGGAGGGTGGTCGAAAATTCCTTGTAGGTGTATGAAGGATTGGGGGCTTATCTTTATTTTCACGCCTTGTGAACGGAATTTGGCGGGGAGTGAAAAGCCAAAACTCTGGCGGTAAATCTCTCATTCGACGGGAGTTATCGACTGAGCTCGCTGACGCCAGGAGAGAACGCCTCAATCGGAGAAATCCGGTTATACTCCCGATATGCGATTACTCTGGATTCTGATCACCCTAACGATGTCGAATTTGCGGGCGGAGACCTATTTCCGCACCTTTTATAACAAGCATCCGGTGAAGCAGCGGATCAAGCCGGGAGAGATTGTGGCCACTCGGACGCTCGATTCGAGCGGTAAGGACCACACCGGCACCGAGGTAACGGACGGGCCGAATCCGTTAACAGGGCCCTTTTACGTGGAAGGCGCCGAGGCGGGCGATGCGCTGGTCATTCAATTCCGAAAGGTCCGTTTGAATCGGGATTGGGGATACTCAGGCTACCGGCTGGGACTGTTTGCGATGACGCCCGAGTATATCGAGAAGACGTATCCGCCGATTTACAAGCGTGATCTGGTAAGGAAAGGGTTTGCGCATTACGTGCCTTGGGATCTGGACCGGGAGAAGGGAATGGTTCGTTTGCGGGAACCCGGGAGCAAGGCGGTGGTGATGGAGTTCCCGGCGAAACCGATGCTGGGGTGTGTGGGCGTGGCGGCGGCGGGAGATTGGGCACCGACGTCGAGTCCGTCGGGCCCGTATGGGGGCAACTTGGACTATAACCGGATTGGCGAAGGGGCGACCGTGATCTTGCCGGTCTATCATCCGGGGGCGCTTTTGTTTTTGGGCGACGGGCATGCGCTGCAGGGCGATGGAGAGCCGACCGGGAACGGCGTGGAAACGTCCATGGACGTCGAGTTTTCCGTGAGTGTACGGAAGGGGGTGCCGTTGACAGGGCCGCGGGTGGAGACGGCGGAAGCGATCATCAGCATCGGATCTCAGCCGGAGTTTCAGAGTTCTTTGGACCGGGCGTTGGAGATGGCCACGACGGACATGGTTCAGTACTTGATGACCGAGCACGGTCTGGAAGAGTGGGCGGCGCATTTGATGATCGCCTTTCAGGGGAAGTATGAGGTGGTGACTGCCCGGGGATCGATGGCGTTGCTGATTCCGCGGGCGTCGATGAAGAAGAGATGACTATGGGGCGAGCCGCCTTGGCGCAGTAGCCTAATCGAACTCTGGGCCGGAGGCATTCGAATTTCTCCCGCCTGGGGGTAAATTAGGATGGACCGACGCGCTACGGCGGTTCCGGAGATCATGCCGGAGAGTGGACTCTGTGCGCGATAGCCCTTTCTACTTCTCAAAGAGTAGCCTGCCCAGAATGGGGGCGCTGGCGCGTCGGAATCCTTCGTTCGATCAAAGCCGACTGAGCCCAGCGACAGCACCCGCCCCGTACTTTGAAATTCGAAAGTGGCCATATGGCCCCCGGTGCCCTGGTGCGAATCTGGCCGCACTGTGGGAGGCTCGAAATTGCGGGCAGCTTGGCGGGGGGGGGGCGTTTCCAAGGGTCCTTGGGACTATGGAGCCGTCATTGAAATGGTTCGCGCGCTCTCCCCTCCCAGATACTCGGGATGGGTAGACGTCGTGTCGTAGTGCGACGTCGTCTTGAATAATTCAAACTTTCCGTCAACCGCTGCCGATTTGGTTTTTTCGAGTAACTTCGCCACCTCGTCGCTCGACATCGGCTTAAAGGATCGACCGATTTCAAGGGCCTGTTGCAAGATTTCCATACTGTCGATTCCAGTGATGACGACCGTTGTCGGCAGGCTCAGCGCATACCGCAAACACTCGTTCGCCGTTACGGCCTTCGATTTGAGAAGCAACCCACTGCTCAAACTTTTCATCCCTAACACCGCGATATCCTTTTGCTGAGCTATGGGAAGCACTTTCCGTTCAAAACTCCGGTAGTGCGCATCAAGCGGATTCAAGGGCATCTGAATCGAGTCATACGCAAACCCTCGCGACGCTGCGACTTCCAGCATATAGAGATGAATCGCGGGGTCTTTGTGACCGGTAAACCCGATGTATCGAATCTTCCCCGCTTGCTTGGCCTCCACTAAGGCCTCCATCGCTCCGTCGGCCGCAAAAATTCGATCCACGTCGTCAAACCGGATCACTTCATGATGTTGCATCAATTCGATCGAGTCGACTTGTAGCCGGAGGAGGGACTCGTCCATTTGACGCTTCGCGGATTCTTTAGTTCGCCCGTCGATCTTGGTCATGAGGAAGGCCTTTTTTCGAAACCCGTCCCGCAGCGCCTTACCCATGAGCATTTCGCTTCTGCCGTTGTGGTAGTCCCAGGAATTATCAAAGAACGTGATGCCGTTGTCGAGGGCTGTCCGCATGATGCGGATGGCGTCGGCGTCGCTCACGTTTTTCCCACCGATATGCGACCCGCCGAGACCGAGAATGGAAACGGGTTCCTTCCCTTTGTGGAACATACGTTGCGGAAAGGGCAAGGCGGCGGCGTTGCCCGGTTGGGCTGTAGCGGCGAGAAGACTTCCCGCAGCCAGGGTACTTACGTATTCCCGTCGGTTGAGAGTTGATTCCATGGAGGGGGGATGCCGTCCGAATGGGTGCTGTTACAGCAGGACAGCTGGTGTTCGCTCCTTTTTTGTGTTGCCGGGTTGGGTTGTGCGATTGGGACGGATGAAATAGCATCGGGAAGCCGAGTTTTTTAGACCAAGGGGCTAAGTGAGTGAGATCCGGGGAGACTGAACTAAATGGAAGAAGATTGGAAAGACACTATGGACTGCCGTTGGCTCCTCGGCCGGAATCAGCGGCGGACCGTGACCCGAAAGCGCGAGCGAGGTGGCACTCCGCCTGCTTCGAGGGGAGCCCATGGACGGCCTTGGCCCGTGAACTCGGAGTCGAGATCCACCCCTGGGAGGAATGGACGAACAGAGGCCTGTGTGAGATCCGGGGAGACTGAACTAAATGGAAGAAGATTGGAAAGACGCTATGGACTGCCGTCGGCCCCTCGGCCGGAATCAGCGGCGGACCGTGACCCGAAAGCGCGAGCG
>Ga0163144_10017997_pt1 | contig 14341 bp, 9 predicted proteins | sample OliLak19BULKMAT1_FD_123175 | JGI IMG/M metagenome (GOLD analysis project Ga0163144, IMG submission 123175) | Freshwater microbial mat bacterial communities from Lake Vanda, McMurdo Dry Valleys, Antarctica - Oligotrophic Lake LV.19.BULKMAT1 | ecosystem: Environmental > Aquatic > Freshwater > Lake... | reverse complement strand
CCTTGGGAAACCCGGCAGACTTATTTCAGTCTAACGGCGCTCGATAGCCATGGGGACGATGAATCGTTTCCCGCAGTTCCAACGTGGTTGATTCGTTGCAATAGGGGCAGCGGAACCGGTTTCTGAGAAGAATCGCGAAAGCCACCCGCAGCCGGTGGCTTCCCAAAAATCTTCCTGCCCGCCGATGCTTCATGCAGGTTTTGGGTCCCAGCACCGCAGTCCGGCACAGAGGGCATGGGGTGACGGACCCTGCGACCCACTGAGTGACGACGAGAAGCATGCAAAAGACCGCCAGTCCTGATCCGGCCGCCGCCATCTGGCGCTTGTCCGTCAACAACGAGTGGACAAGCAGGCCTGCGGCGACAGGTGTCAGCAGCCAAAGTGCCAATATCAACAATGCCGCGAGCCTGAATTGGAGAATCGATGAATTGGAGCGGGGGTGGTGCATGATTTGGGTTTTTAGGCGGTTTTTTCGATAAGTTCTTCATTTCAATCCAAGCCCAGCGAGCGAAGGAGGCTGGAGTTGACAGTACCCGTCGGGCTTAGCCCGCTGTCCTCTTGATAGCGGATGATCGCACGCCGGGATTGTGGCCCGATCGCACCATCCACCTGCCCACCATAGTAACCACGACTGGCAAGCGCTCGCTGAACAGAAGCACCCGTTGAAGCCCGGTTGCCGGAATTGCTGTAATACTCTCTCGGAGCGGCTTCGCGGGTGGCGTAATATCTCACATCCGAGCGCTCATAGTAATAGGGAGAATCCGGCGGCCCATAGTAATAGCCTCTGCCTGCGTAGCCGGTCCCCGGTGACAGTGTGAAACCGGACCGGGGACGTGACGAATAAAATTGGTGGGCGTGATCGTTGCGATCGGACTTCTGTTTCTTGGTATGTTTTCCAGAGTCGTGTTTTTTGGAACCCGGCCCTTTGGCGTCGGCGATTTGCGGGAACGCCAGCAGCCAAACGAAGGACAATGTGCCGATGCCGAACAGGCGGGCAAACAGTGGGGCTGATCTTTTCATTTGGTTTGTGGCAATGCGGATTCGTTTTGGTAAATACGTCCAGACCTTGGCCCCGATTCTGAAGTCAGGCTATGGGGTGAAACCCTCCCTCGTGAAATATCCGGCAGCAAATCAGGTTGATCGCCCTATGGATGCAGGTTCATTACTTCCAAGCGCCACAGGACGAAACACGTCATTCGGATTTTTCTTGGATCGTCTCTTGGATGGCGGCGTTCTCCTTTCCGATTGTCTTTTCCGCCTGATCCATGAGAACCTGCAGTTCCTTGGTTTTGGCGGGGAGACGTGCGAATGTTTTCAAATCCTTCTCCAGAACCTTATCGGTTTCCAGTGGCGTTGGGTCCATGAGTTTTGGTGCTCGGATGTTAGATGGAGAAGAGAGCTTGGGCGCCTCACATGAGGCGACGGGATTCGCAATGACACCCGGTTCAATCCACGGCCAATGTGACCAGAGTGTCGCCACGCAGGGCTTTTGAATACGGGCATGTCCTATGTGCCTCGACCATGAGTCGTTGAACTTGCGCAGGATCCACCTCCGGAACCTGCGCATGGAGTTCCACCGCTAGTCGGTATCCGTCATGGTCGTCCTCGATCAGGCTCACCAAGGCCCGGACGGTGGAGTCATTGATGGGCGTGCCCAGCGTTTTGCCAGCGTTGACAAGGGCACCGTGATAACAGGCGGAATAGGCACCCGCAAACAATAGCTCGGGATTGGGGCCGCGTTTTTCGATCCCCCTTTCCATGGGATTTCCCAGTGTCACGTCCAACAGGCCTTCCGGATTCTGAATGGTGCCTGAACGTCCGCCTTTGGAAATCGCTTCTTCCGTGAATAATATTTTCATGATGGAGAAGCCTAGCGAAATCCCCTCCCGGAATCCCATGGGGTGTAACCCTACTGCGGTGCCGGGATTTGATCCGCCAATGCCTCCGCAGGATAGGTCCAGATCTCCGCCAGCGTGGGGTGATAGTGTGGCAGGGTCGCGAGTTCGTGGACGGTCATTTGTTTCGCCATCGCGGCAACGATCTCATGAATCAACTCACCGCCATACGGCCCCACACAGGCCCCGCCGAGAATCTCACCCGACAGCGGGTCTGCTAGAAGTTTCACATGGCCATCCAAGGCGTCCATGATGAGCGATTTGCCATGATCGCAAAATGGGTAGCTGGAGGTCAGAAATGCAACGCCAGTGGATTTCGCCGTCTTCTCTGTCAGACCCACGACCGCCACCTGTGGCTCAGTGAAAATGACCGCCAGCGACAGCCGTTCGTCCAATTTCCGCATGGCATCCGGGTGCGCGATGTTATGCGCCGCGATCTCACCCTGGCGCACGGCGAGATGCACCACGTCCTGCGGCCCTGTGCAATCACCCGCAGCGTAGATGTGAGGCACGTTCGTTTGCATAGATGCATTGGCAATGATGCGCCCGTCTTCGGTCGCGACTCCGGCCTTGTCGAGATCAAGCGACGTGGTGTTCGGTTCGCGGCCGAGAGCTAACATGATTTCACCGGCGGACACGGACATGGGCTTGCCATGATGTGAAAACGAGATGGTTTTTTGGCAACCCTCACGCGTGGCTGCCAGCAACCCGGCGTTGGTGAATAGTTCAATGCCTTCGCGTCGGAAAACCCTCTCAACCACCACGGCGGCGTCGGTGTCGAACTTGCTCAGTAGGTGCTCGCCGCGCTGGAGCAACGTGACATGCGCTCCAAACCGCGCAAAGAATTGGGCGAACTCCACCGCCACCGGCCCGCCGCCGAGCAGGATCAAGGACTCGGGGACTTGGGTTAATTCCAGCGCGTCGTCGCTGGTGAGATAGCCGGCGTCATCGAGTCCGGCCAGGCGGGGAGGCGCGACGGAGGAACCCGTGGTGATCACAAAATGCGCGGCGCTCAGGGAGATCTGGTTGCCGAGCTGGATCGTGTGCGGATCGAGAAACTTCGCGAAGCTTTGGATAAAGGTGAATTGACCATGGGCGAGTTGTTCGCGGCGCTCCTTGGCCAGGTCATTGATGAACACTTCCTTGCGCGCGATGACTTTCGGAAAATCGAAACTGATATTTTCACATGAGATCCCGAACGGCCCGATGTGTCTGGCGTGGTGCAAGACTTCGGCGGAATGGAGCAGCATCTTCGTGGGCATGCAGCCACGAAGAATGCACAATCCACCGACTTCCGCTGCGCCCTCGATCAGGACCGTGCGCAATCCTTCCGCGGCGGCTACACGTGTCGCCGCATAGCCAGCGCTTCCGCCACCGACGATTGCAATATCATAGTCGAATGATGAAGGTGTTTGGTTCATTGGATTTGGTGGGTCTCAGTGAAAATACATCTAACTCAACGGACTTTGATCTCGACGGAGTGCTCGTGTTGATCGTTGAGGAGCGGGATGGTTTGCCCCGGGATTTCCTGTCCATCAAGGACGATGGGTGGGAGTTCCGGACTGTCTCCCTCGAAACGGGTGATGTTGATATGATAGACCGTCTGCCGGTAGCGGTAGTGAACCTTGAATCCCGGCCAACTGTCGGGTAGCCTTGGTGTCATTCGCAAACGATCGCCTTCAAGATTCACGCCCAGCAGGGATTCGATGAGGAGGCGATACATCCAACCCGCCGACCCTGTGTACCAGGTCCAGCCTCCGCGCCCGGTGTGCGGGGCGACCGCATAAACGTCCGCTGCGACCACATAGGGTTCGACTTTATAGATCGCGATTTGTTCCGGCGTCCCACCGTGATGGATGGGATTGAGCATCCTGAAGAGTTCCCATGCGCGTTCATGTTCGCCCATTTGAGCGAAGGCCATGGCTGTCCAGATCGCGCCGTGGGTGTATTGGCCACCGTTTTCGCGAACGCCGGGGATGTAGCCTTTGATATAACCGGGGTTGAGCGAAGATTTGTCAAATGGCGGATCAAACAACTGGATCAACCCGGCGTCGCGGCGAACGAGACGTTGGTTGACGGATTCCATTGCCCGGCGCGAGCGATCCGGGTCGCCCGCGCCGCTGATCACCGACCAGCTTTGTGGCAGGGAGTCAATCTGGCATTCCTGATTCGTTTTCGAGCCCAGCGGGTCGCCGTTGTCGAAGTAGGCGCGGCGATACCAATCCCCGTCCCAGGCGTTGGCTTCGATGTTTTCCCGCAATTGCCGTGCGTGTTCGAGACAGCGTTCGGCGAAGACCATATCATGACGCGACCGTGCGACTTCGCTGAATTTATTAAGCACCTCATAAAGGAAAAACGCCAGCCAGACGCTTTCGCCGCGGCCCTCTTTTCCAATCCGGTTCATGCCGTCATTCCAATCCCCGCAGCCGATGAGCGGCAGGCCGTGCGCGCCGAATTGCAGCCCCCGTTCGATGGACCGCACACAATGTTGATAGAGTGTGCCGGACTCCTCGGCGGTATTTGGCAGATCATAGTAGGCCTCCTCTTCCGGCTTGATCGGCCGGGCATCCAGGAAGGAAACCCTTTCGTCGAGCACGCCGGTGTCGGCGACACATGTGACATAGCGCCAGGTCGCGTAGGGCAGCCACAGATAGTCATCGGAGAAGTGAGTCCGCACGCCCCGGCCAGCCGGGGGATGCCACCAATGTTGCACGTCGCCTTCGCGGAATTGCCTTGCGGCCGCGCGCAGCAGGTGCCCGCGGGTGATGGCCGGTTCCGCGTGAACCAGCGCCATCACGTCCTGCAGTTGATCGCGGAATCCATAGGCCCCTCCGGACTGATAGAAACCGGTCCGCCCCCAGATCCTGCAGCTCAGGTTCTGATATAACAACCAGCCGTTGGCCATCACATTGACGGCGGGGTCGGGAGTGTCCACATTCACTGCGCCGAGGGTGCGGTTCCAGTATGACCAAACTTCCTCAAGGGCGGTGCGGCTGGCATCCGCGCGACGGAATCGTTGGATCAGTTCCTGCACATCCCGGGCGTTCCGGCCCACACCGAGGCGGAACGTGGTTTCCCGTTCCTGCCCATCCTCAAGATCGAAGGTAACTTGAATTGCGCCGCACGGGTCCAGGCCGGCGCCAACCCTGCCGGAAAGGCGGGTGCGCTTGAGTGCTGCGGGTCGGGCGAGGCTGCCGTTCCGGCCAAGGAACTCCTTCCGGTCCCCCGTCACCGTTCGTGAAGGATCATTCACATCAAGGAAAACGATGCGTCCCGGAAACTCGGTGTTGCTATAATTGCGCGCCAGCAACGCTCCGGTCTTGAGATCCGTTTCCGTTTGCACATGCAGGAGGCTCTTGTGTCTAACATCGCCCAGCACCCATTCGCAATAACCCGTCACGGACAATCGCCGCGGCCGGCCGGAGACGTTGCGCAACTTCAGAACCGTGAATTTCACGGGAGCATCCATCGCCACATAGACCCATAACTCCGAGACAATGCCGTCTTCCGTGTGCTCGAACACGGTGTAACCGAAACCATGCCGGATGACATAAGGAGTCCGGCCCCGCGCGGGCAATGGCGTGGGTGACCAGAATCGTCCGGTCTGCTCGTCGCGGATGTAAAGTGCTTCGCCCGCTGTATCCTGAACGGGGTCGTTGCTCCAGGGCGTGAGCCGGAATTCATGCGAGTTCTCCATCCATGTATATGCAGAACCGCTTTCAGAGACCACTGTCCCGAATTCCGGATTGGCCAAAACGTTGACCCACGGTGCCGGTGTCACCATGGCGTCGGCAAGCGTGATCACATATTCATGGCCGTCCTTGGTGAAACCACCGAGGCCATTTGGAAATACCAGTTCTCTCCAAGGCATCGCCACCTGCGGCTCGGCGGAAGAAACCCGCGTGGGTACGAGAAGCGGGGCCGTGGGTTCGAAAATTCCCCGGTGTGCAAGCTGGTCCGCCAACGAGCCCTTTTCATCGTCCAGCACGACCCGCGCCGAGGCCAGCAACAGCAGGCGGTCCTCGTTGGGGATCTGTTCGAGGCTGCGGACGAAAATGCCGCCGGGCCTTTCCATCATCTGGGCTTCAAGTCCGGAAGATATCAAATCGGTGATCCGGGTTTCCAGCGAGTGTCGATAAATGGAGACGTCCTCATGCAGGATGACCAGGTCCACGGTCAAGCCCTTCATGCGCCAGTAGGAATGCGCCCGGATGAGTTGCCGGACGATTTCGATCTTTTCGATATCGCTGATGCGCAGAAGAATGATTGGCGTATCTCCGGATATTCCATAACTCCAAAGACCATTCTGTCCGCGGCGGTTGTTGAGCAAAACTCCGGAATTGGCTCGGCGGGCCTGATCCGAGTAGATCAGCGCACCGGCGAGACGGCCGTAGAGTTGGGCTTCTGTCTCGGTGATGTCGAGATGATGCAAGGTCACCTGATTGTGAGTCCATGCCAGATCGAATGCCCGTTCCGCCATGCTGGGGCTTTGGTATTTTTCGACATGCGCCAGGGCCGCGTCCCGGTTTTCCGCGACGCCGAGAACGATATTCACGACGGTGCATCCATGGGCCGGCACCTCGACCGTGCGGCGCAATGAGACGATGGGATCCAATACCGAACCTACGGTGTTGGACAATGGCTCCATGCCTTGCATTGCGGCGGGACTTGCCAGGGTTCCGCCACGACCCACAAATCTTGAGCGATCGGTCTCACAAGAAATTTCCCCTTGGTTGCCATCCTGGCAGACCATCAGGTGAAGGAGCCAAGGCGGCTTTTCATCCTCGGAGCGGGCACGGCGGGAGCAAAGCACCGCCGAGGAGGTCCGCACGAATTCGGTCTGCACGAAGAGATTGCTGAATGCGGGATGGGCCTCGTCGGCAGCTGGCGTCACCAGCACGACTTCGGCATAGGTCGTCAACTCGATGATGCGCGCAACGTTGGATCGATTGCTGATTGTGACGCGCCGCAACTCCACATCGTCCTCTGGTGAAATACTGATCTCGGTATGGATTTCAAGCCCGGCATGATGCTGCCGGAACTCCGCCCGGGACTGGGTGAAGATGGCCTCATAGGCATCTGTTTTTTGCAGCGTGGGCTGATAGGCAGTGGACCAGGATTCACCGGAAGTCGGATCGCGCAGATAGATGAAGGTGCCCCAACAGTCGCGCGTGGCATCTTCCCGCCAGCGGGTGACGGCAAGATCGTGCCAGCGGCTGTAACCACCGCCAGCGCTGCTGATGGCGACATGATAACGTCCGTTGGATAGAAGATGGACATCGGGGGCTTGTGGTGACGGATTGGTGAACACCCGCATCACACAATCCCCTTCGTCGGCGGGAATCCGTGATGCCTCGGGTATGGAATCGTCGGCAAACACACTGGCGGCCGTTTTTGGCACCCGTTCCTGCAACAGAAGGTCGGCGGCCTTCAGGAGCGGACATGCCATGAAGCGCCGCTGCATGGGGAAGTCCGTCAACAAATTGTCCAATGCCAGCAGGCTCATTCCCTGATGATGCACCATGAACGAACGGATCGTCGCGCTCGCCTTATCGGGCGGCAGGCGGGTTGGGGTGTAATCGATCGCTTCATAGAAGCCATAGACACCGGCACGCCCGTCAAGCTCAAGGCGTTGGAGGTTTTCGCAGGATTCCCGCGGTGCCACCATCAATGCCATGGCCGAGGCATAGGGTGCGATCACCAGATCTTCTGATAGCCCCCGCTTCAGTCCGAGGCCCGGCACGCCAAAGGCATGGTATTGGTAATTGAGTTCCACATCGGTTCGATTGTAGCCGGACTCGGAGATGCCCCATGGAACGCCGCGTGATTTGCCATACTCGATCTGTTGTTTCACCGCAGCTCTGCAAGTGTGGTCGAGCAGGGTGTTTTCATAGTTCGGCATCACCAGCAACGGCATCAGATATTCAAACATCGAACCGCTCCATGAAACGAGCAGGGGTTCGCCCCGCGAGGCAATCAGCAGACGGCCCATCGAAAACCAATGATCCTGCGGAACCTGGCCCAAGGCAATGGCGACATAACTGCACAAGCGTGCCTCCGAGGCCAGCAGATCATAGAAACTGATGTCACACCGGTTTTCCGGTACGTTATAACCGATGGAAAACAGATCCCTTGCCGGATCGAACAGAAACGTGAAATCCATCGCGGCCAGTTCATCGCTTTGTTTCGCCAGAACCTCCAGGGCAAGCATCCGCCCGGTGGCGTTTGCGGCGGCTTCACGCACGCGGCGCGAAATGTCAGCGAGGTGGCCGTGGTTTTCCCGTCCGGATTGATTGGGGAACTGAAGCAGAGCCGAGTCGATTTGCGGACCGAGTGTTTGTTCAAATTCGGAGATCTCTCTGAGGGTGGAGGTTTGGTCAAGGAGCTTCCCGAGCCAATCCGGGGTGCCCCTTGGCAAGGCCAGCCACGGCGCGAGGAAAAGCATATCATTCAAATGTTCTTCGCAATCCCGCTTCAAGGATTGAGCCCACCGGTCGGCTTCCTCCCCGACGACGGCCATGGCCGCCGCGATGTGGGATGCCTGTGGCAATGTTTGCTTTAGCATGTTGAACGCCTGCCGCAGATTGGATGGTATAGTGGCCAATTTCGCATCGAGAGTTGCGAGTTCAGCGGATCCGGGTGCCAGCTGTATGAGAATTCCGAGCGTGTCACGCAGGCCGGCGAATATCTCCGGTGTGAATGTCCTGGCATCCGCCAGTTCCCTAAGGCCCGAGCCGAGGGTGAGCAAATGCCCTGCAAGATTGCCGCTGTCCACGCTTGAGATGTAATGCGGCAGGAGCGGCTGCAAGGTGCGGGTCTCATACCAATTGTAAAAGTGTCCACGATACCGCTCCATGCCTTGCATCGTGGTCAGCGTGTCCCGCGTGCGACGGATCACGCCGTCAACGGATAGATAGCCAAGATCGCGGGCCGCAAGATTGGCCAGCAGCGCCAGGCCCATGTTGGTGGGTGAGGTCCGCGTGGCAATCATGGGCGCGGGAACCTCCTGAAAATTGTCAGGGGGCAGCCAGTTTTCCCGAGCGGTGACGAAGGTTTCGAAAAAATGCCATGTTTTGCGCGCCGCCCGCCTCAGAAACGCGATTTGAATGGCGGTGAGATCAGGAGCGATCTGTTCAATTGGCAGGCTGATCCACCACGCGATGCATGGAGCGGCGAGCCAGACTCCCAGGACAGGTAGATGCAGGAAAAGCCGGGCTGGATCCATGGTTCCCAAAAAGAGTCCCGCCAACAGCGCAAGCACCGGCGTGATCCACATCATGGCGTAAAATCCTGCGAGATCGGAGCGGGATGTGCCCTCGGCGTCGCTTGACGTCTGCCATTCGAGAAGTCGTTTGTGCGTTACGAGCAGTCGCAGGAGTGTTTTACCAATCGCATCCAAACTGATATATGCGTCGTAGGGAAGGAATGCGAAGGTGAGGAAGATCTGGCCGAATTGCCGACCCGCATCCCGCGTGGTTCCTCGCAGATGTTGGTTCCATGGCAGATCCGCTGGCTTGTGGAGTAGATTGACCAGCGAGGCCAGCAATCCGGGAAGGGTAATGAGCGCGATGACCAACAGCGTTCCCCGTCCGCCGAGTTGGGGAACGAAGACCCAGGTGCCCAGCATGAAAACCATCAGGGCGACCGGAATGAGACTGCGCCGAAGGTTGTCGAAAATTTTCCACCGCGACAACGCCGAGAGCGGATTGGCAATGCGCCGCGCGTCCGCGCCCGGAACCCGCGGCAGCAGCCACTGGGTGATCTGCCAGTCGCCACGGATCCAGCGGTGACGCCGATCAATGTCCACGTTGTAGCGCGATGGATACTCTTCATAGAACTCCACATCACTCACTAGAGCGGAGCGCGCATGACACGCTTCCAACAGGTCATGGCTGAGAATCGTGTTCTCGGGGAATCGTCCGGTCATCGCGCGTTGGAAGGCATCCACATCATAGATTCCCTTGCCAATGAACGAACCTTCCTGAAAAATATCCTGATAGACATCGGACACCTCCCGCGTGTAGGGGTCGATGCCCGCGTCGCCGGCGAACAACCGGACGAACCATGAGCGCCGCGCACTGGGCAGGCTCACGCCGATCCGCGGTTGTAGGATGCTGTAGCCCTCCGCGACCACCCCACGCGCCACATCAAACTCCGGACGGTTCAAGGGATGAGCCATCGTTCCCACAAGCTGGCGGCCGGCATCGCGCGGAAGTTGGGTGTCGGTGTCGAGTGTGATGACGTATTTGATCGCCGGCAGGATCGATGTTTCACCGACGATGTCGGAAAAGCACTTTCCGGAACCGCCGCGGAGCAGCGCGTTGAACTCGCTGAGTTTTCCCCGTTTGCGTTCATAGCCCATCCAGATTCCCTCCCCGGCGTTCCAGCGGCGCGGGCGGTGAAACAGGAAGAACCGGCTGTCATTGCCGGATGGATGTTTTTGGTTGAGCATTGCCACGCCTTCCCGCGCGCGCTGCAGCAGGGGGGCATCTCCGGGCAGGACTTCTTCGGACGCGTCGCGGAAGTCGGTCAACAGGGCGAAATGAAGGTGCGGGTCCCGGTTTGATAGATAATGAATCTCCAGCGTTTCGATCAGATGATTCACCCCCTCGGCGCTTGTCAGCATCGTGGGCACGACCACCATCGTGCGGCAGTCCGAGGCGATGCCGCGCGAAAAATCCAGACGGGGAAGCAATCGCGGTTTCACCAGCAGCGTGCTCAGCCAGTTCATCAGCGCCACGGCCAGTTGGCTTGCGCACAGGAGGAAGACCAAACTGAAAATGATGAGATTCCATCCGTTGACCTGCATCATCCGGGCCCCCAGAATGAACCCCAAACCCGCGAGGAGGGTGATCACTCCGATGCCGCCCGCATAGAAGGTCAGCGGGTAGCCGTGGATGCTCCTTTCAATGCCGTCCCGCCAAGGCCACTTCACATTTGTCGCGCGTTCCAGAGTGGGACGGCCCTTGTCGATCAGATAGAAGCCGACATGCGCGGACCTGTCATTGTGTCCTTTCAACCGCGCGCCGTCTTTCGCCAGCTGGACGGCGGCTTGCGCAACCTCCTCTTCCGATAGTTTTCCGTGCCGGGAGATTGCTTCGACCGCATGGCGATAGCGGTCGCGGGTGGAGAAATCCATATCGTTGTAAACCTCGGCGGGGTCTTCACGCAGTGTCATTTCAACCACACTCAGGGTTTCCACGAACTCCTTCCAATCTATGGCGCTGAGAAGACGCAGACTGCCGATGCTGTGGCTCACCGAGACCTGATCGGCAGCCTGGTGCTGGCTGTCCTGATGGACCAGCAGTTCGATGGACGCGCCTTGTTCGATGAGCCGATGTTCCAGCCAAGTGCGCGCCAAGTGCAGGACCGGGCTGTGTTGTGACAAGCGCTGGCTGAACTCCGCCACGAACGAACTGGTGAGGGGCAGTTCGGATTTCGCCATATCCGCCACCACGATGACCAGTTGGGAAGGGTTTGTTTCCGCCATCTGTTGCAGCCGGTCCACCCACATGTCCGCCAGATCGCGATGTTCCCGGGCGGTGGCCAGACGCGTGGCGATGCGCTGGAGATTTTCGATCAGTCCAAGACGGAGCATGATTGGAATGGCCCACAACTCGCCGAGTTTCAGGGATTCCACCGCCTGGTAGGCCGCGATGAAGGCACCAAGCGGTCCCGCACTGATCTGGGCGTCCACATGCCGGATCAGTTCGAGGACGATCTCATAGACGCGGGGAAGTCCGGCCGAGGGTCCGTTCAACAGGTGGGGCAACTCCCGGTTATAGCCGCGGGGCAGGTGTCGGCGCGCCATTTGGACCTGCTCTTCGATGAGATAGAAATTATCGAGCAGCCATTCCGAGGCTGGCGTGAGGCGGCGGTCGGCAGCGATGTCGCGGGTTCCCCGGTTGAATGCCCTGAGTGCCAGTTCATTGGCATCCAGCCGTGACAAAAGTCTGTTGGAGTCTTTTTGGTGGCCGATCTGGTGCTCCGCCGCCAGTCCGCCCGCGTGCTGCGCGAGTTGCTCGACGGTGAACAGCTCCGCACGTAAGGGCAGTTCGCCCGAGTCCGGATGCGACTGCCGTGATTTCCAAGTTTTCCAACGTAATGAAAGAATCTGCATGTAATCCTCGCCTTTAGTAATCGACTGTGACGACTTCGGCCTGACCCTAGCCGTCCCTACCGCATTCTACCATGGGGTGTATCCCTACCCGTCGGAGCGGGCTCAAAGGATGGTGATCTGCACACTGCTTTCAATGATGCCCGCAGCGATGGCATAGCGTGTCAAGCCGGCGGTGTCATGGATATCGAGTTTTTCCATGAGGTGGCCGCGATGCTTTTCGACGGTCTTGATGCTGATGGAAAGTTCCGCAGCGGTTTCTTTATTGGCCTTGCCCTCGGCGATCAGTTGCAGCACCTCCATCTCGCGGGAAGTCAGCTGCGCCGCCTTCCCGCGAATCGAACCCGGGCGCCCCGACAGCTGCGGGGCAATGCGGGCCAGCCTTCTCGCAACCGATGGGCTGAAAAGTGTTTTGCCGTTATGAACCTCGCGGATCGCCCGGCACACATCATGAGAGGAGGTTTGTTTAAGCAGATATCCAGAGGCTCCGGCCTCGATCGCCTTCTGGACGTAGGCGTCGTCATTGTGCGCTGTGAGGATGATGATCCTGATGCCGGGGTACGCCTTGACCAGTTGGCGGGTGGCTTCCAGCCCATTGAGGCCGGGCATTGCGATGTCCATCAACACCACGTCGGGACGAAGTTCCATGGCCATCGAAATCGCCTTACGTCCATCCCGGACCTCGCCTACGACTTTCAGATCGGCCTCCAGTTCGAGCATTTTGCGGAGACCCTCCCGCACGATGGTATGGTCTTCCGCGAGCAGAACAGTGATAGGTTTCATGGGTGTCATGTGATTGGGGAGGTTGATGTTAACTCAAATGCAGGTAGGTTGTGGCTTCAGCAGCCTGAAGCGTATCCGTCTTGCGAAACGGACTCCCATGAAAAATATCAAAACGTTGGTCATCATTAAATAATTCTTTTTGTAACTGTAGATCAATCTGTGAATGATTTCGAAAAATCGCTAATTTCTCGTGCCGCGCCATCACCTGGCTGGCGCCCCCCGGCACCAACCAGGCTCACCCCCAAGGGGCGGACCCGTTGCGTGGTTCCGATTAGTCCCTGATGGACATGTTGTTGGTCACGCTGATCACGCCGTTGATGTCAGTGATCAGTTTGGTGACAAGAGTCTTTTCGTTGGCGTTATTGGCAATGCCGCTAGCCGTCACGACGCCGTCCATGGTCTCGATTTGGGTTTTCATGGCGCTGGTGGAGCGGTGGGTAAGCAGCGAGCCTTTGATTTGGGCCGTGATCGACGCGTCATCGACTTTTTCGCTGGGGCCTTCGGACTTAACCGTGAGTTGGTTGTCAACGCTCTTGACACTGGGGAGGCCTTCGACGGTGTCCTGGGCCAGGGATTTATGGGAAGCTTGGGAATCCGTTCCGGTGAGAATGACCGCGCCATCTTTGGATTCGGTGGTGACGGAGTCGTCCTTCAGGAAGGTTCTAAAGACGTAGGAATTTTTTGCCGATGACTCGATGCGGTCATCGGTTTCCGAAGCTCTTACCGCCGAACAGGAGATGATCAGCGCACTGGTCGCGATGAGGATGGAAACTGGACTTGATGATTTGTTTTTCATGATGAAGTGGTTTGACGGGTGATCGGATATTCAATCACCCGGCACCAAAGTGCATTCTGGAGGGAGTGGGTGCTATGGGGTTTATCCCTACCTTGGGATCTTCCGTTAGCATCTCGGTCACGACTCCGATAAGGAGCCCATCTTTCTGCCCACCAATCTGGAAATGCCCGCCGTGCTTGGCGGTTATTGCCTTCGCAAGGTTTTCATGCCTAATTGCAAACAAATCCCCCCCTTTCCCAGCACTCATCCTGCTGCCGGGACAGAAGGAACCGTGCGAAATCAGCCACTTCATCCCGTTCATCTGCGATTGAAAACGCTTAACCTGCCAGCATTGGGCGTCTTGCCCGCAAGCCTTACCGATCTAGCGGAATTGGCAATACGACAACTCATCTTGAGTCAGACAGGTCCATCACCGATGCGCCACAGGCATTGCGCCCAATCCTGCCGGATTAAGCGATTTCCAGCCGCAAAAAACCGCAAAGAATTCAGGAAAAAATGAGGAAAAGATTTTTTTTTTGGGGGGGGCAGTGAGCCGTTTGATGGGTTGAGAGGTCTTGGCAAGATGCCAATGCTCCTTGACCCCTGAGCCACAAACATTCAGCAGGCCGAGCCTACTCCACTGAGGCTCAGACCTTTGGCAAAGTGCATTCTGTTATGGCAGAAGTGTCACAGGGAATTTCTACCCGAAGCGCAAGCTTGAGACCTAACTCTCGAAGTCTTCGACCTTCTTCCCCATCTCACCAACTTCAT
>Ga0163144_10017995_pt1 | contig 14342 bp, 10 predicted proteins | sample OliLak19BULKMAT1_FD_123175 | JGI IMG/M metagenome (GOLD analysis project Ga0163144, IMG submission 123175) | Freshwater microbial mat bacterial communities from Lake Vanda, McMurdo Dry Valleys, Antarctica - Oligotrophic Lake LV.19.BULKMAT1 | ecosystem: Environmental > Aquatic > Freshwater >... | reverse complement strand
GTTGTCGCGATCGACGGCGAGGATGGCGTCGTCGATGAGCGTGGCGATGTCGGGACGCGTGGCTTGGTTCTGCAGGTTGGGCCAGCGGGATTCGGGCGGCACCCAGAAGACGCGCTCGGCGGTGTATTCATCGCGCGATTCGAGGAGCGATTCGATCTGCGCGGGCTTCATCCCAGCTTTGGTCAACTCGGCTTGCAGCTCATCCCGGCGGGATCGGAAACTGTCGGAGATGTATTTGAGAAAGAGCAGGCCGCGGACGACGTGCTTGTACTCGGCGGCGTCGACCTGACCGCGCAGCGCGTCGGCGGACTTCCAGAGGGTGTCGGCGTAGGAGAGATCGGAGGTGGACCCGCTGTCGTTAGTATGCTGTGTCACGAATGAACCCCACGTCGTAGACTGGAATCAGCCCCGTCAGATCAACCGAGCTGGACGGACGCGGAGATATTAACTGGACGCGCTGATTACCGCGAGGGCTTCTGGTCTCCGAACCAAATCACCCAACCCGCTTCCCCCACCCGCCCTCCAGCAGCGCCAGGTACTCCGCCCGCCGGTCCGCGCGCGGCGTGACCACCGGCTGGCGCTTCTCCGACGCTATTACCCGTTCGATCACCGTTGACAGGACTGTTATCATGCCGGCATGATGAAATTGATTGCCTATTACCGGGTGAGCACGAAGGAACAGGGCGCGAGCGGGCTGGGGCTCGAAGCGCAGCGGGCGGCGGTGGCGAAGTTTGCCCTGTCCATTGGGGCGAACGTGGAAGCCCACCACACGGAAGTAGAGAGCGGCAAGCGGGCGGACCGCCCGGAACTGGCGAAGGCAATCGCCCAGGCCCGGCGCGATGAAGGTCTACACCGATCCCCGGATATTCGATATGGCCGGTGCTGTTGAGAAGCTGCCGCTATGGCCCGCGACCGAAGCCGCCGCCGCCCTGGCAAGCGGCACAACCGGCGGCAAGATTGAATTAATTGGGCGCAGCAAAAGCGTCAGCAACGGATCGGCAGGAATAGGGGAATGTTCGGCAGTCATTGGCAACGCGGCGGAGCACTCCGAAACGTCCCAAACCCTTTATGCTGGCAGTGATAGGCAACAAAAAACCCCATCCGGCGGGGATGGGGTGAAAGCTCGGCAGGTAGGACTCGAACCTACAACCAGCCGGTTAACAGCCGGCTGCTCTACCATTGAGCTACTGCCGAATTATCTCCGACTCTGCAGCCGGGCCGGTCAATGTATCGGTATCTGCAAGGGTGTCAAGGACGCGGAAGCTCGGCAGGCCTCGCGGTCGGGTGGGAATGGAGGTCGATGCCGGGGTGATAATCGGCCCGCAGGCTTGTCGTGGCGGTTGAGCGGACCCAGTTGAGGTAACCGAATCGCCACAGGTAAGCGAACCCAACCAGTAGAACACCGAAGAAGAAGAGCATGTCGACCAGCGCGACCTGCCGCAGCGCAAACGCATCGGTCAGTCCCGATTCACTGGCCACGCGCGCCGCCGATCCCCACGCGACGGCCCATGGATAAAACAACGCAATTTCGACCGCGAACACCAGATAGACCAACGCGATGATGTAGAACCGCAAGTCAAACTGCACCCAGTTGTTGCCGATCGGCGTTTCGCCGCACTCGTAAGGGGCCAGCTTGTTGGCGTTGGGAAGCTTCGGTCGCGCCAGCGAGCCGATCGTCAGGTTCGCCAACACGAAGACGGCACCCAACGCAGCGAAGAGGATAATCGACAACAACACTTCCATCGATACCTCAGTATAGGGCCCGCGCCCTCATCGACCAAGCCGCGACTAAACCGTACTACAATCGACACAGAACTGACTTACAACTGCATCCATTGCAACCGAAACCCATTGCCATCCGATCCCAAAATCGTCTAACCTCGGCGGCAAGATAGGCAAGCAATTCGTCCACTTTTTGCACCATTCTGCCCCATTTTTCCACCTATTCAGGTGGCTTCGTTCGGCACCGGTACCTGCAGCAGGCGGCAATACCGGCGACGGAAACGGATCGACACAACAAACCCGATCCTATAACGCGCAACCCTCTCACCGCAACGAGAGGGAAAGATAATGCGGCGTCACTGATCTCACGCCAAATCCTACCGCCGATCTGAATATTAGTCAATCAAGGAGTTTGCATTTTGTTTGGATCATTGTCCGCTGGTGGTACTTCTTGATGATTCCTCATGGCTTTCAATCCCATCAGGCACACTGCTAGTGTTAACGACAGGACAACGACCAGGTAAATAGTCAGCAGAATCCGACCGCGCAGCCGATTGCGCGATTCAGCTCGGCGACTTTTGTAATCAAGCGGTTCGTTCACGCTCATTATCCTTGATCCGTCAAATCCACTTTCATATCTCCCGACGATCGACCTTCTTACAGATGTACCCGCCGTGTGTAGACCCACCACTCGATCATCAACAGTGGAATGCCCACGCACGCGATGATCCACCACCACAGTTCCGTGCGCGACTTGCCACCGGTGGATGTGACGGCGGCGCCGACATTGCCCGGGGGTTGTTCGATGGGCAGGAGATTGCTTTCGATCGGGTCGGTCAGGTTGACGGCGATCTGTTCGTACTGCGGAACGGGAGGCGTCAGTGTGTAGAGACCGGTTTGATTGAGTGGGGGTAACGTAAAATCACCGGTCGCGGGGACGTCGATGTCGCGCCCACCATTGGGGCCTTGCAGGCGGACGCGCTGGATGTCGGTATCACCTTGCTGAAGGTTCTGGCGGGGGATGGGTAACGCCACGCCGGGCTCGAACGCCTGGCGGACGTTCATGTCGGTGCCGAGCGCCAGGAACTGCATCGCGTTGTAGATGAAGACGGGAAAGCTCGGGCGGGTGGGCCAATCGCTTTGCAGTGTGTCGAACGCGACGACCAGGTGCGTACCGCGCCCCTCGCGATACAGGACGACCATCGGCCCGTTGGCCCCTTCCATCAACACTTCCGCATCCAGCGGCGGCAGTAGTTGCAACATCTCGGCCACGCCGAGACGACGCAGCGCCAAGTGTCGCAGGATCGGATGATCGCGCTGCCAGTCGAGCACTTCACCCCCATCGACGATCAGGCGCTTGCCGTCCTTTGTCTCGGCCTTCAGTTTCGTGTCCGGTGGCACACCACCGAAGTAAACGAAGTTGCCAGCCGGTGGCAGCGCCCTGGGCGAGTAGCGATCGAAAACGATTACGTCGTACGTGCGCGGTGGATCCTTTGCATACTCCGCAGCCGAGATCGTCTTCATGTCCTTGAGGTTCAGACTCTCCAGAGCGCGATCCATAAACGGATTGGCCTCGCCACCCGCAACGTGCAGCACCGCGAGATTGCGAGGCGGTGGAACGACTACATATGCTACGTTATCCGCAGTCAGCCCGTCGCCGTCGGTGTTGGTCTGCTCGACCTTTAATACCGCCCCGGTGTCCAGTTCCAGCGTGAACTCGACACCCTCGCGCGGCGACAGGTTTAGCTCCTTCGCGTTCTTCTCGCGCTCGTCATCGGTCCAGCGATCGGGCAGCAACACCGTGCCCGCGACGCGGTTGACCTGGAAGTTAAGATCGGTGGTGTTCGCAGGGTCGATCCGCGCCACCGAGAGTTGAACGGGCGCTTCGGTCGGCTCTGGACCGAAGTTCGAGAGGCGCGCGAACACCTGCACTTCCGTCGGCCGTTCGTAGTTGCGCCGCGCCGACACCGACACAACGGCGACGTTCGGCGTCTGGTCCGAGCCGAGCTTTTCGTACTTCAGGTTGCCCGTCAGCCGTAGGTTATCCCCATCGAGCACCCGGCCGTCGGAATACAGCCACACGTCCGGCGGTTCCTTGTTCGTCCGATTCTGCTCGGGCAGAAACTGAACCTGCGCATCGGCCAACTGATAGGCCATGGAAAGTCTGCTCTTGCGATCGGTCGGCTGGATGTTGTCAATCGCGTTGCGCAGCGCTTGGGCATCGGACGTGAACGGTTGAGCGACCTCGGGCTTGTCATCGAACGCGATGACCATCGCAGTGCCCCCGCGGCCCATCGTATTGACCAGGTCGCGTGCGCGGCGCTTGGCCTCATCGAGACGCGAGCGACCATCTTCGTCCTTGGCGGACATCGACGCCGACCGGTCGATCAATATGACCGACGTCTTCCCCGCCGTCGCTGCGAGTCGTGCCATCGGGCGCGACAGCGCGAGCAGCAGCGCGATCAGCAGCAGCATCTGCAACAGCAGCAACAGGTTCTTGCGCAGCTTCTGGAACGGCGCGTTGACCTGCAGATCCTGAATTGCCTTGCGCCACAGGTAGGTGGACGACACCGCCACTTCGCGCCGCCGTAACTTCAGAAAGTAGAGCAGCAGCAGTGAAGGAATCGTGATGGCCGCCGCGATGCCGGCGACGAGTGGATTGAGAAAGGTGGGGAACCAACTCACGCGGTGGCCATCCCCTCTGCCGGGCATCCGTTTGGCGTAACGTCCGCAGCCAGAAACTCAGCGACTCGCCGATGGATCGTTCGCGACCAGACCGGCCACACGTGCATGGGCACCGCGCATTGGACGTGTTCGCACGCGACACCATCCCACCGCGTGTTGCGGCCGGGAAGGATGACCCCGTCAAACGAGTTCCAGACCGTCATGGTTGGAATGGTCCAACCGGCAGCGCTGGTCGTGATGTTTTTGATGTGGGCATCGAACGGCCGCATCTGCCGAACACCGGGCGTCGGGAACAGACAGGCCAGCCACGTCCCTCGATGCGGCGAGTTCATAAACACCGCCTTACGCAAGGGCAGTGTCGGGTCGACCAAGTGGGCCGACCGTATGACGAGCCCACCCATGCTGTACCCCACGACATTGACGCCACGGTCGCCATGCTTGCGAATTTCGGTGATGAGTTTCTCTCCCAGCGCCGGCAACGACAACCGGCCAATCATGTCGTAGTGAAAAAGGCTCGCCGAGCCGACCCGCTGCTCGATCCGTCGGCGCAAGGGCGCCCACCGCGCGGGGCGACCGAGGAAGCCGTCGAGGATGATGGTATGGGGGGAGGACATAAACACATTAACCGATCAAGCGAATGTCACCCGAGCGACCGCCGAAGGGGGTGGTTCGGATTACTGAGGGTCACCGGGCGCAAATTGTCATCGGGCGCCACTCTATCACTTGTCATCCCGATGGGAGCCGAAGCGACCTGAGGGATCTCGACTGGGGGACGCGCTTTCGATCTCTCATCCAGCCAATCCTGATACAAATGCCGCCACTTCGGATTTTGCGATTCGATCAACGCGATCTTCTTTTCCCGACGCCATCCTTTCACCTGTTTTTCGCGCTCCAGCGCTTGGTTAACGTTGCTGAACGTCTCGTGGAACACGAGATGCGTGCAATGGTATCGCGCCGTGAAGCCCGGCACCTTTTTGGCGCGATGCTGGCCGATGCGCGTGATGAGATCGCCGGTGACGCCGACGTACAGCACTTGCGTCGTGCTGGCGAGGATGTAGACGTCGTATTGCTTGCTCATACAACTCGTCTTTCGAGATCCCTCAGGTCGCTTGACGCTCCCATCGGGATGACATGGGGTGGGTAAGCGTTTATCCCACCAGCCCTCGCTCCCTCAGGTAATTCAAAATCAACGTATCAAACGGCACCGCCGTGCTGCTGAACAGGTAGCTGCCGCCTCTACGGGTGACGTAGTCTTTTACGCTGAGGCAGTAGGCGTTCAGGTTTGCCTTGTATTGCTTGATGAGCGGCTGGGTAATGCTGACCTCGGCGAGGTCGTCGTCTTCCATGTCGCGCAGTTTCAGGTCGCCTTGCAGGTCGGGGTCGATCTCCTGCGGGCTGAGCACCTGGACAGCGAAGAGATCATAGGTCCCCGTTGCGACGTAGCGCAGGCCACTCTCATAGCCGGCCTTGTCGAAGAAATCGGACAGGATGACGCAGACGCCCTTGCCGCGGTTGGCCAGCGCGAATCGTTTGCACGCCTCGGCCAGATGCGACTGGCCTTCGGGTTCGAGCTTCTGCACGAAGTCGATCATCTGTCGAACCTTTTGCCGACCCCGCAGGGCACCCGTTTCGGCAACCACCTTGTCCGACAGCGCAACGATGTTCACGCGGTTGTAGTTGACTAAGCCAATGTAACCGAGCGCCGCAGCGACCTTTTTCAGATAGGCAGCCTTGTTGGGCGTTCCGTAGTCGCAGCTCTTGCTGACGTCGACGAGGATGTAGAGCGAGAGGTCTTCCTCTTCCAGAAAAAGTTTTAAAAAAAGCTTGTCGAGCCGGCCGTAGATGTTCCAGTCAATGAAGCGCAGGTCGTCGCCGACGACGTAGTTGCGATAGTCGGCAAATTCAACGCTTTGCCCGCGGCGCTTGCTGCGGCGTTCACCTTTGAGCTTGCCGAGCAGCATCTTGCGCGAGATGAGGTCGAGCTGGTCCAGGCGCGACATGAACTCAGCGGACAGAAGTTTTTCGTCGGTGGTGGTCGCCATTACCGGTTCACTTCGACTTCGCCGTCATGCTTTTTGCTGTTGATCAATGTCGCGAGCGCTTCGGCTTCTTTTCGCGTGCGACAGGGAATGAAGAACTCGTGCTGGCCCTGCTTGCCATTCCAGACCGTGAACTTCCCACCGATGCCCATGGCAACGCGGACCTTACCGGTGTTTTTGGGAACTTTGATTTTCATGGTTCGTAGCGCATAAGTTCGATCGTAGGGTCGGGTTTAGCGGACGTGCCCATATTGCGTGAGTGCGAACACGTCCTGCTACGTTAGAAATTGTAATGGTCTGGCGGTGGCTTTCCTGCAACCTTTCGCAGGCCATTCACAATCATATCCGTGCCTCGATCGACGAAATACCAAGTAGGCAACAAACGATCGACTATAGAGCCGAACACTGCTATTGCCGATCCGACGACGACCATCGACATGCCGGAAAGGACGTCGATCAACGTTTGCCTTACAGATCGCGAGTCGGGCAATCGCTTACGCGTAGCGTAGTCCAATGTCGATGGGCGGTTACGGTGCATTATCTCTTCCCCGCCCCTACCGGCGCGCCCTCTTCCACGCTGGTCGGCGTCTCCGCCAGAATCTTTTCCAGTACCATGTCCGTGGTAATCCCTTCTGCTTCGCCTTCAAAATTCAGGATCACCCGATGCCGCATGGCGGGGATCGCGACGGCTTTGATGTCAGCGAACGACACGTGGAATCTACCATCCAAAAGCGCCTTCACTTTGCTTGCCAGCGTGATCGCTTGCGCAGCGCGCGGGCTGGCGCCGACGCGGAGGAATTGGCCGGTCATGGGGATTGCGTACATGCCACCGGGGTGCGTCGCGAGGGTGACGCGGATTGCGTAGTCCTGCACGTGTGGCGCGATGACGACCCGGCGGACGAGTTCCTGGTGCGCCACGATCCGCTCGGCGTCGAGGACCGCGTTGAGGTCGGGTTGCGCGCCGGCGGTCGTGCGGTTGAGGATCTCGTGGAGTTCCGAACGGCCGCTGTACTGGACGATTAGTTTATAAAAGAACCGATCGAGCTGCGCTTCGGGCAGCGGGTAGGTGCCTTCCTGCTCGAGTGGGTTCTGCGTCGCCATGACAAAAAATGGCCGCTCGAGCTTGCGAATTTCTCCGCCGCTGGTCACCTGCTTTTCCTGCATGGCCTCGAGCATGGCCGACTGGGTCTTGGGCGTAGCGCGATTGATTTCGTCGGCGAGCACGATCTGGGCAAAGATCGGCCCTTCAAGGAATTTGAACTGACGCCTGCCGTGCTCGTCCTCCTGAATGATATTGGTGCCAATGACGTCGGCGGGCATTAAATCAGGCGTGAACTGAATGCGGTTGAACTTCAAGTGCAACGCCTGCGACAGCGCTCGGATGAGCGCCGTCTTGCCAAGGCCCGGCACGCCTTCGAGTAGCGCGTGTCCACCGACGAAGAGACAGGTAAGCACGCCTTCGATGATTTCATCGTGCCCGACGATCGCCTTACCGATCTCCTGCCGGACGGCGTGATAGTCGCGACGAAACGCGTCACACGCCTGTTCGATGGCGGGGTCAATCTGGGGTTGAGTTGCTGATGCCATAGTTAAAGTCCTTCACGTTCAATTGTGACCGCGGAGACGTCAAGATCGCAGGGAATTTTTCCCAAGCGTGGTGTTTGTGACCAACCTGTATCGTCGCCGGGTGCGTCACTCTTCGTCCTTTTTCTCCATCCGTTCGCGAGCCCGGCGTTTTGCTTCGAGCAGACTACCCATGCCGCCACCGGCGTCGCCTTGCAGGCCCTTGGGTTTCACTTCTTTTGGAGCCGAGGGGACGGGCTTGTCCGTGGCACCACCCATCACTTGAGTGATATCGCCTTCGGTAACGGCTGCGCCCGGTTTGGCTTCGAATTTACGCGACGGGTCGGGTTTCGGCGTTGCGGCCTTCTCGGTGGTCTTTTGTATCATCTCGTCGCGCGTCTGCTTCAGCTGGTCGAACAAACCAGGGTTCTCGACCTTGCGCGTCGTCACGGTAAAGCCGCGCACGTAGTCCGCGCCGGCGGTCGCTATGCGCTTCATGCTGGCCCAGTCCCAGGCAATGCGGCGGATGGCGACATCCAGCAACAGCAGGCCCAACAGGAATGGCAGCAGCAAATCCCACACAGGCAGTGGGCTCGCGGTCTGCTTCACGCCCACGCGCGTAAACACGTCGGCGGCGGAGGCGTCGAACGCGGGGAGCATTCGACCACCCGTTCTATCGGCGACCTGCCGCAGGATCGTCTCGTTGCTGCGCAGTGAACGCAACTCGGGCGAATCGTTGACGACCAACCCCGACCTCAGTGTCCCACCGGTGTTGTTGCCGCTATAGCGTAACCCGACGGCGTAGGTGCCTTGCTGGGGCGCGTCGAACTCACCGGTATAGACGCCCGGGGCCGTCTGCACCAGTCGCACGTCGAGCGACTTCCCGTCGGGCCCGAGCACGCCACCACGAATGTTGAGGAAGTTCAGGAACGCGTTGTCGCGGTTCAACGCTTCGACTGTGATCTTCCCTTTATCGCCCACCTGCGTCGTCTGCACATCAAAGTCGCCACTCATCGGTGGGCGGGCGACGGAACGCACGACCTGTGACCAGAACTTGCCGTATTGATCCGAACCAACGTACCCCGCCAACCACTTGTTGTGCGCATCAGACGTGAAGACGGCAGCCTTGCCCAAGCCCGTCTGCCATGTTGCCAGCACGGGGTCGTTGTTCTTGCCCGCGACGATCGGCACTTCCACCTGCGGGTTCTGCTTGCGCGTCGTCAGCACGAGTCCGAAGATAGGGTTGCCAAAGTCCAGGCCCTTCACCATCTCGTTGGATGTGGGCGTGAGCTTCAATGGGATGCCGCTCGTCTCTTCCTGAATTAGACTGCGGCGGACGATTGTCGCTTCCTTGATGAAGATCTGCGGCAATTGGTTGAAATTGTCGTTCACTGGCCCGTACGCCTTGCCCTTGAGCGCATCGGCGATTGCCTTCATGTTCGGTGGCAGCTGGCCGGGGTTCTGCGTGTGCGGGTAGACGCTGACCGTGCTGACACTGACTTTCGCTGCCTGATATTGTGCGATGAGTGCGGGGTTGGGCATCTGCGGGTCACCATCGCTGATGATGATGACGTGCTTCTGTCGCGCGTTGGAATCCTTCAACCCCTTCTGTGCACCGGACCCGTTGAGCGCGACGTTCATCGAGTCCTGAAAGCTCGGCATGTCACCGACCTGCATCTGCTTGATCGCCGCCGTGACCTGGGTGCCGTCGCCTTTCGCGCTGAGTGGGTAGTCCCACTTGCTGGCGCCACCCGACCAGGCAAAGGTGATTACACCGATGTCATCGCGCGCGCTAAGCGTTTCCGAAGCCTTGATCGCACATTGTTCGCCCCAGTAATTACCGTTGGGAAACTCGCAGGAATGGACGATGACGACGAGCGCCCCCTTCCCCACCTGCCGCTGGGCCGGGATGTCCATGTCGACCGGCAGCACCTCTTCCAGCTTGCTGCCCTGCCAGCCACCGGCGCCGAAGGTCTCGGGCCCACCGATCATCACGAGACCACCACCCATGTCGTGCACGTAGGTCGCGAGCAGTTTCTGCTGGTCGTCACTTAGCCCACCGGCGCCGCGTGGCACATTCGCAAGGATGACCGCGTCGTAGTCCTGAAGCTTCACGAGGTCGCCGGGGAAACCATCGGGCGTGATATGGTCGGTGGGCTCGATCGCGATGCCTTCGGTGTCAAGCGCGGCCTTGAGCATGTCGCCCGATGCGCCACCCACGTTGTCGACATAGAGGATCTTCCCCTTGCCGCGCACGAACGTGAACGCCTCGGCGGCGTTGTTCTGCGTTAAAGTGTCTGCGGCAATCGGCGCGGCGCCGGCGGCGCTGGCGATCGGGTCGGGGTCGAACGTCGCGCGAAACCGATGCACTCCACCACTCTTCAATGGCGCCACGAGCACCGTCTGAATGTTCGTGCCGGGTTTGAGCGTGACCTTGCGGGTTGTCTGCTCGCCAGGCGTGTACGGGTCGAGGTCCATCGCCTCGCCCTGGTGGCGCACGGTCAGCGTGCCATCCACAGGCGTGTCGTTCTCTGACCGTAATGAGACATCGATTGAGAACGGTTCGTTCTCCCGCTTCCACGTAGGCGCGTTCAGGTTTTGCACGACGACTTCACGCTGCACCGAGTATGACAGTGGCATGACGTCAATCGGCACGTTCTGGGCACTCGCCTGTGCCACCGCCGATTCAATGTCGCCCGCGGTCGAGTTGCCGTCCCACAGCAGGACAAGCCGGTGCATCGAGTCCTTGTCCATGGTCGCCAGCGCCAACTGGATCGCGTCGGCGACGTTGGTCCCACTACCGGCATCACGGATGGCGCCGGTGCCCAGCGCCAGCGACGTGTTAGGCAGCGCGTCGATCGCTGCGGTGCTGTCAAAGCTGATAACGCCCAGCCGATCACTCCGCGGCTTGTCTTGTCGCCGACCGATCGCGTTCAGGTATGCAACGACCCCATCCTGCACACTGTTTCCCGGGTGCTCCGTCACGTTCTCCGCAGACTGACTGACGTCGCGCAGGAACATGACTTCTAAATCTTTATGCTGCCGTTGCCAGCGAACGCCACCAAGGATCAGCACCAGCATCGCGATGACGAGCAACCGCGTGCCGATCGCGACCCATTTGCGAACCCTGCCCAACCCATTCAGCGAGCGAATGCCCAGCAATACGATCGGCAACGACAGACCCGCAAAGACGAGCGCGGCGGTCCACCAGGAATAGAATTCCAGCGTGAGAATGGCCCCCAAGGCTGAAACTGGCGCGAAAGAAACAATCATGCCCGCCTAAGAACAAATTCACGCACAACCTAGGGGATTGTCGCAGGAGTTCCCGTTTCAGCAACCCGAAATTCGCGACTGCATACCCGCGCGCGACGCGGATCTACACCGTGGCACGGGCGTCCTGCCCGTGGAGCCCCGGTACCCCGGGATGTCGGGTGGGACTCCGTCCGAACCAACGAGCGCAAGCGATCTTCTCTTTGAATGCAAGACCGCTTGGTGCGTCGATAAGCAGGGTGAACGCCAAGATGCCAAAATGAGAGCGCCAAGGAATTCATCTTGGCGTCTTGGCGTTCATCACCTCATGATTACATTACCGCCGCGGGGCGGCCCCTGCTCAATCCCCCGCCACCACGCGCATTCGGCTGGCCCGCACTTCCACGAACACGTTTACCGCAAGAATGATCGCAGCGCCGAGTATCTGGGTTCCGGTCATCGCGTGACCCGCCCACGCCCACGCGAAGATCGCGGCGCAGATCGGTTCGGCCAGATAGATGATCGACGCTCGCGTCGGGTCGATGCGCGGCTGCTGGTACGTCAGGATCGAATACGCCGCCACCGTCGCCAGAGTGGCCAGTTGCAGCACGTTCGTCCAAACGGCCGGCTCGGTCGTCGCAACGATCAGTGATCGCCACTCACCAAACGACACGATCCCCGCCCATGCCAGTGTGACCACGGCGCTGACGACGAACTGCCCCGCCACGAGCCGCGCCGGATGTTCGTGTGCCGCCAGTCGATCGATCGCGATGACGTAAACCGCCCACGCGATCGAACAGGCCAGCCCCAGCGCCTCGCCCCACCCGAAGTGCCCGACCGCCCCACCGGTCATGAGCCACACCCCGAGCGTCGCAAATAGCACACCGACCCAGATGATCGGGTTGGGCGCTCGGCGGGTCATCGTCCACGCGAGCAGGGGGACGAACACAACCACCAAACTCGTAAGAAACGCCGTGACCGCCGCCGACGCGCGATCGAGCGCCAGATGTTGAACGATCATCGCGGTCGTCAGAAACAGCCCCAGCACCCCACTGCGGACCAGGCCCGCCCGCGTCCAGCCCATGCGCGCCGTGCGCGAGACGATCAACCAGATGATCGCCGCGATCCCGAAGCGCAGCCCCAGCACCCACAACGGCCCCAGCGACGACCCCGCCCCTGCCGACGTCGTCGCGTTGATCGTCTCCCCCGCGGTCTTGGCCCAGGTGAAGCTCGTCCCCCAGAACACGCACGCGAGCAACAACCACCCCGCCGCCGCCCGCTGTTGGCGGGCGTTTGCATCGAGTCCGACGGAACCGTGCTCATCCACCATGCCGCGACTCTACCCGATCGCGCCCCATCCCGCCCGGCGGCCACTCGCGTTCCCATCACTTCACTTCGTCCCTCATGGGTCGCGGTCCATGATTCAGTACCGCATGCTCGGAACGGCGGCCTTTCATCGGAATCGCCGACAGGTCCGCTACCATGCGCCCCGCAACGCGCGCCTGCATACCCATCTCGGTCATTGCATTGATATCGCGGCGACGGGATTGGAACAGCAACGTACAAGGACACCATTCATTAGCGCGGTGGATAAAAGAGTGATGTCCGCGGTTGAGGCTCCAAATGTCCTATCCGTGGTATCCCCCTTACCGGCATGCTAGTGTTCCAGGGGCGAATAGTCCGGGGGGGTTGGGATACACCAACAGGAATGGAACATCATGAACAACATGGCCAACGAGTTTTCCAGAGGCGCTGTCTCTGCTGATTCATGGCGGCATGGAACACGCATCGGCGGGCGCGTTGTGGCGCTGGTGGTGGCGGTGCTGCTGTGCGCGACGGCCGCGCGGGCGGCGGAGGAATGGCGCTTCGTGCTGCCCGAGGGCACAGGTGTCGTCAACGTCAAGGACTACGGCGCGGTGGGCGATGGCGTGGCTGATGACACAACCGCCATCGCCAGGGCGATCTCGGAAAACATCGACAAGGCGCGGTACCGCTCCAACCCGTTTTTTTATTTCCCCGATGGTACCTACAAAGTCACCGGGCCCATCGAGAGCCGCGTGATGGCCGAGGGCCGCGAGCAGGGCAAGGTCTGGAGTGCGGGATGGCGCTCGATGATGGTGCTCATCGGCGAGACGCGCAGCGGCACGGTGATCAAGCTCGCGGACAACACGCCAGGCTACACCGACGCCAACAAGCCCAAGTGGGTCATCGCCACGGGTTCTGAGGGTGACAAGAAAGACAACTTTGCCGGCGGAGGCAATCGCGCGTTTCGTCATGGCGTGCTGAATCTCACCGTCGATGTCGGGCAGGGTAACCCCGGCGCTACCGCCATCGACTTTTGCGCCAGCAACCGCGGCACGATCGATAACGTCACGGTTCGCGCCCCGCAAGGCAGCGGCCACACGGGCATCGACCTGACCCGCTGGTGGCCCGGCCCGGCGATGGTAATGGATGTCGAAATCGACGGCTTCGAACGGGGCATCGCGCTAAACCATTACCAGTACGGCATGACGTTCGAGAACATCCGCATGAAGCGGCAGCGCGGCATCGGCGTGGCCAAAAATCAGAACGTCGTGACGATGCGCAAGGTACACTTCGAAGGCTCCGTGCCTTTCTACAAATCCGACTCAGGGCACAACATGCTCTGCCTGCTCGACAGCACGCTCATCGGCACGGGCACGGGGGAGATAGAGGCCATTGAAAGCAACGGCATGATGAACCTTCGCCGGGTGACGGTCGAGGGATTTGGCAAGGTGGTGCATGACACCCGCAAGGCCGGCAGCGACCTGCCGGCGGTGGCTGGCAAGGCGACGGTGGTGGCGCGTCACGATCAGGGCTTCATGCTCAACACCGCGGGGGGTGCCGCCATGCCGCTGGATCTGCCCATTGAGGATATTCCGCTGGTACGTCCCGGGGCCAATGACAAAAGGGTGGTCGCGGGTGAAACCGGCGCGGAGTTGCAGGCGCAGATCGACGCGGGAGCCGAGTACATCTGCGTCAAGCCGCTCAAGGCGATTCCACTGGAGCAGCCGCTGATTTTGCGGGGCAAACTGAAGCTGCTGTGGGGGATGAATGGTCACCTTC
>Ga0163144_10017993_pt1 | contig 14342 bp, 7 predicted proteins | sample OliLak19BULKMAT1_FD_123175 | JGI IMG/M metagenome (GOLD analysis project Ga0163144, IMG submission 123175) | Freshwater microbial mat bacterial communities from Lake Vanda, McMurdo Dry Valleys, Antarctica - Oligotrophic Lake LV.19.BULKMAT1 | ecosystem: Environmental > Aquatic > Freshwater > Lake... | reverse complement strand
GCCTTAAGAAATGCTTGAGACGGCACTAAATTTAATGAAAGATGCTGTAAAATAAATTAACTTTCTTATCCCCTAAAGAAAGAACTAGATCCCTCTGTGAGGATCCTTTTAACATCAATTCTCGTGCTTAAGAGAGTCTGAGAATGTTCGATGAAACAGTGTAACCCTTAGTAAATGCCTTCTTCTTTAACCCAACAAATTATTCATATTGTCCTTATTGAGGGTTGTCGTCTGGTGCGCATGGGTCTACGAACTCTGTTGAAAGAGGACATACAATTTGATATTGTGGCTGAAGCGGATTCAGTAAAGACGGCAATGGGTATGGTGGATCAAGTGCGTTGCGGTGAATTTGCAGAACCCGATGTTGCGATCGTCGATATCGGATTGCCCGATGGCTCTGGCTTGGATTTAGTGGAGCAGCTTCGTTCGCAGTGGCCTAACACAAGGTTTATGATACTCACGTCTCGGGAATCGAGTGAGGCCTTAATGTGCGCTCTGAAATTAGGGGTGCATGCCTACTGCTTAAAGCGAATTCAAACCCCGACGCTAAGCGTGGTTATCAAAACGGTGCATCAGGGAGCCATATGGATTGATCCCATTATGGCGCATCATGTGGCTGCGTTGTTTGAAGCACCTGCTATGAAAAGTTCACTCGAAAATAAAGAGTCTTTGATCGATTATGGCGCATTTTCTCCTCGTGAAATTGAGGTGTTGCGTTTAGTTGTCGATGGCTTTAGTAATACTGAAATCGCAGAAAAACTGTATATCTCAGTGCACACTGCTAAGTATTATGTATCGAATTTGCTTGAAAAACTAAGCTCAAAGGATCGTGTTCAAATGGCGGTGAAATCCGTTCGAATGGGTCTCGTGTAACCATTACTGCACAGAAGTATGTAACAATGATTCACTTAACCTGAATCATCTATTGATTTTGTTATGTTTGCCCTATAATTCATCATGAGTCAATTTGGTAATTGTCACACATGGATAAGGTGTCCTAATAAGACATGTATTTTTGATGTGAGGGTGTGCTGAGTGACACATATGGTCGATGTAACGATTAGTATTAGCTTGAATGCGACGAAAGAGGCAACTCCTAACATGCCAACACTGTCTCAAAAAAAAGAATTTGTAACGAAAATCAGTCAAGATATTCAAGGTGCCAATATCATTATTGTTGCTGATTATCGTGGTCTTTCTGTCTCTGAAATGACAGACCTGCGCAATGCATTGCGTGCGGAAGATGTTCGTATGACAGTTGCTAAAAATACCCTCGTAAAGCGTGCCGCTGCAGGCACGGATGTTGAGGGTCTTGCTGAGTTCCTTAAAGGCCCAACGGCTTTGGTTCTTGGTTATGGCGACGAAGTAACTGCCGTAAAAGTAGTTAAGCAGTTTTTAAAGAAAAACAAAAAAGAAAATGAGCTTCGTGCTGGTTTTCTTGAAGGGAATACCCTCAATGCTGTTGATGTCAGCAGCTTGGCGGAAATGCCTTCAAAAGATGAGCTTCGTGGAAAGTTAGTCATGTGTATTGCAAGCCCCTTGATTGGCTTAGCCAATGTATTGAATTCTAACGCCACAGGCCTGGTTCGTCTTCTTGATCAGCTTTCGACGATTAAAGAAAACGAGTAATTGCTTAAGCATTTCCGTTATCTTTCGTCATCGATGTTTTGACTCCTGCTTGGAGTCGTATCCATGTTAGTCCTCTTGTAAGAAATAGTAAAGAAAAGGATCTACAACCATGATGATGGCTGTTGAACTTGATTCCACAACACAACAAGTGTTTGATAAAATCAAAGAACTGAGCTTTTTACAAACTGCTCAATTAGTAAAAGCATTTGAAGATGAATTTGGCATTTCTGCTGCTGCTCCTGCTGCTGCCGCTGCTGCTCCTGTTGCCGCTGCTGAAGCTGTTGAAGAGCAAACTGAATTCGAGCTAATTTTAGTTGCCGCTGGCGCTAACAAAATTCAAGTGCTTAAGGAAGCACGTTCGATTACAGGTCTTGGCTTGAAAGAAGCGAAAGATCTTGTGGATAACTGCCCCAAGACGTTGAAAGACGGCTTGAAAAAAGAAGAGGCTGCAGAGCTTAAAGCAAAGCTTGAAGGCCTTGGTGCACAAGTCGAGCTTAAGTAAGCTTCAAACCTTTAGGAGAAGGATCTCATCTTTTAAGCTGAGGCCTTCTCCTCTTTTATCTATTTGTTTCCAAGTTATTCGAATGGGTTGTTAAACACCCATCAATACTTTGTAGGTATGGCATGCACAACAGTCAATTTCCCCATGCACGGGTTACGTATTAAAATGAGGCGATAAGCGCGACCTCATTTATTTGTGTATTTGAATATTGTTGACATCAACTCATTTTGGCAGCATCCCATTTGCCCACGCCGAACGGCATTAACAGTTATTTACTTTTTAAAAGAGGGTCTGACATGACGGCTACAATCCAACAGCGATCAACGCTTCCTGGTATCGGTGATCTTCCCCTTGACCACATGCCTGACTTGGCCGAAATTCAAAAAAAGTCCTTTCAGTGGTTTTTGCAAGACGGACTAAAAGAAGAGCTTCTTTCTTTCTCTCCTGTTAAAGATTATACGGGACGACTGGAGCTTTACTTCCTACCCGAATATTATTTTGATAAGCCAAAGTATTCTGTTGAGGAGGCACGTCACCACGAGGCCACCTATGCAAAACAGTTGCGTATTAAAATGCGATTAATTAACCGTGATACGGGTGAAATTAAAGAGCAGGAAGCTTACATTGGCGATGTGCCAATGATGACTGATCGTGGAACCTTTATTATCAACGGTGCCGAACGCGTTATTGTCTCCCAGTTGGTTCGCTCACCAGGAATTTATTTCAAAAAAGAGATGGCTTTAAATGGTAAGCGTACATTTAATGCAACCCTTATTCCTAACCGTGGAGCCTGGTTGAAATTTGAGACAGATGCAAACGATGTTTTGTACGTTAAAATTGATAAGAACCGCAAAATTCCTGCAACGGTTCTCCTTCGAGCCCTTGGCTTGAGTGAACAGGACATGGAATCGCGCTTGCGCCACTTCGAGTTCTTGCAAAAGACATTGGACAAAGATTCAACTGAAACAATGGAAGAAGCTTTAATTGAAGTTTATAAAAAGCTTCGTCCTGGCGACCCTCCCAGTGTGAGCGGTGGCCGTACCTTGATTGAGAGTCGCTTTTTTGATGATAAGCGCTACGACTTGGGTAAGGTTGGTCGATACAAAATGAATAAGAAGCTTGGTTTAAGTGTTCCAGATAGCACTAGAACTCTAACTATTGCGGATATCATTACCGCCGTTGACTATCTTATTAGCCTTCATTACGACGAAGGGATGGTCGATGATATCGATCACTTGGGAAACCGCCGTATTCGTGCGGTAGGTGAGCTTCTTCAAAACCAATTCCGAGTAGGCCTCTCCCGATTAGAGCGCATTGTTAAAGAGCGTATGACGCTTCAGGATACTGAAACATTAACACCAAATAACTTGTTGAACCCGAAGCCTTTGCTGGCTGCCATCCGTGAGTTTTTTGGGTCATCTCAGCTTTCTCAGTTTATGGATCAGACAAATCCTCTTGCTGAATTGACACACAAGCGTCGCCTGTCTGCTCTTGGGCCTGGTGGTTTAACTCGTGAGCGTGCAGGATTTGCTGTTCGTGATATTCACCCCTCTCATTACGGCCGTATTTGCCCAGTGGAAACGCCTGAAGGTCCTAACGCAGGATTGATCGGTAGCTTGAGTACATTTGCTCGAGTAAATGATTATGGGTTTCTCGAAACGCCTTATTATGTGGTTAAAGATGGCTTAGTAACAGATGAATTGCATTATTTATCTGCCGACGAAGAGAGTCGTTACCGCATTGCTCCTGGTGATGTTCGTCGTGATTTCAAAACAGGTCGCATCAATATTGAGCGTGTTCCTGCTCGTTATAGAAATGACTTCATGTACATTTCACCAGATAAGGTTGATTATGTTGGAAGCTCTCCCATCCAAATCGTTTCGGTGGGAACATCTTTAATTCCCTTTTTGGAGCACGATGATGCCAACCGCGCCCTTATGGGTGCTAACATGCAACGACAAGCGGTTCCGCTTGTTCGTACAGAGCGGCCTGCTATTGGAACAGGATTAGAAAAGCGTGTTGCACTTGACTCAGGCATGTGTATGAAGTCAAGCGTGACTGGTAAGGTCGAAAAAGTTTCTGGTGTTTTTGTCGATGTACGTGATGATGAGTCAGGTAGCCTGATTCGCCATAAAATGATGAAGTATGTCCGTTCAAACCAAGATACATGCCTGAACCAGCGTCCCATTGTCAAAGTTGGTCAAATCATTAAAGCAGGGGATGTCATTGCTGATGGCGCTTCTACAAAAGATGGTGAACTTGCCCTTGGTAAAAACGTTCTTGTAGCATTTATGCCTTGGGAAGGCTACAACTTTGAAGATGCTGTTTTGATTTCACAACGTTTGGTTCGAGATGAAGTATTTTCATCTATTCATATTGAAAAGTTTGAAATTGATGCTCGTGCAACAAAATTAGGTCCTGAAGAGATCACACGAGAATTACCAAACGTGGGTGAAGACGCGCTCAAGAATCTTGACGAACGTGGTGTTATTCGTATAGGCGCACGCGTCTATGCAGATGATATTCTCGTAGGAAAAATCACTCCTAAAGGTGAAGCAGAGCATCCTCCTGAAGAAAAACTTCTTCGTGCTATATTTGCTGAAAAAGCTCGTGATGTGAAGGACAACTCCCTTCGAGTGCCCCACGGCGAAGGTGGTCGCGTAGTAGATGTTAAAGTCTTTGAACGTGAAAAAGGCGATGACCTTCCTCCAGGAGCCAACACCGTTGTTCGCGTTTATCTAGCACAACGTCGCAAGATTAGTGTTGGGGATAAAATGGCCGGTCGTCACGGAAATAAAGGTATTGTCTCTCGCATTATGCCGACTGAAGATATGCCGTTTCTTCCCGATGGAACTCCTGTAGATGTTGTCTTAAATCCTTTGGGCGTGCCGTCGCGTATGAACGTTGGGCAGACGTATGAAACCATGCTTGGTCTTGCTGCTTTCTTAAATGGGAAGCTTTACGAAGTGCCTCCGTTTGATGAAATGTATGGTGATGAAGCCTCTCTTAAAGCTGTTAAGCAGGAATTAGAGGAGGCCATCATCTCTTCAGGTAAGGATTGGATTTATCCAAGCGGTAAGGCAACTCTACTTGACGGGCGTACAGGCGAACCGTTCCTTAACCCCGTTGCCATTGGCTATATGTTTTTGATGAAGCTGGTTCATTTGGTGGATGATAAGATTCACGCTCGTTCGACGGGTCCTTACAGCCTTGTGACGCAGCAGCCGTTGGGTGGTAAAGCTCAGTTTGGTGGGCAGCGCTTCGGGGAGATGGAAGTTTGGGCATTGGAAGCATACGGCGCTGCTTATACCCTCCAAGAAATGCTGACCATTAAGTCAGATGATGTGACGGGTAGAAGTCGTGCGTACGAAGCAATCGTAAAAGGTGAGAACCTCATGCGCCCAGGCATCCCTGAATCCTTTAAGGTTCTAGTTCGGGAGCTACAAAGTATTGGCCTTGATCTTTCTGTTATTAAGAAGGATGAAGATGGGCAAGAGCGTGAGGTCGACTTAATGTCTGACGATTCCGCTTCAAAGAAAGCTCAAAAGCAGCGTGTGATTGCCCCTGCTGATTCTGAACTCTTGAATTTCTTTGCTGACTAAGTTATGCGGGGGTTGATGCGTCAACCCACATTATTTCCTACTTTTAGTTTTATTATCCTTTCATAAACAATGAATAGTCGGAGGACCCCTCCCTTGGTTAGCACAAATATAGACCATTTTGATTATATCCGTATTGGTGTAGCATCACCTCAGCGCATGTTAGACCTCTCACACGGAGAGGTATTAAAGCCCGAAACTATCAACTACCGTACCCTTAAACCAGAAATGGGAGGCTTGTTTTGCGAGCGTATTTTCGGGCCTACAAAGGATTGGGAATGCTACTGTGGTAAGTATAAACGAGTTCGTCATCGTGGAATTGTCTGTGAACGGTGTGGAGTAGAAGTTACTGAAGCACGCGTTCGTCGTGTTCGCATGGGGCATTTGCAACTGGCAGCTCCTGTAACCCACATTTGGTTCCTAAAAGGTATTCCCAGTTATATGGGTCTTTTATTGGATTCCAGCTTAAAAGATCTTGAGCAGGTTATTTATTTTAACGCTTACATTGTTCTTGATCCTGGTAATACTGAATTATCATACGGACAGTTGCTTGCAGAAGAAGATTACGATCGTATTTTAGATGAAAATGAAGACGCTCAGTTTGAAGTAGGTATTGGGGCTGAAGCCATCAAAACCATGCTAAAAAACTTGGATCTTGTTGAACTGTCTAATGAACTTCGTGGCTTAGTGGACGCTATTAAGAGTGGTTCTAGCCAGAAAAAAACGAAGTTGATGAAGCGCCTGCGCCTCATTGAACTTTTGTTAGGAAGTAAGACAGATCCTAGCTGGATGGTGATGGATGTACTGCCTATCACGCCTCCTGATTTGCGTCCAATGGTTCAACTTGATGGTGGTCGCTTTGCAACCTCCGATTTGAACGATCTTTACAGACGTGTGATTAACCGCAATAACCGCTTAACTCGTTTAATTGAAATGGGCGCTCCTGAGATTATTATTCGTAACGAAAAGCGTATGCTTCAGGAATCTGTGGACGCCTTGATAGATAATGGACGTCGTGGACGTACTGTTGTTGGCCCTAACAACCGTCCGTTAAAATCTTTGTCCAATATCATTGAAGGTAAGCAAGGTCGCTTCCGCCAAAACTTGTTAGGTAAGCGTGTTGATTACTATGGACGTTCCGTTATTGTGGTTGGTCCTAGTTTGGAGCTCCACCAGTGTGGCTTACCAAAAGAAATGGCCATTGAGCTTTTCAAACCATTTGTGATTAACAAATTGATTGAACGCGGTGAATGCCAGAACATCAAATCTGCCAAGAAGAAAATCGAGCGCGGTGATACGGTTGTCTGGGATGTGCTTGAAGAATTAATTAAAGGCCACCCTGTTCTTCTTAACCGCGCGCCTACTCTTCACCGTTTAGGGATTCAGGCATTTGAGCCTGTCTTGGTTCAGGGGCGGGCTATTCAGCTTCACCCTCTAGTTTGTACGGCCTTCAACGCCGATTTTGATGGCGATCAGATGGCTGTTCATATTCCGCTGTCTCTTGAGGCGCAAGCTGAGGCACGCATGTTGATGCTAGCCACAAACAACGTCTTGCTTCCTGCAACAGGTAAGCCTGCTATTACGCCTACTCAGGATATGGTTCTTGGGCTTTATTATTTGACGCTTGAAAACCCTGGGGCTACTAAAGGTAAAGGCATGCGATTCTTTAGCATGGATGATGCCTTAGCAGCTTATGAATCAGGCGTTGTAGACATTCACTCTATTATCAGTGTAAGAGACCTCGATAGGGAAATGATCGAAACCACTGCAGGCCGTATTATTTTTAATCAGACTGTACGCCATGCATTAGCGCAAGTTTAATATCGTTCCTAGACCATACTGAAGCATTAATTTGATGAGGAGCAGCCATCATGGCGCTACAAAGCAAAAAAAAGAATAACGAGTTTCTCAACAAGATCATGAACAAGAAAGAGCTTGAAAAGCTAATTTCAAAGATCTATACAGAGCAGGGCGGCGCAAAGGCTGGCAACTTAGCAAACAATTTAAAGAACCTTGGCTTTAAGTATGCAACCTTGGCTGGAGTTACCATTTCTATCGAGGATTTGGATGTTCCGCCTATTAAAAAACAAATGATGCAGGAAGCAGAAGATGAAATCGAAGCATCACGTCAACGTTACCTGCGTGGAGAAATCACCGAAGTAGAGCGCTACACAAAAGTTATTGATACATGGGCTGAAACAAACGAAAATCTGACTAAGGCTGTTGTTGAAAACTTCGACAAAATGAACTCTATTTATATGATGGCGTTTTCTGGTGCTCGTGGCAACTTGTCTCAGGTTCGTCAATTGGTAGGTATGCGTGGTTTGATGGCCGATTCTCAAGGTCAGATTATCGATTTGCCTATCAAAACAAACTTCCGTGAAGGCCTAAGTGTAACTGAATACATTATTTCGAGTTACGGTGCTCGTAAAGGCTTGGTCGACACAGCTTTGAAAACTGCCGATTCAGGCTACTTAACACGGAGACTCGTCGATGTTGCACAAGATGTTATTATTACTGAAGCAGATTGTGGCACCGAAAAAGGTGTTATTATGCAGAACGTTTATGACGGTGCGACGATGGTTGTCTCCATGCAAGATCGTATCATCTCTCGTGCGTCTGCCTTGGATGTTATTCATCCTGAGACTGGTGAAGTTCTTGTTCAGGCAGGACATGTTATTGACGAAGCTGCATCTTTGAAAATTGAAGCAGCAAACATTACCTCCGTTCTCGTCCGTTCGGGCTTAACTTGTGAAACCAATTTCGGTATTTGCCAGAAATGTTACGGGTGGTCATTAACGACGAATAAACCCGTTGATTTGGGTGAAGCAATTGGCATCATGGCTGCTCAATCTATTGGGGAGCCTGGTACTCAGCTCACGATGCGTACTTTCCATACAGGGGGTGTATTTAGTGGTGCAGCCAATGCACGTGAAATCATAAGAGCCAAAAGCGCAGGTAAATTGGAAGCCGATGTAGTCGTTCGTGATTTTAGAACTCGGCATGGGGATGTCGTCGACATTGCCACACGTGATACCGAACTGCGTGTTGAGACGTCCAAAGGCAAAACTGAAAAATACACTGTGCCTTTTGGGGCAACACTATTTGTTCACAAAGCAGGAGATAAACTTAACGCTGGCGATCCTATTTTTGAATTTGATCCTAGTGCGTCTCGTGGCAATATGAACCGTCTAACTGAAAAAGCAACAAAAGATATGACCGCTGATATTGGCGGGAAGGTCTTATACGAAGGCTTTGATGCCGACGAAAAGCGTGATCGTCAAGGCAACATCTCTAGAACATCTAACAAGAGTGGTACGATTTGGGTGCTCGGTGGAGACGTTTACAATCTTCCTTCGGGTTCTGATCTGAAAGTTTCTAGTGGTAGCTCTGTGATGCAACATGATGTATTGGCAGAAACTATGTTGCAGACTGAGTTTGGTGGAGAGGTTCGTATTCCTGAATCCCTCGAAACGGTTGAAGCAAATATAAACGGTGAAGATGTTCGTGTCATTAAAAACGGCAAAGATCTGACTATTGTAATAGCTTCTGTTGTTCCCGCGAATGCTGAGTTCATGCAAACTAAAAAAGAGATGCTGTGGCAAGTTAAGAATGACGCTGACGATGTTTCTGAAACCTATGTAATTAAAGCTCCTCAGGGCACTAGTGTTGAAAACGGAAGCATTATTGCGGAACTCGTTGACGATAGTATTTCGGTTCCAACTAGCGGAGAAGTCCGCTATGAAGGCGTAGAAGTAGATGATCAGCAGATTGTCACCAAGGCGGGTAAGATTCTCTTTATTCCCGAAGAAATTCATCAGGTATCGAAAGATATTTCCTTGAAAGCGCCTGGGATTGAATCGGGTGCCTTTGTTAAGGCTGGCACTGAACTCGTTAACGGCATTCACGCACGCATTGATGGTGTGGTTAGTTTTGTTGAAGAAAATGATATTATCCACGAAGTCATTGTTCGTCCTGGTGAACTTTACCGCGTCAATGAGGTGAAGGATTTAAAAGTTGAAGACGGTACAATCATCGAAGCAGGTGAAGAGGTTTCTCCTGGAATTGCGGCGACTGTTCGTAGTTTAGTGACAATAACCTATCAACTTGATGATGCTGATGAAGGATTTGATCCAGATACAGAAGAAACATCTTCTTTAGAGTACGCTGAAGTTCTGGTTCGGCCAGTCTACGAGTATGAAGTTGGTCCTCGTGACGTCAATATTGACTTTGTCTCCACAGAGCAAGAAAATATTAGAGTCATTTCAGTAACTCAGCTTCAAGCCACTGATGGCTCAAAGCTCCGTTCAGTTGAAGGTACATCTTTGTTGAGAACTAGTTTGGTTCTTCAGATGAATGGATACATGTCACGACTCAAAGGCCTTACTGAGCTTCAGACTTTATCTGAAGACGAGCAAGAACTTAAGGTAGTTGTGCTTGAAGATATTACGATTCGTCATACTGCTGGCTCTGAAAGTGCGCGTTCTAACGCCACAAAAACCATGTTGCTTGTAAACGACGGCGACATTATTGAAAAACATGCTCCTGTCGTGAAGTCTCAGGTATTGGCTAGCTCTAGCGGGCGAATCTTGCTTCCTCAAGATGCCGATAGTCGAGAAGTTCGCCGACTCTTGCTCGTCGGTGAATCTCATCAGAATGAGATTGAGGTTAAGGGAAATGTTGTTGTCAAAGAAGGCGACTTTATCCGTATTGGCCAACCGATTGATAATAAAGGTTCAATTGCTTCTGAATCTGCATATGTTCTGGGTGTTGAAGGAAAAAAGGTTTCCCTGCATAATGGACGTCCTTATCTGATTAGTAGCGGAACTCAGTTGCAAGCAGAACACTTAGGTTTGGTGCAGCAAGGTGACTTAATCGGTACTCTTATTTTTGAACGGCAAAAAACAGGGGACATTGTCCAAGGTCTTCCCAAAGTCGAAGAACTTCTTGAAGGTCGTAAACCCAAAGATATTGGTGTCTTGGCGCCTTATGCCTGTACTGCTAACATTTCGTGGGAAGAGGACTTGCCTCATGTTACTTTAGTTGATTCCGAAGGGGGGCATGTTGAAATAGCCGTTCCTCTTGGAGCTAATCTAGTCATTGAGGACAAGCAGGCTCTGGCTGCGGGTCAATCCATCACAGATGGTTCGATTAACCCTCACGAATTGTTGGAAATCTGTGGTGTTAAAGCTGTTAGCCAGTTCCTTGTTGAAGAAGTTCAGCGTGTTTATCGCTCACAAGGTGTTGAAATTGCCGATAAGCATATCGAAATTATTGTCCGTCAAATGACTCGTAAGGTCCGTGTGGATGATAACGGGGATACCTTCCTTCTGGGTGGCGAATTGGTGGATATGAAAATCCTTAATGAAGCGAACCGTCAGGCTGAAGAGCAAGACATGCGTGTGGCTGAATACTCTCCTGTTTTGCTTGGCATTACAAAAGCCAGCTTAAACACCGAGAGCTTTATCTCAGCAGCATCCTTCCAAGAAACAACCCGCGTTTTAACAGAAGCGGCAGTTGAAGGACGTATGGATGTTTTACGTGGCTTGAAGGAAAACGTTATTATTGGACGTTTAATTCCTGCAGGTACTGGATTTCCCGAATTTAAAGACAAGCGGCGTGAACTTGAGCAGGAAGAAACCAGCTCTAATAAGTCTAACGCACGTAAGCCGTCCGCTATTCTTGAAGAAATTGAAAGCATGTTTGGTTCGCCAGATGTAGAAAGCTTCAGCGATTTTCTTATGGATGATAGCTTTGCCTCTGTGGGCATCACCGAACGTGAGAGTAATCATGCTGAAGATAAAGAACTTCAGGAAGTTGCTGTCAACTTAGGCGATGATGACTTAATTGGCTAGTTTATGTGAATTTGTTAAAATGGAGAAATCCTTTCTTAGGGTTTCTCCATTTTTTATTGAAGGATAAGCTATACGTGAAACGATCCCTAGTGATTCGTCGGATTCTTCTTTATCAAGCTCTTTTGATTATTGGAGTAGCAGTGACACTACCCGTTTGGGTTACCCTGCTCCTTATGATTCCAAAATTGCGCGCTGGGTTTTGGCAAAAACTAGGTTTTTTAAATTCCCCTATTCTTGGTCAGCTTCAAGCATTGGATCGACATGCTCCCATTATTTGGGTGCATGCAGTATCAGTAGGCGAGTTTGTCGCTATTTACCCTCTCGTGGAAGACCTGTTGGATGCAGGTTTGAATGTGGTATTGACAACGACAACACAAACAGGTCAGATGCTCGCTATAGATAAACTTGCTGGGCGATGTCCTATTCTTTATTTTCCCTACGATGTGTTTTGGGCTGTTCAGGGACTGATGCATGCTATTCGACCTGACCTCATTTTATTGACAGAAACAGAACTATGGCCTTATTTTTTGTGGGCTGCAGGCCGAAGAGTATCGACTTCGCTATGGTTAATCAATGGCCGTTTATCAGACAAGTCCTTTAAAGGGTATTCTCAAATAAAGCCTGTGTTGTCTCCTATTTTAGGAATGATGGATCATGCCTTCATGCAGACAAAAGAAGACATGTCTCGCTTTCAGTCGCTTTTGCCTAGTGGACACCGCGAAACAGACGTTAGTGTGATGGGCAATTTGAAGTTTGATCTTATCGTTGAGTCTAGTCAGCAACAGCAAATTAAGCGCTTAAAAACTATTTTCAACTTTCCATCAGAATGTATACTGATTACCATTGCTTCGACACATGAAGGTGAAGAGGCACTACTTTTAAAATTGATGTATCAGCTCATGCGTGATTTTCCAGAAATTCGTTTAGTGCTTGCTCCGCGTCACCCTGAGCGCGTTCCCCAAGTTGCTAAATTGTTGCGTGAAGAAACGTTTCAGTTTACACATCGTACCTCTTTATCTGAGGAACATCTTAATTCAGATCCCGTTATATTATTGGATACCATTGGTGAATTAAAGCACATTTTTCATTTCTCGGACCTTGCTATTGTGGCGGGGTCCTTTCTTCCTCATTTAGGAGGACACAACATTTTGGAGCCAGTAATTGCTGGAACGCCTGTGGTGTTTGGCCCATACATGAGCAACTTTAAAGAGATAGTGTATACAGTCAACTCTTATCATGCGGGTATTCAAGTACATGATATGGAATCACTTAAAGATGCCATCATTAATTTAATGACAACACCGGAACAAAGTCAGGCATTGACACGTGCGAGTTACCTATTAACGCAAGATCATCAAGGCCAACGTGACCGTCTCATGCAATCGATCTTGCAACAGTTAAACTGGATGCCTCAACAAAAAAAGGCCGTAATCTAACGACTACGGCGACTAACACTGCTTTAACATCTAGTAATAGATAATATGCTTATATCCATTTAAGTAAAAAAGATCTATTATAGTAGAGATGTGATGTTTGTTTGCCTAAGGGAAACTGCTACTAATAGCGGGGCTTATTTTGATCAATCGCTTTTGCAATACGTTCTTTGCCCCTTATATCCATATGTTGAGCCATCGCGTGAAGAAAGGCATTGCCCCCAGCTGAAGTTGCTGAGGTAAGGGGAGCTGTTTGCGCAACTTCTTTTATTAAAGTGTTTTGTGCTATAGGGCTTGGTACTCCTCCATAACGCTGTGCTTTTTTACGAGCAATCGCATCTCGCACTTTAAGATTTACACCCATTTGCTGAGCTTGAACTTCTTCTGCATTGGGGGTGCTAGGCCTTGAAGTGAATTGACCAGCCGCTTCCATTTTGTGACGAATGCGATCTAATACAGGGGATGTTTTTGATGTGGGTTCTGGATAAGGAGTTGTGCCGAATGTAGGAAGTGTTGTTACAAAGTCTGTTTGAGAAGGTGTCTTAGAAGCACTGCCTTGTTGAACCATACTACGCTTAAGGGAAACGACTTTGTAAGCCAGATAGGCAAGACCTATAAGAACAAGACCTATTCCCCCGTAAAGCCCAGCGTTATTGAAGATATGTTTTAAACTCGATTTCAAAAAGTTGAATACTATTGTTAATTCTTTTTCAAGATCCTGCGTTGTAGCATCAGACGTTACGTCTTCGGATGATTGCGTATCTTTTAGCTGTGAAGAGGCCTCTTGTAAAGCTTTGGTATCCAATGCAGTGGGAAGGTATGCCGTGGTAGACTCTATAGTGTTAAGCTCCTCGGACGTTTTAGGCGCTAATTTGTTTTGAATCTTTGATGGTGTTTCAATAGCAACCATAACTTTGGGAGGAGCTACATCACGTTGAGAATCAACCACTTTGAGATCAGGAGTACTTTCTATTTCTCTGAACCCTAAGATAGGGTCTTTTAGGTTTTTTCCAGAAATGTTAAGACGGACCTCGCCATTTCCCAGAGATTGTATATTCACACTTTTAACAGAGGGTGCGTGAGCATAGCTTATTTTAAGCTGATCCCCTACCACTTCTACGTCATGCAAATCAACTTTTAAGGATTTGCTACTATCTCGATGGCTCTGATGTGCAACTGGTGTATCGGTATGAACAAAGATGCTGAGGATACCCTTGTTTTCTGAAATATCTACCTGACTAATAAGGCTAGTAGCCAGCACGTGATTATTGCATGTTACTAAAAGAGCGATTACACCCCAAAGCGTACACCAGAATTGACGCTG
>Ga0163144_10017991_pt1 | contig 14344 bp, 12 predicted proteins | sample OliLak19BULKMAT1_FD_123175 | JGI IMG/M metagenome (GOLD analysis project Ga0163144, IMG submission 123175) | Freshwater microbial mat bacterial communities from Lake Vanda, McMurdo Dry Valleys, Antarctica - Oligotrophic Lake LV.19.BULKMAT1 | ecosystem: Environmental > Aquatic > Freshwater >... | reverse complement strand
TGTTGTAGGAAATCGTATTGTTTTGGATGGACGTATTGTCATTCCTTCTGAGCTTGAGCGTCTGAACAGAGTGGTCGAAACATTTAACCAAACTAATAAAGGGCAAGGTGCGGAGATTCCAATCCTCAACCTTGTTGAGATGTCTCCTGTATCAACGCAGCTCATTGCTGAAAAGATGGAGGAGTCTATTGCGGGTGGTCCTGATCGGCCGCGCGATATCACTGTAAAGGTGATCAACGGTCGCTACTTCTTGGAAGGGTCGGTTGACCAGACTTCTCAACGACAAGAGGCAGAACGAGTTTGTCAGGCTTTTCTGCAGGACAAGCTTACGGACAATGCAGCGGGTATTGCTAAGGTTGATGCCGGTCTTCCGGATTGCAACTCTTCGATTTGGTTGAGACAAGGACAGCCTAAAGATCCAGACCCAGTGATCAATATTCGAGTTGATTTCGTGACGATGACTCGTGAATATGCCAAGAGCTTCTTGTTTTCGTGGCGCCCTTCGGTGGCTGCGAATGGAGAGGTGAACTATGAGTCTGATGTGGGCCGTTTCACCGCAGCTTTTTTGGGAACTATTCGAAACCTTTTCCCAATTTTACGAAATGCTTCCAACCATGGGTATGGAAGAGTTCTTAAATCAGCAACTTTAATGGTGGTGGACACTTCTACAGGAGATCCTCCGGCTGCAACAATTCGTGAGAGTTTTGTTACCCAAGTTCCAACTCAAGGTGACAACGGAATCAGCCTGCAAGCGGTTCCTGTCTCTACCGAAGTGGTGGTTCGTGCTGTGTCCATTAAAGGGTCCGACAAAATCAATATGAGTATTAAGGCAGATTTGAATCTGTCGCAGGGAACAGGTCCTGGGGGCGCACCGAACACCATAGGTAACTTTGTAGAAACACAAATTGTTGTCACTAATGGTGAGAGTGCTGCGTTGGGCGGAATGATCGGTGAGCAGCGAGACGTGACATTCAACCGTTCACCAACGTCGAGCAATCCCGGAACGAACGAAGGCGATGTGGCTTTCGAGTTGTACAACGTGGGTCGTCAGCATTCGATGTCCGATCAAAAGAGTCAGTTCATTGTGTTTGTAACTCCTACGAAGATGAGGAGCCCTGAACAGGGAACAAACGATCTCAAGCGCAAATTTCGCTTGAAGAAATAGAAAGGGATTAGGGAAGATGACTTCAGTACCTCCGACAGGATCTAAGAATACGCCTCCTGCACCGTCTCAAGGACAGACGCAGGCGCAAGCTCCAACGGGGTTGGGCTACGTCATTGCAATTGTTGGCGGTAAGGGAGGCATTGGTAAATCAGTTTTCGCTGCCAACTTGGGCGTGGCCATGGCTCAAGATAGTAAGCGCGGTGTTTTGATGCTCGATTGCGATCCCAACAGTTCGGGTGACATTAACCTGATCTATGGAATCAAGCAGGTAAAAGGTTACGCCGAAGCTCTTATCGAAGGTAAGGTGCCAGATTCTGCTCGATTGAAACTACTTGCGACTCCAGTAACCCATGTGAGTCCACAGACTCCACTTTATGCCTTACAAATGTTGAGCAATCAGGAACGCATTCCTCAGCTCAATGAAGAAAAACTTGATTTAGCCCTGAACCTCATTCGCAAAACTTTTCCCATCACAATTATTGATTGTGGCAACTCAATTGATGGTGCGATCTTAAAAATATTTGATCACGCGACCATGATTTTGGTTCCTACGAATCCAGAGATTCTCGTGCTCAACCAAACAAAAAGAATATTGGACAAGCTCCAATCTCAACTTTTTCCTCCGGAAATTACGAAAATTATTGTTAACAAATTTCCAGCGAGCAGCCCCTACAATCCTCAATTTCTTGAGCAGACTCTTAAGAGACAGGTTTTGGCGGTTATTCCTGATGACTCTGCGGCGGCGAGTGCGGCATTGGCTAAGGGCGCGCCCTTGTCTTTGGTGGCGCCACAGTCTCCAGCAACAAAAGCGATTCTTGGTCTCAGTCGATTCATTATTGATAAGAGGGTTTTGGAGCAGCTTTCGAGGGCACAAAAAGCTCAACGTCCTGCCCCTCAAGCTGCACCCAGCGCGGATGGCGCAGGAGCTTCGGCTGACGATCCTAACGTCGTAAAGCTTCGCGATGCAGGCAAAAACGCCAAAGACCCGCGCAGTGCTTTTAAACTCCGCGTTCATGCGCAATTGATTGAAAAAATGGACCTAAAAAAAGAAGAATTGGATCGCGCTATTTCCGAAGAGAAAAAGGCCGACCTTCGAGTGCGAGCTCAATCAATTGTTGCCGATGTGATGAACCATGAAGAGCATCCTTGGAAATCTCGTGAGGAGAGCGCCAAGTTGATGAAGGAAATTTTGGATGAAGCCTTGGCCCTAGGGCCTTTGGAAGAATACATCGCGGACCCAACTATTTCTGAGATTATGGTGTGTCGTGCTGATTTAACCTACATTGAAAAAGCGGGGCGCATTATTGAAGCTCCAACGAACTTCTCTAGCAACGATCAGCTCAGACAGATTATCGAACGTATTGTAAACCCGATTGGTCGTCGTATCGACGAAAAGAGTCCTTATGTGGATGCTCGATTGGCCGACGGAAGTCGTGTTCATGCGATCATTCCTCCTCTTTCAATCGATGGTCCGATGCTTACAATTCGTAAGTTCCCCACGAAGAGAATGAAGGTCGAAGATCTTGTGAACTACAAGTCGCTCACTCAAGAGATGGGCGACTTTCTGCGAGCGGCGGTAGAGTGTCACGCGAACATTCTCATCAGCGGTGGTACGGGTTCTGGTAAGACAACTTTGCTCAATATTATGTCGAGCTTTATTCCTGCAAACGAACGAATTCTCACAGTGGAAGACGCGGCCGAGTTGCAACTTCAGCAAAAACACGTGGGTCGTCTCGAGGCGCGCCCAGCCAACATTGAAGGAACGGGCGCTGTTTCGATCCGAGACCTTGTGAGACAAACTCTTCGTATGAGACCAGACCGAATCGTTATTGGTGAGGTGCGCGGTGGAGAAGCTCTGGACATGTTGCAAGCGATGAACACGGGTCATGATGGTTCGATGGCCACGGTCCATTCCAACAACCCTCGAGATGCGATTGGTCGTTTGGAAACACTGGTGATGATGGCGGGTATGGATTTGCCATCGGAAGCGATTCGTCAGCAGATTGCGGGAGCGGTTCATTTGATTGTTCAGCAGTCTCGGATGTCCGATGGCTCTCGTAAAATCACTCACATCACTGAAATAACAGGTATGCAGGGTGACGTGATCACCATGCAAGACATCTTTGTGTTTAAAGCTGAAGGTATCGATAAAAACCGAAAAGTAGTGGGGCGACACATGGCTACAGGCTTCATGCCTAAGATGATAGAAAAGTTTGAAGCAGTGGGTGTGCGTCTTCCTAAGGGAATCTTTAAGGCGGCTTGATTATGATAGGTATATTCTCCAGCCTAAGTCCACTTGCTTTGACGCTGGTCAGCGGCATCTTAGTGGGCATCTCCGTGTATCTTTCTTTTGAAAGTTTATACGCGAAAGTTTGGGGAAATCTTTCGGTGATCAGTCAGAAAACTTCTGCGGTTTATCAGGACATGTTTTATTTGAAGATGGATTTGAAAAGAACCATTCAGCGCCAAATCATCGTTTCGAGTATTTCTGCTTTATTTGCGATTATTTTGTTCAAGAGCATGCCCATCTTGGCCTTGGTGGTGGGAGTTCTTATCTTTTGGTACATGTGGCGCGCGCCTCTTATCTATTTGGAGAAAGTGGTTCGCCCCGGTCGCACTAAACGTTTTTCAAATCAGATGATCGACGGCCTCACTCTCATGGGTAATGCCATGAAGTCGGGGATGAACCTATCTCAGGCATTTAAGATTTGTGTGGATGAAATGAACGGACCTATCTCGCAAGAGTTTGGTCTTATTCTCGACAAAAACCGAATCGGTCAAAGTCTTGAGCTGGGTCTTGAGAGTTTGGCTCGGCGCTTGCCTTCAGAAGATGTTGTGATGTTCTCGACGAGCGTCAATATTTTGAAGGAGACGGGCGGTAACATGACCGAGACTTTCTCGACCATCACAAAAACGATTCGAGAACGCATTAAACTTCAACATAAAATTGAGGCACTTACGGCACAGGGCATGACCTCTGCGGTGGTGGTTTCGTGTTTGCCGTGGGCTTTGGCCGCGGTTTTGTATTTGATCGATCCCGTTATGATGACTCCTTTGTTCACGACACTTCCAGGTGTTTTCATCCTGTTGTGCGTGGCCTTTTTGGAGATTTTTGGTTTCTTGGTTATTAAAAAAATTGTCACTATTAAGGTGTAAGGAAGAGGATTAGCACAATGCGCAAGGAAGGCTTTATGAAATGCAAAGTTATTGACGCCCCGAGTTCGGCTGGGACTGTTAGGATAGAAAGCAAGCTTGTGGGAGGTCTAGGTATGTTCAAAACATTCATTCGCGGGGCAGCGTTGTCTGCTCTTCTTGGTGTCGTCGGGACGGCTTATGCCGGAGTGAACGTCAACAATGGAAACTTCTACGTTGCCAACACCGACTTCTTTTTTCCTACAGCGGGTTTAAATATTGAAGTAACTCGTACCTACAACAGTCGATCGAGCTATGTGCAAGGTTTCTTTGGGGTGGGCTGGTCTTCCGAAATCGAAGGCTATCTCAAGATCAACGGAGGCAATGTTGATTATTACGAGGGCGGCGGGGGCAACCTAGTTACTTTCGTAAACGACGGCAAAGGCAAATGGATCAACAGCCTTTACGGTTTACAAACTCTTGTGAAAACCAAAACAGGTTGGGTTCTTGAAAGCGCTGCTGGAAAAGTTTTGGGCTTCAATGCAGACGGCAAACTCGCCAGCCTTGCAGATAAAAACGGAAACTCTATCGGTTTCACTTACAAAGGTAAGTTGATCGAGCAAATGAAAGACAACTTCAACAACCAAGTGAAATTCACTTGGAAAGATTTCGGCGGTCATCCTCGTGTTGTTCGCATCGAACGCGACAATCTCAAAGTAAGCTATGCCTACTCTGCGATTGGAAACTTGACCAAGGCGATTGGTGTGGATGCAGTTCCTTACACCTACTCTTACGACGACGAACACAACATGACAAAAATCACCTACGCAGGTGGTGAGTATAAGGAAATGGCCTTCAACAAATCCCGTGATTGGATCACCAAGTTCCGTGACCGTGACGGTATGGTCACTTCTTACGACTATTTCTCAGATAGCCTCGATCCAGAAAACAAATTCGGAACCATCGTGTCTCGCTACAAAGAAGGCTCAAAAGATCGCGAAGCTTCTAAGTTCTGGTACGAATTCCGCAAACGTGCTGATGGATCTAAATTCAACTATCGCTCTGTAACTTCAGTGAGAAATGTTGTGACTGAAACTATCTTTACTGAGTGCTGTGGAACTCCCTTGGTTGTTTCTCAGTGGCCCGATACTGAAAAACCCGGAACGCTCGCTCGTAACTTGGACTGGACTGTCGCTAAGGGCAACAAGACCTCGTCCTCTTTTGAATATTTTTCAGATGGTCTCTTGAAAAAGAAAACAGCTCCGAATGGAACTGTGACCGCGCTCACTTACGACAGCAAATATCGTAAAGTGGCTTCTGTTCAAAAAGGCGCTCGCAAGATCACTTATGCATACGACGTCAAAGGCAACTTGGCTTCGGCTTATGACCACTCGGAAAATAGAAACCTAGCTCTGAACTATGACGATCGCGGACGCATCACGATTGTCAAAGAGAGCATCAAGACTGGCAAAACAGTTGCAGCTCGCAGTGTTTTCTTCCGTTACGATGGCGGCGGTCGCCCTATCGAAATCAAGGAAAAGTCGGCTGATGGCAACGAGGGCGTGATTCGAATGAAATACAACGCGCAAGGCGAAGTTGAAGGAGTCTTCAACGCTCAAGGGCGTGCGTTGGCTTCAGAGGCTGACATGGAAGTGGCCCGCAAGGTGGCGCTCACTTTTCAAAATCTTTTGGAAATTGTGCAACCCGCAGGCGTGACTCTCGGGCCTGAAGGTTGATAGGAAGAGGTGATCAGATGAAACTCTTAAAATTATTTACCCTAATGAGTGCGATCTTCTCGGTAGGCCTTCTTCAGGCACAAAACATGAATGCAGGCGCAGCCCTTAATTATCAAAGTGGCGGCGGCGGACAGGCTTATGGCGGCGGTCAGATGCAGGCAGGTGGCGGTGGCTACATGATGCCTCAAGGATCGCTCCAAGCTGTGAACCCCGGAGCGGCTCAGTATGCACGGTCGGCAGGTCCTGGTGAGCAACCCGCTTACTACCAAGGGTCGGGCGGCGTGAACTGTGTGCCTCGCGGATATTCGAGTCCTATCGAAGGTCCTATTGCTAATGGTGCCCCCGTGGTTATTGGCAACGGTTCTCAGCATAACTAGTTCTCCAATTCTTATCGTTTGAACTTTAATGGGATGAAGCTTAGGCTTTATCCCATTATGCGTATTACGGGTGGTGAATGGGGTGGTCGTGTTTTGCAGGCACCCAAGGGCAGCAACACTCGCCCCACGACCGATGCCAATCGCGAGGCGCTTTTTAATATTCTTGCCCACTCTTTTGCCCATGAGATGTCATGCGTTGTCGATTTCTATGCAGGATCGGGCTCGCTCAGCTTTGAGGCTCTGTCTCGAGGGGCTCAAAGGGCAATGCTTTTTGAGAAAGACCCCACCGCACTCAAGTGTATTCAAAAAAATCGAGAGATTCTTCAGGTGAGTTCCTCCGACTTTAGGGTCATGACTCATCCGAAGCCTGAGGACTGGGTGCGCCATTTGGAAGAGCAGGCCCAGGTTTGGGGTGCCTTCGACACGGTGTTTTGTGATCCTCCCTATACCAAGGGACTTGTGAAGCGAGCTTTGGGCAAAATACTGAACTCCACAGCTCTGGCGCCGACGGCACTTGTTTATGTCGAATTGGCCAAAGAAGAGCCTTCACCTTCATTCGAGGGTTGGACATGTGAGCAACGACGCGAACGTGGTGCAAGCGCTCAATGTTTCTATCGTCGTGCTTGAAGCAAGTGCCACCTGACACTATGGTGGCCCCATGGCACGAGTCGCAGCCTACGCCGGAAGTTTTGATCCTCCTACCTTTGGTCACCTAGACGTGATTTCAAAAGTGGCCTCGCTCTTCGACACCATTCATGTTGTGGTCGCGCACAATGTTCGTAAAACATCGCTCTTCACTGCCGATGAAAAGCGCGCATTGCTTGAAGCTTGTCAGAATGAAGGCTACTTGCCTCCAAACTGTAAAATCCATGTGTATGAGGGCTTACTTGCTAATTTCTGCGAAGAACACAATGTGAATCATTTGGTTCGCGGATTGCGAGCTGTGAGTGATTACGAAAATGAGCTTCAGATTGCTACCATGAATCGAAAGCTCAAAAAGAATTTAGAAACTCTACTTGTGATGGCCGACGAAAAACATTTTTTTGTGAGCAGTTCACTTGTTAAAGAAGTCGCCTACCACCGTGGGCCTTTGAATGAAATGGTGCCGCGGCCTGTCGCTGCGGCGTTAGAAGAAAAATACAAACAGAAACCTTAACCCAAGCCAAATAAGGAAACCTGATTATGATTCCAGAAAAAGTACAAGAAAGTTTGACACTCGCTCTTCTCGGACGGGTTCGTGAAATGAAGGCTAGCGGTATTGATGTTGTCTCCTTCGCAGCAGGAGAGCCCGACTTCGACACTCCTGCAGCTGTAGTGGAAGAAGCTTACCGAAGCATGAAGGGTGGCAACACTCGTTATGTAGCGAGCCAAGGTCAGCTCAATCTCCGTAAAGCTATTGCTGTGGATTACAAAGAACGTTTGAACTCTTCATGGGTAGAGCCAGAAAACATTGTTGTTACCGGCGGCGCCAAACAGGGTCTTTATCTTCTTTTGGATGTCATTATGGAGCCCGGCGATGAAGCTCTTATTCCTGTTCCTTACTGGGTTTCTTATCCCGGTATCGTTAAGTCCGTGAGCGGAGTTTCTAAATTGGTGAATTGCCAAGAGTCGGAAGGCTTCTTCCCTACTGTTGCCGAATTAGATGCTGCTTACACTCCTAAGAGCAAGGTTTTGATTTTTTCATCTCCCTGTAACCCAACCGGAAAAATGATCAGCAAAGAGCGCCTTCAAGAAACTATTGATTGGTGCACGAAGAAAAAGGTTTACCTTTTGTTCGACGAACTCTACGAGCGTTTGGTGTTGAACCCTAGCTCAAAACACATCAGCGCAATGTCACTCATCGACGCTAGCAAGTCTGAGTATGTGTTCGCGATCAACGCTTGCTCCAAAACACTCGCCATGACGGGTTGGCGTTTGGGTTGGATCGTCGGCCATCAAGAAAACATCAAACGTTTGACCGCGATTCAAAGTCAGATGGTCACATGTTTCCCCGGATTTATTCAAGACGCTGCTGTTGTGGGACTTCGCGAAGCCTCAAGTGTGATGGGTCCTGTTATCGAAGCTTACCGCGCCCGTCGCGATATGCTTGTTAAAGGAATTGAGTCGATCGACGGACTTAAATGTATCAAGCCAGACGGTGCCTTCTACTTGTTCGTAGATGTGTCTTCAGTGATTAAGAAAAAAGGTTGGGATTCAGATAAAGACTTCGCAACCCACATTCTCGATTCCGAAAAAGTCGTCGTGATCCCAGGCGGTTCGATGGGAATGAAGGGTTGGATTCGTTTGTCTTTCGCGACAAGTGAAGCCGAGCTTACAAAGGGCATCGAACGTTTAAAACGCTTCTGCGCTTAAGTTTAATAATAGAGCCGCTTAATTGAGCTGTACGAATCAGTTTAAAAAGGAAGACCGTCTAAAAAAGTTTCCTGCTCCTCGGTTCGGGGGACCTCGAGAGTCGCAGGAAACTTTTTTAGACGGTCTTCCTTTTTAAACTGATTGGATTAACTAAATCGGTCCCAGAGGCTACATAGTGGAACTTACTGCTGATTTATTCGGGGAAATTGACGGGGAGCTGGCTTAGTTTTTCAAGATCGTTTCTCTGTATGGATACAGGATAAGATGTTTGAGCACTACCAATTTTTAGATTGTCTTTTGTGCGAACGTCCACGGTTTTAGATGGAAGCTTAATTTTACTTATCTATCCTTGTGGGGTTTTTAGTTGAACAAGGCCATCCAGTGATTGAACTGGCGGGTGCCGCGTTCAACAAGTTTTTTCTTTTTCTCTTTGTCGCGTTCACCGATGTCGTTGAGGGGAACGAGGCCCCAGTTGATGTTCATGGGTTGGAAGTTCTTTTGTGAGCCGTTCACAATCGCGTGAGCCAAAGCGCCAAGCGCTGTTGTTGCGGGAGGAGGAAGCAAATCGTTGATGCCGTTGAGGCGCATTGCGATCATGCGTCCTACGAGTGCGCCGATAGCGCAGCTTTCGAGGTAGCCTTCAACGCCCGTTACTTGTCCTGCAAAGTGCAACCAAGGCTCTTTCTTAAGGCGGAATCCCATATCCAAGAGGCTGGGGGAGTGGATGAAGGTGTTGCGGTGAAGGCTTCCGAGTCGGTAGAACTCCGCTGTTTCAAGACCGGGGATCATGGAAAAAATACGTTTTTGTTCGCCGTATTTGAGTTTGGTTTGGAATCCTACCAAGCTCCATGCGCGACCTTCAGTGTCTTCTTTTCGAAGTTGCAGAACGGCGTGAGGGCGTTGGCCAGTTCTTGGATCGGTGAGACCTACGGGTTTCATGGGTCCAAAGAGTAAGGAGCGATCTCCTTTTTCAAGGATCGATTCGATAGGTTGGCAGCCTTGGAAATAAACCATTTTCTCAAACGAGTGGGCTTCAACTTTTTCTGCGCTCTTAAGCTCTGTGATGAAGCGTGTGTATTCTTCTTCGGTGAAAGGGCAGTTGAGATAATCGCCATCCGCATCGCCAATAACCTCAGATAGGTTTTTGTCGTAGCGGTTTTGTTTGAACGCGATTTCTTTGTTGATGCTTTCGCCCGCAACAATGGGAGCGATGGCGTCGTAGAAATAAAGTTGATCGCCAATTACAGGTGCAAGGCTCTTAGCCAAGTCTTCTGAAGTGAGAGGGCCTGTGGCAAGAACAACGGGAATCACGCCTTTATCATTTTCAAAACGAAGCTCTTCGTAGCTTCCTACGGGTTCGCGAAGAATAAAGACATTGGGATGTTGCTCGAGTGCTTGAGTGATCAGTGCGCTGAATTTGTCGCGATCTACGGCAAGAGCTTGTCCTGCGGGCACTTCAGATTCAGAAGCGGCTTTGAGAATCAGTGATCCGAGCTTAACGAGTTCCGATTTGAGCAATCCGGGGGCGCTCTCGGGGTCCTTGGATTTGAGTGAGTTGCTGCAAACGAGTTCCGCGAAAAGAGGACCTTTATGGGCTTCGTTGCCACGAATAGGGCGTTGTTCGATCAAAAGAACCTTGTGTCCTAGGTCGGCAAGTTGCCAAGCGCACTCGGAACCTGCGAGTCCTGCACCCACAATGATGCTTTGTATGCCGGATTCGTTGATAATTTTTTCGATTTTACTTCGTAGGCCTTGGCTTAAACTCATTAGCTAAAGAACTCCTTGATTCCCTTTTGGAATTTCTCTAGTTTCATGCCGCAATGAGCCGCAAGCTTCAATGGTTATTTGGGGGAATTCAGTCTTCTCCGCTCTTTCAGGTCTTCGGATTTTTCGGAGTGTTTTATCTTTTGCGCTCGAGTTTCGCCTTTCTGATGAATTTTCTTTTGCCTTTGTGGGGCTATAGTCCTCAGGCATCGCTTCAAATAGTTGAAAATAATGAAATTTTCATTCAAACCTTTTCGCTCTTGGCTGGGCTTTGGATTGTATTTCGTGAAAAAGGTCGAAGCACTCGCAAGTTTTTGCTTTGGGAGCTTCTGGGGGAGCCCGAACAACATTGGCCAGCGGCTAAGGTGTGGCTTGCCTCTTCAATGTCGCCTCTGCTGTGGGGATTCTTTTGGGCAAGTTTGGGTGTGGCGCTCTCTCTGGTCAGCGGGTTTTCTCGAATCGAAGGTGGAATCGCTGGGGCTTATTGGTTCTATCTAATCCCTATGATTCTTCTTCGGGCTTTTGGAATTTTCTTCTGGGTTTTTGCTTTGGAGCTCACTCGTCTGAAGATGAGTCGAGTTCTGTCTCCTGGGAGAGACGGTGGTTTTGTAGGTAACGTGGCTTTGGTTCTTTTTGAGGGATCTCTGCTTTATTCTGTCTTTCACACGGCCGCTTCTCCTATGCAACAAGTGCTCATGGTTATTGTGGCGACTTGGATGGCCTCGCTTCTGGGGCTTTGGACTCTTCAAACTCGCTTTTCGGTTTTGGCAAGCTGGAGACGGATCTGTTGGGTGTCAGCGTTCACCGTCACCTTGGTTTGTTTCTATGGTTTCCCTCTTTCTTGGGGACGTGTCGCCTCTTTGACGACTTTGTATTCGGGAGAGAGCCAGCTGGCTCTCGATTGGATGCCTTTGCCCACTTTTCTGGGGCAGTGGAGCTTTATTGCAATTTTTACGGTCTTTGCGTGGATCTTGCTACGCCGTGTTCAGCGCGACAGCTCTCTTATTCGCTGACCTGTTCTTTCTTCGGCCCGCGAGATAGAATTTCAAGAATGTCGAATCCAAATAGTGCAATCGAGTTAGCTTACGGAACAGGCCCCATCGTTAAAGCGGTGTTGGCAAGTCTAGTTATTCTCTCAGTGGTTTCTTGGGCGGTGATTTTCTCCAAGTGGCTGAGCTTTAGAAAAGTTTCGGGTGCAACCAAAACATTTCTAGATTCTTTCTGGAACGGAAAATCTTTAGATTTGATTTATACAGAATCCAAAGTTCTCTCTGATAGTCCTGTGTCGAATGTGTTCCGCACAGGCTACAAAGAATTTCAAAAAGTGACTCAAAAAGGTCAGGAGAAAAAAGTTTCTAACGAAGTCCTTTCTACGAAGGGCATGGAGAACGTGGAGAGAGCTCTTCGCAAGGCGGCGATTTCGGAATCACTTCGTTTGGAAAAGCGCATTCCCATTCTTGCAACAATTGCTTCGACCTCTCCTTATATCGGTCTTTTCGGAACTGTCTGGGGAATCATGAACGCATTCCAAGGTATTGGCCAAGGTGGCCCAGCAACTTTGCAGAATGTGGCCCCCGGTATTTCTGAGGCATTGATTGCTACGGCTTTAGCCCTTGCAACAGCAATCCCCGCTACTATTTTTTACAACGTGAACATTCAGAGACTTAAAACTTTCCGAGTGGAAATGGACAACTTCTCGTCTGAATTTTCGAACATTTTGCGTCGCGGATACTTGGAGTAACTCATGGCTGGTTCTCATTACGATAGTGGTGGTGACGACTACACTCCCATGGCGGAGATGAACATGGTTCCGTTCATCGACGTGATGTTGGTGCTTCTTATTATCTCCATGGTGACGACTCCCTTTTTGGAGCAAGGCGTGAACGTGGAATTGCCAGTGGCCGCGGGACAGAATTTGCAAAAACAGGAAGTGGTCGAAGCTCCCGTTGTTCTTTTTGTGGCTCGAGACAAAAACTTGCGATTGGGAGACACTCCCGTTCCACGTGCGGATTTGGCAAAAAAGCTTGTGGAGAAGTTTAAAGGTCGTTCCACCCGCGAACTCTTTGTAAGGGCGGACAAGGACGTGCCCTATGGAACAGTCGCTGAAATCATGGCTCTCGTGCAAGCTGCGGGTATTGAACGCGTAGGACTTGTGACTCAACCCGAGTGATAGGGACCCATGAGCGATCCTTTATTTTTTGAGAATTACAGGAATAAGATTCGTAGCAACGAAGCGCCCGTAAATACCGTTTCTCAAACTAGCCTTGTAAAAAAACAGGAAGATTTTTTTAAACGTGCCGTAAGTTACTCGGCAATTTTGCATGGAAGCTTTTTGTTCCTGACAATAGCTGTTCCTTTGGTGATGAGTGTTTTGGGAATCAAAGATTCTTATCAAGACAAGTTTTTATCGAAAGAATTCAAAAACGCCATTCGTGTGGATATGGTTGGATTGCCTACTCTCACGATGGAGGAGCTTCAAAAGGTTGATCCCACCGTGGATATGGGAAAAGAAGACAAGCCTAAAGAGGAAACTCTCGAGCCCGAAGTTTCTGAAACAGCAATGAAGCTTGCTGAAGAAAAAGCGGCTGAAGAAGAGAAAACTGCAATCGCAAAAAAAGATGCGATAGCTAAAGAAAAAAAAGAAGCTGTAGAAAAAGAGAAAAACCGTTTGGACGATTTGCGCGCTCAATTGCGCTTAGAGCAGCGTCGCAAACGTTTGGTCGAAGAGCTTAAGGGCGAAGTTAAAGAGGGAGAAGGACGAACCCCTCTCGCAGGAAACATGATCTCCGAGGGATATAGCGTCACTGGGGATGTGGCTACTGATATGGACGTGTATCAGGGGCACTTGAAGAGTCATCTGCGAAAAACTTGGAATTTGCCAGGGTGGATGGAGGCTTCGAGCCTTTCAGCCCGAGTTTTGGTCAAATTGGCTCCCAATGGTAAGATCTTGGCTCAAGAGTTTTTGCGTGAAAGTGGAAACTCAGAGTTTGATCGTTATGTTGCTGAGGCTTTAAAAAATGCGGAACCTTTTCCCAAGCCACCGCCAAGTCTACAACGTAAAGTTATGGAAGATGGAATCGAATGGGGGTTTCCACAATGAAGAATTTAATGAAAAACTTAGTAAAAAATACGGGCCTTATAACTTTGGGTCTTTTTGTCACGAACGCGATAGCACAAACACCGAGTACGGCTGCCTCTGCCGAAGAAACTTCTTCGCGAATCTACATTCCCGTCGGTGACCCCAATCTTAAAAAAGTTTTGATTGCTATCGAACCCACCGTGGGTGGTGGCAGTTTTGCCAACTCCTTTTATGCGACCATGACGGGCGATATGGAGTTCACGGATTTGTTCGAACTCCTTCCTCCTTCTAAGTTGCCAGTGGCTAAAGGTGGACTTGTTGCCGGAAGTTTTAAATTTGAACCTTATCGCGCCTTGGGCGTTGAGTTCTTGATCAAGACGGGCGTGAGTCTTGATAAGGGTCGTTATCAGGCAGAAGTGCGTCTTTATGACATCGCTAAAGGTGTGCAGATTTTAGGCCGTCTTTACCCGCTCATTGGAAACGTTTCGAGTCCGGGTCGTGAATTGGCCCACTACGCGGGCAATGACATCATTGAATCTCTCACAGGCGAGCCGGGCATTTTCCGAACTCGCATCTTGATGAGTTGTGGCGCTCGTAAAAAAGAAATCTACGTGATGGATTTCGACGGCCAGAACATCACCGCTCTCACGCGTGACGGAAACTTTGCGCTTTCTCCTTCGTGGGCACCCGATGGAAAACGAATTCTCTTCACTTCCTATCGTCAGTGGGGCACTAAGGG
>Ga0163144_10017989_pt1 | contig 14346 bp, 19 predicted proteins | sample OliLak19BULKMAT1_FD_123175 | JGI IMG/M metagenome (GOLD analysis project Ga0163144, IMG submission 123175) | Freshwater microbial mat bacterial communities from Lake Vanda, McMurdo Dry Valleys, Antarctica - Oligotrophic Lake LV.19.BULKMAT1 | ecosystem: Environmental > Aquatic > Freshwater >... | reverse complement strand
AGCCCGGGTAGGCATGCTGCGTCGCGGCGAACTGCAGGCATGCTTACCCGACGCAGGCGTCGTGAAAGCATGGCACCCGGTCAAATGGAACACGGTCAATTTGATTCATTCACAACCTCTGACCACTGCGGCCCTTGAACGCCTGCCCGCGGACTGCCTATACTTGTCTGGTAGCAGTCTGACACTCTTGAAACGTACCGCGCACGCGAAGCTCGACTTCGACGCTTCCATTTCTAATGGCCAACAACGACCTGCGGCAGCGGATCGCGTGGGAAGCGGCCCGGCTGATGTTCCGGCATGAGGAGTCGGAGCTGTTTAAAGCTCGGCTCAAAGCGGCCCGGCGGATGTCCACGGTTCCGGTCGAGCCTCGCGATTTGCCCACCAATCGCGAAATTGGCGACCAGATCCGCGTTCTGGTGGAGCTGAATGCGGGCGATCCTCGGCTCGAAGAGCCTGCACCCCTCGGACAAAACAGCCGCCGCGCGCGGCAGAATGAGCCGACGAGTGATCGATTTCTCATCTATCGATCGCTGCTCGAGCCGCTGGAGCACGTGACGCAGAAACCACAATCGCATCCCGAGGGGGACGCCCTCTACCACAGCTTGCAGGTTTTCGAGCTGGCACGCGACGAGCTGCCCTACGACGAAGAGTTTTTGCTGGCCGCTCTCTTGCACGACGTGGGCAAGGCCATCGACCCGCAGGACCACATCGGCGCTGCACTGGAAGCACTCAACGGCCACATCACGCCCCGCACCGCCTGGTTGATCGAGCACCACACGGAAGCCAACCTGCTTCGCGACGGCGCGCTGGGCGTGCGTTCGCGCCGACGCCTGGAAGAATCCGAAAGCTTCGACGAGCTCGTGCTGCTCTCAAAGTGCGACCGCGCAGGCCGAGTCCGCGGCGTAACCGTGTGCGACGTGGAGGATGCGCTCGATTATCTGCGCGAGCTGGCGGATGATTGTGGGGATGATCAGGGTCCTGTATAGAAATTGTACGGCGGGAAGTGTAACAATTCACGCGAACGTGCGCTCTCTTAGTTGACAAACGAGTGGGCATCTCCGACAACTCTCGATGCGGTGTGCTGAGCATCGCTAGCCAATCGTTTCCGAGGTGTTTTCCATGCGTACTGAACAACTCAATCGCGGTCTGGTCGTTTCGACACTGTTGCTTTTCATGGGGTGCGTGCCGTGCAAGCACCCGCTCTCTGACGAAAAGTCATCGAAGGTTGACGAGCGCCTGATCGGCGAGTGGCAATTCTACAGAGGCGACAAACCGGATGCCGATTCCGCTCCCGTGTTTGTCGGCAAAGTAAAAGGAAGCGAAGCGACGCTCGAGGCCGTTCAGTGCGACGTCGACAAGGAGGGGCACGTCGTCGTCGAACGCGTCCCCCTGTATACGACTAAGGTCGGTTCACTGTTTCTGATCAGCATGGCTCGACAAGAAGTGAAGAAGGACCGCGAAACGGCCTACGACGTTGCCATGTACGAGATGCCCGAAAAAGACACGGTGAACTGGTATGTGATGGACGACCAGGTCGTCGGGGCGGCGATCGAAAAGAAGTCACTGCCCGGAACGGTCAACGCCCAGACAATTTTCGGCAAGAGGCACTACGCCGACGTTAAGATCACGGCGTCGCCCGAAGAGTTACGGAAGTTCATCGAGAAGATCGGAAAGAAGTGCTTTCTTTCCGAACTCGCTACGACGATGAAGCGCGTTCCGGCGAAGTAATTCCTGCTCGCGGGCCTATGCGAGCACAGACGACCTTGAGCCCACAAATCGAAATCAGTTGTTAGCCAGCGACTTTCTGGACTAGATGCGTGCGAACCCATTCCGTGAATTCTGCGCGGCGAATCTCACCGGCCGCCAATCGCAGCACCACCTGCTCTTGTTCGTCGACTTCAGCGCTCAATTCGTATCCGTTAAGGACCAGCAAGGTCTCCATTGCCGCGTGGCCGACTCGTTTGTAGCCATCAACGAACGGATGATTCATGATCAATGAATATGCGAGCGCGGCGGATTTCTCGGCGATAGTTGAGTAAAGATCCCGACCTCCAAAAGTCATATACGGCTGTGCTACCGCGGATTCCAGCAACTACAAATCGCGCAGTCCCTCGGCGCCGCCGCCGTGCAACAACGAAAGCCTGTGCAGGTCAAGAATTTCATCCAAAGTAAGGTAACGCATCAGGACAGTCGCCGGTACAGCTCTGCATTCTTCTCAAGTACATACCGAGCCGCCGCCTCAAAGTCCTCGCGCGGTTGACGCAGCCAGTCTTCGAGGCAGGCGCGGGCAAGCTCTTCAGGCCGCACGCCTGCCCGCAGGGCTACTTCGCGTAATTGCTGCAGCCTTTCTTCGGAGAGGAAGACTGTAATTTCCGACATCGCGGACCTCGGGTGAGTGAAGCGTCGAACCAGTTCCAATAGGCGCGATCCAAAAAAATACCGCTGGAATCGCTATCGTGTGATTATACGATGCGGAATTGCTGCGACCACATGCCATGAATGGCGTTACAGCGATTTCCCGAAGATCCGGTCACGCTCGCGTTGATTGTACGCCAGCTTTTCCGCCCGTGACATCCGCGAGAAGTCGGGCGGGGCGTTCGCGTCTTGGGTTGCTGGGCCTGAATTATTGCTGGCGGCGTTGGATTTCGAGTTGCTCTTGCAGCCGCAATCGTGGGCGCTGTTCGCTGAATCGACTCCGACTGCTTTCTTGTCGTCGCACTCGCACTTATGGGCTGCGTGGGACTCGCCGACCACGAGTACGCGGTGCCCGTCGTCTCTTCCTACTTTTTTCCCAGCGTCCGCTGAAGCGGACCCTACATCCGCCTTCCGCTTTCCGCCATCCGCTTTCGATCCTCCGCTTTCCGCCTTCACCACCGAGCTTCCCCCATAGCTCATCACGCTCGTCTGCAACGTTAAATCGTCTTCCAGCTTGAGCCGCGGGCGGATATTCAGTTTTGCCAGCACCGCGTGATAGGCCCGCACGGCTTCCTCGGGGCCGATCGCACCGTCGACGATCAGCCGCAGGAACTCGACAAAGGCCAGTTGATTCTCGGCGTTGTTGATCTTGCGGCCGAAGAGCGCCACGCGGGCGCCGTACTTCTGGGCTTCGGCGATCAGCTTGAAGGCATCGTAGGTCGTGCCCGCGCCGCCGCCCAAGATGCCCACGACCAGGTGGGGGTCGTAGGCCACCAGTTCTTCCATCGCCCGTGGGCCGTGATAGACGACTTTCAAGAACACCGGCCGCCCGGCCTGCGCCACGCCGGCCAGCGTGCGGGCGATCGAGTCGTTGATGAACCGCGGCAGGTCGTCGGGCCCCAACCCTTCGGGGGCGTTGGGATCGAAGACTTCGAGAAAGTGCCGAAAACCCTTGCGTTCGGCTTCTTCGCGGAAGCGGCCATACTCTTCCAGCGCGACGAGGTCCTCGTCGAGCCGGTTGTTGAAGGTGATGCTGTAGAGCCCCAGATTCGCGCCCCGCACACGCTCGTCGGGCAAACAATCGACGTGACCGCATTGAATATGGTCGAGGTTGGCCGTGCGGAACGGTCGCGAGGGCTCCTGAATGTAACGGCCGCCGCGGACGACGAAGATGTCGGTCGCGTCATTTGCCCGGGCCGCGGGCGTCACGTGGCTATTCTCGAACAACCGCTCCTGCAGCGTGAGCAGGTCGTTGGTGCTGGCCGACATGAGCATGATGTCGACCAAACCCTGCCGCGCGATCTGCCTGATCTGCTCGCGATACTCGGCCAGCGTGCGGAAGCGGACTTCGCCCGCATGTGCTTCGGGCGACTGGCCCGGCGCGCCGATGCCAAAGGCCATGTCGGCGTCCTTGGCGTCGGCGATGATGAATTCGCGCGAGCCGGAGGGATCGGCGTGAATGGCGGCGAGCTTGCGGTCGAGTGATTTCATGCGAGGGGTCTGGGAGCAGGATTCAGGGATCTGGGATTGGCGAGCGGGATGGGTCAGCTTCCTGGTTGGAAGGGACAGTTGGCGTTCACTTGGCCGCTCCAATCCGACTCAGCACCGTATCGACCGTCTCTCGCAGCACCTGGCCGCTGCGGCGCAGCGATTGGACTTCCTTGGGCCAAAGGTCGATCTCCAACCTGTCGATCGCACCCGCGCGGCCGACGACCGTGGGGACGCTCAACGCGACATCGCGAATTCCGTAGCAGCCGCTCTGCACCGTAGAGACCGGCAACACTCGGTGACGATCCAGCGCGATCGACTCGATCACCTCGGCGATGGCCACGCCAACCGCGAACCCCGCGCCCCCCTTCTTCTTGATCACTTCGGCGCCCGAGCCGCGTGTGCGGGTGAAAACTTCAGTCGCTCGCGCGGGCGACCAGCCGGGGAACTTCTCCAGCGGCAATCCACCGACGGCGGCGCTCGACCAGATGGGGACCATGCTGTCGCCATGCTCGCCCAGGATCAGGGCCGAGACCTGAGTGGGCGCGGCTGAGAGGGTTTCGGCCAGGATCGCGCGGAAGCGAATCGTGTCGAGTTGCGTGCCCAGGCCGATGACCTGACTGTTGGGCAGATTCAAGCGGTCAGCGGCCAGGTAGGTGAGCACGTCGACGGGATTCGAGACGACCATCACGATGGCATGCTTGGCAGTGCCGGCGCGGCTGACTTCGTTCAATATGCCTTGGAACAAGTCGACGTTGCGATTGATCAGATCCAACCGGCTCTCGTCGGGCTTGCGTCGCAGTCCGGCTGTGATGCAAATCAGATCGCTCGTAGGGATATGCTCGTAGCCGCCGGCATGAATGACCTGGTCAGCCACCAGCGACGCGCCGTGCATCAAGTCGAGGGCCTGTCCCGCCGCGGCTTCGGCATTGACGTCAACGAGGACCATTTCGCGGACGATGCGGCCCATTTGCAAAGCGAACGCGGTGCAGGAACCAACGAGGCCCGCGGCGCCGATGATGGAGACTTTCATGAGAGGAATAGGGGATCGGGGATCGGGATGAGGGAGTCGGGATATGTCTTTTGTGTTTATCGGAACGCAGACCGTTATGATTCGTCACTCGGAAGCTGACGCTTCCGACTCGCCAATTCACGATCCACCGTTGCGATGCTTCAGTTCTTTAGCGCCGCCAATACGCGGTCGGTGATCGTTTGGATGAGCGCTTCCTGGTCGAGTTCGGCTACGCCTGCCGCACTTGACGACTTAACGCCATTGACCGTCGCGGTCGCGGCGGTCGAGCGTACGGGCATGGCGGGCGGAGCGTCGAACGCGCGGCGCTCGACGCCGCTCGATTCCCAGCTCGAACGAAAAATATCATTGGCGCAGATGTCGCAGTTCTCCATGCCGGGTTCGAGCCGCGCGTCCTTGAAGCCCCACTTGGCCTTTAAGTCGAGCAGTTCGCGGGTTTCGCCTTCGGTGAAATAGTTCACCTTGCCCAGCCCGCGGGCCAGCATCAGGATGCGGCAGTAGGCATCGAGAATCTCGGTCCACCAGTAGGCCCGCTCGACGTTTTCGCCGTAACTCACCGTGCCGTGATTGGCCAGGATGATGACATTCGTGTTCTTCACGAAGGGCAAGATCGTGTCGGCGAACTTCTGGCCGCCGGGCGTTTCGTAGCGGGTGATTGGCACGTCGCCGAGGAAAACTTCGACCTCGGGCAGCACGCACTGCGGAATCGGTTCGCGGGCGACGGCAAAGGCCGTGGCATGCGGCGGATGGCAATGCACCACGCTCTTGATGTCGGGCCGCTCCTTCATGATGGCCAGGTGCAAGAGCACTTCACTGGTTCGCTTGCGGTGGCCCGAGAGTTGATTGCCCTGCATGTCGACCGAGCAGATATCGTCGGGCTTCATGAAGCCCTTGGAGATCATCGTGGGCGTGCAGAGGACTTCGTTCTCGGCGATGCGAACGCTGATGTTGCCGTCGTTGGCGGCGGCGAATCCGCGGTTGTAGACCCGCTGGCCGATTTCGCAGATCTCTTGTTTGAGCTTATGGATGTTCATGGAGGGGTCAGGATTCAGGGGGCAGGGGGCAGGGAAATTCGGATTTCTAATCGGCGAGCCGGATGCGTCAGCTTCCGGTTTGGTGGCATCACGACTGGCGGTGTCCTGGGATTCGCGGTCCTATGAAACGTCTGTTACGTCGATCGTATCTAGGATCGCCGCGTTGTAAGCATCGATCGGTTTGTCGTTGGGATAGAACGGCTGAGCGGCTTCGCCTCCTTCGCTGATGGCGATGCGGCTGCCGATGCCCGCGCCCAGCTCGTCGTAGACCACGATCGGTTCGCCTTGCAGTTGTGGGCTGACTTCCTCGGATCTGCCACTTGTCAGGTCATCCAACGAGAGCGGCGTCGCCAGGCGATAGGCCGCGCCCGAAAGGCTCGGGTGCCACCGCGAGAGCGTCAAACTGCCGATAACCAGGCCAATACGCATGCGGGTTTTATTGCGTGAAACGGAGTCGACCGCAGATGAATAGTAGCTTACGCGTGTTTCAATGCCCCGAGCCTTAACGGCCGTAAAGCCCTAGTGCTGTGTCAAACCTTCGTTTGCGGGTAGCGGAACTCGTGAGATTTCCGTATTACCCTGATTCTGTCGCGAACATCAGAAGTCTCACGACTTCTGCTACCCAAAATCTGAGCATTGACAAATCTCTAGTATTTCCCTGTAGATCAATGCCCCGGATCGGCGATGCCCATGACGCTCCAGCGGACGGGCGTGGTTTGGCTCTTGAGCAGTTCGCGTGTGCCACGGCCGTCGCTGGTGATGATCACGTGCTCGCCGCGGCCCGCGCCCAAGTTGTCAACCGCCAAGACTGGCTCTCCATCAGGCACCTCACCATCGGCCAGCAGCGGCTGCACCACCAACAGCTTCCACCCTGCAATCGAGGCGTGCTTGTGCGTGGCAGTCGCGGTTCCGACGACGAGGGCCAGTTGCATTTCGTGCTCTGAAAAAAGGGGACAGGTTCATTATTCGATTGCTTGTGAGAAACTTGGTGGGAGCATGCTTTGTCCTTAGCGTCGCTGCTGATAACGATGTTGAGTTCGAATAATGAACCAGTCCCCTTTTTTCCGTCTTTTTTCTGTGTTCAATCTGTGGCCAAAAAAACGTTCATGCTTTTCCGAGAATTCTCAGCTCGTCGATCATCGAACAACGGCGCTCGCGGGTGAACGTGAGCGGCGTGGTGACGCCTTCGCCCGTGGGCGTGGCGATCGAGAACGACAAGTACCCTTCGCCGCCCAGCCCCAAGGCCGCCATGCACGGTCCGTTCTTGACGAACAAGGTAGTGTCCATCGCGCGGCCCATCTTGGTCATGTTTCGCACGTTGGTCGAATGGATGATGCTCGTGTGCCGGAAGCCATGCTCGTAGTGCTTGGCCTTGGCGATCGCGTCGTCGACGTCGCGACAGCGCACGAACGGCACGAAGGGCATCATTTGCTCGACGGGCACAAAGGGGTTGGATTCGTCGGTTTCGCCGAAGAGCAGCTCCACCTCGCGGGGGACCTGCTTGCCGATACCGCGCGCCAGCACCGCGGCATCCTGGCCCAGGTATTCCTTGGCCGGCGCGTCGTGCTTGTGGTCTCCCTCACCCACCTTGGTGATGGCCACGCGCGTGAGTGCATCGACTTCGCGGGCGTTCAGCCGCGCGGCCCCAGCGCGATCCATCGCCGTGAGCATGGCGTCGAAGACCTTGCCGACGACGAATACTTCCTTCTCGGCGATGCACAATAGATTGTTGTCGTACGCGCCACCTTGAATAATGGAGCGGGCGGCACGGTCGAGATCGGCCGTTTCATCGACGACCACGGGCGGGTTGCCGGGGCCTGCGACCACGGCTCGCTTGCCGCTGTGCATGGCGGCCCGCGCGACGGCTGGCCCCCCCGTGACGCAGATCAATTTGACGCCGCGATGACCGAAGATCGCGCCGGCCGATTCCAATGTGGGCTCGGCGATTAGACAGATGAGATTATCGATGCCCAGGTCGCGGTGGATCGCCTCGTTGAAGCGACGCACGCCTTCGACGGCGACGCGCTTGCCGCTGGGATGTGGATTGACGACGAGCGTATTACCGCCGGCGATCATGCTGACCGCGTTGCCGGTGATGGTAGGCAACGAGTGCGTGACTGGCGTGATGCAACCGATGACGCCGAAGGGGGCATGCTCGATGACCGCCAGCCCATGGTCGCCGCTGAATACTTCGCTCCGCAGAAACTCGACGCCGGGCGTCCGTTCGCCGAGCGTCTTGAGCTTTTCGATCTTGTGTACCAGTCGACCGATCTTGGTTTCTTCCATCTCCATCGTGCCCAGCTCGACACAGTTTTCGATCGAGATGCGGCGGATGTGGTCGATGGCCCGCTTGCGATCGGCAATGGGCCGCTCGGAGAGTTGCTCGAAGGCCTCGGTCGCGGCGGCAACCGCTTCGTCGACGCAGGTGAAAATTCCAAAGCGGCCGCGATAGCCGCGGGCGGGCGAGACCGGCGAGGATGCACCTTGCCGCATCGGCGTCGACGGACCGCGCATCTGGGCCAGGACTTCTTGGACGACGTCGCGAATAATGGCTTCGGTGGCTTGCATGATGGGTATCAGGGGTCAGGATGCGGGGGTCAGGGATTGCGGCGTAGGCTGGGGCGCCAGCCCCACCTTCATTTCTACATGTCGATAAAACTTTTCGTGAAACGCTGGGGCATCGCCCCAGATTGCGCCTAGGTGCTGGATCCTCGTTCAAAGACGCACGTGTGGTCGATTTGCACCGAGTCGACGATGCCGATGATGACCGCGTCGACGGGCAGGTTCTTGGTTTCGGGCGTGAGCCGTGCGCTCGAGCCCTGCACGATGAGCACGAATTCGTCGAGGCCCGCGCCGACGGTGTCGACGGCCACGAAGGTGCGGCCGGTCGTCGACAGCCGGCCGCGGTCGGCCGGGTCGATGCGGTACGGCTCGACCACCAACAGCTTGTGGCCCGTCATTGAGGCCGTCTTTTGCGTGGCCACGATGCTGCCGGTGACTTTAGCGACGAACATGAATCAACCCTCGTTACGCGAAGCATTTGGAACCGCGGATGAACGCGGATACACGCAGATACCGATGGGTCGTGTAGGCTGGGGCGCAGCCCCACCTTGGAACGAGCGCGCGAGAAAAGGTGGGGCTGCGCCCCAGCCTACGTGGTCCACTTTCATCTGCGTTTATCCGCGTTCATCCGCGGTTCCATCTCTGTAATTTCGTTGCTTACGTTTGTAAAAGTTGCTTGGCTTGTCGGGCGACGACAATTTCTTCGTTCGTCGGTACGACCCAGATTTGCGTGCGGCTGCTGGCAGCGCCGATTTGTACTTCGCCCCGCGCGGCCGCGTTGGCGGATGGATCGAGTACGATGCCCAGTGATTCCAGGTCGGCGCAAACGCCGGCGCGAATGCGAACGCCGTTCTCTCCAATGCCGCCGGTGAAGACGATCGCATCGGCGCCGCCCAGCTCGACCAGGTACGCGCCCACATAGTGTCGAATCGCAGCGACAAAAACCTCCAACGCCAGGGTCGCCCGCGAGTTGCCGTCGGCCGCAGCCTGCTCCAGGTCGCGAATGTCTCCGCTGGTGTCGCTGAGACCCGCCAATCCAGAACGCGATGCCAGGTCCGACAGCACTTCCTCTAACGACTTGCCGGTCGCGTTCATGATCGCGGGCAATGCGAAGGGATCGAAATCGCCCACGCGGTTATTGTGTGGCAATCCTGTTTGCGGACTCATGCCCATGCTTGTCGCAACGCTGCTGCCCGCGCGGATCGCACATAACGAGTTCGACCCGCCCAAGTGGCACGAGATGATCCTCGCGTCGTTGCGCCCGAGCAGTTCCGCCATCCGCGTAGCGATGTAGCGATGGCTTGCGCCGTGAAAGCCCCACCGCCGCACGTGATGCTTTTCGGCCCAGGCGTGCGGCACGGCGTACTCGCGGTTTCGCCGCGGGATCGTCTCGTGAAATCCAGTTTCGAAGGCCGCCACCAACGGAATCTCGGGCAGCTTCTCGTTCAACAGCCGCATGGCCGCGATATAGGGCGGGTTGTGAGCCGGCGCGACTGCGTTCATCGTTTCCATGGCCGCCAGCACTTCCTCATTCACGCGTTGCACGCCGCTGAACTTGCCGCCATGCACGGCCTTGAAGCCGATGGCCGCCACTTCTGCCGCATCCTTGAGGCAACCCGTCGTCGGATCGGTGAGCTGCGCCAGTGCCTGCCGCACGGCGACCGCATGATCGGCCACGGGCGAGACTTCCTCGCGCCGCGCGCCGCCGATCTCGACGAACGAACGGCTCTCCTGCGCGCCGATGCGCTCGACGCCGCCGCGAGCCAGTTGCCGCTCGTCGCGCATGTCGAACAAGCGGTACTTGAAGCTCGTCGAACCGAGATTGGCGACCAGGATCTTCATGAGTCACTCGTCCTTGAACGACTACGACAGGTACGCTTTGATCAACCCTTCGCTGGGGCGGGCAATAATATGACTGGCGACGAGCTCGCCGATCTTGGTGGCCGCCGCCGCGCCGGCCTCAACGGCCGCACGGACGCTGCCCACGTCGCCCTGCACGACCGTGGTCACGAGTCCGCCGCCGATGGCGATCTTCTTGACGATCTTCACGTTGGCCGCTTTGGCCATGGCGTCGGTCGCATCGATGAGCGCGACGAGGCCCTTGGTTTCCAATAGTCCGATGGCGTCTTGCATGGTTCAATCCGGAGTGAGAAAGAGAAAGTTAAGTGGCGAGCAATGCAGCCGTGGCTACTTCGCGGGCGTCATGGGCAGAATGATCTTCAGGTCTTCGTGCGGTCGCGGAATGACCTGCACGCTGACCACCTCACCAATGCGGCCGCCCGCCGCCGCGCCGGCATCGGTCGCGGCTTTCACCGCGGCCACGTCGCCGGTCACGAAAGCCGTGACCAGGCCGCTGCCTACTTTGTCCCAGCCGAGGAACTCGACGTTCGCGGCTTTCATCATCGCGTCGCTGGCTTCGACCAGGGTCACAAAACCCTTGGTTTCGATCATGCCTAGCGATTCCATTGCTTTTGCCATCGTTTGACTACTCCGAGAAAAGAGAAACACCAGTTGTGTAACAAGTACCTACGTAGAATTCGTTAGTTAGCCACGGATTGAACACGGATTAAACACGGACGGAAATTGCGAAAACTCAGAACCACAAAGTTCACAAAGGACACAAAAGTAAAATGCTAGTTGCTTTCGTCTTCCCATCGTCTTTGTGTACTTCGTGTCCTTTGTGGTTTTCGTCTGTGGTCCTCTTCATCCGTGTTTGTTCCGTGTTTCATCCGTGGCTCACTCTCAACACGCAAATTACAGTCGCGGCGCGTTACTGCTTGAGTAATTCCACTCGCCAGGCATGGTCGACGTCGGCCGCGTTGCCCTCGTCGGTATCGATGTGAACTTCCAGCTTGCTCGTGGCGTCGGCCCGCACCAACAGGTCCTCGAGCACGACCGTACACGAGGAATCGATACGCAGTCGCATGCGGTCGCCGTTCTTCACGCCATATTGGGCCGCGTGGTCGAGATTCATGTGGACGTGCCGCTCGGCGCGGATCACGCCTTCTTTCAACTCCACGACGCCCTGCGGGCCGACGAGCACGCAGCCCGGGGTGCCGCTGATCTTGCCACTGGGGCGAACCGGCAAGTCGATGCCCAGCGAGATGCCGTCGGTGAAGGCCAACTCCACTTGGCTGTGTGGACGCGTAGGACCGAGCACCCGAACTGAGGGCAGCATCCGCCTTCGTGGTCCGACGACCATTACCGTTTCTTCCGCGGCGTAGAACCCATCCTGATAGAGCGGTTTTTGCGGTGTCAGCTTGTGGCCCGCGCCGAATAGCACCTCGACGTGCTCATCGGTGAGGTGGACATGCCGCGCGGAAATGCTCACCACCAGCTTCGGTTCCGCGGCTGCAGCCGCCGCCCCCGATTGCCGGAGCACGATCTGGCGGACGATCCGTTCCACGGCGTCACGGTCGATTTGGCTGGCAGTGGTCATGGTCATCTAAGTTTCAAATGGTTGATTCAAGTTGGGAGGCGGGCGTCTCGCCCGCCTGCACTTCCGAATGCCAATGCGGGCGGGACGCCCGCCCCCCAAGCTGCAATGTCAGGTGTTATCCGTCGTTCCGGCCACGACCAGGTTCACGCCGCTGGCGATGAGCTTGCTTCGCCAGTCCTGGCTGATCTCGCGATCGACCACCAGGTGGTTAATCGCATCGAGCGGGCACAGGTGCGCGAGGCTCTGGTGCCCCAGCTTGGTGCTGTCGGCCACGACGATCACTTCTTCCGACGCCCGTAACATGGCTTGTTCTGTTTCGACCAGCAGCAGGTTGCTGTTGTAGTAGCCGCGTTCGTTAATTCCGGCGACCGATAGCACGGTCCGCCGCACATGGAGCGAAGCCAGCATGTGATTCGCATAAGGTCCCACCGAGACGCCGATTCGCGGATACACGTATCCGCCCACCAACACCAGATCGGTGTTCGCGCTGGAGGCAAACAAGTTGGCCACCGGCAGCGAGTTGGTCACCACTTGTAGCGGCCTGCCGACCAACAGCCGGGCCACTTCGTACGTCGTCGTGCCACCATCGAGCAGAATTGTGTCGCCGTCCTCGATCAACTTCACCGCGTGGGCGGCGATCGCTCGCTTCTTGTCCCACTGCGCCGGCTGCCGTTCGTCGAAGTGCGGCAACTTCGGCGAGCTGCCGGTGTAAAACACACCGCCGTGTGTCCGCTTGGCCGTGCCCGATTCCTCGAGGTAGTCGAGGTCGCGTCGGACCGTCGACTCGGAAACGTGCAGCGTCTCGGCCAAATCGGGCAGAGCCGCAAAACCGCGGCTGCGGACCAATTCGAGCAGCCGATTTCGACGCTCTTCAGCTAGCACCGCAGGAACCACGACAAATCGCCTCCTGCGCGAATACTACCAACCTGTTGGAGATTATCCCCGGATTGATGATAGAAAGCAATCATAAACGTGATATTTATTGCTCAAATACACGCCACAAATCGTTCACAAACGTTCAATTCGCGACTGATTCCGTCACAATTAAGACAAGTATTAATGCGCAACCTATTGTAATAAAATAACTTAGGACACATAGGCAAATCTTCCATTGGCAGCACCTGTATCGACGTGATCGCATACGTCCGAGGCATTGAGTTGGAGCGGGCATCATTACCGTCATTCCCGCGCAGGCGGGAATCCAGTGAACCACAAGTCGGTCCTGCACCCCAAGATTTACAACCTCCGCGCACAAGTCTCTTTCGCCACTCCCTCCCCCAGGCCCCTGGATTCCCGCATTCGCGGGAATGACGTCCGAGTAGTCAAGTTGGCGGTTCTTAGGGCAATTATTCGGCGGACGAATTGCTAATCGCCAAAGGGCCACCGTCCGGGCTATCCGCAATGGTGCAGCACTGGCCACAATGGTCTGCATGTCCGCTGTGCTGCACCTTCACCACGCTTTGACCGAGCGACCGGCCGAAGCCGATTGCCCGACAGTAGGCCTGCGCACCTACCAAGGGCCCAGCGACATCGACCACTGGTTGGAAATTCGCGAGCGGGCCTTCGCCAGGGAGCGAGTCGGGGTGAGCCGCTGGACGCACGCGGACTTTGAGCGGGAGTTCTTGGCCAAACCCTGGTGGAAGCCCGAGCATCTATGGTTTGCCGTGCCGGTCGAAACAGCTGCGGCGGGAAAGATTGTCGGCACGGTGACGCTGGCACGGCGCGGAATTGGCGCCACCTCGCGGCCAGTCATCCATTGGCTGGCCGTGCTGCCGGTCTGGCGGCGGCAAGGCGTTGGCCGGCTGTTGGTGCGGACGCTCGAAATTGCCTGCTGGGATTCGGGCGAGCGAGAGATCCTATTGGAAACGCACGCCGCGTGGGCACGAGCCGCGAGTCTCTATTCTGCAATGGCGTACTATCCTGTCGCTAGCAGCGGATCGCAGAGCTGATTCGACTTCGCCATTGCGGTCGATCAATCGCTTTGGGTACTATCCGCGGAGTCGGCACGCGCCCTTGTGCTTTGGGGAGACGCGATGGAACGCGCTATGGTGGTCTTGGTTCTGTTGATGCCTGTAGGCTGCAAGACCTCGGAGCAGTACCAGAAGGACATGGCTTCGTACAACAAGGCCAATCAGGAATGGAACCAGGACAACGGCCATAGCCAACAAGCGTGGGCCGAGGCGACAGGAAATCGGGTCTTCGGTGGTACGCCGATCAAGAAACCAGAGCGGCCAAACCCGTTTGAGTATTGGTGATTTAGGATCCGCACATGAATAACCTGTTCAATTTGCCACGGATTGAACACGAATTAAACACGGACAAGAAAAGGCAATCGCGAAAGACAGAAGGTGCGAAAGTCCGAAAACAAAGGCGGTTTT
>Ga0163144_10017988_pt1 | contig 14346 bp, 8 predicted proteins | sample OliLak19BULKMAT1_FD_123175 | JGI IMG/M metagenome (GOLD analysis project Ga0163144, IMG submission 123175) | Freshwater microbial mat bacterial communities from Lake Vanda, McMurdo Dry Valleys, Antarctica - Oligotrophic Lake LV.19.BULKMAT1 | ecosystem: Environmental > Aquatic > Freshwater > Lake... | reverse complement strand
TGATTTCCAAGGTGCCCGTCGTCGGCGGCATGGCCAATGCCGCGCTGGGGCAAATCAAGGAAGGGCTCAAGGCGGTCCTCACTGGCGGGATGCTGTTCGAGGAACTCGGCTTCCACTACATCGGCCCTATCGACGGCCACGACCTGGGCGCGATGCGTCATTGGCTCAATCAAGTGAAGGATTTCGATGGTCCGGTGCTGCTGCACGTCCTCACCGAAAAGGGGCACGGCGTTCCCCAGGCCAGCGAAGATCCGGTGACTTATCACACGCCGCCTGTGTTCGAGAAAGTGGGTCCGGATCGCAGGATCGTTTCGTTCAAACGCGGCGGCAGCAAGGCGTATACGGACGTCATGAGCAAGGCGATCTACGACGAGATGACCCAGGATCCGCGCGTCGCCGTATTGACGGCCGCGATGTGCCAGGGAAACAAGCTCGAAAAGGTGCGCGAGGATTTTCCGACCCGTTTCTTCGACGTGGGTATTTGCGAATCGCACGCGGTGGCCTTCGCAGCCGGCCAAGCCAAGGCGGGGATGCGGCCCATCGTCGACATCTATTCGACTTTCTTGCAACGTTCGTTTGATCAGATTTTCCAGGAAGTCGCGTTGCAAAATCTGCCCGTCACCTTCTGCCTCGATCGCGCTGGCCTCACCGGGCCCGACGGTCCGACGCATCACGGCTGTTTCGACATTTCCTACATGCGTCTTTTCCCGAACATGGTCGTCATGGCCCCGGGTGATGAATTGGACGCGGCGCCGATGCTGCATTTCGCCCTCCAGCACGATAGCCCCGTCTCGATGCGTTACCCCAAGGCGGGTTTGGAAAAGATCGACCGCGGCGTCGCCCCCATCGAATTAGGCCAGTCCGAGGTCTTGGAATGGGGAACGGACGCGATCTTCGTCGCCTTCGGCACGCTCTTCCCAACCGCCGTCAAAGCGATGGGGAAGTTGCGTGAGGAAGGCTACGACATCGGCGTCATCAATGCCCGCTTCGCCAAACCGCTCGATAAGACGACGATCCTCCGAGCCATGGAAGAAGCGGCGGTGGTCGTCACCATCGAAGAAGGCACGCTGGAAGGCGGCTTCGGCAGCGCGGTCCTGGAAGCAGCCAACGCGGCCGGCGCCGACACCCGTAATCTTGTCCGCTTGGGCATCCCCGACCGCTTCGTCGAGCACGGCGAACGCGGCGAGTTGCTGGCCGATTTGGGTCTGGACGTCGACGGCATGTGCGAAGCCGTTCGCACGGCGCTCAAACGCGCGGCATGCGTCCCGGAACGCTGCGGCGTCGAGTAGGGCATTTCCTTTTTTCTTGACGCATCACTTTTCCTCGCGGACAATCCCAATATCGAATGGGGCGAGCCGGGGGGCGTTAGCCCCCGGAGTGTCCGTTCCATCCGGGACTTATCACTCTGGCAGCAAGCTTTATCATTGAGGCGAGCCAGGGACTGCCGCACGCACTTGGAGTACCGAGAGCGTGCTATTGGGTGCCATGCCCACCGCTTTGGGTGGGCATGTGCGACGTCGCCATCACTGGCAATCAACCCCATGCCCACGCAAAGCCGTGGGCATGGCACGCAGTGAGAATGTTCATTGCCGGGGTAATAATGGTCCGAGGGCTAACGTCCCCCGGCTGGAGAGAAAACGATGCTAACCATGCTCGGTTCGCCGCGGCGGTCGTGTGACGGCGTCACGCGGCGGGAAACTCTCAAGGCGGGGGCGCTTTCCGCGTTGGGTGGGATGACACTGCCTCAATTGCTGCAAGCCGAGGCGGAACGCCCCAGCGGACGCCGACCGCGCGCCAAGAGCGTCATCCTGCTTTACCTTCTCGGCGGGGCGGCGACGCAGGACATGGTCGACATGAAGCCCGATGCGGCCGCCGAAGTGCGCGGCGAGTTTCGCCCCATCGCCACGCGTGTGCCGGGTTTTTCCGTCTGCGATCAGCTACCACGCCTGGCCCAATGGACGCACAAAATCGGCCTCGTGCGGTCGCTGCATCATCGATCGGGCTGCCACAATCCGCTGCCCAGTTATTCCGGCCTCGATCAACTGCTGCCCGATATCGTCTCGACGCGCGACACCTATCCGCCCAGCATGGGGTCCGTTTGCGAATGGCTGCGGCATCGTGACGGGGGCGCGCGGGCACTGCGCGAATTGCCCGACTACGTCTACATGCCCTGCTACCTCGGATGGGGACAGGCAATCCATCGGCCGGGCCCCTACGGCGGCTTCCTTGGTCAGCGCTTCGATCCACTCTACACCGAGGTCTCGCCGCATCGCGATCCGTCCGGACCCGCACCCGCCGCCGGTCGGCCCGCGACGGTGTTGGGTGAGCCGCGTTTGCCGGATAGCACGTTGGCCGAGGGGATGACGATTGACCGCCTGGCCACCCGGCGCGGCCTCGTTCATCAGATTGAAGACCGCATGCGTTCCCTGGAAGGGCAGGGCACTCTCGCGCATTTCAGCCGCACGCAGAATCGCGCCTACAACATTCTCACCTCCAGCGAAGTCCGCGGCGCGTTTGACCTCTCTCGCGAGGATCCCAGACTGCGCGACCGCTATGGCCGGACGTTGTTTGGGAACTGTTCGCTCATCGCGCGTCGGCTCGTGGAGCAAGGCGTGCGTTTTGTCAACGTGACCTGGGATCTTTTCTGGGACCGCGTGCCGATCAACTACGATAGCTGGGACACGCACACGCGCAATTTCCCCATCCTCCGCGAGGTCAATTTGCCGGAGTTCGACCGAGTCTATTCCACGTTGCTCGAAGACTTGGAATCGCGTGGCTTGCTCGACGAGACGCTGGTCGTCGTCATGAGCGAGATGGGACGCACGCCGCTAATCAATCGTAACGGCGGGCGCGACCACTGGACGCATTGCTTCTCGACGTGGTTTGCCGGCGGCGGGATTCGCGGCGGCACGATCGTCGGCGAATCGGACGGGCAAGCCGGCTATGTGAAGGATCGGCCGATCAGCCCGGCGGATGTTTGCTCGACGATCTATGAACTCTTGGGCATCGATCCCGATTTGATGGTGCCCGACCGCACGGGCCGCCCCAACGGCATCGGCCAAGGCGGACATGTGATTCACGAATTGATCTAGGCGAGCCGGGCGGCGTAAGCCCCCGGAGCGTGTTCGATGTGGATATCAAACTCCGGGGGCTAACGCCGCCCGGCTCGCCATTGCCTGGGGTGACTATGAAACGATTCGGGTTGAGTCTCTTCGTCGCGGTGTCTCTGTTTGTGCTGCCGCGCGGTTTCGCACAGGACAAGAAGTATCAGAAAGTCATCCAGACGCTGGAGACATTTCTCGCGGAAGAGATCAAGGACAAGGGCATCCCCGCGCTCTCCATCGCCCTCGTGGACGATCAGACGCTCGTCTGGGCCAAGGGATTTGGCTACCAAGATCCCGCGCGCAAGATCCCGGCGACCGCGCGAACCGTCTATCGCGTCGGGTCCGTGTCCAAGCCCATCAGCGCGCTGCTGCTGATGATCCTCGTGGAATTGGGGCTTATCGATCTGGATATGCCGGTGCAAACGTACCTGCCCGATTTCAATCCGAAGAACGCATCCGGCAAGGAAATCACGCTGCGGCAGATCTATTGCCACAGGAGCGGCCTCATTCGCGAATCCCCGGTGGGCAGCTATTTCGACGATTCCGAACCGACGCTGGAGCAACTCGCGGCGAGTCTCAACGGCCGCGAACTCGTGTACCCGCCGCTGTCGAAGACCAGCTACTCCAACGCGGCCGTCGGCCTCGCCGGGCTGCTCATGCAGAAGTCGCAAAAGGAAGATTTCGCCAAGCTCATCGATCGCAAACTGCTCGGCCCCCTGGGCATGACGAACAGCGGCTACGAGATCAATGCGAAACTAAAAGGTAATTTGGCGCAGGCGTTGATGATGACCTACCATGGCCGGCAATTTCCGGCGCCGCCCTTCAAGATGGCGATGACCTCCGCGGGCAACCTTTATTCGACGGTCGAGGATCAGGCGAAAGTGCTCAGCTTTTTGTTCGCGGGCGGCAAGACGGCCGACGGCAAACGGCTCATGAATGAAGAAACGCTCGCCAAGATGTTCGAGATTCAACTGGCGGATCCGAAAGACAAAGCGGGCTTCGGCATCGGCTGGTTCGTGTCGGAACTCGACGGCAAAAAGCGCATCGGACACGGCGGCGCGGTCTATGGCTTCGCGACAGAATTCGCGGCGTTGCCGGGCGAGAAGCTGGGCGTGATCGTCGTTTGCTCGCGAGACGTGGCCAACGGCGTGACGCGGCGCGTCGCCGACTGGTCGCTCAAGGCAATGCTGGCCGCGCGCGCCGACAAGAAACTGCCGCCGCTGGAACGCGCGATGCCGCTGACCCATGCGGAGGCACGCGCCCTTGCCGGTCGCTATCAAGGGGAGAAGCGAGCCTTCGATTTGCTCCCGTCCGGATCGCGGCTATTCATTCTGCCGGTAGAGGGCGGCATGAAGCTTGAATTGCGCAAACGCGACAAGTCGACCTTTGTGGTCGATGACATCCAAAGCACTCCCCAAGAGATCACGTTGGAAGGAGAGGGCTTCACGCTTAATAAGGCAAAGTATCGCCGCGTCGAAACCAAAATCCCCGCGCCTTGTCCGGAGAAGTTCCTTCCCCTGATCGGCGAATATGGGCCGGACTTCAATACGCTCTTCATCCTCGAACGCGACGGGCAACTCAACGCGCTCATCGAATGGGTGTTCTTGTACCCGCTTAAAGAAATCGGCAAGGACGCGTACCAATTCCCCGACTTCGGACTTTATCACGGCGACAAGGTATATTTTCATCGCGACGCCAAAGGCACGGTCAATCGCGTGACGGCGGGCAACGTCGATTTTGCCCGCCGCAAAGGGCCGGCGACTGGCGAGACCTTCCACATCACGCCGATCCGCGAGATCGAAATCTTGAAAAGGGAAGCACTGAAGGCGATGCCGCTCCTGGAAAAGAATCCCTTGTTCAAGAAACCCGATCTCGTCGACGTGACGACCATCGACCCGGGCATCAAGCTCGATATTCGCTATGCCTCGGACAACAACTTCCTCGCGGTTCCCCTTTACAACTCGGCCAAGGCGTTTCTCCAGCAACCTGCCGCCAAGGCGCTGGGAATCGTGCAAAGGCGTCTCGCGAAGGATGGCTATGGCCTCCTGATTCACGACGCCTATCGCCCCTGGTACGTCACCAAGATCTTTTGGGACGCGACACCCGCTAAGCTGCGCAACTTCGTCGCCGATCCGATGCAAGGGTCGCGCCACAACCGGGGCTGCGCCGTCGATCTCACGTTGTACGACTTCAAGACCGGCAAAGCGGTCGAGATGGTCTCGGGCTACGACGAGTTCACCGATCGCGCCTATGCGGATTTTCTTGGGGGCACTTCACGGCAACGCTGGAATCGCGAACTATTGCGTCACGCGATGGAAGACGTGGGCTTCACGGTCTACCCTGCCGAGTGGTGGCACTTCGACTATCGCGATTGGCGCAGCTATCCCATCGGCAACCAAACATTTGAAGAACTGGCGAAATGACCGGACGAGCCGGAAGCGTAAGCGACGAGTTGAAACATGCCCACTTCGCTTGCGCGTCCCCGACTCGAACGACCACGTTTGATGATGAAGAAATCAAAGGGTTCCCACAATGAACAGGCGGGACGGCGCGATATAATTTGGTGGTGATGCCGGGCCTCGAATCCGCAATGACGATGGAAGCCGATCATGCTTGAAACGATGCGAAACATTGGCAAAGTGGTGGTCGGCTGCATGGTCGGGTTGCAGGGAGTCGGGATACTTGCCGTCACAGTCTGGGCTCTGGGTGCGGTGATGTATCTTTTCCAAACCGGCGATGTTGACAACTTCTTGACGCATCTTTTTCTTGCGAGCGTCTGCGGCGGACTCATATTCTGCTTTGTCTGGATGGGGCATGACGCCGCGACGGAACTGAAGAACATTCAAATCCAAAAAGATGAGCTAAAGGCCCTTGATCCGAAGGACGCTCCGCTGCCGGACGTGCCGACCAAGGAGCCTTGGTTGTATCCGTGACGTGAGTAAACGAGTGCCCACGCTTTATCGGCGGGCAGTTGCGATGCAACTACCGGTTTTGCGCCGCTTGCCAATGCCTCATGTGGCAATGTCTTGCAACCCCCGCTGTGCTCGACGCGCCAATTCCAGACTCCGCTCCAAGACTTGCGATCGCCATGCGTCCGCGGCGGGACAGAACAATTCCTTCAGTCGTTCTTTCGCGCGGACTGTGGACGCCGCCGAAGTCGTCCCCCAATGGTGTGCTTGATTCTCGGCCCGAAGCCCGGCGAGTACCTGAACGGGACCGTAGGTTCCGAATTCCGCGCAGGCGAATAGGTAATCGGGGGCCAAACCACGAGATACGCACCAGCGCCCAAACCCTCCCTTAGCGTCGTAGGAGATGCCGCTGGAATCGCACGCCTCGAATGCGTCGGCGCCGAACCAGCCCGTCAGCCAGCCGCGCTGGCGCTCATTGAGTGGGTAGTCGATAAGCAACTTGCACGTTCCGCTCGGCCCCAACCCGGTGTGGAAGTCGAGATGGGCGACATACTTGCTGCCCATTAGCCAACGCGGCAGATTCTGGGCCAATAGTTGCTGCATTCGCGATGGACCCGCGCCTCCGAAAAAAAGCCCACGAGGATAACTGTACTGGCCTGACGCGATGGCCTGTCGGAGGGCTGGCATCCCATGCCGTGCTATCAGCCACAACGCCTTGAGCGTAAACGGTTCCCACCTTGAAGGCGGCTGACGGGGGTTCAAGAACCCATCGAGTCGGCCGTAGCCTGCGGGAGCGCCCGCGAATTGTTCCCCGGGCAAAAGGAAGTTCCGGTTCGGATCGACGTTATTCTCATCGAAGCGCCGAAGCCACGCGAACCCGAACGGGTTCAGACCGTGGAGGAAGACGCACTTGGTTGGCGGTGAGGTCGCGGATGCCCACTGTTCGAGCAATGCGGCTTGCACAGCCGAGCCGAAGAAGCCTTCCACGCCGTGTACGCCGGAGGAGACAACCAGCACCCTCGCGGGGTCGCCTCCCGAAGAACAACCGACATCGATGGTGAGTTCCTCTCCGCCCGGTCCGGCGACGCCGATGGGATGAACCTCCAACTGCCAACCAAGGCGCGATGCCGCACTACGAAACTGCTCGCGGGCGGATGAGTAATCGGCGGAGAATGCAGATAGTTTGCTCATTGGCATCAACCGCTGCCGCTATTGTTCCAGCCGAAGGAGCAGGTCGCCGCCTTCGACCTGGGTCGCTGGGCGAACCAGGACTTCCGCAACCTTGCCGGCGACCTCGGCATAGACGGTGGTTTCCATTTTCATGGCTTCGAGAGTCAATAACTTCTGGCCCTTGACGACCTTTTCGCCGACAGCGACATTGACGCGCACCACCAGGCCGGGCATTGGCGCCGCGATTTGGAGAGGGTTGTCGGAGTCTGCCTTCACACGCGGCGGCACGACGTCGGTGAGGGAGGTATCGAGGATCATGACCTCGCGCGGCTGGCCGTTGAGCTCGAAGAAAACCTGACGCGTGCCGTCCACATGCGGATCGCCGACGGTGAGGAACTTGATGATGAGCGTCTTGCCTTCCTCGATGTCGACCGCGATTTCTTCGCCGGCGTCCATGCCGTAGAAAAAGACGGGCGAGGGTAGGCCGCTGGTGTCGGAATAGGCGGCGATATGGGCGACGAATTCGTCGCTGACGCGCGAATAGAGAAGATAGGTGACGAGCTCGCGATCGCTGATGTCGCGTTTGCGGGCGTCGGCAAGTTTCGCGCGCGTCGCCTCCAGATCGGCCGGCGGCAGATTGGCGCCGGGGCGTTCCGTCATGGCCGGGCGGCCTTTGAGAACGCGCTCTTGAAGCTTTTCGGGAAAGCCGCCGGCGGGTTGGCCCAGCTTGCCCTCGAAGAACTCGACCACCGACTCGGGAAAGGCGAGTTCGCGTGTGCCGTCGATCACATCTTCGGGCGACAGATTGTTGGCGACCATGAACAACGCCATATCGCCGACGACCTTGGAACTGGGCGTGACCTTCACGATGTCGCCGAACATCTCATTGACCAAGGCGTAGGTGCGGCGAACGTCCACCCAGCGTGACTCCAGTCCCAGGGCGGCGGCTTGCTGATAGAGGTTCGTGTACTGTCCGCCGGGCATTTCGTGGCGATAAACCTCGGCGCTGGGGGAAAGCGTGCCGGTCTCGAAGGGCAGATAAACCTGTCGCACGCCGCGCCAATACTCGGCCGTCTGTTGCAGCGTGTCGAAGTCCATCCCGGTGTCGCGATCGGTGAAGCGGAGGCATTCGACGAGCGTGTTGAGGTTCGACTGGCTCGTCATGCCGGAAAGTGGCCCCATGGCCGCGTCTACGACATCGACGCCTTCCTCGATCGCGGCAAGGAGCGAAGCGATCTGCCCGCCGGCGGCATCGTGGGTATGGAAGTGGATGGGAATGCCGATTTCTTGCCGCAAGGCCCGGAAGAGTTTCTTGGCGGCATAGGGCTTGACCAGGCCGGCCATGTCCTTGATGCCCAGGATATTGGCGCCGAGCTTTTCGAGTTGCTTGGCGAGGTCGACGTAGTATTTGAGGTTGTACTTGTCGCGTTTGGGGTTGAGCAAATCGCCGGTGTAGCAGATCGCCGGTTCGCACAACATGCCTTCTTCACGCACTCTTTCGATGGCGAGCTTCATGTTGGGCAGCCAATTGAGCGAATCGAAAATGCGAAAAACGTCGACGCCGGCCTGCGCCGACTCCTTGATGAAGAGCTTGACGACGTTGTCCGGATAGTTGGTATAGCCGACGGCGTTGTTCGCCCGCAGGAGCATTTGGAAAAGGATGTTGGGGACGAGGTCGCGCATGTCGGTGAGGCGCTTCCAGGGATCTTCTTTCAGGAAGCGCATGGAAACATCGAAGGTGGCGCCGCCCCACATTTCCAGGCTGAACAACTCGGCATGTTTGCGGGCATAGATGCGCGCGATGCGCAACATGTCGAAAGTACGCATGCGCGTGGCGAGCAGGGATTGGTGGGCGTCGCGAAAGGTCGTATCGGTCAGGTACGCTTTCGTTTCGCCGCGAAGCCACTTGGAGAACCCGTCCGGGCCCAGTTCCTTCAAACGGTCGCGCGTGCCCTTGGGAAGGGGAGGGGCGTCTTTCGAATTGTGGCTGATTTTCGGCACGGGAACCAATTCACGCGGGATGAGCTTGCGCCGCGGCGATTGGCCCAAAGCGCGCACGGATGCCTCGGCGTGGCCGTTGACGATCACCTCGCCGACGTAGGTCAACACTTTCGTCGCCCGATCCTGGCGCTGAGGCAGATCGAAGAGTTCCGGGGTTTCGTCGATGAAGCGTGTGACGATGCGATAGCTCAGGAATTCGGGATGCTTGAGGAGGTTGAGCAGGAAGGGAATGTTCGTTTTCACGCCGCGGATGCGAAACTCCTGGAGCGATCGTTCCAAGCGTCTTACCGCATCGATGAAGCGAATGCCGTGCGCGGTGACCTTGACGAGGAGCGAATCGTAAAAGGGCGTGATGACCGCGCCGCTGAACGCGGAGCCGGCGTCGAGGCGAATGCCGACCCCGCTCGCGGAGCGATAATGCAGCAATCGGCCATAGTCGGGGATGAACTTATTCGCGGGATCTTCCGAGGTAACGCGACATTGAACGGCAAAGCCCGACCGTCGCACCGCATTTTGATCCCCCAACCCGATTTCCGGGTCGGAAAGCGGCCGGCCCTGGGCGACGAGGATCTGGGTCTTGACGATGTCGTAGCCGGTGACTTCCTCGGTGACGGTGTGCTCGACCTGGATGCGGGGATTGACCTCGATGAAGTAGAACTTGCCGGCCTCAGTGTCGTAGAGGAACTCGACGGTGCTGGCGTTGTCGATGCGAGCTTCGTGTCCGATCTTGAGAGCGGCCGCGAGAATGGCTTGGCGCGTGGGTTCGTCGAGATTCGGCGCCGGCGCGATCTCGACCACCTTTTGATGACGGCGCTGCACAGAGCAGTCGCGCTCAAAGAGATGGACCAGACCGCCGTGTCCGTCGCCGATCAGTTGAACTTCGATGTGGCGCGGCCGGGTGATGTACTTTTCCAGGAAGACGTCGGAAACGCCGAAGGCGGTGCCGGCCTCGCGCTGCGCCTGTTCGATGGCTTCGTCGATTTGTTCGGGCTTGTGGGCGATGCGCATGCCGCGGCCGCCGCCGCCCTGCGACGCCTTTACGATCACGGGATAGCCGAGCTTCTCGGCGAGCGCGCGTGCCTCGGCCTTATCGCGAATGGGATTGTCGCTGCCGGAAAGAACAGGCACCTGCGCTCTCTGGGCAAGTTTGCGCGCCGCGATCTTGTCGCCCAGCATTTCGAGCACTTCGACGCGCGGACCGACGAAAAGGATGCCCGCGTCGAGGCAGGCCTTGGCGAAGGTCGCGTTTTCAGAAAGGAAGCCGTAGCCGGGGTGGATGGCGTCGACTTCGTATTGCTTGGCGATGTCGATGATGCCCGGAATGTCCAGATAGCTTCGCAAAGGTTCGCCGGGGGCGCCAATTCGGTACGCTTCGTCCGCCTTGAACCGATGCAGAGCGAAACGATCCTCATGAGCGTAGATCGCGACCGTACGGATGCCCAATTCGTGGGCGGCGCGAAAGACGCGAATGGCGATTTCGCTTCGATTCGCGACCAGGATTTTGCGAATCTTGCCGAGCGGGGGGGTGAGACTTAGAACCTCGTCGGACATAACGTTCTACTCGTCGATATTGGCTATTGCTTTCGAATCCGGGACATGCCCACACTCTTCTTATGGTCCAAGCGCCTTTGTGGAAACGGAAGTGCCCGCGGGCGGCGAAACCGCGATCCCGGGGACTTTGTGAAATTTTTCACGGATCCGCGTCACAACGGTCGAATCCGTCTTAATATGAAGTAAGAAGGCTTGCCCATCGCACCTTCTCCCAGTGTTTCCGCGGATGTCATGTCCCGCCCGGAAACGGAGGCGATCATCGTGAAGAATTTGATCCTGCTCATTGTGTCCGTGTTAACCCTGGCCGGCGGCGCCCTCTGGTGGTTTTGGCCTTTCGGCGAAAACGGCGCCATGCGTCTTTCCGGCGTGGTCGAAATTCAGGAGGTTCGGCTTGGCTCCAAAGTCGGCGGCCGAGTTTACGAAATCCTCACCCATGAAGGCGACGAAATCTACCCCGGCCGCCGCCTGGCGGTTCTCGAAGTCCCCGAATGGCTCGCCCAGCGTGATCAGTGGAAGGCGCGCGTCGACGCCGCCCAAGCGGAGCTCGAAAAGGCCCTCAACGGCTTTCGGGTCGAAGAGAAAAAAGCGGCCCAATCCGCCGCGGACGCCGCCAAAGCACGCCTTGATCGCCTGCTCGCGGGTTGGCGGCCGGAAGAGATCCGGCAGGTGGAGAGCGAATACCACAGCACCCTTGCCGAGAAAAGACAAGCGGAAGAAGAGTTCATACGCATCAACGAATTGCACCGCACGCGTTCGGCGGCGAAGTCCGATTACGACCTGGCGCTGAGCATTCGTGACCGGGCGCGCGGCCGAGCCGATGCCGCCAAGGCGAAACACGACCTGTATGTCGCCGGAGCGAGGGCGGAGGACATCGCGGAAGCCCGGGCCGAATACACCAAGGCCCAAGCGAAAGTCGAGGAAATGTACAACGGCACTCGGCCCGAGGACGTCAAGCTCGCCCAAGCGAAGTTCGCCGAAGCGAAGGCCAAGCTTACGGAGGCCGAGGTTTTCGTCGAGGAGGCCGTCCTCAAGGCGCCCGAGAAATTGGGCAAAGCGCGCGTCGAAGTAATCTCCGTACGCCCCGGCGACATCGTGTCCGCGAATCAGCCCATCATCCGGGTTCTGCGCACGGAAGATTGGTGGGTGAAGATCTTCGTGCCGGAAACCAAGATGGGCCATGTCAAAGACGGCATGAAGGTTCGCGTTTTCGTGGACACCTTTCCTGGCAAAGCATTCCACGGCGTGATCGAACAGATCTCGAACATCAGCGAATTCACGCCCCGCAACGTGCAAAGCCTCGACGAGAGACGGCATCAAGTCTTCGCCGTCAAAGTGCGCGTGCTGGATGCGGAGGAGCATTTTCACGCGGGCATGGCGGCTGAGGTTGTGATCGAACCACGAGAGTAGTTTGATTCGAGCGAACTATGCAACGCGAACTGGCAATCGACTGTCGAGAGGTGACCATCCGCTTCGGCACGCTCACCGCGGTCAACAAGGTGAGCCTCACCGTGGCCAAGGGCGAGGTGTTCGGTCTGCTCGGCCCCAACGGCTCGGGCAAGACGACGCTGATTCGCGGCCTGTGCGGCTTGCTTCCCTTTGCGGAAGGCGCCGCGACGGTGTTGGGCCGAGACGTTGCGCAAGAAGCGGAAGTCGTTCGCAACCAAATCGGCTACATGTCGCAAAAGTTCTCGCTCTACGGCGATCTCACCGCGCGGGAGAACATGGACTTTTACTCCGGCATCTACGGCCTGTCGCCGGCGCGGGCCAAGGAACGCCAAGACGAATTGATCGAGTTGACCGGCATCGACCCCTATCTGGACCGCCGCTCCGACAAGCTCTCCGGCGGTTGGAAGCAGCGGCTCGCTCTGGTGTGCGCGTTGTTGCATAGCCCTCGTCTGATTTTTCTCGACGAACCGACGGCGGGCATCGACCCCGTGGCGCGGCGGGACTTGTGGAATTTGCTCTTTCAGCTTGCGGCCGAGGGCATCGCGTTGGTCGTGACGACGCACTACATGGACGAGGCGGAACGCTGCAATCGCGCGGGCTACATTTATCTTTCCAATCTGCTCGCGATCGGCACGCCGATGGACCTCAAGCAGTTGGAGGGCGTTACACCGCGGGGCGCCCGCTGGTTGGAAATCTACAACCATGACAGCGCCACCCTTTTAGAAAGGTTGCGCCATCGGCCCGGCGTACTCCAGGCGACGATCTTCGGGCAATCGATTCACGCCCTGGTGGAAGCGAATCGCAGCATGGAGGAGTTGGGTTTGACGGACGCGAAGGTGGTGGAGGCCGAGCCTTCGCTCGAAGACGTGTTCGTCACGTTGTCGAAAAACGCAGGCATGCAAACCTCCATCTGAGGCGAATTCGCCGGCTCATGCGAAAGTAATCCCATGGCACAATTCTCTCTACAACGGACTCTCTCGGTGGCGCGCAAGGAATCGCTGCACATCCTGCGCGACCCGGCCACGCTCTTTTTCGCGTTGTTCATCCCGCTGATTGAACTCTTCATGCTGGGATACGCGATCGAAACCAACGTCCGCCATATTCGCACCGTCGTCTTGGATCAGGCGAACACCAAAGACAGCGAACGCTTTCTGCGCGCCATGGAGCAAGCGACGACTTATCGCGTCGTCCGCATGGTCCATAGCGAGGACGATCTCAACTACTACCTCACTTCGGGGAAGGCGCGCGTCGGCATCTGGATTCCGCAAAACTTCTCCAAACGACTTGAAAGCGGCGATCGCGCGCAACTCCTCGTTCTTGTCGACGGTTCGGAATCGAGCATCGCGGGGGAAGGGCTCAACGTCTCCAACCTGCTTGCCCTGCGCGAGTCGCTGGGCCGGGTCATGGGCGAACGCGCGCTCCCCATCGAGATTTCCCCGAAGATTCTCTTCAATCCCAATACGCGCTCGGCGAATTTCTTCATCCCCGGCCTCGTCGTGGTGATGTGTCAGATGATGGCGATCATGCTCTCGGCCAACGCCATCGTCCGCGAAAAGGAGTTGGGGACGCTGGAGCAACTCTTCATGACGCCGGTGAGGGCAGGGGAGTTGATTCTCGGAAAACTCGTGCCTTACCTTGTTCTGACGGTGCTTGAGTTTTGCACGATCATCATTTTCATGATGGTCATTTTCCGCGTGCCCTTACACGGCAACTTCCTAACCTTGATGGCGATGACATTGCCGTTCGTCTTCTGCATGCTTGGTGGTGGATTGTTGATTTCGACCCGGGCGGCGACGCGCGAGGCCGCTAGCCAGATAGCGATGGGCACGATGATGCCGTCGATCTTTCTTTCGGGATATGTCTTTCCGCTGGATTCGATGCCGTGGTTCTTTTACTACGTCGCCCAGGCCATTCCAACGACCTGGCTGATCGACGCGGCCCGCGGCGTGATTCTGCGCGGCGCCGGCTGGCGCGAGCTTTGGCCCCACGCGCTCGTCTTGTGGACGATGGGTCTGACCGTGTTTGGACTGGCGATGATGAAGTTCAAGAAACGGCTCGTTTAGTAACATTCGGAAAATAACTTCCCGATTTATCCGCCGCTTGCGGCTTAGCGTTCGCCTCGGCCGTTTGCAAATCGGGAAGTTATTTCCCGAACGTCGCTTAGG
>Ga0163144_10017986_pt1 | contig 14346 bp, 10 predicted proteins | sample OliLak19BULKMAT1_FD_123175 | JGI IMG/M metagenome (GOLD analysis project Ga0163144, IMG submission 123175) | Freshwater microbial mat bacterial communities from Lake Vanda, McMurdo Dry Valleys, Antarctica - Oligotrophic Lake LV.19.BULKMAT1 | ecosystem: Environmental > Aquatic > Freshwater >... | reverse complement strand
GCGGCCTAAGCGTTTGCAGCGCGCGCACGAGACCGTCGAGAATTCCAGCGCCACCCAAGCGTGTGAGCTTGAGCGAGAGCGGGTGCACACGCCGCACATCCGCGCGGAATTGCACCTCTCCGAAGGCCGCCGTCAGCCCTTTCAGCCGCGGCGTCGCAGAGTCGCGAAAGGTAACACGGGCTTCGTCGCCATGCACCAGTATACCCTCGATCCCCATTTCCCCGCCGATCAGGCGGAGCATAGCGGCGGCAAACAGATGCTGCGCGGGAGCGGGGGGGGGCCGAAGCGGTCGCGGACTTCGGCTTTGAGCGCATCGATGGCCCCCGGCGCGGAGAGCGCCGTGAGCCTTCTATACACGTCCAACTTTGCCTCGGCCGACTCGATATAGCCGTCGGGGAGGTACGACGGCAGGTCGAGCGAGACGTCCGCCGGGACGCTCTTGGGGGCATGCTCGCCGAGTTGGACGCGACGGACCGCCTGCTCGAGCATACGAAGATACAGTTCGAATCCGACCGCGTGGACGTGCCCCGACTGTTCGGCACCCAGCAGGTTCCCCGCCCCTCTGAGCTCCAAGTCCTTGAGCGCGATACGGTAGCCCGAGCCCAGCTCCGTGTGGTGCTCCAGCACCGTTAGGCGACGCTCGGCGTCTTCGTCGATGAGGTCGGGGACCATGAGGTAGCAGTAGGCGCGGCGATGTGACCGCCCCACGCGACCGCGTAGCTGATAGAGCTGGGCCAGGCCGAAGTGGTCGGCCCGATTGATGAACATCGTGTTCGCGTTAGGCACGTCGAGTCCCGACTCCACGATCAGGGTGGAGACGAGCACGTCCACCTGTCCGGTGACGAAGCGGCGCATGACGTCTTCCAAGTCCTTCTCGCGCATCTGTCCGTGGCCCACCGCGATGCGGGCCCGTGGGGCGAGGCGGCGGATGTGATCCGACATCGCCTCGATCGTCTCGACGCGATTGTGCACGAAGAAGACCTGTCCACCGCGATCCAGCTCGCGGGAGATGCCCTCCTCGATGAGGCCGTCGTCGAAGGGCTCGACGAAGGTGAGCACCGGTGACCGGTCGCGCGGCGGGGTCTGCATGAGCGTCATGTCGCGCAAGCCCGCCAGCGACAGGTGCAAAGTGCGCGGAATCGGCGTGGCGGTCAGCGTGAGCACATCGGTCTCCAGCTTGAGCTGCTTGAGCCGTTCCTTGTGCTTCACGCCGAAGCGGTGTTCTTCGTCGATGACGATGAGCCCTAACTGTCCGAAGGTCACGTCCGGGCTCAGCAGGCGATGCGTGCCGATCACGACGTCGACCTTGCCCGCCGCCACGTCGGCCAGAATCACCGCCTGTTCCCTGGGCGTCTGGAAGCGCGAGATGACCGCGATGACCACCGGGAAGTCGGCCAGGCGTTCGGAAAACGTCCGGAAGTGCTGGTCGGCGAGAATGGTGGTAGGAACGAGCACCGCCACCTGTCGCCCGCTCTGGATCGCCTTGAAGGCGGCGCGGATGGCGATCTCCGTCTTGCCATATCCCACGTCGCCCACGAGGAGGCGGTCCATGGGGCGAGATTTTTCCATGTCGCTCTTGACGTCGGTGGTCGCTTTCCGTTGGTCGGGCGTGTCCTCGAAGAGGAACGAACTCTCCACCTGGCGCTGCCACGCCGTGTCCGGCACGTGCGGCGGACGCGAGGCCACCTGCCTGCGCGCGTAGAGCACCAGCAACTCCTGTGTCATCTCCTCGATCGCAGCGCGCGTTTTTTCGCGCTGCTGCGCCCAGCGCCGCCCGCCCAATCGGTGCAACTTGGGCGGTGGAGCGTCGTCTCCGACATCGACCCCCGAGCGGTAACGCTCGATCTGATCGATGCGATAGAGCGGAACGTTGAGACGGTCCCCTCCTTCGTACTCGATGACCGCTACCTCGATCGTGCTTTCGCGAATGAACAACTGTTCGATGCCGCGATAGATGCCGACTCCATGTTCGAGGTGGACGACGTAGTCCCCCGTCTTGAGTGTCGTGATGGTCTCGAGTGCCGCGCCCGTTGCATAACGACGCGCACGCCGAAGGCGCCGATCACGACGGAAGATCTCGTGGTCGGTGAGCACGCGGAGACCAGCTGCAGTGCGCTCGTCGTCCGTGCGACGGACACCGGGGGGGAGAATAAACCCGCCGTGCAGCACTCCGATGGTGAGGCTGGCTGGCGCTCGATACTCCGTATCCTCGTTCAGCAACTCGTCCAGGCGTTCGGCCTGTCCGGGGTTGTCGCACAGGATGATGGTCGGGGTGCCGTCGCGCACGATGCGGCGCAGCAGCTTGATGTCGCGGGCGATGCTCTCCGGGGGGCGGATGGGAAAGACGATGCAGTCCTTTTCGCGCGCCGGGTCGGCCGAGGCGATGGTGCCGAAGCTGCCTAACGCCTTCACGATGTCGGCGGGTGTAACGAACAGTTCGGCTCGACCCACCACGTCCTCGCCACGCCGGCGCGCGAGGTCGGCATGGTGCTCGGCTTCGTCCCAGGTACGGGTGAGTTCCGGCCCAAGGTGCGACTCGTCGGGAAGCACGAGGACCGTGTCGGGGGGAAAGAGATCGAGGATGGACACCCGCTCGATCCCCTCCTCGGTCTCTCCCTTGGCCCCGTCCACGGGCAGAATGACCGCCACTTCGGCGACCCGCGTAGATCGCTGCGAGCCCAGTTCGAAGTGCCGAAGTTCGACAATGTCGTCACCGAAAAACTCGAGCCGTACCGGGTCCGCCATGCCAAACGAATAGATGTCGAAAATACCGCCGCGCACCGAGAACTGCGCCACGTCGTCGACCATGGCGACGCGCTCGAAGCCGATGGCCTCGAGATGGGCGGCGAGTGCGGCCGGCCGCCTAACGTCGCCCCTGCGCAGTTCGAGGCGGGAGGTGCCTAACATGCGCGGTAGCGACGTGCGCTCGAGCAGCGCGCGCGACGTGGTGAGCAGAATACGCACCGCCCCGCGGGTGACACGCTCCAGCGTCTCCACGCGCTCGCCGGCGATTTCGGCGTGTGGCTCCACCTCGCCGAAACCCTCGCGTGGCGGGTACAGCGCGGCCGACGCGTCGTCCAGCAGCACGTCGAGGTCGGCCAGCCAGCGTTCGGCGTCGGCGACAGCGTCGGAGACGACAACGAAAAAGCGATTGGGGAATCGGCGGGCGAGCGCGGCCACCATGACCGCGTCACTGGACCCTTCCAGTCCGGCCACCGCCAACCGCGCCCCGGGCGCGGGCATGGCATTCGCGACGCGGGCGAATGCGCCCAGCCGCTCGAGCGCATCGAGAATCGGGAGCAATGCCATCAGGCGGCCACGTTGGTGGTGCGCTCGCCGCGGCGGACGACCACCGTTTCCGCGATGAGGAGGGCGAGGGCAAGGAGAATGATCGGCAGCTGCAATGGCCGCCGAGACCCGACGTCGAAGAGTGAGCGCTTCCACGCCGCCGCATCGGCAGTCACCACCGCGTCGCGCGAGCGCAGCCGGTGGCGAAGCATCGCGAGGGGAATGCGCGTGAGATCCGACTCTTCGGCCTCCGGATTCACGACCACCGCGCCAACGCGGTCGGCCCCGCGTCGGAAGAAGTAGACGCCGGGGCGCGACGGCGCGTTCGACCTATCGGATAGCGGCGTCACCTGTGCGTCCGCCCCTTCCAGGCCATCGGCTCCAAGGGGGAAACGGACTGGTGCCCCCGGCGCGGATTGCATCACCGCCGTCGCCTCACCAGCCAGTCGTTGCGCTATGGCGTCGCCCAACCACGGAACGAAAGCGGCCCTGAGTGGAAGATCGGTCGCCGTCTGGTCCAGCGGCGAGGCCACGATGACGTAGCGGTCGCCGGCCACAATCCACGCGTCGCCCCCCGCCACGGCCAAGGTGTCGGCGACCGCGCCGCCTTGGGCCACGAGGGGATAGCGAAGCGTCGCACGCACGCCCTCGAAGCGGTCGCCCCGCACCACCGTTTCATCGCGCTTGGGCTGGCCAAATCGCCATGGAAGGCCCAATCGTTCCAGCGCGCGGTTGGCGGCCCCCAGACGCGACGGATCGGACGGTGCGAGTAGCAAGGCGGGGAGCCGGGTGGTACCATCGGCCGCCCCGAGCATGATGTCATCGCCTAACGTGACGCGCTGGTCCTGCACGAGGGCATCGACGGCAGTTCGAAGGAAGGCACCAGCCGCCGGATCGGGACGCACGCGCGGCGCCGCGCCTAACCAGACGGCAAACCAGCGCGCGTCGTCCCCGCGGAGTTCGTCGGGTTCGAGTTCGACCAATCCGGCGTGCCACCCGCGCTCGGGAGGGGCGGCGCGGACGGTGATTTCCTCGCCGTCGCGCGCCGTTCCTCGCACCAACGTTCGTTCGCCTAACGCGATACGATAGGTGGCGGAATCGGGGAGCCGTGCCCTGGCGACCACCGCGCCGCGCGGCGTCCAGCGCGCCGGACGTGCCTCGGCCACCACGATCGCGCGGTTCATGGGCGCTGGTGTGGAAGGCGCGAACACCGACACCCGCACGTCGCCCAACGAAACCGGCGACGCCCACGCAGTGGCCTGTGCGTCGGTAAGCACCACAACCTGCCGCGCCGACAGTCCGGAACCCATAACCAATCCAGTCGCCCGCGTTATGGCCGACGCGAGGTTGCCGCGTCCGCTCAACACATCGGTTTTCGTGATGGCTTGGCGAACCGCATCGGTGGAGCCACCGGTGACCGACCCGTCAGCGGAGACGAGCCATACACGGTCGCTCCCCGTCGCTGCGTTGGCGGCGTCGAGCGCCGTTTCGCGCAACGAAGATAGGAGGGGCTCACCATTCACGATAACGCTGGTGCTCAGCGAGTTGTCGAGCACGATGGCAAGTGCGGTGGGCACATGTCCCGCCCCGAAAAATGCGCCGATAGGTCGCGCTGCAGCGAGCGCAAGGGCTACGACGGTCGCGATGCGCAGAAACATCAGGAGCAGGTTTCGGATCTTGATCTGTCGGACATTTTCCTTCTCGGCACGCGCTAGGTAGCGCACGGCGGGAAAGTCGATCCGGTTCTCGAAACGACGGCGCCGCAGGTGGAGCAGAAGTGGGACCGCAATCGCCCCGGCGAACATGAGAAAGAACGGCGCGAGAAAACTCACGGCAGCCGTTGGCGTGAAGCGAAGGCGCGGCGCAGCGGCACGCCGAACGGCGAATCGGTGTACACCACTTCATAGCCCACCCCCAGCGCGGCCAGCCTGGAGCGCCACTCGGCGATAGCGCGCTCTACCGTGGAACGGTACGCGTCACGCACTTCAGAGGCGGTGGCCGGCAGCTGAAACTTGCTCTCCGAATCGACGAAGATCGCCTCTGCCGACACGTCGAAGTCTCGCTCCGAAGGATCCATGATGTGCAGCACTGTGACGCCATGTCCACCGGCGCGCACCACCTTGAGCGCCTGCATGGTCGCCTCTTCATCCACCAGAAGGTCAGAGATGAGCACCACGAGTCCGGGGCGCGAAACCAGCTTGCCCGCCCGCATGAGGGCGGCCGACATATCTGAGTCTTTCCCCGCCCCGCCGTCCTCGAGTGCCGCGATGATCCGGCGCCACTGGACTGTTCTGGCCCGTGGCGGAATCACGCTGCGCAGCGTCTCATCATAGCGAATGAGCCCGACGGCGTCTTTTTGTCGAATAAGGAGAAGCGCCAGCGACGCGACGATTTGCTCGGCGTACGCAAGCTTGGTGAGCCGGGCCGAGGAACCGGACCAATCCATCGACTTGGAGACGTCGAGCACAATAGCCGCCCGCATGTTCGTCTCTTCCTCGAACTGCTTGACCATCCACTTGTCGGCCCGCGCGACAATTTTCCAATCGATGTAGCGCAGGTCATCGCCCGCCTGATAGGGGCGGAACTCAGCGAACTCGACGGAGAAACCTTTGCGGGGTGAACGGTGTAGCCCTTGGAGAAAGCCGTCGACCACCCACTTCGCCACAATTTCCATGCGGCCAAGTGTGGCCAGTTGGGCCGGGTCGATCAGGTCGGCGCGCGTTGCGCGACTCGTATCCATAGGGACGCAGAAGCTAGAGTCGGTGCCGAGACTGGTCAAATGCAGCGTGGCACGTCGCTGGCCTACGGGGATGGCATGGAAAACGCTGGCGCTGGGTGAAGGGAACGTTAGGTTTCAAGCGTGTCGCGTCGAGCGCACTGCTCGACACGGACCTTCGGGAAGGTGGAGGCGAACCATGTACGCTTGGCACCCTCGCTCGTGGATACTGGGAACGGCGCTGCTGGCGTCGGTCGGTACCACGCTTCACGCGCAGTCGGTACGGTGGAACGAGAGAGGCCCTTCACCAGATGACCGGGCCGAGACGCCAACGATCAACGTCTGGCTCCAAGGCGCGCGCACCTATGACTACGGTGCGCCGGTGCGTGTCTGGTTCAATGTGAGCGACGACGCCTACGTGATCGTGGCGCGTGTAGATGCGAATGGACATCTGACCCTACTCTACCCGCAGAATCGCCAGCGAAGCGCCGAAGTTGTCGGGGGACAGGACATCCACATCCGCGGGCGTAACGGTGTCGGCGCCACCTTTTTCGCGACCGACCGCATGGGTGGCGGATATGTCTTCGCCATGGCCTCATACGATCCGTTCGATCTCTCGCGCCTAACGGCACGCGACTTCGACCGCTATGTGACCGGCATGTACGTCGGGCGCCCGAACCGCATGTATGTCGGTGACCCCCATCGTGTCATCACACGCTTTGCCTCCCTCGTGTCCTACAGCTCGCAGTCGGCGTACGACTACGCGGTTGACTATTACAATGTCGAGTCGGCGAGCTTCGTCTCCTCGTCCGGCTACTCCAGCTACTCCAGCTACTGTGGTGGTTACAACTCAGGATTTTCGTCGCTCGCCGAATCGTGGGACGACGACTTTTATTACGGAGCCCGCTCCTTCGCGGGTGGCGGCTGCGACTCGTACTGCCGCATTGGCTCGCTGCTGTCTTACTATTCACACTTCGGCGCGTTCGCAGACCCGAGCTGTCTGTACGGCCAGGGACGCGGACAGATCGCGCAGGGTCCGCCGCCGGCTCCCCCGAGGGGCGATTCGACCAAGGTTCCGAGATGGCTTCCCGACAGTATTCGCGGACACGGTCCCGACACCGTCGGTACCATTCCGGATGGCGATACGCGGTTCAGGACGGGCACTGCTGCCGGCGCTGCCAAAATCGGGAAAATCGCGACGGTGAACGAGGGTACACGTCGTCCCATCACCGTGGGTGACGACGATCCGTCGGATCGGTCGTACGCCATTCCCGGGCGAGCGTTGCGTAACAGTCGACTCACGATCGGCGATCGGCGCGAGACCGAAGGTCCGGTGGGCACCCGACAGGAGCGCATCACTGCAACCGGTAACGACAGGCCAGACATTACGTGGGTTCGTCCCCCTCGCGAAGTCCTCGAAGGCCCCAAGAATCCGAGTGGAGAAGGTGCCCTTAACCGTGGTCCCGCTCGGCGAGACGCTGTGGATGACGGAGATTTCCGCCGAGGCCGCGGCCACTCGGCCACCGGCAACGAAGCTCGTCCACCCGTACGAGACGGACCATCACGCAGTGAACCCTTCCGCGGCGACCAGTCGCGCGGCGAACCATCGCGCAATACGGGGCCACGTTTCGACTCACCGCCTCCAACCACTCGCAACGGCCCCGACGCGAGAGCCGAACCTCGCAGCGAGCGACCTTCGTACTCCCCACCGCCACCACCGCCTCAGCGTGTCGAGCCCGTTCGCGCAGCAGAACCTCCACCTCGTCGGGAGCCACCGCAGGTTCGCGAGCCGCCGACTGAAAAGAAGCCCGAGAAGCCTAGCCTCTAGCGGCATCGCCGAGCCGGTGCTCGTCCTTCGCTGAGCCCGAGCTAAGCAGTCGAAGGGGAGCCGTGCGACATGCGCGGCTCCCTTTTACGCGTTGGGCTCGAGCTCCGATGGGTACGCCCGCGTGCCGGGAATCGAAGGCGCGCGTTTATACTTCTCATCTCTCCGCGCCAAGCGCCCTTCCGACGGAGATCATTCTCTCGCCCCAGCAGCACCGTGAAGCTTCCGTTTATCCGCAACTTCTGCATTGTCGCGCACATCGATCACGGCAAGTCGACCCTGGCCGACCGCCTGATCGAGGCTACGGGAACGCTCGAAAAGCGCGAGATGAAGTCGCAGGTGCTCGACACGCTCGATCTGGAGCGGGAGCGGGGCATCACGATCAAGCTGAATGCCGTACGGATGAACTACACGGCCAATGACGGGCAGGTCTACGAGCTGAACCTGATCGACACGCCGGGACATGTGGACTTCACATACGAAGTCTCGCGCTCGCTTGCCGCATGCGAGGGGGCGATTCTGGTAGTGGACGCGTCGCAGGGCATTCAGGCGCAGACGCTGTCGAACCTCTTCCTCGCGCTGGATGCGGGACTCGAGATCATCCCCGTCCTGAACAAGATCGACCTACCGGGCGCCGAGCCCGAGCGCCGAAAGCAGGAGGTCCATGACCTCATCGGCGCCGACCCGGATGACATTCTCCTGGTGAGCGCCAAGGAAGGGCTGGGAATTCCCGCTCTCCTCGAGGAGATCGTGAAGCGTGTGCCACCGCCGCGCGGCAATCCCGACGCGCCGCTCAGGGCCTTGATCTTCGACTCCTACTACGACCGGTACCGGGGTGCGATTCCGAGCATTCGCGTGGTCGACGGCGCCCTGCGTCCGGGGATGCAGATCACCTTTGGGGCAAACGACGCCAAGTACGAAGTGAGCGAGGTGGGGTCGTTGCAGCTACGGCAGGTCAAGGGCGAGGAGCTGACGGCGGGCGAGGTGGGCTACGTGGTGGCCAACGTGCGGAGCGTAAAGGAGACGCGGGCCGGCGACACGATTTTCGACGCCAGCAATCACGCGAGTGAGGCGCTGCCTGGCTACAAGGACGTGCGGTCGATGGTATTCGCGGGCATGTATCCCACCGACACCTCGCAGTACGAACAGTTGCGCGACGCATTGTCCAAGCTGCAGCTGAACGATGCCTCGCTGAATTACGAACCGGAGACCTCCACCGCGTTAGGCTTCGGCTTTCGCTGCGGCTTTCTCGGGCTGTTGCACATGGAAATCGTGCAGGAGCGGCTGGAGCGCGAGTTCAACCTCGACCTGGTGACCACGGTCCCCAACGTGGAATACCACGTGTACAAGACGGACGGGGAGATGATGCTGATCGAGAACCCGTCCAAACTGCCGTCACCGGCCACCATCGAGCGCATCGACGAACCGTACGTCAAGGCGCGCATCGTGACGCCGGCCGAGTACATCGGCGCGATCATGACGTTAGGCACGGAGCGGCGCGGCGTATACCTGGGCATGAAATATCTCGACACGGCTCGCGTGGAATTCGACTGGGAATTTCCGCTCGGCGAGATCATCCTCGATTTCTACGACCGGATGAAGACCATCTCGCGCGGCTATGCGTCGTTGGACTACGAAATGGCGGACTATCGGCCGGGCAAGCTGGTCAAGCTCGACATGCTGATCAACGGCGATGTCCTCGACGCCTTCTCGGTGATTATTCACACCGACAAGTCGTACGACTGGGGGCGGAAGATTGCCGACAAGCTCAAGGAGCTGATTCCCCGCCAACTGTTCGAGGTGATTATCCAGGCCGCCGTTGGTACGAAGATCATTGCCCGCACGACGGTCAAGGCGCTGCGAAAGGACGTGCTGGCCAAGTGTTATGGCGGCGATATCTCGCGCAAGCGCAAGCTGTTGGAGAAGCAGAAGGAGGGGAAGAAGCGCATGAAGCAGGTGGGCTCCGTGGAGATTCCGCAGGAGGCATTTCTCGCCGTGCTACAGGTCGACTGATTCGTCTCCGAAACACCGGCAGCGCAGCAGCTACTGCGCACCGCCGCGCGCCTTATTCCGCGCCACATGCCTCGTGCGCTCGTCATCCAGACATCGTTTCTCGGCGACATGGTGCTGACCACGCCGCTCATTTCGGCGTTGGCGAGGCATGGGGATGTGGATGTGGTGGCGACGTCGGCCAGCGCCCCGCTACTGGCGAATCATCCCGATGTGCGACGCGTATTCCGGTACGACAAGCGGGGCGCGCACTCCGGGGTGGGAGGATTCCGCGCGCTGGTGCAGCACCTGCGATCGCGGGACGACTCGGACGTTGCCTATCTCGCGCAGGGGTCCCTGCGGAGCGCGGCGCTGGCGTTGGTGGCCGGCTACCGGCAGCGGGTGGGATTCGACACCTCGGCCGGGCGGATATTCTACAGCCGCCAGGTGCAATTTCGGAAGGACGAGCATCATGCGGGGCGGTTGTGGCGTCTTGCGGCGGGAGACGATGCGGAAGCGCCGGGCGCCGACGTGCTGCGCCCCCGCCTGTATCCGGGAGTCGAGGAGGATGCGGCGGTGGCGCGCCGTCTTGACGCCAGCGGATATGCGGGGGAAGCGCTGATCGCGCTGGCACCTGGTTCGGTGTGGGCCACCAAGCGATGGCCCTACTACGCCGACCTGGCCCGCCGCCTAACGACTTTCGGTCGCATCGTGATCGTGGGGGGAGTCGACGACACGCCCTTGGCCGCCGCCATCGTGGAGGCGACGTCGGGCCGAGCGATTGACACCACCGGACAACTCTCGCTCCTCGCCTCGGCCGCCCTGCTGGGACGGTCGCGCATACTGGTGACGAACGACTCGGCCCCGCAGCACCTGGCGTCGGCCATGGACACGCCCACCGTGGCCCTCTTCGGTCCCACGGTTCCCGCGTTCGGATTCGGTCCGCTGGCCGCGCGCGCCCGCATCGCGCAGGTGGAGTCGTTGACCTGTCGCCCGTGCGATGCACACGGCCCGCGCACCTGCCCGCTCACGCATTGGCGGTGCATGCGCGACCTGACCGTCGATCGGGTGATGGACGCCATTGGGCACGTACATCCGGGCATGTGAGCCTAACGATGTACGGTAATCCGCATCGCCAGTAGCCTAGCGGTGGTCGGCATGAGCGCCGTTGTCGGCTTTCTGCTGCACTGGCCTTTCTGCTGCACTGGCGGCAAGGAACGGTGGACCTGCGCATAGCCGCCCCGTTGCCTGAGTGCCGTGGTGGAGCGTTCGTGACGACGCGCTTGGCCAAGTTCATCCCCGACCAGGTGACGCTCTCGCTACTTGGCGCGTTCGCCGCCGCCGCGGCCGCCGCGGGGACGCTCATGCTCCAGGATTCGTTTCGAGAGGGCATGGCGAAGGATTCCCTTGGTCAGGAGACGGAGACGGGAACGACCAGGCACGCATCACGCAGGGTTTTGCTGTCATGATTGTCGTGCTTGGGACATATTCCGTGGTGCGACGACCCGGCGTCGTCCCACGATCTGGCCGAGTACCACTTCCCGCACTCTTCAAGCGCAGCCATGCCCAAGCAGAAGCGTCCCCGCTATATCATCGGCATTGATCTGGGTGGCACCAACATCGTGGTGGGTGTGCTCACGGAGGATGGCAGCAGCGACTTTGCGACGCGGTCGGAGCCGACACGGTCCGACCTGGGCGCCGACGCCGTCGTCGACCGAATGGTCCGTATGATCGAGACGTCCATGAAGGAAACGAAGGAGGAGACCGGCGCTCGGACGAAGGACTTTCTCGGTATCGGAATCGGTGCCCCGGGCCCCCTCGACCGCGCCAATGGTCTCGTGATCACCACGCCGAATCTTGGTTGGACAAACTTTCCGCTGCGCGATGTCATTGCTGAGCGGGTGGGACTACCCGCCACACTCGACAACGATGCCAACTGCGCCACATTGGGGGAGTGGTGGCTGGGCGCGGCCAAGGGCGGACGGAACGTGGTCGGCATGACGATTGGAACGGGAATCGGCGGGGGGCTCATTCTCGACGGGCAACTGTATCACGGCTCGTCGGACGTGGCGGGGGAGATCGGCCACATGACCATCGACGTGAACGGGCGCCACTGCGGGTGCGGGAACTACGGTTGCCTAGAGGCGTACGCGTCGGGTCCGTCCATCGCCGAACGTGCGCGCGAACAAATGCAGGGCGACAACGAGTCGTTGATGTACACGCTGGTCGATGGTGAACTGGAACGCCTCACCGCCGCCATTGTGTACGACGCGGCAAAGCGGGGAGACGCGACAGCCCTGGAAGTGGTGCGCGAGACGTCGCGCTTCCTCGGCGTCGGCATTGCGAATTTGCTGAATGTGTACAATCCCGATTGCGTGGTCATTGCCGGCGGGGTGACGCAGGCGGGGGAAACGTTATTCGAGCCGATGCGCCGCGAGGTGCGGAAGCGCGCCTTTCGACCGGCGGTGGATGCGTGCCGCATCGTGCCGGGATCCCTGCCCGGCACCGCCGGGGTGGTGGGCGCGGTGGCCACCTTCAAGCAACAGTCGCTTGGCGGCATCTAGGCAGACGGAGCGTCGTCGTATGCACAAAGGGGGGGGCGTGGAGCGAGCGCAGCCGATCGGCAACTGTTGGGCGCTCGGAGCGATGCCGGTGCGCGGATTGTGAAGCGACTCGGCGTCATTGGCAGCTTTGTGTGGGACATTATCCACGGACGTGATCCGCGTGTCGTGCCGGTGGAGGAGTGGGGCGGGATCACGTACGCGCTGTCGGCCCTTGATGCCGCGCTCCCTAACGATTGGCAGATTGTCCCGCTCGCCAAGGTCGGGAGTGACGTGTACGCGCGCTCGCGCGAATTTCTGCGCACGCTGCGTCGTGTGGCCCCCGATGCCGAGCCCATCGAGGTTCCGCAGCAGAACAATCGGGTGGAACTACGATACCTGTCGGACGAGCGGCGGAGCGAACGGCTGACCGGCGGTGTGCCGCCGTGGACCTGGTTGGGACTCAAGCCGCTGCTGCGCGACCTAGATGCGCTCTACATCAACCTGATCAGCGGATTCGAGCTGGACCTCGAAACGGCACAACTGATTCGGCAGCACTTTGCAGGGCCCATCTATTGTGATCTGCACTCGGTGGTGCTGGCGGTGCACCCGGACGGTCTGCGGTCGCTGCAGCCCATGCCTAACGCCACGCCCTGGATGGCCTGCTTCGACTTCGTGCAGATGAACGAAGACGAGATGTCGATGATGGCGCACGACCCGATGGAGCTTGCCGCGATGGCCCTGTCGCAACATGTGTCGGCGCTGGTGGTCACGCTGGGCGCACGCGGCGCGGTGTACGTGAGTGCCCCCGGATTCGATCGACTGTCGGACCTCAAGCAGCGGGGCGCCGGAACATCCGTTCTCGGCGCGGTGCGGACTTCCCTGGTGCCATCGGAACCCGCCGATGTCAAGGGGCGTGGCGGAGATCCCACAGGATGCGGTGATGTCTTCGGCGCTACGCTCTTCTCGCGACTGCTCGCGGGTGATACGTTTGCCATCGCGTTACAATGCGCCGTGAAAGCCGCGGCCAAAAACGTGGAGTACCGCGGTGCCCGCGGACTCGCGCATCATCTTCGCGGCGAGCTCATTCCCTCGTGACGACTGTCATTACCGTCCCTCCCTCGCTCGACGATCACTCCTTCGAACAGGTGCTCGAGCAACTCGCCCCCGTTCCGCTCGATCAGAAGGTCCTGATCGATGCGCGACATACACGCTGGTCGTCGCCGTATGGGTTGACAGCGCTGCTTACGCTGGCGCAGACGCGCGGTACCCAGGTCGCGTTCACCGGCCCGGAAACAGAAGAGACGGCAAGTTATTGGCAGCGGGCGGGGTTCTATCGCTACGCCGAAGAATTGTTCGAGATGCACGGCCACGTGCCGCGCGCCCGCCCATCGGCGGCCGAGTCGAACGTGCTGCTGGAAATCACGGCGGTGGCGAAGAGTGACGACGTGCATGACGTCGTCGAACGCATACAGGCCAAGGCGCAACAGATTCTCGTGAACGAACTCAATCTCGATCCCATGGCGACGATGCGATTTGCCATGACGCTTTCAGAAGTTTGTCAGAATATCGTCGAACACGCGCAGACGACGGGGTGGGTGGCGGTGCAGACGTATCGCTATCGCCAGCGGCTCGGCCGGCGGGTGGTCGTCATTGCGGTGTGTGATGCAGGGATCGGCTTTCGCCGCTCGCTGGAGAGCGCGCAGGGGCGAAAGCTGAGTGATCGGTGGGACGACGCCATGGCACTCGAAGACGCCGTCATACGTGGGGTGAGTCGATTCCGTGATCCTGGTCGAGGTCAGGGCCTCGCGGGAGTCCGTCGATACGTCGGCCGGTGGGACGGAAAGCTGTCCGTGCGCAGTGGTACGGCCCGCATCGCCATTGTTCCGAGTTGGGACGACGACCTGCCACTTCGCGAGCAGCTCTCTCCCCTTCCGGGGGCGCAGGTCCAGATCACGATTCCGGAACGGGTGGCCCAGCGGTGATCT
>Ga0163144_10017983_pt1 | contig 14349 bp, 11 predicted proteins | sample OliLak19BULKMAT1_FD_123175 | JGI IMG/M metagenome (GOLD analysis project Ga0163144, IMG submission 123175) | Freshwater microbial mat bacterial communities from Lake Vanda, McMurdo Dry Valleys, Antarctica - Oligotrophic Lake LV.19.BULKMAT1 | ecosystem: Environmental > Aquatic > Freshwater >... | reverse complement strand
CAACTGGCTCCGCCGCGCCGACCGGCCCGACATTCGCCGCCCCGATCAGGAACTCGTGCCGTTTCTGAAGAGCAGCGGCGAATTCGAAACAACCGGCGACGGCTACATCGCGCGCATCCGCAGTCGGGCCGGCGATCCGGCAAAACCCAACGACGATGACACCGAGCCCGCGACCATCGTCACCGTCACGATGAATCTGCGCAACGGCATCATCCGCGACTACGAGGTGAAAATCGAAGGCACGCGCCGGACGACGCGTTCCCGGATTTCCGTCCCGGTCAGCGATCAGCGCATCGTGATTCTCACTTACCTGCCGATCACCCGCATCGATATCCCGACGGAGGCCCGCGAGAAACTGAAGGGCGCCCGCGTGCCCGCCAGTTCGCGCACGCCCTGAATCGGTGGCACACTGGCCGCGCGGCCCTCAACGCGTCGTCACGAGCAGCGGCATCGGGCGCGAGGGGAGCAACGAGCCGACACTCACCACGAAGCCGCGCAGGAATTCCGCCGCCGCCAACATCTTTCCGCCCGGGCGCTGCAGCCGGCGCAACCGCAGCACTCCCTCCCCCGTCGCCACCAGCAGTCCGTGGGCATCGACGCCGACCACTTCTCCGGGCGCCGCTGCCGTCGCGGCCGTCGCTTCACTCACGTCCGCCTGGCCGAGTTTCACGAGCTGCCCGCCGATCTCGACGCTGCACGACGGCCAGGGAAAGAGACCGTTGATCCGCGCCGCCAGCACGAGCGCCGGTGCGGTGAAATCGAGGACGCCGTCACTCTTTTCCAACTTCCGACAATACGTCGCCGCCGCATCGTCCTGTGCGGTCGCGGCCAGTTCGTCGTGGGCCAGGCGCGGCAGCGCGCGCGCCACCAGGGGCACGCAGGCGGCCGCGAGTTTGTTCTCCACGTCCGTCGCGGTGTCGAGCGGCGCGATCGCCACCCGCTCGGCCTCGACGATCGGACCCGCGTCGAGCCGCCGCACGATTCGCATCAACGTCACGCCCGTGGTGCGCTCCCCGCTCGCGATCGCCGATTGGATGGGCGAGGCACCGCGGTAGCCCGGCAGGAGCGAGGTGTGAAGATTGAGCATCCCCCGCCGCGGTGTGCCGATGAAGTCGTCGCGCAGGATGTGACCGTAGGCCATGACGAGCCCGAGGTCCGCCTCGAGGGCGGCGAGTTGCGCGCGCGCGGCATCGGTCAATTTCTCCGGCTGGAACAACGGCAGCCCCCGCGCCTCGGCCCACGCCTTGATCGCGTTGGGCTGCACCTTCTGGCCACGGCCCACCGGCCGATCGGGCTGGGTGAACACGCCCACCACCTGCGCGAGGGCGGCCCCCTCGCCCGCCAGCCAGTCGAGCAACGGCCGGGCAATCGCATCCGACCCGAGAAATACGACGCGCAGCGGCATGTTTGGCCTCAGGGCAGGGCAAAACCGGCCGATAACCGCCAGAGCGGCCCACCGTCCAGCCTCATGACTCCGATTTTGCCTTTGCGACGCATTGCCGAATCGGGCTTGTGTAAAACGGTGCCGACACGGTTCAAAGCAATTCTCGCCAGCCTGCTGGCGCTTTTTGCCGCCGAGCCGCGCATCCACGCCGCGGATGCGATGCGCGTCGGCTTCGAAACCTTCGCGGATCCGCTCTCGTTCGAGCAGCCCGACGGCACCCTCGCCGGCTTCGGGGTCGAGCTGATCCAAGCCGTCGCCCGCGAGATGGATTTCACCGTGCGGCCGGTCGTCGGCTCGTGGGACATAGTCCTGCGCCGGTTTCGCGCCGGCGAAATCGATGCGCTCGCCAGCCTCGCCTACACCAAGGAGCGCGACGAGTTCGTCGACTACGCCACGACGCACCTGGTCATGATCGGCGAGATCTTCGTGCGCCGCGGCGACCGGTGGCTGCGGCAGCCGGCGGACATCGCCAACCGGCGGATCGCAGTCCAGCGCGACAGTTTCTCCCATGAATACCTCCGGCGGCGCGGCTGGGACCGCCAGCCGGTCTTCGTGCGCGATCTCCACGACGCCATGGTCGCCCTGGAGGAAAACCGGTGCGACGCCGTGGCTTCGGCCCGGATTGTCGGAAACCATGTCATCCGCAAATTCGGCCTGAAGAACGTGGTGGGCAGCGAGGTGACGCTCCCTGACTTCACGCTGATGCTGCACATGGGCGTGCCGGCGGGGGACGCGGCGCGGCTGGCCGTCCTCAATGAAGGGCTGGCGCGGATACGCGCCAACGGCATCTATGATCGTCTTTACGAAAAATGGATTGGCCCGCTCGACGGCCGCCGACTGCGCTTCGCCGATTTGAAGCCGGCCGTCCTCCCGGCGATCCTCGTCACGCTCGCCGTGGCCGCAATCCTCTGGTGGCAGCGGCGGCTCCTGCGCCGGCTCGCCGAGCAGGCCGGGCGGCTGCGCGCCGGCGAAGAACGCCTGCGCCACGTGCTCGAAGGCAGCGAGGACGGATTTTGGGACTGGGACATCGACGCGGGCCGCATCGAGCGCAGCGAGCGCTGGGCGTCGATGCTCGGCTACACGCTCGCGGAGATCCCGGCGGACCTCGAGGCGGGCATGGCGCTCGTCCACCGCGACGATTTGCCCAGCTACCGCGCGTGGCAGGAGCGGCTGAACAAACGCTCCGCGGATCGGAGCGACATCGAGTATCGCATGAAATCGAAGTCCGGCGACTGGCGCTGGATTCTCGATCGCGGCAAGGTCGTCACCCGCGCGCCCGATGGGCGCCCCCTGCGCATGGCCGGCACGCACACCGACATCACCGCGCGCAAGCAGACGGAAGCCGCGTTGATCGAAAGCCAGGCCCTGCTCAAGCGCTCCGCGCAGCTCCTGGAGCAATCGCAGAAAACCGCCCGTGTCGGCGGTTGGGAATCCGACCTGCGCACCGGGCGCGTTTATTGGACGCAGGAGACCTACCGCATCCACGAGACCTCGCCGGAGGAGTTCTACCCGACCCGCGAGTCCATCTATGCGTTCTACGTGCCGGAGAGCCGGCGCGCCCTGATCGCGGCCGTCGAGAAGGCAATTCACGACGGAACGCCGTTCAACCTCGAGGCCGAACTCGTCACGGCGAAGCAGCGCACCATCGTTGTCCAGACCGCCGGCCTCGCGGAAAAGGAAAACGGCCACGTCGTGAAGCTGTATGGCTCCTTCCGGGACATCACCGCCGAAAAGGGAGCCGAGCAGGATCGAGAAAAACTGCGTTTGAAAATGCTCGAGGCCCAGAAGCTCGAAAGCCTGGGCGTGCTGGCTGGCGGAATCGCCCACGATTTCAACAATCTGCTCACCGTCATCCTCGCCAACGCCACGTTCCTCCGCAGCGACCGCGGCGGCAACGACGAGCCGCTCGTCCACATCGAAGCCGCCGCCCGCCGCGCCGCAGACTTGTGCCGCCAGATGCTCGCCTATGCCGGCAAGGGCAACGTGGTGGTCGAAAGCGTCGACGTCGGCGCGCTCGTGACGGACACGGCCGAACTGATCCACGTTTCCATGAGCAAGAAGGTCCGGCTCGAGCTGGATCTCGCCCCGGAACTGCCGCCGGTCGACGCCGACGCCTCGCAGCTCCGCCAAGTGATCATGAATCTCGTGATCAACGCCTCCGAGGCGCTCGGGGACACCCACGGCACCATCCGCATCGCGACCCGGGTCGCCCGGCCGGAAAATCTCCGCGCCGCGGCGGTGCACTCGTTCGATCCGCGGCCGGGCGCCTACGTTTGTCTGGAGGTGGCCGACACCGGTCACGGCATGTCGCCCGCCACCCTCGCGCGCATCTTCGATCCGTTCTTCACCACCAAGTTCACCGGCCGCGGGCTGGGTCTCGCCGCTGTGCTCGGCATCGTGCGCGCGCATCACGGCACGCTCACGGTCGACAGCACGCCCGGGAGCGGCTCCGCGTTCCACCTCTATCTGCCGGTCGCAACTCGACCGCACGAACCGGTCCCCGTCACGACCGCCGCGCGCCCCGCTTCGTCCCGGCATGCGGCCGGCCATCTCCTGATCGCGGACGACGAGCCGATCGTGCTCGAGACGGCCGACGCTCTGCTCCGCCACTGCGGCTACACCACCGCGCTCGCCCGCGACGGTCACGAAGCCGTGGCGCGCTTCCGCGACGATCCGAAGGGTTTTCACGCGGTGCTGCTCGATCTCACCATGCCGGGCCTCGACGGCGCCGAGGCCATGCGCGTGATGCGCTCGATCAATCCCACCGTGGCCGTCGTGATCATGAGCGGCTTCAGCGAGCAGGAGGTGCTCGTGCGCTTGCGCGGCTTCGGGCGGGTCGCGTTTCTGCGCAAGCCCTTCAGCCGGGAGATGCTGCTGGCGCAGATCGCCGTGGCCAGCGCCGGCTGACGGTTTGCGGCCAATGGGGCCGCGTGCAAACGCGACTCGCGTCGCGTGGTTTTTTTTGCGTCGCTCCGCGCGCCACGATGTCCGACTCGGCCGCCGCGACTCCATCCCACGATCCCTACGCCGCGCTGCGGATCCGGAACTACCGGGACTATCTGATCGGCAGCTCGCTCGCGCTGCTGGGCCGTCAGGGCGTCACCGCGGTGGCCATCTGGCAGGTCTACGAGTGGACCCACTCACCGACCGCGCTCGCGCTCGTGGGACTGGTGAACGTGATTCCGCTTCTCGCGCTGTCGCTCCCCGCCGGCGCGCTCGCGGACCACCGCGATCGCCGCCAGCTCATCGCGCTCGGCACGGGAATCGTCGCCGGCGTCAACCTTGCGCTGGCCGCCCTCGCCTACTGGCACGCGTCCGTCCCCGATCTCGCCGTGCTGCGCTGGGCGAATTCCGCGCTGGAGCAGACCGCGCGGTTGTTCGAGCGTCACGCCTCGGCCGGCACGCTGCACTTCGATCAACCGGCGCTGCCGCTCGTGTTTCTCCTGCTGCTGGTGCACGCCAGCGTGCGTGTGTTGATCTGGCCGGCGCGCTCCAGCATCACACCGCTGCTCGTGCCGACCCACGCCCTCGGCAACGCCATCACCTGGAACACGAGCGCGTTCGAGCTGGCGACGGTGGCCGGGCCGGCGGTCGGCGGCTTTCTGATCGCCGGCGCGGGCATCGCGCCCGTCTACGCGCTCGGGGCCGCGCTGGAGCTGTGTTTTCTCTTCGCGCTGGGGCGCGTGACGTATTTTCAGCGGCCGCAACGCACCGCGTTGCGGCGCACGTGGCGCGATGTCCTCGCCGGCGCCGCCTTCATCTGGCGCAAGAAAGTGATCCTCGGCGCCAGCCTCCTCGATCTTTTTGCCGTGCTGCTCGGGGGCGCCACGGCACTGCTGCCGATCTTCGCCGTGCAGATTCTCCACGTCGGTCCGATCGGTTTCGGCTGGTTGCGGGCCGCGCCCTCCCTCGGCGCGATCGCGATGGGCCTGTGGCTGATGCACCGGGCGCCGCTGCGCCGGCCGGGGCTGGCGTTGTTGTGGACCGTGGCGGGATTCGGCGTCGCGATCGTCGTCTTCGGCGTCTCGCGCTGGCTCTGGCTCTCGCTGCTCGCCCTGTTCTTCACCGGCGTCTTCGATATCGTGAGCGTGGTGGTGCGGCAGTCGCTGGTGCAGTTGCTCACCCCCGACGCCCTGCGCGGTCGCGTGACCGCGGTGAACCAAATCTTCATCGGCTCCTCCAACGAGATTGGCGCGCTGCGCGCCGGACTCATGGCCGCGCTCATCGGGCCGATCGGCGCGGTCGTGTGGGGCGGCCTCGGCACCCTCGCTGTCACGCTGGCGGTGGCGCGCGCCGTGCCGGGCCTGCGCACGCTGCCGCCGCTGCATTCGCTGAAGCCCGAGGAGTAGAGTTACGTAATCCCCGGTCGTTTTTTCGTTAGACTTCAATCGGACGCGTCTGCATTGCTAAACCCGGAAATGGCAGAGAACTCGAACCGCAAGACGTTCTTCATCCTCGCGCTCGCGGCCAGTCTGGCTGTCGCGCTCGTCGCGATCGTAGTGAAAGTCTCGACCGATGAGGATCTGCGCGATCGCCTCGGTCCGATCTACTATGTCCTGGCGCTCGCCATCATCGGCTGCGTGCTGCTGGTCCTCGCCGGCTACGTCTGGGATCGCACCATGATGCAGCGGCTGAAATCGCTGCGCACCGCAGTGCCGATGGGGGAGAACGAACCGCAGGGCGAACCCGACCACGACGAAATCATCGGCCTCGCCCGCAACATCGAGCGCATGGCCCAGGCCCTCCAGAAGACCGAGGCGAGCTACCGCGGCATCGTCGAGGATCAGGTCGACTTGATTTGCCGCTACCGGCTCGACGGCAAGCTCACCTTCGTCAACAGCGCCTACGCCCAGGCCTTCGGCCGCAAGCGCACCGAGCTGGTCGGACAAAACTTCACCCTCTTCACGCCCGGCGCCGCCATCGGCGACGAACCCTACACCTTCGAACGCGAACTCGACTTTCCCGACGGCCGCCGCCGCTGGGTGATGTGGACGCAACGCGCCATCAAGGACGATTCCGGCAACATGCTGGAGTATCAGGCGGTCGGACACGACATCACGCTGCGCAAGGAGGCCGAGGCCGCCCTGCTCCACGCCAAGGATGCCGCCGAAGCCGCGGATCGCGCCAAAAGCGAATTTCTCGCCATCGTCAGCCACGAGATCCGCACGCCGATCAACGGTGTCATCGGCTTCGCGCAGATCCTCGCCGACTCGCCCCTCTCCCCCGAACAGCGCGAGCAGGTCGCCATCATCAAGTCCAGCGGCCAGGCCCTCGAGAAGCTGATCGCCGACATCCTCGACCTCTCCAAGATCGAGGCGGGCAAGATCGAGATCGAGTCGTCGCCGTTTGCCCTGCACAAGTCCGTCGAGGAAGTCATCGCGTTCTTCCAGCCGCGCGCCCGCACCGCCGCCCTCACGCTCACCGCCGTCATCGACCCCGACGTGCCGGTGATCGTCAACAGCGACGAGGCCCGCCTCCGCCAGATCCTCACCAACCTGATCGGCAACGCGCTCAAGTTCACCGAGCGCGGCAGCATCACGGTGCATGTCTCCTGCATGCGCGGCGAGCCCGTCAGCATGCGCGACACGCGCCGGGCGCTGCGCCTGTTCTTCTCGGTCGCCGACACCGGCATCGGCATCCCCGCCGACAAGATCTCGAAACTCTTCAAGCCGTTCAGCCAGGTGGACAGCTCCTCCGAGCGCCGCCGCAGCGGCACGGGGCTGGGCCTGATCATTTCGAAGCGCCTGTGCGAGCTGATGGGCGGCACGATCTCGGTCGACAGCAAGCCGGGCGAAGGCACGACCTTCCGCTTCTCGCTGCTCACCGACTACGAGAAGGGCGACACCTCGATCCCCTTCCCGATGCGGCACGGCCAGCAGCCGTCGTCGACCACCCCGTAAAACAAAAACGCCGACCCGAGGGCCGGCGTGAAGTGAAAGGGGGCGGCGGCCCGCCGCCAACCGCTCAGTAGCGGTAGTGCTCCGGCTTGTAGGGCCCCTCGACCGGCACGCCCAGATACTCCGCCTGCTCCTGGGTGAGTTTCGTGAGCTTGGCGCCGATCTTCTCGAGGTGGAGTCGCGCGACCTCCTCGTCGAGGTGCTTGGGCAGCCGATACACGCCGATCGCGTAGGTGTTCTTGTTCTTCCAGAGATCGATCTGGGCGAGCGTCTGATTGGTGAAGCTGTTCGACATGACGAACGACGGATGCCCCGTGGCGCACCCGAGATTCACCAAGCGCCCTTCCGCGAGCATATAGATGCTCCTCCCGTTCGGAAACGTGTAGAGATCGTATTGCGGCTTGATGTTGATCCGCTTCGCATCGGAGGTGTTGAGCCGGTCGACCTGGATCTCGTTGTCGAAGTGGCCGATGTTGCAAACGATCGCCTGGTCCTTCATCCCGCGCATGTGCTCGAGCGTGATGATGTCCTTGTTGCCGGTCGTCGTGACGTAGATGTCAGCCGTGCCGAGCGTGCTCTCGATCGTGTTGACCTCAAAACCTTCCATCGCGGCCTGAAGCGCATTGATCGGATCGATTTCGGTCACGATGACGCGGGCGCCGAAGCCCTTGAGTGAAAACGCCGAGCCCTTGCCGACATCGCCGTAACCGCAGACACAGGCGACCTTGCCGGCGATCATGACATCGGTCGCGCGCTTCAAGCCGTCCGCGAGCGACTCGCGGCAGCCGTAGAGATTGTCGAACTTCGATTTCGTGACCGAATCGTTCACGTTGATCGCCGGCACGCGCAGCTTGCCCTTCTCGAGCATCTGGTAGAGGCGATGCACGCCGGTCGTCGTCTCTTCCGAAACTCCGCGCCAGGCCTTGGCGATCGTGGTCCACTTGAGCGGGTCCTCCTGGTGCACCTTCTTGAGCAGGTTCTTGATCACCTGCTCCTCTTGCGAAGTGGAGGGCGTGTTCACCCAGTCGCCGCCCTCTTCGAGGTCGCAGCCCTTGTGGATCAGCAGCGTGACGTCGCCGCCGTCGTCGACCACGAGCTCGGGACCCTTGCCGCCGGGGAACGTGACCGCCTTCAGCGTGAGATCCCAGTATTCCTCGAGCGTCTCGCCCTTCCAGGCGAAGACCGGCGTGCCGACGGCCGCGATGGCGGCGGCGGCGTGATCCTGCGTCGAGAAAATATTGCACGAAGCCCAGCGCACATCGGCGCCGAGCTCCTTCAACGTCTCGATCAGGACCGCGGTCTGGATCGTCATGTGCAAAGAGCCGGTGATGCGGACGCCGGCGAGCGGCTGCTGCGGACCGAACTTCCTGCGCACGGACATCAGGCCGGGCATCTCGTGCTCGGCGACGGAAATTTCCTTGCGGCCCCATTCGGCGAGGCCGATGTCCTTGACCTGAAAGTCCTGGCCCTTGGGCGCGGTGGTGACGGATGACATGAGAGTGATTGGATTCGGGAGGTTGGCGTATCGGGACGGTGGTGACGCGGAGCGGTGCGCCTTACTTGAGTTTCAACGCGGCTTTGAGCGCGGCGGCCTTGCTGGTGGTTTCCCACGGCATGCCGGCCTTGCCGAAGTGGCCGTAGTTGGTCGTCTCGCGGTAGATCGGTCGCAGCAGGTTGAGCTGCGCCACGATGTCCGCGGGCTTGAAGCTGAACACCTGCGTCACCGCCTCGGTGATCTGCTCGTCGGAGATGCCAAGGATGCCCGTGCCGAAGGTCTCGACGCGCACCGACACCGGCTTCGGATGGCCGATGGCGTAGGCAAACTGGATCTCGGCATGCGTCGCGAGGCCGGCGGCGACGATGTTCTTGGCGACCCAGCGGCCCATGTAGGCGGCCGAGCGATCGACCTTGGACGGATCCTTGCCGGAAAAGGCGCCGCCGCCGTGGCGGCCCCAGCCGCCATAGGTATCGACAATAATCTTACGGCCGGTGAGGCCGGAATCGCCCTGTGGTCCGCCGATGACGAAGCGGCCGGTCGGGTTGATCAGATACTCGGTGTTCTTCGTCAGCATCGCGGCCGGGATGACCTTCTTGATGACGTTTTCGATGAGATGCTTCTCGATCGTCGCGTGCGCGACGTCGGCGGTGTGCTGCGTCGAGATGACGACATTCACGACCTCGACCGGCTTGTCGTTCTCGTAGCGCACGGAGACCTGCGATTTGGCGTCGGGGCGGAGCCACGCGGCCTTGCCGGACTTGCGGATCTTCGTGAGTTCGCGCCCGAGGCGGTGCGCAAACATGATCGGCGTCGGCATCAACTCCGGCGTCTCGGTGCATGCGTAGCCGAACATGATGCCTTGGTCGCCGGCGCCCTGCTCGGCCGTCTTCTTGCCGTCGGCCTTCCTGGCGTCGACGCCCTGCGCGATGTCGGCCGACTGCGCGGTGAGATAATTGTTGATGAAGACCGTGTCGGCGTGAAACACGTCGTCGTCATTCGTGTAGCCGATCTCGCGAATGGCGTTGCGGATCACCTGGCCGAGATTGATCGCCTCCTCGAGCGCCTTGGTCTTGCCGGTCTTCTTGTCCTGCAGCTTCGGGATCGTGATCTCGCCCCCGACCACCACGATATTGGATTTCACGAAGGTTTCGCAGGCGACGCGGCTCGTCTTGTCGATGGCGAGGCAGGCGTCGAGGACGCTGTCCGAGATGAGGTCGGCGACTTTGTCCGGATGACCTTCGCCAACGGACTCGGAGGAGAAAACGAATGATTTACCCATGGATGATTGGAATGAAGCCGCGACAAAACCAGTCCGGCCCCCCGGCCGGCAAGCTCAAATATCAACGCATTCGGATTTAGTGATGCGTCATTTTTGGGAGGGTCCGGCGAGATTCGCAGCTCCCTCGGCGCGTGCGGTGCCGAACTTCCCGTTGCGCTGACCGCCACCGCCCCTAAGATCATGCCCGATGGTCACGCCGCCGACTTCCGCTCCGATACAGCTCGCGGGGCGCAAAATCCTGATTGTCGACGATGATCGGCTGAACCTGCGCATCCTGGGCGGAATCCTGAAAGGTGAAGGCTATGTGCTGGCCGAGGCCGATTCCGGCGAACGGGCCCTGGAGCTTTATGCGACGTTTCGGCCCGAGCTGGTGCTCCTCGACGTCATGATGCCAGGCATCGACGGCTTCGAGACCTGCCGGCGGCTGAAGCGCGACTACGGCGACAAGTGCGCGCCGGTGATTTTCATCACCGCGAAGAACGAATCGGACGACGTGGTGGAGGGCCTCGGCGCGGGCGGCGTGGACTACCTGCCCAAGCCTTTCAAGCCGAAGGAGGTGCTGGCGCGGCTGCGTTCGCACATGCAGAACCAGATTCTCTCCGAGCAGCAGAAGCTGCTCGTCGAGCAATTGAGCAAGGCCGACGCCGCCAAGAATCGCTTCCTTGGCATGGCGGCCCACGATCTGCGCAATCCCCTCGCGTCGATTCGCGGCCTCGCGGAATTCCTGCGCGAGGGCGCGGTCGGTCCCCTCAACCCGGATCAGATTGAACTCATCGAGACCATCCACGCGGCAAGCCAGTCCATGCTCGAGATGGTCAACGAACTGCTCGACGTCGCGACCATCGAGTCCGGCGAGCTCAAGCTGCACCTCGAACCCTGCAACCTCGGCGAGCTCACCGCCAAGTGCGTGACATTGATCAACATGGAGGCGGCCAAGAAGAAGACGCACGTCGCCTACGAGTTGCCCGCACCGCCAGTCACACTCGTGATCGATGCCGCAAAGATGAAGCAGGTGATCGACAACCTGCTCAGCAACGCCGTGAAATATTCGCCGCCAGGCTCGACGATCACGGCCATCGTGCAGGCGGGCGCCACCCCCGGCACGTGCCACATTTTGGTGCGCGATCAGGGCCCCGGCATTCCCGAGGGCGAGCGCGACAAGCTCTTCAAGGATTTCAGCCGCCTCTCGATCAAGCCGACGGGCGGCGAAAACAGCACCGGACTCGGCCTCGCCATCTGCCGCAAGATTGTCGAGGCGCACCGCGGCACCATCGTCGCCGAGAACCTTCCGTCGCGCGGCTGCGAATTTCGCGTCACTCTCCCCGCTAACCCATGAATTTCACCGGCATGATCCTGCTCGTCGACGACGAGCCCCACATCCGCAAGTATGTTTCGCTGATCCTCAAACAGCTCGGCAGCCCCAGGCTGGTCGAAGCTGCCAACGGCGAGGAGGCCATCGCGGTTTACCAGCGGGAGAATCCCGACCTCGTCCTGCTCGACGTCAACATGCCGAAGATGGACGGCATCGAGACGCTGAAACGGCTCAAGGAACTCGATCCCAAATGCGTGGTGATCATGCTTACCTCACTCGCAAATCGTGAGACGATCGTGCAGGCGCTCGAGTTGGGCGCCGCCAACTACATCCGGAAAGACACGCCCAAGGAGGAGATCGCTCAGGCGCTCTCCTCCACCATCGATGCGTGTTTCGATTTGAGCTAAGCCCCGCCCATGAGCGTCCCCGCCGACCCCACTCCGCCTCCCTCGCCCAGCCTCGCGATCGCCGAAGTCCGGTATTCGCTGCCCCAAATGCTCGAGGAGCTGAAAGCCGAGCGCGCCGCCAGCTCCTTTGCGATGGAGAAACTCGACCAGGCCGAGATCGGAAAATTATTCAAGGCCGAGGCCTCTCCCCGTGCAAAATCCCAAAAATAAGGCCTTCCAGGAGCGGCTGGCCGCGCTGCCGCACTTCGACTTCTCGCAGGAAGTGACCCTCCTCGCCTCCCGTCATGGCGATTCCGTCCAACTGGTGCAGGCGGTCGTAGACGAAAAATATCTCGCGAAGGACGACGCCTGCCGCTTCTGGGCCGATACGATGAACGTGGCCTACGTCGACCCGTTCGCCTCGGTCATCACCGAAGAGGCCGTCGAAAAAGTCCCGCTGGAAGTCGCGAAGAAGGTGAAGGCCATCGGGCTCTACGCCCTCAACGGCGTCCTGACCGTCGCCCTCGCGAATCCCGATGACGCCGAGCTCATCCGTCGCCTCGGCCAGATTGCGCAGATGCCCGTGAGCCCGGTCTTCGCGCTGCCGCGTGACATCGAGGATGCGATCGCGGTGCACTACTCGAACGAGAAGGGCCTTGAGGAAAGCCTGGGCGAGCTCGAGCGCTCCAGCCTCTTCGACAAACCCGAAATCGCGGGCGACAAGCTCGCCGCCCTCGCGGAGAACAATGCGCTCATCCAGATTCTCGACGAAATCATGTATTTCGCGATGCGCGAGCGCGCGACCGATATCCACATCGAGGCGCAGGAAATCCATTGCCGCATCCGCTTCCGCATCGACGGCAACCTCCGCGAAATCCTCACCTACTCCCGCAAGCTCCACCGCGCGCTGCTCTCGCGCATCAAGATTCTCTGCAATCTCAACATCGCCGAAACGCGCTTCCCCCAGGATGGCCGTTTCTCGATGCAGATCGGCAGCCAGATGACGAATTTCCGCGTCTCGACCATTCCGTCCGCCTACGGCGAAAAAGCCGTCGTCCGCATCCTCGCGATGACGGGCAAGAAGTCGATGATGACGCTGGATAAGATGATGATCTCGCAGACGATTCTGCAGCCGTTCAAACGGCTAATCCAGAATCCCAACGGGATCGTGTTCGTCACCGGCCCGACCGGCTCGGGCAAGACGACGACGCTCTACGCCGCCCTCCACGAAATCAACACGCCCGAGATGAACATCTCGACCATCGAGGATCCGATCGAGATCCAGCTCGGCGGCGTCAACCAAAGCCAGGTCAACGCCAACATCGATCTCAAGTTCGCCACGATCCTTCGCGCGCTCATGCGCCAGGATCCGGACGCCATTCTGATCGGCGAAATCCGCGATCTGGAGACGGCGAAGATCGCGACCGAGGCCGCGCTCACGGGCCACATCGTGTTCGCGACATTGCACACCAACAGCGCGCCCCAGGCCATCGTGCGCCTGCTTGAGATCGGCGTGGAGCCCTACATGGTCGCGCCCTCCGTCATCGGCGTGCTCGCCCAGCGGCTCTGCGCGCGGATCTGCGAGGCCTGCAAGGAGGCGTATTATCCTTCCCGTGACACGCTGCTGAAATATTTCCAGGACGACGGAATTACCGAGGTGCCGTTCTTCCGCGGGCGCGGCTGCCCCGCCTGCCGCCACACCGGCTACAAGGGCCGCGTGGCGTTTCACGAGCTCGTGCTCATCACCGAAGAGGTGCGCACGCTGATCAGTGAAGGTCGCAGCGTGCAGGAAATTTCCCGCGCCGCGGCCAAGGTCGGCTACAAGCCGCTGCGCTACGACGGACTGAAAAAAGTTTTGCTCGGTCTCACCACCATCGAAGAAATCGAAGCCAACACATCGTTCGAGTGGGCGACGTAACTGCTTGGTTCAAATCAGCCCGCCCCCACGATCAGGCCTGCGTAGCATTACTTATCGCCCCCGCATTGCGTGCTAAGGGATTCTCGCAAGAGTCCGATAAGTAGAAACCTCCATGCCCGATTTTTCCGCCATCGACCTGCAAGCGATTGAGAATCTCCGCGCACTCAATCCAGGCGATAACGACGAGTTTCTGCGCGAGATCACCGGAATCTTCCTCGAGGACACGCCCATTCGGCTGGCGGAGCTCGACCAGAGCCTGATCGCCGGCGATGTTTCGAAGTTCACCCGGGCGGCCCACAGTATCAAAGGCAGTTCCTCGAATCTCGGCGCCACGGGCCTGCGCGCCGCCGCCGAAAAACTCGAGCATCAGGCGCGCACCCAGGGTCTCGGCAATGTCACGGGCCTCGTCGCGCAGGTGAAAGCGGAGTTCAGCCGCGCCCAGGCCGAGCTGTCCACGCTGGTCGGCAGGTAACCGGCCCGGCACCACCCCGCTAGCCCGCATTTTTCACACTCAAACTGATTCTGGCCCATGTCCCAGCTCGAAGATTTCACCTCTCCGGCGCGCGTTTCGAGTTCATGCGGGCTAAATCAAAACCGCCAGGCGGTTTTAAACTT
>Ga0163144_10017982_pt1 | contig 14350 bp, 11 predicted proteins | sample OliLak19BULKMAT1_FD_123175 | JGI IMG/M metagenome (GOLD analysis project Ga0163144, IMG submission 123175) | Freshwater microbial mat bacterial communities from Lake Vanda, McMurdo Dry Valleys, Antarctica - Oligotrophic Lake LV.19.BULKMAT1 | ecosystem: Environmental > Aquatic > Freshwater >... | reverse complement strand
GTAGGAAGTAGGAAGTAGGAAGTAGGAAGTAGGAAGTAGGAAGTAGGAAGTAGGAAGTAGGAAGTAGGAAGTAGGAAGTAGGAAGTAGGAAGTAGGAAGTAGGAAGTAGGAAGTAGGAAGTAGATTGTGCGAACACTTTCCCACTCCCAACTCCCAATTCCCAACTCCCCCACCTTATCCCTACTCCCCCACCTTTTACCCGATATTGCGGCGTTGCATGCCGCCGGGCTGGAGCAGCGGACGCTTCGAGCTGATTTGCCCGGTGTTGTAACCCATCCAGCCGATCTCGCCCGAAAGCCGCCCGTACTCGATCTTCGGGCAGCGGTTCATCACGACCTTCAGCCCCGCTTCTTCCGCCTCGCGCGCGGCATCGTCGTTGCGCACCGACAGCTGCATCCAAACGGCTTTGACGCCGAGCCGGTCCTTTTGCGCGATCGCCTCACGCGTGATGCCGAGGGCAGCGGTCGAGTTGCGGAAGATGTCGACGACATCGATCGGCCCCGGCACGGCTGCGAGGCTTGCGTAGATGCGTTGGCCGAGCAGAAGTTCGCCGTCGTGCCCAGGGTTGACCGGCACGACAGTGTAACCTTTGGCGAGCAGATATTTCATGGCGAAATAGCTCGGCCGGCTGACGTTGGTCGATGCGCCGATGAACGCGAAAGTCGTGGCGGTCGATAGAATGCTGGCGATGTAGGTATCGGCGTAGCTGTCGTGGTTCATGGCAATCCTCATATCATGAGATCGCCCTCGCACGTGAGAGCGCTTAGCGTATGACAGAGCGGTCAGGCGCGGCGGTTTGTACCGCGTCGGCGATGACGCAGGCTCAGCAACCGCTCCAGACCGGCGGGCGCTTTTCGATAAACGCGCCGATGCCCTCGGCGGCGTCCTGGTACATCATGTTCTCGACCATCACGTCGGCAGCGGTCGCGTAAGCCGCAGCCATTGGCATCTCGACCTGCTCGTAGAACGTGCGCTTGCCGATTGTCACGGTGGCGGTCGATTTCGCGGCGATCCGTTCAGCCATCGCCAGCGCGGCCGGAAGGACCCCGTCGCGCGGCACGACGCGGTTGACAAGGCCGTAGTCGTAAGCCTCGTTGGCATGCAGCATTTCGCCGAGCAGCAGCATCTCCATCGCCCGTTTGCGTGGCACGTTGCGCGACAGCGCGACCATCGGCGTCGAGCAGAACAAGCCGATGTTGACGCCTGGCGTTGCGAACGTCGCCGTTTCGGCGGCAATCGCGAGATCACACGTCGCGACCAGTTGGCAACCGGCCGCCGTCGCAATGCCTTCCACGGCCGCGATAAACGGCTTGTCGCACGCCACGATCGCCTGCATCAGCCGCGCGCACTGGCCCATGGTGTCGGCGTAGAACGCGCGGCCACCGTCCGCATCCGCGCGGTGGGCGGTAAGCTCCTTCAGGTCATGGCCAGCACAGAACGCGGGACCATGGGCCGCCAGGATGATGGCCGACACGCCGGGGTCGGCGCCGAGCTGCGTGATGGCCGCTTCGAGCGCCGTCATCATCGCCCGCGACAGGGCATTGCGCGAGCCGGGTCGGTCGAGCGTGATCTGCGCGACCTTTTGTGCGGGACGGGTGACGGAAAGCGGCGGAGCTTGCGGAAGGGCTGTGTCCATGGGTGGTTTCCAGATGCCGACGGGGCGACGATGCCGGATGGTAGGCTTCTGGCGGGAAAGGGGCAATGGTTGACGGGTCAAGCAAGCGGGCGCCGTCTCCCTGGTGTTTGAACCCGCAGTCGCTAGGGTCGGCGGAGGCGTGGAAATCGATGTTGAGGTCCGGGGCCGGTTGTTGGCGCGGCCGATGAGGCATTGCCAATTCAGCTTCGATGAACGCGCTCTCCGTCCCTATAGCGCCTTATGGTTCGCGTGGCATTTGGCGAGTTGGTGATCGGGCGTGTAGTCGGCAACCGCGCTGGCAACGCCGTCAGACGTCGTGCGTCCATCGAGGACGGCCAGCCACCGGTCAAGTTAGTGCAGCGATAAATTGGTCTGCAGTGATTTCGGCGGACCTGATCAAAACTCTGAGCGTGCCGCGTGCAACCGGACGATGGTTTGGAATCGATAGCGTCACACGCGCGCCGGGCTTCGTCATGATGATGTGGCTGCCCGCTTGCCGTGCCATGCGTTCTTCGAGCCGCTCGAACGCCCGGACGACATCGCTGGCGTTGGCGACGGGAAGCTTTGGCACCGATTAAACGACCACCTCGACCTGCTGCGTTTCGATGGTCAAGGGCAATCCCTGTTCCGACCGCACTTCGAGGCACAATCCGATCGCGTCATGCACGTTTTTCAACGCGGCTTCGCGTGTGACGCCTTGACTGACGCATCCTGAAATCGCTGGGCATTCGGCGATCCACACGCCGTCCTCGTCGCGATCAAGGGTCACTGTGAATTTCAAGGCTGCCTCCGGGTGACGCTAACCACGCTATCATTATTATAGATCCCGCGCGCGCGGGAAGTCGGTCGAAGACCGCCCCCATTTCCCCACCTCAACTTGCAACTGGTCACCCCCCGTATTAGCCCGGCAGATGCGTCGCTAAATCGGTCGCTAGTTTGAGGGGCTCAATTTTGACCAGCGTCGTGCTGAAGCTGGATCGAGGCCGCCTATGGGGTTGGCACGCGGCTCTGCGGGATCATCTCGCCGCAGTCCCCGGCGTCTCGGTCGAGATCGCAGTCGACGCGTCCTCCGGGCTGGCGCGCCCGTTGCCGTCAGCCGTGCGCCAAGTGTTCTCACTCGAACGCTTGGGCGGGCGGGTCGCCCATCCTGCGTTTGCGGCGCTCGATCCTCAGTTGCTCGGCGCAGTTCCGACCGGCGATCCGCAGCGCCCTTCACCGCAGTTTATCATCGACTTGGCGTCTACAACTTTACCAGTCGTGACGCAGCCAGCCACGCCCCCCACCCCGCGCACGCTCATCCCGCTCTACGACGGGCAGCCCGGCGAGGATGCCATGTGGGCCGCACTCCTTGCCGGGCGGCAACCGCACCTTGCCGCATACGACAGCGCGGCGGATAGCGCGGCGGATGTGGGCGGCGTCATCGACATTGGCCAATGCGCGATCGAAACGCCCCATGCGTTGCAGCGTGCGGCCGCAAGCGTGGTGGTCCGTCTGATCGAGGGACTGGCCCACGTGGTGACGGGCCGGCTGACGGCACGCGAAAATCTCACAGCCCGTGGCAGAACCGTCGCGTCGGTCGGGCTTGGTGCGGCAGCCATAATCGTTGGCCGCAAGCTCTCTGCGAATGCGCGCCGGGTCACAGATCGCGTGCGCGGTGCCGAGCAATGGTCGGTCGCCTGGGCGTCACGCGAGGCCGGGTCCGCTTGGCCGTCGGAACGTCTGTTGGGTCAGGGCGCTCAAAGCACGATGCATCTTGATCCGCGCGACTACCGTCTGCTGCCCGATGATGGTCGCCGCTATTATGCCGATCCATTCGTGTTTGAGCACAACGGCGAGGTCCACCTGTTCGTCGAGGAACTGCCCTACGCCACCAACCGCGGCATCATCTCGGCTACCACACTGCCAAATGACGGTGCCCCGCCCGCAACCCCGCAACCCGTGCTGGAAACCGCCTACCACCTGTCCTACCCGCAGGTGTTCGCCCGCGACGGCGAGATCTGGATGTTGCCGGAACAGAATCAGTCCGGCGCGCTGATCCTGTACCGTGCAAAGCGGTTCCCCGATGCCTGGCAGCCGGCCGCAACCTTGATCGACGAGCCGCTGCACGACGCCACGGTGTTCGACCATGGTGGCCGCCTGTGGATCGCCGCGACCCACGAGGGACCGGTGTTCGACGGGTCGCGCTGGGGCTCGAGCTGGGATGCGCTCGCGCTGTATCACGCGCCGCATTTGCTGGGCCCGTGGACGCGCCATGCTGGCAGCCCGGTGCTGATCGATGCCGCCACCGCCCGCGCGGCTGGGCCGATGTTCCACGCCGCCGACGGCACGCTGATGCGGCCGGTGCAGGACTGCAGCACCGGCTACGGCATGGCGCTTGGCTTGGCGCGGATCGACCGGCTCGACGACGACAGCTACGCCCAGACCATGATCGGGCGCATGGCGTTCGCCGACGGGCGCATCGCGTTCGCCGACGGGTCCGGGAACGACGGGTCCGGGAACGACGGGTCCGGGAACGACGGGTCCGGGAACGACGGGGGCGGAATCGACGGGGGCGGAATTACTGGCCCACACACGTTGTCGCGTCTCGGTAGCCGAACGAAATGCATCGAGGCGATCGACGTATTTGGACGGCGCAACGCATTGGCCAAGGCATTCCGTCGATGATCGTGTTTGTGGCGCGCAACTCGGCTATGGCTTTCCGGGACAATCGAACGCGGAGCCCATGAACATGAACACCCTATGGCGCTTTCTGACAGGCTTGGCGCGTGCGTTGACGCTTCCACCGCTGCGGGCGTTAGGCGGGCTGCTGGCTGGCATGGCGTTGCCGTCCGCTCGCGCGGCCGCCGGCGTGTCGATGATTGTTGCTGCGGTTGCCCTCGCTCACGATCTTGGGCCGGCGATGGCAACCGCAAGCAACACGAGTGTGCATTCGACTTCCGGGTTCAGCCCGACGTCCGTCATGCGCCATTGGGAGCAACTGGCGCCTCAGTCACACAAAGCGACGCGCGCTTTCGCATCGCAGCGTATGCCGCAGGTATGGAGCCTTATCGCGGGCATCTTTGCCCTGCCGGCGTTCGCGGCTTTCACCGGCTTCGCGTTGATTTTCGGCTATCTCGGGCGTCGCCGACGAAAAGTGGAAATCTTCGCCAACTGACCACCGCACGCCGCCCTTTGATCCGTCCGTAAACCTAAACCGCGCAGGCGATACCCGTGCCTCGCAGGCCGCAATACCCATGCGGAACCTTGGCGAGGTACTGCTGGTGATACTCTTCGGCGAAATAGAACGTCGGCGCCGACAGCACTTCGGTCGTCACTGCCGCCAGGCCGGCTGCCCGGAGCGACGCCGCATAAGCTGCCTTGGTCGCTACCGCCTGCGCATGCTGGGCATCGCCGAACGTGTAGATCCCCGAGCGGTACTGCGTTCCAGTGTCGTTGCCCTGGCGCATGCCCTGGGTCGGGTTGTGCACCTCGAAAAACGTCTTCAGAAGCGCCGCGTATGGCATCTGCTTGGGGTCGAAAACAACCAGCACAACCTCGTTGTGTCCGGTCCGGCCGGTACACACTTCCTCATATGTCGGGTTCGGCGTAAAACCCGCCGCATAGCCCGCCGCCGTGACCCAGATGCCGGTGCCCAATTCCCAGAACTTGCGTTCAGCGCCCCAAAAGCAGCCAAGGCCGAACATCGCCATCTCGGTGCCATCCGGGTACGGCCCTTTCAGCGGCCGGTCGAACAGGAAATGTCTCGAAGCCGTCGGGATCGGCCGGTCGCGGCCCGGCAATGCGGTCTCAGACGTCGGCATCTGGGCGGGCTTTCTGGTGAACAACATAACGTACTCCTGTATCGCTTGGCGGAGCCTATCCCCGCCGGGTTCGCTGTCGCTAATTTCCGGAATCCGTGAAACCAGCCGTTACGGGGCTTTTCTGAGGGCTCTGCCCCTGCGTTCTCTGCTGGTCATATGATGCGGCCAGCACTACCAAACCAGGGTGGCGCAATTGCAACCAGAGCAGCCAACTTGGGGGAAATGCACTCCAGCTCACCACCGTCTCGAAAAGTCATTCGCGCAGAACAGGTTTCTGTTACGACATAACGGGATGGTCGGCCGAGCGTTCGCTTTGATCGAACGGTGGTATTTAGAACGAATATGAAATTCTCGGCTCGGCCCTTGAAGCGTTACGCAGCCCGCCGCTCGCAAATCCGCTTCATCTCGGCCAGACCACCCTCGAAATCGCGGCCGACCATCCGATCCATGTTCATCAAAAGGTCCATGGTCTTGGTCACCAGCGTCGCTTCGCCGGTCATTGTCCAGGTCACCTCGGTCCCCCCGGACGGCGCAGGCGCGAGTGCGAATACCGCTTCGTTCGTGCCCTTGAATGGCTTCTCGAAATCCAGGCGGAATCTCACGCGCTGTGGTGGCTCGGACTCGATGATCGTCATCTGGCCCTTGCCGACGTCCTTGTTGCCGTCCCAGGCAAACGCTGCGCCGAGCCCCGAAGTGCTGCCCGTGAACTCGGCCTTCGCCTGAGGGTCCTTCTTGGCCCACGGCGACCAGCTCTGCCACGCCACGAGATCGTTGATCTGAGCAAAAACCGTATCCATGGGCGCAGCGATGGTTGCCCGCCGCTCGACCCTGAAGCTGTCGGGCTTTCCAGATGCCAGCGCCAGGGTAAGGAGAACGGCGAGCAGCGCGACGATTGCGATGGTGAAGAGGACCGACATAACATTCTCCCGACTTGAAGAGACCGCACCGGTAGGCTCGTGAGCATGCTAGATTTTACGACCTCGAACTGTGTACATATCAAGTCCCGCGTGGTTTGGCACGTGCCGTTGGCGCGGCAATGGCTGGATCGTCGGGCCACACATGGCGCGGATAGCGCCCCTTCATATCGGTCTTCACCGCTGCCCATGAGCCAGCCCAGAAGCCAGGCAGATCCTTGGTGATCTGGATCGGTCTGCTGGCTGGGGACAGCAAATTGAGTGTCAGGGGCCGCTTACCGCGCGCCACTGCCGGATGTGTCTTGAGCCCGAACAATTCCTGCACGCGAATATGGAGGGCTGGCGCCTGCGGTCCGTCGTAGTCGATGGGGTGAGCGTTACCCGTCGGTGCGGTAAAATGCGTTGGAGCCTCGGCATCGACGGTCTGGCGCGCGGTCCAAGGCAGCAGACTATCGATCGCGGTCGAAAGGTCGTCGGCCACAATATCATCGACGCGCGATTTGCCCGGCAAGTAGGGCGCCAGCCACGTTTCGATGGTGTCGGTCAGCGCTGCATCCGATAGGTCCGGCAGTTCGTCCATGCCGCTCCCCCGCAAGAACGCCACGCGGTCGCGCAGTTGGCGCTGGCTCCGGCTCCATGGCAACCGGTCGATGCCGTCTGCGCCAGATGCCGCGATGCCCCGCGCTAAAGCGAGCGCCACGTCCGGCCCCGCCGTCAACGATCGAGGCTGCGACGCCAGCACGATCGCATCGAGGCGCCGAACGTGGCGGGCGCGAACGGCGCGGGCCTCCCCGTCGAACGCGACCTCCACGCCGTCGACGATCCTATGGCCAGCGACGGCCAAGATTTCGCTCTCGCTCGCGGAGGCCGCGAGCAGAATACGCGCCAACGCAGCCGACCCCTGCAACTCGGCGACGACGATATAGGGCGCGTTGGCCAACGGCGAAGCGGGATCGACAAACGCCCCGCGGCCGTTGGCCAGGAGATACTGCCCGCGCGCGCCATCCCGCATCCCATCCCGCATCCTCGCGATGCGGTCGGGGAAGGCCAGCGCCAGCAGAGCTGCCGTGCCGGGGCGGGCCGCGTCATTTCCGGCGCCGGTTCCCTTCTCCGCCGCAACCGGTTGACCGCTGACCGAAGACGCCCAACGGCGCGCGAGCCCACGGGCATCGTCGGCACGACGCGAGCGGTCACGGCGAAAGTTGGCAAGCCGTATCGAAATATCGGGATCCGAACCGCCAAGCCCGCGCTCCACGATCAGGGCGACGACCTCGGCAGCCTCGGCCTGTGCACCCATTGCAGCGGCGGCGATCACCATGGCGGCGAGCCGTGGCGGCAGCGGCAATGCGCGGATCGACCGGCCCAAATGCGTTATGCGGCCATCGCTATCGAGCGCGCCGAGCGTCATCAGTTCAAGCCGCGCAGCCGACAGCGCGGCTGCAGGCGGTGGGTCCAGCCAGCGAAGCGTCGCTGGATCGGTCGCCCCCCATTCGGCGCAATCGAGCAACAGGCCAGCGAGGCCGCTCGAACGGATTTCTGGTTCAGCGAACGGCAGCAGCGCTAAGTTCTGCGGCTCGTCCCACAGGCGGTAGCACACGCCGGGTTCCGTCCGGCCCGCGCGGCCCCGGCGCTGGTCGGCCGAGGCGCGAGAGACCCGGACCGTATCGAGCCGCGTGATCCCAGCGTCCGGCTCGTAGCGCGGCACGCGGGCCAAGCCGCTATCGACCACGACCCGAACGCCCTCGATGGTGAGCGAGGTTTCCGCAATCGACGTCGCGAGCACGACCTTGCGTTCGCCCTGTCTGGCTGGTTGGACGGCGCGATCCTGGGCGGCCGGGTCCATGGCGCCATAGAGCGGGGCTATCACCACGGTGGAATTGCGAACGCGCTCGATCAAGCGCTCCTCGAGCCGGCGAATTTCGCCCTGGCCGGGCAGGAACGCGAGGATCGACCCGGTTTCGGCATCGAGCGCGCGCGCGATAACAGTGGCCATCTGCTCCTCGATGCGGACCGCCATATCCCGCCCGGCATATCGCGTTTCGACCGGGAACATCCGTCCCGCGCTCTCGATGACCGGGGCAGCCTCGCCCAGCAGCCCGGCCACCCGCGCGCCATCTAGCGTCGCCGACATGACGAGGATGCGCAGATCGTCACGCAAGCCTGTTTGGCAGTCGAGCGCCAGCGCCAAGCCAAGGTCCGCATCGAGGGATCGTTCGTGGAACTCGTCGAACAGCACCGCCGCAACGCCATCGAGCGCGGGATCGTCGAGGATCATCCGGGTGAACACGCCTTCGGTGACCACCTCGACGCGGGTGTCACGTCCAACGCGGGTGCCGAGGCGTGCGCGCATGCCAACCGTGTCGCCGACGCGCTGACCAAGGGTCTGCGCCATGCGTTCGGCGGCCCCGCGGGCGGCAAGGCGGCGCGGCTCGAGCACCAGGATGCGACCGTCGCCGCGCCAAGGTGCGTCGAGCAGGGCGAGCGGGACCCGCGTGGTTTTGCCAGCACCCGGTGGCGCTACGAGCACGGCCGACGTGCCCGATGCCAACGCGGCCAGTAGCGCGGGCAACGCGTCGTCGATCGGCAGCGGTGAGGCGTCGATCGCGCTAAGATATCGCGACGGGAAAGGCGTTGGGGAAACTGTCATGCCGATCGTATGGCGGAGCAGCTATGCCCCCGGCAAGCCCCGCATATGGACAGGCAAGCCCGGCTGCCCGGGCACCACTCACTGCCCTTCGTTCGAAGTGGCCACCGATGTCGTGAGGGCGAATTCGCCAGCGACTTCACGGGCCGACGGCTTCTTGGGCGCTGCCGCGATGAGCCAAGGCCTTCCCGTCGAGGGCGTGTCGATGGCCACGTCGCAACCGACAGCTGCCGGACCGGCCTTGAGGTGCTCGACATCGGCCCCATCGAGGCAGCCGCCAGCAACGCCGGTGGCGCTGTCTAAAGCATCGGCAACGGATGCAAACATCGGCGTGGTAACGATCGCCCCGGTGTCGAGAATGGCAACGGCGTGCGATCCATCCGCGCTGAAGCCGGCGGCGGTGGCCTTGGCGCCGGTTTCGGTCAGAACCGCGAAGCCGTGCCCCGTCTCCGCATCGTGGACCATCACGTCACCGTTCCAGCCCAAACTGATGAGTTGCTGCCCGCCCGAATGTTGAACGCCTGAATGCTCAGTGCCTGGATGCTTCGTTCTTGCTCCGATAGCGACGCTGCGAACCGCACCTGGCGACCGCGTCAATTCAAATACTGGTTCGCCACTGTCGGCTTTGAACATGATCGCCGAGCCGTCATCGGCCACAGCGATCACACGGTCGCCCTCGGGCATCATCTTGGCCGACAGCAGCGCCCGGCCCGGCGCGCGCAGGATCATCGCTGGGACGCTCGCGTCGAAGGCATGGATGCGTACCGCGCCATCGCCAAAGGCGAGAACGCGCGTCCCATCCGGGCTGAACGCCACCCCGCGAAGGGTATCGTAATGGCCGGTCCATCGCGCAAGTTGGCGTCCGCTGGCCGTATCCCAAACGCGCACCACCCGGTCCGAGCCTGCGCTGGCGATACGCCCGCCTTTGGCGTCGAACGCCAAAGCATGGATGGTCCCGTCGTGGCCCTCGAGCGTGAGACGGCTCCGGCCCGTGGCCGCGTCCCACAGCCGGACGGTATTGTCGCGCCCCCCACTGGCAACGGAACGACCGTCTGGGCTGAACGCGGTCACCGTGAGGTCAGCGCCATGGCCTTCGAAGCGCGAAATCCGGCGGCCGCTTTCCAAGCCATAAACTTCGGCAGTGTCGTCGTCGCGCGGCAGCACGATAAGCTTGCAGGCCGAATCGACAGCAGCGCCGTCGAGCAGCCGACGTTCTGCGCGGATCGGCAGACCCAACGGCGCACCCAAAGGCGAACCCGGGCGCTGGGCCGTGAGCTTCGGTTCGACCGTCATGCCCTTGTAGCGGTAGCCCCTGATGTCGCCGCCCTCGGTGGCGATGACGGCGATGTCGGTAGTGCTACATAGCAGCGTCGATGGCACCGCTTTGGTCTCAGGCAGACCGGCGCCGAGCGGACTGGTGCGCGACAATGCACGCAGCACCGATGTGGCTGCAGGCATTATGCTATCGTCGCGCTCGGTTCCCGGTGCCATCAACGCCACACGGCGCAGGGCCTCGACGCCGACCATCAGCCCCTGTCGCGCATCACCCGCGTGGCGCCGCTCATCCGAAATGGCGGCCAACTTGCGGATGTGGTCCGCCGCAACTTTCCAGACAGCAGGTGACGCAGCAGGCGGTGTGGCACTTTGGGCCGATGACCTGTCGACTGCGACGGTGCCGATCGAGGGGCTGCTACCACCACCTTCGGAGGGCAACTCAACCGATTGCTTCGGCGCGTCCGAATGCTGTTCGGCGTCAGCGGTCTGTTGTGGCGGTTCCACCGATCGTTGCGCTGTCATCCTCGGCAGGGCGATCAAGCCTGTGATCAGGCCGGCCGCCAGCAATGGGATGACAAGCCCACGTCTGGACCGTCGGCGGTTGGTATTGACCACTTCGCTCGACACGACCGACTGCGTCGACTGTGCAACGCTGCGCATGACGAACCGGCGCTCGCCGTCGCTGAATTTGGAAGGGTGCAGCAGCAGCCAATTTTCAGCGATCGACAAAGGCTGGCCGGTCAACAGCAGCGCAGGCTTCTTGTCGTTGTGCGCCCGCGACCACGACTGATACCCGGCTTTGAACCGTTGGTGCCAGAGGAAGAAGTCGAGTTTGCCCTTCAGGTCCGCATCGAGCTTGCGGTCTTTTTCATGAAACTCGTCGTGCGGACCGCTCATCGCCAATGCCCCATGGCAGCTGTGGAATAACGAGGGGACGCGACTGCAGACGTCTCCGGCAGGGTGTGAATAGCGAGGACAGCCCGATAGCGAAGGGGCTTGCGGACGCCCGAATCACATCAGGGTTCAGCATGACCGAGGGGTATTGAGCAGGTCTTAACGCGACAGCGCGATCCGTTTGAAAACGGCCACGGCGCTGATCCCGTTTCGACGTTGCCGTTTCGACATTCCCGTTTCTACGCCCCTTGGTCAAAGGCCCCTGTCTATCCGCGCGTCCGGTGCGGATCGACGGGCATGGTCTTCCTGTCAGGAGGTTGCGATGTCGCGGTGTTTCAAGACGGTGCGTTCAGCGTGTGTGGGTATCGGTGCGGCAGCCGCTGCCGTCGGCCTTTCCGGTTGCGCGGGGCTGCACGGCGTCGGCTTTGACGGCACCAGCGGCTTCATGGCCCAGTCGACGGCCGAGCCGGGCAAGCCCAAATCAATTTCCGAGCTGCGTCAGTCCCATCTCGACAAGCCTGGCGATCCAGACGCAACGATCGCCTACGGGAGGGGGCTGAAATCCAGCGGCCGGGCCAAGGAGGCGCTCGCGGTGGTCGAGGCGGCGGCCGGGGCAAATCCTGACAATCAACAATTGGTCGTCGAACAGGGATTGCTTGCGCTCGAGCTTGGCCACACGCAAAAAGCGCAACATGCGCTCCTGCGCGCCTCCCCCGACAACAACGATTGGAAAGTCCTGTCAGGGCTCGGCGTTGCCCATGCCGGAACGGGCCAGCACGCTAAAGCGCAGGACTATTTCAACCGGGCACTCGTGCTATCTCCAAACAATCCGACCGTACTCAACAATCTCGCGCTGAGCTACATCCTCGACAAGAAAGTCGACAAAGGCAGGGAGCTGCTCCAGCAGGCCTCGGTGGCATCCTCAGCGGCTGGTGGCGAGAAGCCGCAGATTGCCCGCAACCTTGAGCTGGCGATGGCGCTGAGTGGCGGGAACAAATCCAAACCGCCCGCTATGGAAAAGCTGCCGTCGACAGCGCCGGGAGTAACCGCCGTTGCTGGCGCAACCAAGCCGGTGGCGGCGGCAAAGACCGTGACGCCCTTAACGCCGGTGGCGCAACCTGTGGCGGCAGCGCAAGCTAAACCGTCATCGGTCACACCCGCCGTTCCAGATAGCCCTGCTTCAGTGCCAGTTACTCCGGTACCAGTTACTCGGGTACCAGTTACTCGGGTGCCAGTTACTCCGGTGCCAGTTACTCGGGTGCCAGTTACTCCGGCACTCACGTCTGTGGGTCCCGTTGCACAACGTGCGACGCCCCCTGCACAGGCCGCCGTTCCCGCCCAAGCGATGCCGCCGGCGACATATTTGCCGACAGCGGCAAACCATGGTCCTCCGGGCCGAGCCCCGCAGCCTGAAGCCAAGCAGCTTGAAGCCAAGCAGCTTGAAGCCAAGCAGCCCGAAGCCAAGCAGCCTGAGGCCAAGTCCGGGCCGGTCGAGAAAGCCTCGTTGGAGCCGGTTTCGCCGAGCATTATCAACGGCGGATTGATGCATTTCGGCCGCGCGATGGCCGGACATTGATCGGGTCGTGACGGCGAGAGATGACAACATCGAACGCCGCACTTGCACGGAGAAGCTGTTTTCGGCAATAAGGCTGATCTCGTAACAGCGACGGACGCGTCCGCGCGTTCGTTGGTGTTCCATTGGCGTCGGGACGGGCGTCGCAACCCGCGTCGAAGCCGGGTCACCGCCCCGGGCTGGTACACGCGACGTCGAAACGGTTTGCCGCCTTAGCTCAGTTGGTTAGAGCGCTGGTTTGTGGAACCAGAGGTCCCCCGTTCAAGCCGGGGAGGCGGTACCATTCCATTCCGACGGGTCCCCGGAACCGGAGGCTGCGGTTAGCGATCACGGTGTCACCAACCCGTCCGACCGCGGTTTGGCGACGAAACGAGGCGCGCTGTTCTGCTGCAATTGATAAAATCTTCTCAACGTCGCAATCATCGAACGAACGACCAGCCGCGTGCCGGTCTGCATGACCGAAGCGAGCACGCCGCAAGACAACCCACCTCGAAAGCCAGCCGATGAGCCACGGTCCCGACAACGACGATGGCCCGGCAAAGGCCGCTTTGCCTTTGGTCCGCCGCATACCGGTCATCGGCTATCTCTCGCGCATTACCGACGAAGAGCGGGTCGCGGAGTTAGGTCTGTTTACCGCTAACGTGCTGATGGCAAGCTTGCTTCTGGTCGTGCTATTCGGTCTGCCAGCGTTCGTGCTCATCCTTTATGGACTGGTCGCGCTCGTGGGTGGGCTTATAGTTGCCACCACGTTGTAGTCAGACGTGTATAGCGGCGGCCGCGCCAGTCGTCGTCGGCCTACTTAAGCGTGCGCCCGAACAGGAGGCCTAGAGTATCGTGCCAGATAGCGCTGCTTTACCAAACCCGCCGCCATCTGCCAGTTCGGACGCCAGTTCCTCTCTCAGCGGCGCGAGGACATCGACGTCAGCCCGCGCCACGGTTCGGACTTATCTCGCGTTCGAAAAGCCGATCGCTGAACTCGAAGCGAAGGTCGTCGAACTGAAGTCCCTCGGTCAGATCAGCACTGCGGTACCGATCGTCGAGGAGGTCAAGCGCCTCGAACAGAAGGCCAAGCAGGCGCTGATCGACACCTATGCCAAGCTGACGCCGTGGCAGAAGGCCGAGGTCGCCCGCCATCCCGAGCGCCCGCATTGTCTGGATGTCGTCAAGGGTCTGATCGACGAATTCACGCCGCTGTCTGGCGACCGGTATTTCGGGGACGACGCGGCCATCGTCGGCGGCTTGGGCCGGTTTCGCGGCCGATCGGTCGTCGTGATCGGTCACGAAAAGGGCTCCGACACCGAAAGCCGGATCAAGCACAATTTCGGCATGGCCATGCCGGAGGGCTATCGCAAGGCCATCCGCTTGATGGAGATGGCCGACAAGTTCGGGCTTCCCGTTTTGACACTGGTCGATACGGCCGGCGCCTATCCGGGCATCGCGGCAGAGGAGCGTGGCCAAGCCGAGGCTATCGCGCGATCGACCGACTGCTGTTTGAGCCTCACGGTTCCCGTCATTGCCGTCATCCTCGGCGAGGGCGGTTCAGGTGGCGCGATCGCGATCGCCACCGCCAACCGCACGTTGATGATGGAACACGCGATTTATTCCGTTATTTCG
>Ga0163144_10017981_pt1 | contig 14351 bp, 13 predicted proteins | sample OliLak19BULKMAT1_FD_123175 | JGI IMG/M metagenome (GOLD analysis project Ga0163144, IMG submission 123175) | Freshwater microbial mat bacterial communities from Lake Vanda, McMurdo Dry Valleys, Antarctica - Oligotrophic Lake LV.19.BULKMAT1 | ecosystem: Environmental > Aquatic > Freshwater >... | reverse complement strand
TGCGTGACAAACGGCCGCGCCGCCGCGCCCCCCGCCAGCGTCTGCAGCATCGGCGTCTCAACCTCAAGGTACCCGCGCTGGTCCAGCACGCGCCTTAGCCGTGCCACGATCCGCGACCGTAGCGAAAACACCCGCGCCGTCTCAGGGTTCGCCCACATGTCTACGTACCGCTGGCGATAGCGGAGCTCAACATCAGCCAGGCCCGCGTGCTTCTCCGGCGGCTGCACCAGGCTTTTGCACGCCAGATCAAGCCCCGTCGCCCACACCGTCAGCTCGCCGGTCTTGGTCTTCATCAGCCGGCCCTGCACCACCACGATGTCAGACAGATCAATCAGCTTGCCCAGCGCAAACTGTACATCAGGTACGTCTCGCGCCGAGACCGCCACCTGCAAGTCGCCGCTCTGGTCGCGCAGCGTCATCCAAATCAGCTTGCCGTTATCACGGCTCAGCATCACCCGCCCCGCGACGTTGACCTCAGGCCTGCCGTCAACGACAGCCGTTCCCCCGGCCGTTCCCCCGGCTGAGCCCCCACTGGAGCCCCCACTGGAGCTTGGATTGGCCTTCGCGCGCGCCGTCGCCTCGTTGAATGCCGTGTTCGCCGCGTCGTCATACTTCGCCCGCGCCTCGGCCAGGCTCAGCAGCCCATCGACACGCTCGCCATAAGGCCGGAAGCCCAGCTTCGCCGCCCCGTCGCGATTAGCGCGGCGTTGCTGCTCCAGCGGGTGTACCCCCGCGCCGTGCCCGTGCGAACCGTCACCCGCCTGCTCTTGCTGACCCATAGGGCCGATGGTAGATTGAGCCCGGTGCCCAGAACAGACCAACACGTGCCAACGCGCACCAAGCCGCCACAACACGGGCCCCCGCTTAACCCCACCGCCCAAGGCTGGCATCGCCTCATCCCGCGCTACCATGGCGTCCCCCTCACGCCGCACACACCTACGCGTCCATCCACGCGCGCGACCAAACCCACGCGCGCGACAAAAACATGACCAACCCCAAGCGTGTCGTCGTCGGGATCTCCGGGGCCTCCGGCGCCAAGTACGCCACCCGATTGCTCGAAACCCTCCTTCTCGGCGGGCACGAGGTCCACCTCGTCGCCACCGAATACGGCCGCCAGCTCCTACACGACGAGCTCGGCGTCACCAAGCTCAACCTCAGCCAGCTCACGCCCGTGCTCGCCAGCCGCGAGGCCGAGCTGACCAACACCCGCTTCTTCGTCCACCCGCACAAAGACGTCGGTGCCGTCATCGCCAGCGGCAGCTTCCTGCACGACGGCATGGTCGTCGTCCCATGCTCCTCGACCGCCCTTGGTTACATCGCCACCGGTAGCGGCAGCAACCTGCTGGGCCGCGCGGCCATGGTCACGCTCAAAGAGCGCCGCACACTCGTGCTCGTCCACCGTGAAAGCCCGCTGAGCCTCATTGACATTCGCAATATGGAGGCCGTCACGCTCGCCGGCGGCATCATCGCGCCGGCCAACCCCGGCTTCTACCTGCTGCCGCAGACGCTCGATGAAATTATTGACTTTGTCGTCGCCAAGTGCCTTGATTTGTTGAAGATCGAGCACACGCTCAAGAGCCGCTGGGCCGACCGTAAAGCCGAGATGCACCGCGACCCACACGCAGACCCGGGCTGAGAGCCAAGAGGGTGAGCGATGCCGATGCCCGGCGTCGTCGCTCAGGTCTCCGGCTTCTGCACCTCGCTGTCTTGCGTTTGCGTGAAAAGCGTTCCGCCGCGCCGAACCCCTCACCGCCTCGCCAACCCGCTCACGCGTGGCCGCCGTACATAAACTCTTCCTGCACGATCTTTCCGTTCTTGACGGTGTAAACGCCGACCTCGCTCATCCGCGTCTCGTTGCCCGAGGCGCGATCCTTCACATGCATCGTAAACCGCACCGTAAAGCCCGTCGCGCCCACGTACGGGCCCTCAGCCGCGCTGCCCAGCACGAGGGACGTGGAATCCCACCACGCCCACTTGCCCATGATCGCCTTGGGCCCCACGTGCAGGTCGCCGCTTCCCTCGATCGACCGCACCTGCTTGTCCCAAACGCTCAAGATCCACTCGCTCTTATGATCCTTATTAAATGTCTCAACCAACTTGGCACCCAGCTCGCCCGGCGTCGCGCCCTTGCCGCTATTAACCTTCAGCGGCTTCGCTAGGGCTTTGCCCGCCGCCTTGCCCACCACCTTGCTTCCCGCCTTGCTCGCGCCCTTCCCCGCCGGCTTGCTCGCGATCTTCTTGCCCACCGCCTGCTTCGAGACCTTCTTAGCTGCTGCCTTCTTCGCCATGACCCTGCTCCTGTGTGTGCTCACCGCCCAAGCCACGCGACCGACCGTCGCGCCCGCCCGGCCGCCGCAATATACCACGAGACGACGCACGCGTCGAGAGCGCCGCCACACCATCCCCAAAAACGCGATTCGGCCTGCCTTGGCTTACTTCCCGCTCGCCGGCCCGCCCGACGCCCCACCCAGCACGCGCAGCACACGCGCGTGCAGGCCCGCCGGCGCGCCCAGGACCCCACTGGTACGGCTCAGCACCGGCTCACGCCAGTCAAGCCCACGCCCACGCACATCCGTCACCACGCAGCCCGCACGCTCCAAGATCAAGCACCCCGCCGCGTGGTCCCAAACCTTCTCGCTGCTCCGCCGTGGCGGGCGGTAATAGACGTCGGCATCGCCGCGCGCCACCAGCGCGTACTTCGCCTGGCTATCACAACTTAGCGGCATGCCCAGCCCGGTTGGAGCGCCCAGTCCACTTAACGCGTCAAGCCCACCACGCCCGCCTGACCCACCAAGCTCAATCAGCCCCGCGCCAATTCGCGCCAGGTCCAACACGCGCCCCTCGCTGGGCTCAACCGCGAAAGTAAACACCGCCGGCCTGCCGACCTCCGCACCTCGCACGCCCACCGCTTGCCACCCGCGCTCATCGCCCGCAGACCCATCGCACGCGCACTGCACCACAGGGCCGTCCGCCATGCAGCCAATCGTCGTGCCGCCGCCGACAGGGCTCATTCCACCGCCGAGTCCAGCTTCCTCGCTGGCTCCAGTCAGCAGCGCCGCCGCGCCGGCCAGCGGCAAGTTCGGGCACGCCAGTACCGCTAGCACCGCACGCCCATCCTCGATCAGCGCCACACACACCGCAAACTGCCGCCCCGTGGCGTAGCCCTTGGTCCCATCAATCGGATCAATCGTCCAGTATCGCCCACGCTCGCCCGCACCCGCCGCCCCGCGCCCATCCCAAGCCCGAAACAGCAGCGCCTCAAGCACATCTTCAGCACTCGCATTCTTCCACAGCCCGCTGCGCTCCAACGCGCCAGTAACGGCCGCCAGCAAGTCCGGCCGCGCCGCCAGCGCCGCCGCAGATTCCTCCGCCACCACGCACGGCATCTCCACCCGTGACGCCAGCAAGTGCACCAGCAGCGCCTGCGAGGCGTAGTCCGCCACCGTCACATCGCTCCCGTCGGCCTTGTGCTCGCCGCCGCCAGCGCGCACGCCCGTGACGATCCCAGCCTGCATCTCGCGGCACAGCCCCCCGGCCACGCTCGTCGCCCACATCGCTACCCGCAACATCGCTTGAAGTTCAGCGCTCACGCGCGCAGCATAGCTGCGCCGTCAGCGCCCCCGCGCGTGCGCTACTCGCGCCGCTCTCAAGCCCCCCGCTTGACGCCCTTGAGCAGCTCCAGCACCGCAGATGCTCGCTGTTCTTCCGCCATTTGCTTGACGAACCGCGCAATCTCTTCCAGCGTCTGCCCGCGCACGAGCCTCCCCGTCTCCTCCGCGTAGTCGGCGTCCTCAATCAGCGACCGTGCGCTGTCGATGTTCAGCCGCTCAGTCTCTAGCGCGCCCCGCAGCGCGTCCATCTGCACCAGCCGCCCGCCCACACTCGCGCGGTCGCTGCTCACCGTCCGCGAGGCCGCCTCGATAACCTTCTGGGCCCTACCCAGATCGCCCGTCAGCAGGTTCAGCGCCCCGCCGCTCTTGAGGTCCGCCAGGCCCAGCGTCGCCCCGTTTGCGTCCGTCGCGGCGCCGCGCCCGAGGTTCGTCGTGTTGTAGCCCGTCAGCAGCTGGATGCCCTTGAACCGCGACGTCTGACTTACAAAGTCAATCGCGCCCAGCAGCCCATCCAGCTCGAGCTGCAATCCCGCGCGCTCATCAAAAGAGAGCGCATCGCGGTTGGCCCCGCTGACCAGCAGCCCGCGCACCCTCACAAGGATGTCAGACAGCGCGCTGGTCGCGCCCTCGCGAGCGCCGAGCATCGCCTCTTCCTGGACCATGCCCTTCAGCTCGCCCCCAATCTCCGCCATGCGCGACTTGAACTTCGTGACCGCGACCGTCCCCGCCGGGTCGTCCTCGGCACGGTTGATCCGCTTGCCCGTCGAGAGCCGCTCAAGCGACCGCTAAACGTCACGACCCGCCGACCCCACCGCCGTGTTCGCCCACTGCGACGAAATGTTGGTCAGCGCCGAGATCATCCCCGGGCTATCGGATTGTGCGGCGGCCCGCTCAAGGCGAAACAGCCGCGGGCACCCTCGCTTTGCCACCCCCTCTCGCCCCCCACTACCCTCTGCTCATGCAACCACTCGCAGTCGGCGACTCTGCGCCCGACTTTACAGGCACCGACCAGCTCGGCAGCGCCTTCCGCCTCAGCGACCACCGCGGCCGGTTCGTCGTCGTCTTCTTCTACCCCAAAGACTTTACCCCCGCCTGCACCGCCCAATCCTGCGCCTTCCGCGACGCCTTTGTCGAACTCACCGCCGCCGGCGCGATCCTGCTGGGCGTCTCGGGTGATACCCACGCCAGCCACGTGAGCTTCGCCCAGAAGCACAAGCTGCCGTACCCGCTCTTGAGCGACGCCGACGGCGCGATCCGCCGCGCCTGGCGCGTACCGCGCTCGCTGCTGGGTTTGGTCCCGGGCCGTGTGACGTACGTCGTCAACCCCCAGGGCTTGATCTCGACGGTCTTCTCCTCACAGCTTCGCGCGTCAGAGCACGCTCAGCGCGCCCTCGCCGCCGTGACCGCACCGAACAGCCCAAATCCATGAGCGCCCGCCGTGCGGGTAACCTCCTAGTACTTCACGGTTGGCTGAGCGGTTATCGGGGCGACGGCCCAATGTTGAATCTCGCGGCCGCCAGCACCGCAAGGATTGCACCAAGTCCACCCTCCTCAGCTGCGTCGGGGTTGACATCCTTGGCAAGCGCTGTGGCTTGTACCTGCGGCGACCCAGCGTTACACCTTCCCCAGCGCCACACCCCAGCGCGACCAACCTTTAGACCAGAGGCACCCTTGACTACCGCCATCAACGCTCCCCAGCCCGCAGTCGTCGCCGTCCCCGGCACGGTGACCTGCCCCGCCTGCCGCGCCAAAGTGACCTCGGCACCAATCGAACGCTGGACAGCCGCTGAAGCCGCCAACTTCTTCGTCGTCCCCTCGCGCAACGCCGACCGCAACGCCCGATGCAGCGCCGCGCTCGCCAACCTCTGGAACGACCGGCCCTGCGAGGTCTACGAGTGCAACGCCTGCGGGCTGGGCTTCGGCTGGCCCCACCTCAGCGGCAGCAATGAGTTCTACGCCATCACCCATGAGCAGGCCGACTATCCGCCCTTCCGCTGGGAGTATCCGCAGGCCGCCCAGCACGCCATCGCACAGTTCCCCGCTGGCGGACTGGTTCTTGACGTCGGCGCGGGCCACGGCAACTTCTCCAAGCAGCTCCCCGCAGGCTGGAGCTACTACGCCGTCGAGTCCACCGAAGTCATGCGCCAGCGCATCGAGCAGCGCGGGCACAAGACCTTCACCTCGCTCGAACATGCCGCCGACGCACACCCAAACGCGTTCTCATTCATCGTCCTCTTCCAGGTCCTCGAGCATGTCGCTGACTTTGACGGGATGCTCGCCACCCTGCGCAGTCTGGCCGCCCCCGGCGCGGTGCTGGCGATGAGCATGCCCTACGGGCCGGAAATCGCGCGCCGCGTCGCCGTCGCCACCTGCCCCGACATGCCCCCCAACCACATTAACCGCTGGACGCCCCCGGCAGTCGCCGCCGCCGTCGCCCGCGCGGGCTTCAAACTCGAATCGCACCGCGTGCAGCCGCCTCAAGTCAGGAACGTGCTCTACACCGCCTATCTGCGCACGATCGCACAGGCCGCTCGCCAGCCGCGCTCGCTCGCGGGGCGCTGGTACTCGGTGCATAACAAGAAGGCCCGCATCGCCCTCGCCCCGCCGCTGGGCGTGCTTCAGCTCCTGCGCATGGCACCACGCCTGAGGTCCGCCGCGCTCAGCGCCAACTTCCTGACCTTCTCACGCGCGGTCTAGCACGAAGGTTCACTGGCTCTCGTGCAATTGCGTACTCCACCCCCGGCGTGGGCGTGGGCGTGGGCGTGGGCGAAGCACCCATGCTTCGCTTACCTCATCCCTCATTCCTCATCCCTCATCCCTCGCGTGAGCGTCACGCCGCAAGGCGCGCAACGCGCCCCGCGTGATTGCGCACCGCCGTACCCACCGCCGCAACCAGCCGCTCGCGCGGACAGGGCTTGGGCAGCGTCCCCGTGCAACCCGCGGCCTCGGCCCTCGCCCGAGGCTCATCCTCGCCGTCCGCCGACATCAGCAAGATTGGCCCAACATACCCCAGCGAACGCGCCGACTCGGTCAGCACCAACCCGTCCATCCCCGGCATGTGCAGGTCCGTGATAATCACATCGACCGCCGCTCCGAGCGCTATCGAGCCTTCCACCAGCCGCAGCGCCGCCAGGCCGTCGTCGGCCAGCAGCACCTCGTACCCCGCCTTGCTTAACCACAGCCCGATCAGCCTCTGCAGAGGCGGGCTGTCGTCCACAAACAGCACGCGCGTCCCCGCCACGGGCCGATCAGCGAAGCCTCCTGCCGCCGCTCTAGCGTTCGTGTCCTTCGCCAGCGTGTGTGACGGCGCGTCTATCGACGCCCCGCCATGAACTTCCACGCTTACCCCCACGCCAACCCCACCAGAGATCTCATCGGGCGCAACGTCCGCCGCGATGCGGACCGTGAACGTCGTGCCCTCGCCGGGCGCGCTGCGCACCTTGATGTCACCGCCCATCCGCTCCGCCAGCCGCTTGCTGATCGACAGCCCAAGCCCCGTCCCGCCGAACCGCCGCGCGGTCGAGACTTCGGCCTGGCGGTAGGCCTTGAACAGCCCCGCGACCTGCTCGGGCGTCATGCCGATGCCCGTATCGCTCACGCTCAACGTCAGCACGCCACCACTCGCGCCACCACTCCCGCCGCCAAGCGCATCACGCGTGGCCCCGGCCTCGTACGCCGCGCTCATCCGCACCGAGCCCGTGTGCGTGAACTTGAGCGCGTTGCCCACCAGGTTCGTCAACACCTGCACCACGCGCGTCGGGTCTACCAGCAACCGTCCGGGCACGCCGACCTCGGCCGATGCCGCCAAGCTCAGCCCGCGCAAAGACGCCCGCTGCCCCAGCAGCGCCTCCACGCCCGACATCAGCTCGCGAACGTCCGTCGCCGACACCTCAAGCTCAACCCCGCCCGCCTCAAGACGGCTGTCCTCCAGCACGTCATTCACCACCGCCAGCAGATGCTCGCCGCAACGCCGAATCGTCCCCGCATAGTGCGCCCGCTGCGCTTCATCGCCCTCGTCAAGCTCGATCAGCTCCGCGAAGCCAACAATCGCGCTCACCGGCGTCCGCACCTCGTGGGTCATCTGCGCCAGCACCTCGGCCCGACGCTCCACCGAGCACCGCGCCTCCGCCAGTGACGCGTCTAGCGCCGACATCGCCGCACTCAGCGCCGCACCCTGCGCCACGATCAGCTCGCGAGCTTCAATTAGGCGGCACCCGCCCGCGACATCCATTACCGGCACCGGATCAAAGCACGACGCGCCCGCACGCGACATCGCCCACGCCGCCGCCTCGCTCACCGCCGTTTCCGCCGCCAGCGGCACCACCGCCGACAGCCGCCCCAGCAGCCCTTCCCCCACCGTCTTACCAGCCAGCGCCTCCGCCGTCGCCCGCTGGCGCAACTCCTCGAACAACCAGCGCCGCGAGATCACCCACACCCGCTCACGCTCTCGCACGCTTTCCCGCTCCACGCCCGGCTCATCCTCACTACCGACCGACACCCCCCAGAGCCCGGCGTCAACCGTGAACATCCGCACCAGCTCGTCGATCCGCGTGTGCGTGCCGACCACCGCTCTCCAAGAGAGAAGGCTTCCCACCACAGTCTGGCCGCCCGCAAAGCTCATGCAGTTCCCGCCTCATACCCATCGTCCCACGTTCCCAAACATCGGCACCCCACCCCCGCATACTCACTCGCCCACCCGCCCGCGCGAACACATTCAGCCATTCCACCGCCCTTAAGCATCTCTCCACTGACTTGCCAGGCACCGGCCAGCTCGATTATCGACCCCAACGAAAATAGGGCCAGCCCATAAGGCCGGCCCCGCTCAAAGTTCAGTGTCCAATCGTTCTAATCGACCTTACTTGTCAGAACCAGGGCGGTCGTCGTCAAGGCTCTTGTCCCGCACAACCTGCGGCATCCGCGTCAACACCTTGTCAATCAGCCCATACTCAAGCATCTCGCCGTCGTCCAGCCACTTGTTACGGTCGCAGTCCGCCTTGATCCGCTCCTGCGTCTGGCCAGTTGCGTCCGCGTAAATCTTGTAGAGCCGATCACGCAGCCGCAGCATCTCGCGCGCCTCGATCTCAAGGTCCGTCGCCTGACCCTCCATCACCCCGCCAATCAGCGGCTGGTGCATCAGGTTCCGCGCGTTGGGCAGCGCAAACCGCTTGCCCTTGGTACCGCTCGCCGCGATCAGGCTCCCCATGCTCGCGGCCTGCCCGATCACGTACGTGCTCACGTCGCACTGCAAAAACCGCATCGTGTCGATGATCCCGAGCCCCGCCGTCACGCTGCCGCCCGGGCTGTTGACGTACATGTGGATGTCCGCCTTCGGGTCCTCGTTGGCCAAGAACAGCAGCTGCGCCACCACCAGGCTCGCCACCTCGTCGCCAATCGGCGAGCCCACCATGATGATCCGGTCTCGCAACAGACGCGAGTAGATGTCGTACGCACGCTCGCCACGCCCGGACTTCTCGATCACAATCGGAACCATATAACCCGACATGTTGGTGCTCACTGAAACAAGGAACCACCGGACCGAAACCGCTACCACGCCGACATGAACCCACAGCCAAGCAAAGCCACGCGCTCAACGCTCAACCTCACACACCCCACATCAGCCACGCGCTACTTCTTCTGCGACAAGCTGATCTCATCCACCAGCCCGTACGCCTTCGCCTCATCGGCCGTGAAGTACTTGTCACGCTCGCCGTCGGCACGAACACGCTCGGGCGTCTGCCCCGTGTGCCGCGACAGGATCTCGATAAGACCGTTCTTCATCTTGATGATCTGCTCGGCCTGGATCCGAATGTCCTCGGCCTGACCACCCACGCCGCCAAACGGCTGGTGGATCATCACCTTCGCGTGCGGCAAGATGTACCGCTTGCCCTTGTCACCAGCCGCCAAAAGCACCGCCGCGCCCGAGTACGCACGCCCGATGCAGTACGTGCTCACCGGCGAGCTTACGAACCGCATCGTGTCGTAGATCGCCAGTGTGTCGTCCACCACACCCCCCGGGCTGTTGATGTAGAAGTGGATCTCCTTGCCGCGCCCCTGGTTCTCAAGGTACAGCATCTGCATCGTTACCCGAGCCGCCGACGACTGGTTGATCTCACCGATCAAGAACACCACCCGATTCTCCAACAGGAGCTCGTCGATGGTCATCTCACGTGTGCGCTGGTAGGAGACTGACAAGGTTGGCCCTTTCTGCTGCTGGTCATCCAAGGCCCACGCCCGCGACGGATGGTCGTACCACCCCGCCCGACGCCCAAGGCCCCGATCACCCCCCAACTCATGATCGGCAATCCGCGTGCCCAAGTCTCCATCAACACCAACCCCGCCCACGGCCACGCCACAAAGCCCGGACTTTACCCCGCCTGCCATCCTGGCAGATCAGCCCACCGGCCCGCCTGCCTCTTAAGTACCCCGACCCTACACCCACACCATCGCGCGGGTTCTGCGCTCCCCGCCCCCCCGCGCCCGGCATCACCCCCACCGCCCGCTACTATCCCGACCACCACGTCCACACCCGCAACAACCACCGAAGCCCAAGCCCCGCAACCGTCCCCCACAGAGCCACGCGTGCCGACCACCGCGATCATCAGCGACGTCCACGGCAACCTCGAAGCGCTCCAGGCCGTCCTGGCCGACATCCAATCCAAAGATATCACCCGCATCATCTGCCTCGGTGACATCATCGGCTACGGCGCCAACCCCTGCGAGTGCGTTGACCTCGTCCGCGCACGCTGCGATTGGTCGCTCATGGGCAACCATGACTTCGGCGTCCTCTATGAGCCCACCAACTTCAACCCCGCCGCCGAGAGCAGCGCCTACTGGACGCGCGACCGTCTGGACCAAGAGCCCGACGACGAGAAACGTCGCCAACGCTACGAGTTCCTCGGCCGCCTCCGCGTCCGCGTCGTCGAGACCTGCCCCGACGGCCGCACGCCGCTGCTTGCCGTCCACGGCTCGCCACGCCGCCCCATCAACGAGTACATCTTCCCTGACGATGTCGCCAGCGGGCCAGACAAGCTCGCCACCATCTTCGAACGCGTCCCCAAGGTCTGCGTCGTCGGGCACACACACGTCCCCGGCGTCTTCACCGATGAGCCCGACTTCTACCCGCCCAGCGAACTGACCGACCAAACCTACCTCTTCAACGACCGCGAAAAAGCCATCATCAACGTCGGCAGCGTCGGCCAGCCGCGAGACCTTGACCCCCGCGCCAGCTACGTCATCCTCCACGAGCGCGGCATCACTTTCGTTCGCGTCCCCTATGACGTCGAGAAAGCCGCCGAGCGAATCCGCACCACCCCCGCCCTCGTTGACTGGCTCGCCGACCGCCTCCTCGAAGGCCGCTAAACCTCGCCAACCTTTTCTCGCCTTCTCCCCACTCTCTTTTTCCCTCCGCGTTCCTGCCTTCGTTAATCACGCCGCAGCCGCACGCCCATGCGTTGCAACAGCCCCTCAAAGTGAGCCTCGCCGTAGAACGTCAGCTCCAGCGTGCCGCCGTCCTTGCCGCGCTTCTGCAGCACACGCACGCGTGTGCCAAGCTGTTCGCCAAGCTGCCGCTCGATGTCGCGCAGCTCAGGCCGCCCGCCCTCAAGCATCGCCGCCCCGCCGACCTTCCGCTTCGCGCCACTCGTCGCAAACCGCTCATTCTTCCTGCCCGCTGACCCCCCGCCCGCCGGCCCCCCACTACCGCCCGCAGCCTGTTGATCACCCGCGCTCACCCCCGCGCCGTCAGACGCCACGAGACCCGCGCGGACCGCGGCCTCATCCACCGGGCAGCCCGCCTTGACCAGCTCCGTCAGCCGCTCCGCCGCCCGCACGCTGTGACCGCCCGCCGCGATAACGCCCGCCAACGCCTCGCGCGCCGCCCCACCCTCCATGCTCAGCAGCACCTTTGCGTGCCCAAAGCTCAGCTGCCCAACCTCAATCAGCCCCTGCACGCCCGGCTCAAGCTCCGCCAGCCGCACATAGTTTGTCACCATCGTCCGCTGCTCGCCCACGGCCTCGGCCACCTGCTGGTGCGTCATCAAAAACTGCACAACAAGCCGCCGATACCCGCGCGCCTTCTCCATCGCGCCAAGCTCAACCCGCTGCACGTTCTCCACCAGCGCCCACGCCGCGGCCTCGCGGTCGTCAATCGCCACCACCACCGCCGGCACCCGCACCACACCCGCCAACTGCGCCGCCCGCAACCGACGCTCACCCGCCACCAGCTCGTACCCGATACCAGCACCCGCGCCCGAACCCTCGGCGCGCAGACCGGGTACGCTCCGCACAACAATCGGCTGCATCAACCCCTGCCGACGGATCGACGTCGCCAACGACTCAAGCTCGGAAGCATCAAACCGTTGGCGAGGCTGAAATGGGCTCGCCGCCACCTGGCCCACCTCAACCTCCACCAGCCGCCGCCCACCACCTGCAGGGCCCGCACCGGCTGCGCCCTCGGCAGCCAAGCCATCACTTACAAGTATCTTGCTAATATCTTGCGTATTGCGGACCAGTGGTCCAGCCGCCGGGCCCAGCCCCGGTCCCACCTCGACTTGCACCGGCGCACCAATCAGCGCGCTCAGCCCTCGGCCCAGCCGCCTAGTGCCAGTCAACTCTCCACTACCGCCGCCCCCACCGCCCCCACCGCCCCCACCGCCGCCGCCATTGAAGCCCGCCGCTTTACCCGCACCCTGCTCTGCGTCCATAGAGAACCTCCACAAGTCGTTGAGAATCACCAGATACCGAACTATACCCGAATGTTCCACGTGGAACATTGCCAGCCTAACCCGCCGAAGCTCAATCTGCAACCCCCACACCGTCACGCCATGTGTTACCAGCCGCTCCGGAGCCCCCATGCCTCGCTCAACCAAGCCCGCCCCCCCCACTATCATCGAGGTCATCGCGCGGGCCGCGCTCTTCCGCCACGACCGGCTGCTGGTCTGCTGGAACCTTTCCGGAAACTATGGCTATCTGCCCGGTGGCCACGTGGAACCCAATGAATCGGCCGCCGCCGCCCTCGCACGTGAACTGATCGAGGAAGCCCGCCAACCCATCAAAGTCGGCCAGCTTCTTTGCGTGCACCAAAACCGATTCAGCACCGCCAAGCGGGTCCATCATGAGCTGAACCTGGTCTATTCCGCCGGGCTAAGCGGCTCGGGCGCAAAGGCCAAACGCCCCGCGATCACCGCTGCTGAGGACGACCTGGACTCTCGCTGGCTGAGCCGTGCCGAGCTCAAAGCCGCGGACTTCCGCCCTGAGCCGGCCCGGCTCTGGCTCTTGAAGAATTGGCGAGCCCTCGGTGGTGCCAAGTGGCCAACCCAACGCATTGACACACTGGAAACACTGAATTGACCGCTATCGGCCCAAAGTCGGCCGCGGCGAGCGCCGATGTTCCACGTGGAACATTCGGGTTTTGCACGCTCCCGCCACGCCGGTGGGGGGCCAGCTCTTGTTCCGCACGATGCCGCGCCGATCTGCGATCAAACTCAGCAGCTTTGAGCCCGCCAAGGGCCCCCAGGGTCAGCCGCTGCGCGCCACGGCCCGGACCAGTACCTCTGCCCGCTTGGCCGACGCCGCGATCGAGCAGATCGATGAGCTCAGTAAGCTCGCCACGCTTGGTGAAGTCACGGCTCTGTTGGCCCACGAACTGAACAACCTTCTTACGCCCCTGCTGGCGTACGCGCAGGCGGGGCTTGCCGCGGGCGACGATCCGGCCTTTCGCGAAAAGGCACTCACCAAATGCTTGGTGCATGCTGAGCAGGCGACGCGCGTTTCACAGGCCATCTTGGGTCTGGCGAAACATGAGCCGCGTCGTGCAATGGCATCGGCAGCCGGGGCGGCGGCGGGCCGCGATTCGTGCCGAGTCGCCACGGCCGTAGAGGCTTCGCTGGCCAGCCTGGCGCGAGATCTCAGCAAAGACGGCATCGAGCTCAACCTTGATTGGAAGAGCGATGTTGAAGTCGCCATGCCGCTGGCAGAGCTGCAGCAGGTGCTGCTGAACTTGATCCTGAACGCTCGGCGCGCCCTGCTCAACGCACCCGAACGAACACTAACGATCAAAGTTCGGCGGCGTGAACGCGAAGGTGATGGCCCGACGCCAGTCGCAGGCGAGATGAGCGCCCGCGGAGATGGCCCGATTGCGCTTGAGCCCGAAACGGACGGTGGTGGGGGCAGTGGGGGCAGTGGAGGCAATGGCAACGCTAGCGGAGCGGAGCCTTGGGTGGTGATCAAAGTTATCGACTCTGGGCCTGGGATGGACGTCAGCGGCCTGTTGACGGCGATGGGCCCGCGGGCGTACGTGCGATCGCGCGATGTGAACGCTGGGATAACCGAGGTCGCGCTGCGGTCGGCCTGGACCAGCGGCCCGTGGGGCACCAATCGTGACGGCGAGCCGGAAGCCGGCAGTGGGGGCGGGAGTGGGGGCGGGAGTGTGGGCGGCGGGCTGGGTTTAGTCCTGTGCCGCCGTCTGGTTGAGGCCTGCGGCGGCACGCTGTGGGCCCGCTCGACGCTCGGTGCCGGCACGACGATCGCAGCGATTGTGCCAGGAAAGTAAGATAAGAATACATATAAGGCATGCTAACCGAGCGGCCCGGTCTGGTGCGGTATTATGCTGAAGTAAAGTCGCCGTTGCGATGGTGCAGCGCGGCGGTCTTGTTGCGGGCTGATGACGTATCTGACAGCGGCCCTGGCGCGGCCCCGGCGTGGCCCCGGCTTGGTCCCTGGAAGCTCAGACCGACACCCAGC
>Ga0163144_10017980_pt1 | contig 14352 bp, 11 predicted proteins | sample OliLak19BULKMAT1_FD_123175 | JGI IMG/M metagenome (GOLD analysis project Ga0163144, IMG submission 123175) | Freshwater microbial mat bacterial communities from Lake Vanda, McMurdo Dry Valleys, Antarctica - Oligotrophic Lake LV.19.BULKMAT1 | ecosystem: Environmental > Aquatic > Freshwater >... | reverse complement strand
GTGCAGTCTGAACTGCTCGGACGCTTTAACGTCTACAACCTGCTTGCGGTTGCCAGCAGCTTGCTGGCGCTGGGCTACGCCACGCACGCCATCGCCGATGTGATTGCGCAGCTGAAACCCATCCATGGCCGCATGAATCGGCTCGGCGGCTGCCAGCAGTCGGACCATCAGGCGCTCATAAATCAGGCACCCACGAATCAGGCGCTCAAAGCTCAAGCAGCCAAAGCTCAAGCGTTAGTCGTGGTGGACTACGCACACACGCCGGACGGCTTGGAACAGGCACTCACGGCGGTGCGCGCGCATGCGCCGGGACGCTTGACCGTGGTGTTCGGCTGCGGTGGCGATCGCGATCGCGGCAAACGCCCGGAAATGGGCGCCATCGCCGCGCGCTTGGCCGATTACTGCATCGTCACCGACGACAATCCTCGCACCGAGCCTCGGCAAAACATCACCGATGACATTCTGGCTGGCATGCACGGGCATACGGTGCTGGTGCAACACGATCGCGCCCAAGCGATCAAGCTTGCCATTGCTCAGTCGCGGCCAGGCGATGTGGTGCTGATTGCGGGCAAAGGCCACGAAACCTACCAGGAGATCGGCACCCAGCTGCTGCCCTTTGACGACACGCAGGTAGCTAGTCAGGCTTTGCAGGAGGCCGTCCTGTGATACGCGCCAATCTGCAGCAGCTGGCTCAGGTGTGCGCAGGCGACGTGATTGCCGCGCACGCCGAGGTCCATATCGTGGGCGCCGAGATTGACACCCGTAAGCTGAAACCCGGACAGCTGTTCGTGGCGCTGCGCGGCGAGCACGTCGACGGCCACGATCTGCTCACGGCCGCCACGCAGGCGGGCGCTGCGGCCGCTTTAGTGGCGCGCCGCATGCCTGAGGCGCTGCCGCAGCTAGTGGTCACCAATGTTGCGCAAGCGCTGAACGCGATCGCGCGCTACTGGTTGGATCAGCTTCCGGCGCTCAAGCGCATTGCGCTCACCGGCAGCAATGGCAAGACCACAGTCAAGAATCTGAGCTATGCCATCCTGCAGCGCGTGGCAGCAACTAAAGCTAGCGAGGGCAACCGGAATAACGAACTCGGCGTGCCGCTGACGGCTTTGAGCATGGCGCCAGAACACCGCTTTGGGGTGTTCGAAATGGGCGCTGGTACTCCGGGTGATATCGAAGGCTATTGCGCGATCGTTGCGCCGCATGTGGCGCTGGTCAACAACATTGCACCGGCACATCTGGAGCGCCTGCACAGCCTGGAAGGCATTGCAGAGACGAAAAGCGGCGTGTATCGGCGTCTGCTGCCAGGCGGCTGCGCCGTAATTCCGCACGACGATGCCTTCGCAGACTATTTCCGGCGCAGTGCTGGCAACGCCCGCCAACTGAGTTTCGGCACCGCGCCGGGCGCGCAAGTACGCGCACTGCCGGCGCCAGCCGGCCGGGTGCAGCTGGCCACACCGTGGGGCAGCATCGACACCAGCTTCGCCCTGCTGGGCGCGCATAACCAGCTCAATGCCGCCGCGGCAGCCGCTTTGGCACTAGCATCGGGCGCCAGTGTCGATGCCGTCGCGCAAGGCCTGAGTACCGCCGAGGCGGTCGCGGGTCGCTTTCGCGTGACTGCCGCAGTCGGCGGTGGCGAGCTGATCGACGACAGCTACAACGCCAATCCTGGCTCATTCGCGGCCGGTCTACGCACCTTGGCAGCGCGGTATCCGCATGCCTGGGTGGCCATGGGTGATATGGCCGAACTTGGCGCCGAGACGGCTCAGCTGCATGCCGAATTGGGAGCTCTGATCAAGCAGCTTGGCGTGCAACGGCTGTATTGCTATGGCCCCTGGTGCGAGCACACAGCGCGCGCCGCAGGCTCCTGCGCACGCCATTTCGAGCAGCAATCGGAGCTGATTGCCGCGTTGCGCGCCGAGTGGCAAAGCAGCGCCAGAGCGGACACCGGTCTGCTAGTCAAAGGCTCGCGCTCGGCCGCCATGGAGCGCGTGGTGCAGGCCATGTCCGGAGACCCCACAGCGTGATGCTTTGGCTTGCCGCGATGCTTGAAGACCACATCAGTGGCTTCCGCGTGTTCCAGTACCTGACCTTCCGGTCGCTGCTTGCCGTGCTCGTGGCGCTCGGCATCAGTCTGCTGCTTGGTCCACGCTTCATCCTGCGCCTGAAGGAGCGTCAGCTAGGACAGGTGGTGCGCAGCGATGGCCCGAAATCGCACTTTTCCAAAGCGGGCACGCCCACCATGGGCGGTGGCCTGATTCTGCTCGCCGTGTGTGCCAGCACGCTGCTGCTGGCTGATCTGCGCAATCCCTATGTCTGGATCGTGCTGGGCGTGCTGGTTTGCTTCGGCATGATTGGCTGGCTGGACGACTACCGCAAACTGGTTTTGAAAGACTCGCGCGGCTTGGCTGCGCGTTGGAAGTACGCTCTGCAATCGGTTTTTGGCTTGCTCGGCGCCATCGTGCTTTGGCACGTGTTGCCTGAGAAAGCTGCCACCGAACTCACCGTCCCATTCCTCAAGGACGCGGCGATTCCCCTCGGTGGCTTTTTATTCTGTTCGATCGCCTACTTTTGGATCGTAGGCTTCTCCAATGCGGTCAACCTGACCGATGGCCTTGACGGCTTGGCGATCATGCCGGCCGTGCTGGTCGCCGCCACGCTGGGAGTTTTTTGCTACGCCTCGGGACACGCGGAATTCGCCCGCTATCTGCAGATTCCGCGCGTGCCCGGTGCTGGCGAGCTGGCTGTTTTCTGCGCCGCGCTGGCTGGCGCCGGACTCGGCTTTCTTTGGTTCAACGCCTATCCGGCCATGGTGTTCATGGGCGATCTGGGCGCGCTTGCCATTGGTGCGGCGCTTGCCACTGTGGCGATCATCTGTCGCCAGGAATTGATCTTCGTGGTGATGGCCGGTTTGTTCGTGCTGGAAACCGTCTCGGTAATCCTGCAGGTGGCCAGCTTCAAGCTCACCGGCAAGCGAATTTTCCGCATGGCACCAATCCATCACCACTTTGAACTCAAGGGCTGGCCGGAACCGCGCGTGATCGTGCGCTTCTGGATTCTAAGCGTGGTGCTGGTGTTGATCAGCCTTGCCAGCTTGAAGGTGCGTTGATGAGCGCCCAGCTGCCACTCGGCGCTCCCAGCAGTTTGCGCCCCATCCTGCAGGCGATCCGCCGCCATGAGCGCCCGGTCGAGCTGGATTTGTGGCTGCTCATTTCCACCGGTGGCCTGCTCGCGATCGGCATCGTCATGGTGGCCTCGAGCTCGTTCCCGATCCTTCCCAACGATCCCTTCTACTACCTCGAGCGTCACCTGATCGCGCTCGGCCTGGGTTCGGTCATCGGTTGGGTGCTGTATCGCCTGGATCCAAACCTGTATGCGCAACATGCCGGTTTGCTCTTGCTTGGCATACTGATCCTGCTGCTCTTGCCGTTCATTCCCGGGCTGGGCGTCACGATCAACAACGGGCGGCGCTGGATCAACCTTGGCGTCACCAACTTCCAGGTTGTGGAGGCGGTCAAGCTGCTGCTGGTGCTGTTCATCGCCGGCTACTGCGCGCGCCGGAGCGGCGAGCTGCAGACCGATTGGCTCGGCATCCTGAAGCCGCTGGGCGTCTCTTTGGTTGTGGTTGCAGCCCTGCTTGCGCAGCCCGATTTCGGCAGCGCCGCGCTGATCTTGGCCGTCACCGTGGCGATGATTTGGCTGGCCGGCGCCCACTTGGGCCGATTGGTCGCTCTGGCAGCCATCGTGCTGCCGGCCATGGCGCTGGTGGCGGTCATTGAGCCCTATCGCGTCGAACGTTTGGTCAGCTTTATCGATCCTTGGAAAGACCAGTTCGATTCCGGATTTCAGCTGACCCAGGCCCTGATCGCCGTCGGTCGCGGCGAGGTGCTGGGGGTAGGTCTGGGTCAGAGCGTGCAAAAGCTGCACTACCTGCCGGAAGCACACACCGATTTCATAGTCGCGGTGCTGGCCGAGGAATTCGGGCTGTTCGGGCTGATGGTCACGCTCGGGTTGTTTGCGATGTTCGCCAGTCGCTGCTTCAAGCTTGGTCTGGAAGGCATCAGGCGCGAAAAAGATTTCCTCGGTTACGCGGCATTTGGCATCGGCCTCTGGTTCAGCGCGCAGGCTTTGGTGTCTATCGGCGTTAACCTTGGCGTGCTGCCAACCAAAGGTCTGACGCTGCCGTTTATCTCCTCGGGCGGCTCCTCAGCCATGATGACCATTGCAGCGCTCGGACTATTGTTTCGTCTTAGCGCCGATGTGCGTCGCGCCGAGGCCGCTGATTGTGAAGCCAGCGCAAGGCCGCTGCCATGAGCGGCGCAGCGATGCACCCAGTTCTGATCATGGCCGGCGGCACTGGCGGCCACGTCATGCCTGGCCTGGCGGTTGCAAGTGCCTTGCAGGCGCGTGGCCAGAGCGTGCACTGGCTTGGCGCTCAGGGCGGCATGGAGGAGCGCCTGGTGCAGGAACGCGGGCTGCCATTCACCGGCCTGCGCGTGGCGGGAGTGCGCGGTAAGCGCTGGCGTCATCAGCTCAATGCGCTCTGGCAGCTGCTGCAGTCTGTGTTTGCTGCGCGCGCTCTGTTGCAGCGCTTGCAGCCACGCTGTGTGCTCAGCTTTGGTGGCTTTGCATCGGGTCCCGGTGGCCTGGCGGCCGCGCTGGCGCGCGTTCCGCTGATCGTGCACGAACAGAATTCCGTCGCGGGCCTTACCAACCGGGTGCTGGCGCGCTTTGCGCAGCGCGTGCTGTGCGCTTTCGCCGGCGTGCTGCCGCGCGCAGAAGCGGTCGGCAATCCAGTGCGGGCGGAAATCGAAGCGCTGGCAACCCAAGCCGAGCGCGCTGCAGGGCCGCTGCGGATTCTGGTGCTGGGCGGCAGTCAGGGCGCCCGCGCGCTCAACGAATTGGTGCCGAAAGCGCTCGCGCTATTGCCGGCGCCGCAGCGCCCCGCGGTGGTGCACCAATGCGGTCGGGTGGCGCTTGAAAGCACCCAGGCCAGCTATGCGGCGGCGGACGTTGCGGCGCAGATCGAGCCGTTCATCACCGACATGGCGCAGGCTTACGCGAACTGTGATCTGCTGATCTGCCGCGCGGGCGCGCTGACGGTGGCCGAAATATGTGCCGCCGCACGCAGCGCCATCTTCATTCCCTTCCCGCAAGCCGTGGACGATCACCAGACACGCAACGCGCGCTGGCTGCTTGAGCGCGGCTCAGGCGCCCTATTGCCGCAGTCCGAGGCCACGCCTGAGCGGCTGTGTCAGCTCTTGCAGGGCTATCTTCAGGATCCGGCGCAAGCGCGTCGCGACGGCTTGCGCAACTTAGCTTTGCACCATCCAAAGGCAGCCGAGCGCATTGCCGAGGCGGCTTTGCAGACGGGCTCCGCAGCCCAGTCAATAAGGACGGGCCAATGAGGACCGGGCCAATGAGGATGGGCCAATGAGTTTGGCGCGCTTCGCATCTGGCAAAGACGTCATGCGCGCGTTCAAGCGCGTGCATTTCATCGGCCTGGGCGGTTCCGGCATGAGCGGCATTGCAGAGGTGTTGCTCAATCTCGGATTTGCGGTGAGCGGCAGCGATGTCGCCGGCAATGAAGCCACGCTGCGTCTGCAAAGCCTTGGCGCCAGAGTCCAGATCGGGCATTCCGCGCAGGCAGTCGCCGATGCCGATGTGGTGGTGATCTCCAGCGCCATTGGCGGCGACAATTCAGAATTGCTGGCGGCCCGAGCCGCGCGTATTCCGGTGATACCGCGCGCCGAGATGCTGGCCGAGCTGATGCGCTTCCGACGCGGCATTGCGATCGCCGGCACGCACGGCAAAACCACCACCACCAGCCTGACCGCGTCCGTGCTCGCCGAAGGCGGCCTGGATCCCACCTTTGTGATCGGCGGGCGCCTGAACAGCGCAGGTGCGAACGCGGGTCTTGGCAGCGGCGAATATTTGGTGGCCGAGAGCGACGAAAGCGACGGCTCATTTCTGCTGCTCAATCCGGTGATCGCGGTGGTGACCAACATTGATGCTGATCATCTGGAAAACTACGACGGTCAGTTCTCGCGTCTTCTGGCGGCGTTCGAAAGCTTCCTGCATCGGCTGCCTTTTTATGGCCTAGCCGTGCTGTGCGCGGATGATCCGGAGTGCGCCGCGCTGGCCGAGCGCCTGCCGCGCTCCGTGCTGCGCTATGGCACTGACGCCGGCGCCGACGTGCGGGCCTCGGATATCAGCGTGCGGGGCGCCAGTTCGCATTTCCGTCTGCACCTGCCCAATGCCGATCCGGTAGCAGTCGAGCTGGCGTTGCCGGGGCGCCACAATGTGCTCAACGCCTGCGCTGCGGCCGCGGTGGGCTTGCAAGTTGGGGTGCCGATCGACGCCGTGCAGCGGGCGCTGCAGCAGTTCAAAGGCGTTGGACGGCGCTTCCACGTGCACGGCGATTTGCCTATTTCCGATGGCCAGGTACTGCTGGTTGATGATTACGGCCATCATCCGCGCGAGCTCATAGCGGTGTTTGACGCGGCCCGTGCCGGCTGGCCGGAACGGCGCCTGGTGGTGGCATTCCAGCCACATCGCTACACCCGTACCCGCGCTCTGCTGGAAGACTTTGCCGAGGTACTTGCAGGCGCGGATGTTGTATTGCTCACCGAGGTGTACGCAGCCGGTGAAGCCGCAATTGCCGGGGCAGACGGGCGCGCACTAGCGCGCGCCGTGCGCGCACGCGGCCGAGCCGAGCCGATTTTCGTCCAGGAACCCAAACAGCTGCTCGACGTGCTGCCCGATGTGCTGCACGACGGTGATTTATTGCTCTTGCAGGGCGCGGGATCGATTGGCGCACTGGCGGCGCAGATCTGTCAGCGCGGGCATTTGAGGAAAGCAGCATGAGCGCCATCGCGCTAGACCCGAGCAGCGCCCATGCCGCCAATACCAGTGGCATTGACGTGGATGGCATCGACGTCAGGGCATTCGGACGCGTTGCGGTGGTGATGGGCGGCGAAAGCAGCGAGCGCCAGGTCAGCCTTTGGAGCGGCGAAGCGGTGCTTGCGGGCTTACGCCGCGCCGGCGTCGACGCGCAGGCCGTGGATGGCGCATCGAACCTGCTCAGCAGCCTGCTGCAGCGACAGTTTGATCGCGTGTTCATCATTCTGCATGGCCCGGGCGGAGAAGACGGCGTGCTGCAAGGCGCCCTTGAGGCGCTGAAGATCCCATACACGGGCAGCGGCGTGATCGGCTCTGCGCTCGGCATGGACAAAATTCGCAGCAAGCGAATTTGGCAAAATATGGGCATTCCCACGCCCGAGTTCGTGCAGGTAGCGCGCGCACAATCTGCCGCCAGCCTGGTGCGCGACTTCGCGCTACCGCTGGTGCTCAAGCCGTCGGCTGAAGGCTCAACTTTCGGCATCACGCTGTGCCGCACGACCGAACAGGTCGAACTGGGCTTGAATGAAGCGCGTCGCTTTGGCGGCCCGGTGCTAGCCGAGCGCTTGGTCGAGGGTGAGGAATACACGGTGGCGATCTTGGGCCGCCGCGTGCTGCCGATCATCCACGTGGTGCCCAAGAGCAAATTCTACGATTTCGACGCCAAGTATCTTTCCGACGAAACCGACTACCGCATTCCCAGCGGGCTTAGCAACCAACAGGAAGCGGCGGTGCAGGCGCTGGCGCTGCAGGCTTTCGACGCCATCGGGGCAAGCGGCTGGGGACGCGTCGACGTGATGCTCGATCGCAATGGCGCGGTCTATTTCCTGGAAGCAAACACCAATCCCGGCATGACCAGTCACTCGCTGGTACCCAAAGCCGCCAAAGCAGTCGGGATCGAGTTCGATGCGCTATGCCTGCACATTCTTGCCACTTCACTGGAGCCGCGACGATGAAGGGCCAACGATGAAAAGCTTAGCGCTCAAACTTTGGGTCTTGGTGGTGGTCGCGGTCGCGCTCACGGTCATGCTGCTGCCGGTCGGCGGCCTGATCGGCATGCGTGAGCAGCCCCTGTTTCCGGTCCAGGAGCTAAAGGTTCGCGGCCCGCTCAAGCGCGTCAGCACCGACCAGCTGCGCGCCGCGCTGGCGCCGGCCATCGGCAACGGGCTGTTTGCGGTGGATCCGCAGCGCGCCAAAGCCCTGCTGGAAGAAGTGCCCTGGGTGGAGCGCGCCGAAGTACGCAAGCTTTGGCCGAACACGCTGTCGATCCGCTACGAAGAAAGCACCGTAATGGCGCGCTGGGGCGAGCACATGCTGCTGACCGAGAATGGTCGGCCGATTGAAGTGCCGCGCGCCGAGGCGCTCGGTGACATGCCTTTGCTGGCTGGACCCGAAGCGCGCAAACCGGAACTGGTGCGCTTCTACAAAGCGCTTGAGCCAAGCCTCAAGGAGCATCAATTGCAGCTTAGCAGCGTGCGCTTCAGTCCCGGCGGCAGCCTGCTGGTGACGTTGGTAGATGGCCTGGAAATCGAGCTGGGCAGCGATGACTATCTGATCCGCTGGAAGCGCTTCGTCACGGCGTGGCCGCAGCTGCGCATCGACGCCGGGCAGCGTGGCTTGCAGCGCGTTGACGCGCGCTACTCGCACGCGCTCGCGGTGCGCTTCGGTACCCCAAGCAGCCCTGAGACGCCCGATCAGGCAGTGGCTCAAGGCAATGCCGAAAGTGGAGGCTTACCGCTGTGAGGATGCAGAAAGACAAATCTTTGGTGGTCGCGCTGGACCTTGGCACCAGCAAAGTGTCGGTGCTGGTAGCCGAGAGCCAAAACGGCGAGCCTCTGGAGATCATTGGCTTCGGACAAGCGCCCTCGCGCGGCGTCAAGCGCGGCGTCATCGTGGACATTGAAAGCACCACCGAGGCCATCGAGAAAGCGCTGCGCGAGGCCGAAGCTATGGCCGGCTGCGAGATTCGCTCGGTGATGTGCTCGATCGGCGGCAACCACGTACGCGGCCAAAATTCGCAGGGCGTGGTTGCAATTCGCGATCGCGAAGTCACCGACTACGACGTTGAGCGCGTGCTTGAAGCGGCCAAAGCGCAACCCATCGGCTCGGACCAGAAACTGTTGCACCCGCTGCCGCAGGAATATCTGATTGACGATCAGGACGGCATCCGCTTTCCCGTGGGCATGAGCGGCGTGCGACTGGAAGCGCGCGTGCACCTGCTCAGCGCCAGCCAACCGGCGACCCAGAACGTCATTAAATGCGTGGCCCGGGCCGGCCTGCAAATCGATCAGCTGGTGGTCGAGCCTTTGGCATCTTCGATCGCAGTGCTGACCGACGATGAAAAGGATCTTGGCGTGCTGATGGTGGATATCGGCGCCGGCACCACCGACATCGCGGTGTGGAGCAAAGGCGCTCTGCGCTACACCTCGGTATTGCCCGTGGCCGGTGACCAGGTCACCAGCGATATCGCGGTCGCGCTGCGTACGCCGACGCCCAACGCGGAAGAAATCAAGATCAAGTACGCCTGTGCGATGGCAGCTTTAACCAAACCGGACGAGAACATTCAAGTTCCCAGCGTCGGCGACCGCGAGCCGCGTCGACTGGCTCGCCAGGTGCTGGCTGAAGTGGTGCAGCCCCGGTATGAAGAGCTGCTGACCATGGTACTGGGCGAGCTGCGGCGCAGCGGCCTGGAGAATTTGGTGCCGGCCGGCGTAGTACTGACCGGCGGCGCGGCAAAAATTGAAGGCTTGATCGAATTGGCCGAGGAAGTATTCCAGATGCCGGTGCGGCTTGGTTTGCCAAAAGGCGTCACCGGCATGGCCGATCTTTTGAGCAACCCGATCCACGCCACGGGCGCAGGCCTGCTGCTGTTTGGGCAGCAGCAAAACCGACCGCGTTCCCAGCCAGCGCCAACCCGAGGTCTCGGGGCGCTTTGGCAGCGCGTGTTGCACTGGATCAAAGGAGAATTTTGATGCGTGGACTGGGCAGCTTGGCCGCGGTGCGTGCGCTGACAGCGCACCTGCGGTTGTGCGCGCAGTCCTTGCAACACATTTGGCGCTCGCAAGGATGCGAAGCCGATACCGGTAGGTCCGCAACGGATCCGCCGTTTTACGCAACAGGGCGACTACTTAGCGAGGTTCAATATGTTTCACATGGTAGATAACGATCAACCGCATGCCGTGATCAAGGTCATTGGCGTCGGCGGCGGTGGCGGCAACGCGGTCGCATTCATGCTTGCAAGCAATCTGGAGGGCGTTGAATTCATCTGCGCCAATACCGATGCACAGGCGCTGCGCTCACTGGGCTGCGAGAACATTCTCAAGCTCGGCAGCGCGGTGACCAAGGGTCTGGGCGCAGGCGCCAATCCAGAAGTGGGCCGACAGGCTGCACTGGAAGACCGCGAGCGCATCACCGAAGCGCTGAAAGGCGCGGACATGGTGTTCATCACTGCCGGCATGGGCGGTGGCACGGGTACCGGTGCGGCTCCGGTCGTGGCGCAAATTGCCAAAGACCTGGGCATCCTGACCGTGGCCGTAGTTACCAAGCCGTTTCCGTTTGAAGGTCGGCGGCGCCTGCAGGTGGCAATGAAGGGCATTGATGAGCTGGCGCAACACGTCGATTCCCTGATCACCATCCCGAACGAAAAACTGCTCACCGTGATGGGCCGCGAGACCTCGCTCCTGAACGCTTTCCGGGAAGCGAACCGCGTGCTGCTGGGTGCGGTGCAAGGCATCTCCGAACTGATCACCCGCCCGGGCTTGATCAACGTCGATTTTGCCGACGTGCGCACCGTGATGAGCGAAATGGGCTTGGCCATGATGGGCACCGGCACCGCCAAGGGCGACGATCGTGCCCAAGCTGCAACCGAAGCTGCAATCGGCAATCCCCTGCTCGAAGACGTCAACCTCAAGGGCGCCTGCGGCATTCTGGTCAGCGTTACCGCTGGCATGAATCTGAGCATGCGTGAGTTCAACGAAGTCGGTCAGATCGTGGAAGCTCTGGCTTCCGAAGACGCCACGATCAAGATCGGCACCGTGCTCGATCCGGAAATGCAGGACGAAATGCGGGTCACCGTGGTGGCGACTGGTTTGAATCGGGTCGAACGTCCGCAGCGCTATGACTCGGTGGTGCCGCATCCGGCAGCGCGTAATCGCAGCTATGCACGCTACGAGAGCGACCCCAATCCTGCGCCTGTGCGGCGCGAGGCGGTCGCACCGCGCGAGCCGGCAGCCATGCCAGCGCGCGGTGGCGCGGCACCGCAAGCGCCGCAGACTCGCCCGCAAGTGCAGGCGGTTGCCTCGGGAAGCGATGTCCGTAACTATGACTACATCGACATCCCGACCTTCCTGCGCCAGCAAGCGGACTGAGACTGCGGCCCAAGATTCGCCAGCGAGCGGCGCGTCCGAACGACTGGCGATTCTGGGGCAGCCTTTGGCAACCGTAGTAGCGAGCGATTCGAGTGCACGCCGCACGGCGCGCAGCAAGCGTCGTGCACTAGTGGGTGCATGAGGGTGCATGAGGGTGCATGGAGGTGCATGGAGGTGCATGAGGGTGCCGAGCCGCGAGCAACGCAGCAATCGGACCACGCAATAGGTTTCTAGAGGTTCCGCTGAGTCGTTAAACCTGCTGTAGCGTTCCGCTGCCCCACGGATGGGGTGGCGGAACTGCCGCAGGCGCGCTGGCGTCTCGGATGCCTGAGCGGTCATGCCTGAGCGGTCATGCCTGAGCGGCAATGCACGAGCGTCTGTCGGCAGCGCAAGCGTCGGAGGCTCCGGGATCCGCAGCAAGCTGGGCACGGGTCGCAAGCCTCGCGGCTACCCGCGCGCTCGCGTGCCCGATTCTGTGCCGCATACACGCAGCGCAGAACTTTCGTATGCCAACATCTGGCCGAAACTTTTCCGTTGGTCGATGTTTCCGCGCCGGAACGGTTCGTAGCGATCCGTTCGAGTTGAGCACTTTGAAAGGCTCAGCGCAAACGCCTTATTGCGGGTGGAAATTCTGGGCTCAACGCTTGGGAAGCTCTAGAAACCGTAGCGAGCGGTTCCAGTGCAAGGCGCACGGCGCGCGGGAACCGCAAGGTTTCAGAGGTACCGAAGGATTCCGAGCACCGAGCAACGCAGCAATCGGACCGCGCAGTAAGTTTCTAGCCGTGCCCCTGATGGGGCCAAAACGCGGTCGCGCTGCGACTGCCTATGACCAAAAGCCAACGGATTTGCTGCCCCAATGATCTTTGCCTATCGTGGAATTCACATGCCCTCTTTGCGCCCGCTCGGGTTTACTTTCTTAATCCTCTTTTTGGGATCTTGCGCGATGCACCGCACCACTGAACCGAATCCGTCAGCAGCTGACTCCGCAAGCGCAAAGCCTACGCCGCCCGGCAGCGCTCAGGCTAGCAGCGCTCAGGCCAGCAGCGCACCCTATGGCACTTGGACCAGTCCAATTTCAGCAGCCAGCTTGGCCGAAGCGGCAATCACGATGAGCGATTTGCGGGTTTATGATGGCGCGATCTATTGGCGCGAGAGTCGGCCCGCCGAAGGGGGTCGACAGGTATTGATGCGCCGAAGTGCGGCGGGCGCGGTCAAGCAAATCACCCCGATCGGCTTCAACGCGCGTACCCGCGTGCATGAGTACGGCGGCAACGCCTACGTCGTCTTTTCCGACGGCGTGGTGTTTGTCAACTTTGCGGATCAGCGGCTTTACTGGCAGCGCGAGCACGCACAGCCTGTTGCGTTGACGCCCGCCGGCTTTCAGTACGCCGATGGCGTGCTCGACCCAATCGGCCGGCGTATGTTCTGGGTGCGCGAGGACCAGCGCGCTGAAACCAAAGCCAGCCACGGCGAGGAGCGCAACGAGATCGTCGCGCTGCCGTTGCCAAGCGCTGGAAATACCGATCTGGGACCGGGTACCGTACTGGTCACCGGCAGCGATTTCGTCGCCTATCCGCGCCCAAGTGCGGACGGCAAGCGCCTGGCGTGGGTCAGCTGGAACCATCCGGACATGCCTTGGGATCAAACTAAGCTTTACTGGGCTGAACTTAAAGCCCAAAGCCTGGGTCCACCGCAGCCGGTAAGTACCCGTCCGCGCGTCGCCGCATTAGAGCCGCTCTGGGCTGAGGATGGCCAGCTGTATTTCGTGGCAGATCCGAAAGACTGGTGGAATCTTCAGCGCGCGGGCAGCGCGGAAAACGCCTTCCAGCCCGTGCTGGATCTGGCGCGCGAGTTCGCCGGCCCGCTCTGGCAGCTTGGCAGCAGCAGCTACGCGCTGATCGATGCACACAGCGCGCTGGTGCGCACCAGCTTGGCGGCGCGTGATGAACTGGCGACGCTGGATCTGCAGCGCGGGGAGTACCGCGCACTTGAGCTGCCCTTCGTCGCGTTTGGCGAAGTGCAGGTGATGAGCGCAACCCAAGCCGTCGCATTAGCGCAATCGAGCACCGATCACGGCGTGCTGATCGCACTCGACCTGGCGAGCGGAAACTGGCAGCTGCTGCATCAGCCGACGCGCAACGCGATTGAGGCGGGATATCTTTCCGTCCCAGAGGCGATCAGTTTCGACACCGCTGCCGGCCCGAACTGGCAGCCGCGCAAAGCGCACGCCTGGTACTACCCGCCGAGTAATCCGGCTTTTAAGGCGCCCGCTGGTGAAAAGCCACCGCTGATTGTGACCATTCACGGTGGGCCCACATCGGTATCCAAAGCCACGCTCAACCTTTCGCGTCAGTACTGGACCTCGCGCGGCTTTGCGCTGGTGGACGTGAACTATGGCGGCTCAACCAGCTACGGACGCGCCTACCGGGAACGTTTGCTCGGTCAATGGGGCATCGTGGACGTGGATGACGCCATTGCCGCGACCGACTATCTGATCGCTCAAGGACGCGTCGACCCTGATCGCTTGGCAATACGCGGCGGCAGCGCTGGCGGCTATACCACCCTGGCGGCACTCGCGTTCCACGACCGCTTCAAAGCCGGCGCCAACTATTTCGGCGTCTCAGACATCGCAGCGCTGGCGGCAACCAGCCACAAGTTCGAGCGCAAGTACGATGTTTCGCTGGTCGGCCCACCCGACGAAGCGCTCTACCGAGCGCGCTCGCCACTGTTCCATCTGGACGGCTTTCGCGAGCCCTTGATCACCTTCCAAGGCAGCGAGGACGAAGTAGTACCACCCGCGCAATCGCAAGCCATCGTTGCCGCCCTCGACGAGCGCAAGATTCCGCACGCCTACCTCGAATTTGCCGGCGAGCAACACGGATTGCGCAAAGCCGAAAACATCGTGCGCGCACAAGAAGCCGAACTCTATTTCTATAGCCAAATCTTCGGCTTCACCCCCGCCGACCCAATCGAACCGGTCCGCATCAAGCATTGGCCTTTAATGCCCACGAAATCGGTGCCCTGAATCGGTGCCCTGCATCACGGGCGCAAATCGCCGACTACCGTTTATCGGCCTGCTTCGGTGCGC
>Ga0163144_10017979_pt1 | contig 14352 bp, 13 predicted proteins | sample OliLak19BULKMAT1_FD_123175 | JGI IMG/M metagenome (GOLD analysis project Ga0163144, IMG submission 123175) | Freshwater microbial mat bacterial communities from Lake Vanda, McMurdo Dry Valleys, Antarctica - Oligotrophic Lake LV.19.BULKMAT1 | ecosystem: Environmental > Aquatic > Freshwater >... | reverse complement strand
CTGCAGACCGCGCACCGTCAACGGCGTGGCGGTCAACCGAAACAGCGCGCGTGAGGCGATGCGGCCGAGGGCCCAGGCGGCGGCCGGATTCGGCATCAGCAGCGTCAGCAGCCAGGTGAGCGGCGCCAGCAGCCAGAACAGCCCTGCAGCCCAGAGCCCGAACACGGCGCGGCCCGCAGCGCGCCGCAGGTGCTGCAGGCGCGGCAGCACGGCACCCATGGCCAGCCGCAGCACCTGACGCCGGGGGGTAGGAGCCGCGGCACCGACACCACCGGCCTCGTACAACGTTCGGCAAGCCGAACGCCGCACCTTGCCGCTCGAGGTCTTGAGCACGGTGTGCGGCGGTGCCAGCACGACCTCGTCCGGCGGCTCGCCGATGGCGTCGATCACGGCGTGCGACACCGCTTCGCGCAGCATCGTCTTGGTATCGGCAGGGACAGGTCGCACCTCGGCCAGCACCACCAGGCGCTCGGTGCCTGTGGTCGGGTCGGGGCTGCCGAACACGGCCACGCAACCCTTGCGCACGCCCTCGACTTGGCCCACGGCCTCCTCGATCTCCTGCGGGTACAGGTTGCGTCCGCCGCGGATCACGATGTCCTTGACGCGACCGGTGATGTAGATGTCGCCGTCGGCGGCATAGGCCCGGTCACCGCTGTCGAGCCAGCCGTCGTGGAACAACTTGGCAGACTTCTCGGGGTTGCGGAAGTAACCGCGGGTGGCCGACGGCCCCTTGAACTCGAGCCGGCCTTCGATGCGTTCGCTCACCTCTTGGTCGGAGTCGTCGACGATGCGGATCGCATGGCCCGGCAGCGGTCTGCCGCAGGCGGCGAAACGCAGCGCTCCGGCATCGTCAGGCGCGGCCGGGACAGCGCGGCGCTCCCGCGTGAACGGCTCACGCCGAACCGCGTCAATCAGTGCAACGCGGCCGAGCGGCGGGAACAGCAGCCCCACCGAGGCTTCGGCCAGGCCGTACACGGGCGCCATTGCCTCCGGTCGCAAGCCGCACACCGCAAAGCGCTCGGTAAAGCGCCGCACGGTGTCCGGGCTGACGGCCTCGGCGCCGTTGAAAGCGAGTCGCCACGAGCTCAAGTCCAGTCCGGCGAGCGCTGCATCGTCGATGCGCTTGAGGCACAGCTCGTAGGCGAAGTTCGGCCCGGCCGACAGCGTGCCGCGCCAGTGATGGATGGCCTGCAGCCAGCGCAGCGGCTTGGACAGAAAGGCCAGGGGCGACATCACCACCAGCGGGAAGCCGACGTACAGCGGCGCCAGCCAGGCGCCGATCAGCCCCATGTCGTGGTACAGCGGCAGCCAGCTGACGAACACGTCACGCGGCGTGGCCCCGATGGCCTGCGCCATGGCGCGGATGTTGGCCAGCAGGTTGGCGTGCGTCAGCGCCACGCCCTTGGGGTTGCCGGTACTGCCCGAGGTGTATTGAATGAAGGCGATGTCGTCACCGCGCACGGCCACTGGCGTCGGCGTGCCTTGGCCTTCAGCCAACTGCTGCGGCGTGGTCACCTGGCGCAGGCCCGGCACGCGCGCCTGCAGCAGGCGCGCCACCACCATCGCCTCCGCCACGGTGACGAGCAACACCGCCCCCGCGTTCGCCAGGATGCCGGTGTGGCGCAGCACATGGTCTTCGAGCTGCGACGCGCGCGCCGGCGGATAGATCGGCACCGGAATCGCGCCCGCCATCAGGATGCCGAAGTAGCTGCTGAAGTACTCGGGCGAGGTCGGCAGCATGATCGCGACGCTCTGGCGCGGCACCACGCCGGCGCGCTGCAGGCCGGCAGCGACCGCTGCCGACGCGTCGGCGAGTTGGCGGTAGCTGATGCGCTGCTCGGTGTCGTCCTGCAAGTAGACGACCTGCGTCTGCTCGGGATGGGCTTGCAGATGCCAGGCCATCACGTCGAGCAAAGTGGTGGCGGCCTGCGCTGTTGCTGGCTGCCCGGTGTCATTGGCGTTGTCGGTGTCGGTGTGGGAGTCGGCGCGCGTGGGCGCGGCGGAGAGCGCAGGCAACGCCATCGCAGCGCAGCCGGAAAGTGTGTCGTGGGCAGGGGCACTGCGCTGCACGGCACGCAGCAAGTCGCCCACGGTTTCCGCGCTTTGCAGCGTGTCCGCCGGCAGGTCGATGCCGAATGCGCGCTCGGTGCGCAGCAGCAGCTCCATGCGACCCAGGCTGTCGAAGCCGAGATCCTGATCCAGCACGCTGTCGATGGTGACCGGCGGTAGGTCGGGATCGCCTGCATGCAGATCGCGCAGGGTCGCCTCGACGGTGGCGATCACGAGCACCGCCTCGCTTGCCGGCTGCGGCGTTTCGCGCCGGGGGGCTGTCATCAAAGTGTCTGCCATGCCTGTTCCCTCTCGCGAATCGGGTCACCTCGACGCACTGCGATCGGCCGGTCAAAGAGGCTGAAAGGCGAGCGGTCGACGCAAATCATCGCCCGCCGTTGCAAACGCAGACCTCATGAACGACTGTGCAGCAGGGTCATGAATGTCAGCGCGACGAATCGTTCCCTTGCCCGGCGTCAAAGTTGATCCCGGACAGTTTCCGGTGCGAGCCGGCTTGCACGACTTCGTCGGGCAGCCCGATGTGTGTGACCCTTCTCGGGTGTCGATCGCATTGCATGCACTGCGCAGCCGCCCTGACGCGCTGGTCGATTTGCTCAATGTGCAGGCACCTTTGCTGCATCCGTGGCCCGGCAAGCTGGTCTCGCCGGACATGATCGACGCCGAGTTGCGAAGCGACGCGCGAAGCGATTGGTGCAGGCCGAGAGCATGGCGCCAGCGTCGCATGCGGCCAATCAAGGCTGCGACAACATCGTCATGGGCACGCGGGGCAGAGGGGCTGCGGCCGGCCTGGTGCTCGGGTCCGTCGCACAGAAGGTCGTGCATCTGGCGCCTGTGCCGGTGATCCTCGTCAAGTGATCGGCTGCCAGGTGAAGCTGCTTGCAGCGGAGGATTCGTGAAGCCACCGCCGCACCCTCTGCAGCCATCGGCGAGCTGGCATGCGCTCCCCTACGCAGACGCAATCCATCGCCTGGGCAGCAGCGATCGCGGGCTGCCCAGCGACGAAGCCGAACGGCGCCTCGCGCAATACGGCGCCAACCGGCTGGCAGAAATAGCGCCGCGGCCGGCATGGCTCAAGTTTTTCGACAAGTTCAAGAGCCTGCTGATCCTGACCCTGCTCGTCACCGCCGGACTCGCCCTGCTGGTCGGCGATGTCAAGGACATGGTCGTCATCCTGATCGTGGTCGTATTCAACTCGGTGCTCGGCTTTTACCAGGAACAACGCGCCGAGCAGAGCCTTGCCGCGCTGAAGAAGATGCTGGCCTTGAAGGCGCGCGTGCGACGCGACGGCCACCCCAAAGAGGTTTCTGCCGAGACTCCGGTCCCGGGTGACATCGTGCTGCTCGAGGCGGGCGACAAAGTGCCGGCCGATGGCAGGCTGATCGCGTCGCACAGTCTCGAGATCGACGAATCGACGCTGACCGGAGAATCGCACCCGGTTGCCAAACAGAGCGACGTGGTGACCGGCGCGAGCACCCCGTTGGCCGAGCGGATCAACATGGCGCTCATGTGGCGTCGCGCGGACTGCGCGTGCTCGCGATTGCCACGCACAGCCTGAAGGCAGGCGAGTTCCATCCGGCTGGCGAGCTGATGCCGCATGTGAAGGACCTGACTCTGCAGGGGCTCGTCGGCATCGTCGATCCACCGCGCAAAGAGGCGCGCGTAGCGATCGAACTCTGCAAGGCCGCCGGCATCCAGGTCAAGATGATCACCGGCGACCACAAGGCCACTGCCGCGGCCATCGCCCGGGAACTCGGGCTCACCGGAGAGGTGCTTTGTAGTCGTGGGTGAACGTGCCGGCGCGCCCGGCCTTCATTGGCAGGCCGGGCTGCGTGCGGTTCAGGGCCTGGATCCGGCTCTTCTGGGCAGCGGCGGCAGGCCACTTATGCGGTCTGCACGCACGAAGAGCCTCTCGAACGATCGACCTGTCACTTCCTTGACGCTGTAGCCGAAAAGCCAAAAATTCTGACGCGAGGTCGCTACGCGCTATCACCAAAAGAAACGTAGCGGCTCAGCCGCGCGCGCGCCATGCGGCGCCCAGCGCCACCGTGCCGAGCGCGGGCAGCACCCAGGTGTCGGGCGCCCCGAGGCCGGCAAGGGTCAGGCCGCTCAGCGCGCACCAGGCCAGCGCGATAGACCATGCAACCCGTCGCAACCATCGCTGCAGCGCGTCGCATGCGCGTGGCAGCAGCAACAGCAGCCCGAGTGTGGCCAATGCGGTCGGGTCGGGGGCCAGGCCGGCAACTTCCGCCTGGCCGATCGAGCGGCCGACCCACAGTCCCAGAAATGGATGAAGACCCACGGCATACGCCCCAAGGCCGAGTCCCGTCCAGCGGGCGGGCGCATCGGGCCGCATCATTCTGGCGCGACCCGGCTCGTCGCTGCCTCGAGTGCCCAGCGCCAGCGCCAGCAGCACCACCGCCTGCAAGGTCCAGGCAGCTGCGTAGCCGCTGGCAGCCGCGTTGATGCTGGCGAAGCGCTGTGCGTGGTAGGCGATGCCGATCCACAACCAGGCTGCGGCGAGCAGCGCGCAGCCGACGCGCTGCGGCCAGACGGGGGCGGGCTGGCGTCCACCTGCCCAGGCCAGTGCTGCCAGCAGCAGCACGCCGAGTGCGATGACGACCGGCTGCGTCGGCCAGAGCGCGGCGTTGTAGAGCTCGAACAGCCGGTAATAGCTGCGCGCCGAGAACATCAGGAAGTCCGACGGGCGGTACGTCCACCATTCCGACATCGGCACCTCCGATCAGACCGACGAGGACGAAAAAGCCACCCGGACGGATCAGAGCGCCGCGATGTGAGTGGCGATCTTCTGGCGCAACGCCGTGTCGGGCATCGGCCCCCGCGCAGCGCCCAGGTTCTGGCGCACATGCGCGACGCTGCTGGTGGCCGGGATCGCGCAGGTCACCGCAGGATGCGAGACGATGAACTTCAGCACCAGTTGTGCCCAGCCGTCACAGCCGAGTTCGCTCGCGGCCCAGGCGGGCAGCTTGTGGCGCGCGAGCGACTGAAGCAAGTCGCCCTGACGGAACGGCCGGTTCGCGATCACCGCGATGCGCCGCTCGGCGGCCAGTGGCAGCAGGCGCTGCTCGGCCTCGCGGTCGAGCGGGTTGTAGCTGAGCTGCACGAAGTCGATCGGCTGGCTGCGCAGCATCGCTTCGATCTCACGGTGGCGCCTGCCCTCGGAGGTGGTGATGCCGACGTAGCGCAAGCGGCCGGCGGCCTTCATCTCGAGCAGGGTCGGCAGGTGGACCTCCCAATCGAGCAGGTTGTGCACCTGCAGCAGGTCGAACTTCGGCACGCCCCAAAGCTTGCGCGACTGCTCGATCTGCGCCGGGCCGCGCCCGTCGCCACGGCTGGACGAGGTCCAGACCTTCTCCGCGCTGAACAGCGCAGCCGGCTTGGCGCGGGCCAGGCCATGGCCGACCGTCGCCTGCGACGAGCCGTACATCGGCGACGAATCCACCATCCGCCCGCCGCCTGCAAAGAAGGCTTGGATCACCTCGGCCGAGGCGTCCTGCGCCACGCGGTCGTTGCCGACGTTGAACGTGATCCAGGTGCCCAGGCCCACCACCGGCATCGGCTCGCCGCTCGACGGGATCGGCTTGGCAAGCACCGAGGCGCTGGACTGGGCGCTCGCGGTGCGAGCGCACCCGCCGGCCCACGCCAGGGCTGCCAGCGCCGGCAAACGCTGCAGCAGGTGTCGGCGGTTCCGGTTGTTGAGCATTGCACAACGATACGCCTTGCAGCCAGGGGCCGTCCGAGGCGTCGCTCAGTGGGCCCACCACGCCAAAGGTGGCAACACCGCGCAACACAAGTCCGGGAAACCTCGGGGCCCGTAGGTAGCCGTGTATCACCTTGGCGCCAACGCACGGTGCAACACTGCGTTGCCCAGCCGCAGAGCTGGGCCAGGAGACAGGCCATGCGAGTGATCAACATTGCGAGTCGAGTCGAGAACGGGAGCTGTGGCGAAAGCAACGGCGAGGTGCAGCGGCTCGCGCTGCCGCTGGCGCGGCGCGAGTTCCTGAAGGGCTCGGGATTGCTGATGGGAACCCTGGCCGCCGGCAGCGCGCTGGCGGCGCTGGCGCCGTCGAACGCCTGGGCGCTGGAGTTAAAGGCGCTGACGAGCGCGCAGGGCGATGCGCTGATGAAAATGGGCCGCGTGCTCTACCCGCACAAGAAGCTGCCCGACGCGGTGTATGCGTTGCTTGCGAAGGACCTCGACAGCAAGGCGAGCAGCGATGCGACGACGGCCAAGTTGCTGAAGGACGGCGTCACCGCGCTCGATGCGGCGGCTGGCGGCAGCTTCGCGACGGCGCCGGCCAAGAAGCAGCTCGAACTCGTCAAGGCGATGGCCGGCCAGCCCTTCTTCGCCGCCGTGCGTGGCCAGTGCATCACCTCGCTGTACGACAACGACATGGCCTACGCCAGCTTCGGCTACCCCGGTGCGGCCTGGGACAAGGGCGGCTACATCACCCGCGGCTTCCAGGACCTGAAGTGGCTGCCGGCGCCCTCGCTCGACGCGAGCCCCAAGCCCTTCATCGGCTGACCCGGGAGACAAGCCATGGCCAATTTCTCACAGACCGACGACTCCGTCGTCGTCGTCATCGGCTCCGGGGCCGGCGGCGGCACGCTGGCCAACGAGTTGTGCCAGAAGGGCATCAAGGTGGTGGTGCTCGAAGCCGGCGCGCTGCAGTCGCAGGCCAGCTTCGTCAACGACGAGTGGAAGTCCTTCCTGCAACTGGCCTGGCTCGACCCGCGCACGACTTCGGGCAACTGGCGCGTGGCGAAAGACTTCGCGGGGTTGCCGGCCTGGATCTGCAAGACGGTGGGCGGCTCGACGACGCACTGGGCCGGCGCCTCGCTGCGCTTGCAGCCGCACGAGTTCAAGGCCAGGACGACCTACGGCGACATCCAGGGCGCGAACCTGCAGGACTGGCCGCTGACGCTGGCCGAACTCGCGCCCTGGTATGCGAAGGCCGAAGACAAGATGGGCGTGACGCGCACCAACGGCATCCCCGGCCTACCCGGCAACAACAACTTCAAGGTCATGCACGCCGGCGCCAAGAAGCTCGGCTACAAGGAAGTGCACACCGGCAACATGGCGATCAACAGCATGCCGCGCGACGACCGCGGGCGCTGCCTGCAGCTCGGCTTCTGCTTCCAGGGCTGCAAGAGCGGCGCCAAGTGGAGCACGCTGTACGTCGAGCTGCCCAAGGCCGAGAAGACCGGCAACCTCGACCTGCGGCCCGAGAGCCACGTCTCGCGGATCGAGCACAACGAGGCCGGCAAGGTCACCGGCGTCGTCTACTTCGACAAGGACGGCAAAGAGCAGCGGCAGAAGGCACGCGCTGTGGCCGTGGCCGGCAATTCGATCGAGACGCCGCGCCTGTTGCTGCTGTCGGCGTCGAACAAGTTCAAGGACGGCCTGGCCAACTCGTCGGGCCAGGTCGGCCGCAACTACATGCGCCACATGACCGGCTCGGTGTATGCCGCGTTCAAGGATCCGGTGCACATGTACCGCGGCACGACGATGGCCGGCATCATCCAGGACGAGGCGCGCCACGACACGAAGCGCGGCTTCGCCGGCGGCTACGAGATGGAGACGCTGTCGCTGGGCCTGCCCTTCATGGCCGCCTTCCTCGACCCGGGCGGCTGGGGCGAGGACTTCGCCTGGTGGATGGAGCACTACACGAACCTGGCCGGCATGTGGCTGGTCGGCGAAGACATGCCGCGCGAGGGCAACCGCGTGACGCTCAACGCCAAGGTCAAGGACAAGTACGGCAATCCGGCGCCGAACGTGCACTTCGACGACCACGACAACGACATCGCGATGCGCAACCACGCGTTCGCGCAGGGCGAGAAGGTCTACAAGGCCGCCGGCGCGATCCGCACCTACCGCACGCCGCCTTACCCGAGCACGCACAACCTGGGCACTGCGCGGATGGGCGCGTCGGCCGCCACGAGCGTCTGCAACAGCTTCGGCCAGACCCACGACATCGCCAACCTCTTCATCTCCGACGGCAGCCAGTTCACCACCGGCGGCGCCGAGAACCCGACGCTGACGATCGTGTCGCTGGCGATTCGCCAGGCCGACCACATCGCCAAGCAGATGACTGCAAGAGCGATCTAGGAGCACGCAACATGTGTGAATACTTCGTCAAAGCCGACCCCATCCAGTACGAGCAGCGCACTCGCACGATCCGCATCCACGGCGTGCTGACGAGCATCCGCCTGGAGAACATGGTCTGGGACATCCTGGCCGAGATGGCCGAGGCCGAGCACTGCACGACGAACCATCTGATCGTGCAGTTTCACGACGAGATCCTGGCGCACCGTGGCGAGGTGCCGAACTTCGCGTCCTTCCTGCGCGTCACGGGGATGCGATTTCTGCGCCGCAAGCTGACGCAGGCGGAGCGCCACGCGGGTGCCGGGGGTGCGAGCTCCCCAAACGTCGAGGCAAAAGGGGCGGCCAGACCCTTGCCCTTGTCGCAGGCCAGGGTCGTCCCGATGAGCGGCCGGTCCTGACACTGACGCACCGTCCCGCCGAACCGCGACGCATGGCCAAAGTCATCCACAGCATGATCCGGGTGCTCGACCTCGAGCGCTCGTTGAAGTTCTATGCCGACGTGCTCGATCTGCACGAGTCGCACCGCGTGGACTTCCCCGACTTTGCGTTGGTCTACTTGCGCAACGAAGACAACGATTTCGAGATCGAGTTGACCCTCAACAAGGGCCGCGAAGAGGCCTACACGCACGGCAGCGGCTACGGCCATGTCGGCGTGGTCGTCCCCGACGTCGACGCCACCCGCGCCGAGTTGATGGGCAAGGGCTACGAGCCCGCAGCGGTGAAGGAGTTCAATTGCGGCAGCGAACTGCTGGCGCGGTTTTTCTTCATCCAGGACCCCGACGGCTACAAGATCGAAATGCTGGAGCGGCACGGCCACTACCAGTAGCCAAACGCTGCCGGCGCAATCAGGCTCCGGCGGTTTGATCACCTTGACCTTTTGGAGAAACTGATGAAGAGATTTCCCGCGCTCGTTTACAGCACGCTCGGCGCCGCCGCCTTGCTCGCCACGGTCCCGGCACTGGCACAGCAAAACATCGAGAAGCTGAAGCAGATGAAGGTCGCGACGGCCGACTTGAACATCCCCGTGGTCCCGCAGGGCGGCGCCAACGCCGCGGCCATCCGAGAGAACCTGAAGCGCGTGAAGATGCCGCCGGGCTTCAAGATAGACCTGTTCGCGATCGTGCCCGACGCGCGCCACATGGCGGTTGCGCCCAGCACCAACATGCTTTTCGTCGGCACCCGCAAGACGACCGTCTGGGCCGTCACCGACCGCAACAGCGACGGCATCGCCGACGAGGTGAAATCGTTCGCGCCGAGCCTGAAGTTCACGAACCCGAACGGCGTCTGCTGGACCAAGGACGGCTTCCTGATCGTCGCCGAGCACAACCGCGTGCTCAACTTCCCCGCGGCCGAGTTCTTCTACGAAGGCCCGGACGTCGCCGTGATCGAGGTCGTCGGCCAGGGCAAGCTGATCCCGGTCGAAGAGGAGTCGTACAACCACGGGGCGCGCACCTGCCGCGTCAGCGACGACGGCAAGCTCTACATCACGCTGGGCCAGCCGTTCAACGTGCAGCCGCGCGAAAAGGTGGCGATGTACGAGCAGCTCGGCATCGGCGGCATGGTGCGCATGCATGCCTTCGACGGCACGGGCCGCGAGGTCGTGGCCAAGGGCGTTCGCAACTCGGTGGGCATGGACATCAACCCCAAGGACAAGACGGTCTGGTTCACCGACAACCAGACCGACGGCATGGGTGACGAGATCCCGCCCGGCGAGCTGAACCGCATCACCAAGCCGGGCAGTGGCGGCGAGCACTTCGGTTACCCGTTCATCCACGGCAACAGCACGCAGATTGCCGGCACAGCCGCCGCTCCCGACCTGAAGGACATGAAGGCGCCCGCTGCCTGGACCAAGCCGCAGATCGAATTCCCGGCGCACCAGGCCCAGCTCGGCATGACGTTCTACAACGGCAAGATGTTCCCCGCGCAGTACCAGGGCGGCATCTTCGTGGCCGCACACGGCTCGTGGAACCGCACCAAGGCCAGCGGAGGCCTGGTCAATTTCGTCTCGGTCAAGGCCGACGGCACGGCCGACAAGAGCACGGTCTTCGCCGAAGGCTTCCTCGACGCCGACACCGGCATCTACCGCGGCCGCCCGGTCGACGTCGCGGTGATGAAGGACGGCTCGTTGCTGGTCTCGGACGACTACGCCGGGGCGATCTACCGGATCACCTACGCGGCGCCGTGACCTGCATCAAGCCCCTCGAGGCCAGCGCATGGGCGCTGGCCCTTTCGGTTTCCGCGGCCCTCGCAGCCCCCGCAGCGTGGGCGGCCGACGCCGTCGCAGGACGCCAGAAGGCGTCGACCTGCGCGGTCTGCCATGGCCTGCTCGGCCTGTCGCAGACGCCCGATGCGCCGCACCTGGCCGGCCAGCCCGCGATGTACCTCGCGGCCCAGCTCAAGGCCTACCGCAGTGGTGCGCGTCGGCACGAGGTGATGGCGGTGATCGCCAAGCCCTTGTCCGACGACGAAATCGAAAATCTGGCGGCGTGGTACTCGTCGCAAAAAATCTCCGTACAGTCCCCCCCATGAAATTGTTGTCGACATACCCAGCGCTGGTCGCGGCGCTGGCGGCCGCGTTCGCCGGTGCGCAGGCCCACGCGCAGACTGCGGGGCCCGCCGAAACCATCGTCATCACGGCCGAACGCTCGCGCCAGTCGAGCTTCGATTCGCCCGCCGCGATCAGCGCGGTCACACGCGACGCGATCGAGGCGGCCGGGCCGCAGGTCAACCTCTCGGAGGTGCTGAATCGCGTGCCTGGCATCACGGTGCTGAACCGCCAGAACTATGCGCAGGACCTGCAACTCTCGATCCGGGGCTTCGGTTCGCGTTCGACGTTCGGCATCCGCGGCGTGCGCTTGATCGTCGACGGCATTCCCGCGACGATGCCCGACGGCCAGGGCCAGGCGTCGAACGTGGCGCTGGGCTCGACCCAACGTATCGAGGTCCTGCGCGGACCGCTGGCGCAGCTCTACGGCAATGCGGCCGGTGGGGTGGTGCAGGTCTTCAGCGGCACCGACGCGACCGCGCCGACCACGACGCTGCGCAGCTCGGTCGGGCGCGACGGCGCAGTCAAGGTCGGACTGGGCTTCGCGGCGGCCGGCGAGCAGAACGAAGTGCTGCTCGAAGCCTCGCGCTTTCGCACCGACGGCTGGCGTGAACACAGCGCCGCCGAACGCACGCAGTTGAACGCGAAGTGGCAGCACCGACTGGGCGCGGGCACCAGCGTGACGCTCGTGCTCAACTCGCTCGACCAGCCGTTGTCGCTCGACCCGCTGGGCCTGACGCGGGCGCAATGGCAAGCCGACCCGCGTCAGGCGGTGGCCCTTGCCAAGACCCAGGACGCGCGCAAATCCGTCGCGCAAGACCAGTTCGGCGTGGTGCTCGAGCATGCGCTCGGGCCGGCCACCCAGCTGCAGGCGCGCTTGTACGGCGGCACGCGCACGCTTGACAACGCGCTGTCGATCCCGCTGGCCGCGCAGCAGGCGCCCACGGCCAGCGGTGGCATCGTGGCTTTCCAGCGCAATTACGGCGGCTTCGGCGCGATGGTCTCGCACCGCATCGAGCTGGGCAACCCAAACACAGCGAACGCGGCGGGGGGGCTGGGCCTGCGGGCTTTGCGACTCACCGCCGGCGTTGAGGTCGACCGGCTGGACGAGGACCGCCAGGGCTACCTGAATCTGGCGGGCCAGCGCGGCGCGCTGAAGCGCGACGAGGCCAACCGCGTCGGCAACCGCGACGGCTTCGGCCAGGCGGCACTCGAGTTCGACGGTGGCGTGACGGCCAGTGCCGGCGTGCGCACGAGCCGCGTGCGCTTCGACAGCCGCGATCGCTTCATCGTCACCGGCAACCCGGACGACAGCGGTGGCGTCGACTACAGCGCCACGAACCCGGTGTTCGGCCTGGCCTGGCGTGCAGCCAGCGGCTTGAATCTGTACGCCAATGCGGGGCGCGGTTTCGAGACACCGACCTTCACCGAACTGGCCTACCGGGCGGTCGGTACGGGGCTGAACATCGGCCTGGCAGCGTCACGCGCACGCCATGCAGAAGTGGGCGCCAAGTGGCGGCCCGCGGCGGGCCATCGCGTCGACATGGCCCTGTTCGACATCCAGACGCGCGACGAGATCGTGGTCGCCACGAACAACGGTGGCCGCTCGACCTTCAAGAACGCCGGGCGCACCGAACGCCGGGGTTTCGAGCTCAGCTACAGCGGCGCTCTGGGCAGCGACTGGCGCGCGCTACTCGCGGCCACCGTGCTGCGCGCGAGCTTCCGCGACGGTTTCATCAGCGGCAGTGGGGCTGCAGCGTTGCCGGTACCCGCCGGCAACCGCTTGCCCGGCACGCCCGGGCGCAGTGGCTATGCGGAGCTGGTTTACGCGCCGCAACGCGGCTGGGGCAGCCACTCCGGCTTCCAGGCCGCCGTCGAGCTGCAGCACATCGGCCGGCTCTACGTGAACGACGCCAACGAAGACTTTGCGCCCGCCAGCACGGTCGTGAACCTGCGCGCGGGATGGACGCAGCGCTTCGGCGCCTGGCGCTTCAGCCAGCTCGTGCGCGTGGACAACGCGGCCGACCGCCGCTACGCCGGCTCGGTGATCGTCAACGAAGCCAACCGGCGCTACTTCGAGCCTGCCGCCCCACGGGGCGCGCTGCTGTCACTGACGGCTGAGTACAGCCTGCGCTGAGCCCCGCCCGGGCGGCTTGCGCGAAGCCGGGCTGCGCGGCGCCAGCACGCGTACCAGCCAGACGGCGCAGGCCGCGGCCCACTCGGCGCCGCGAGGCATGGGCGTGGGCGGTGGCGAAAGAACTTTCATCAGGGGTTGCGACATTCGGGGTTCCTGCTTGCGTTTCGGGGGCACTCTGGGCCTCCAGGGCTGGAGATTAGGGTTTTCACCTAGACTTGCCCAATTGTTTCTCCGAATCCGGCCATCACAAGGCTGAATGCCGCCGCCATGCGCAGCCCCAGCATCAATTTCCGCACGCTCGACCTCAACTTGCTGCGCGTGTTCGACGTGGTGATGGTCGAGCGCAATGTCACCAGGGCGGCGGCGCGCCTGTCGATGACACAGCCGGCGGTCAGCAACGCCTTGCGGCGCCTGCGCGAGGCCACGCACGAAGAACTCTTCGTAGCGGGCTCGAACGGCGTCACGCCGACCGCGCACGCCCAAGCTCTCTGGCCGACGGTACGCACGGCCCTCGAGCGCCTGCAGGCGGTGCTGGCCCCGCAGGCCTTCGACCCGCTGACGGATGTGCGCACCTTCACGCTGGCGATGGCCGATGCCACCGCTGCGCTGTTCGTGCCGGTGTTCGTGCAGGCCCTGCAGGCCGAGCGTGCGCTCACCGACCTGCGGGTGATCCCGCTCACCTCGCGCGACCCGCGCCCGTTGCTCGACCAGGGGCAGGCCGACATCGCGCTGGGTTTCTTTCCCGGCGTGCGCGACGGCCTGGCCGCCGAGGGCCCCGACAGCCTGCTGCGCCTGGAGCTGCTCTACGGCTGCGAGTACGTGGCGGTGATGCGCAAGGACCACCCGCTGGCAGCGCCCGGCGCGCTGACACTCGAGGCGTACTGCGCGGCCGACCACCTGCGGGTCAGCTTCGCCGGCCGGCCGCGCGGTTTCGTCGACGAGGCGCTGACGCGGCTGGGCCGGGAGCGCCGCGTCATGCTCACGGTCAGCAACTACTTCACGGCCGGTTCGGTGGTGCACCGCTCCGACCTGCTCACGGTGCTGCCGCGCAGCTTCGTGTCGGCCACCGGCTTCGCTGCCGAACTGGCGCACAGGCCGCTGCCGCTGGCGATGCCGGGCATCGAGGTGGCGCTGCTGTGGCATCTGCGCCATGAGCACGACAGCGCACAGCGCTGGTTGCGCGACCAGGTGCGACGCGCCGCTGCCCAGGTGGCCGCGGCCACGCAGGGCGTAAGGGTGCTGTCTGCAGCCTGAACGCGGGCTGAACGCGTCGGGGGTCAGTAGCTCGAGCCGCCGCGAACGTAAGAGCGCAGCTCGCGGGCCAGCGTGGGGTGCGCAGCTTCGCAGCGTTGTGCATGCGCGAGCAACGCTGCGTCGGCACGACCCTGCGCCCGGTCTTCGAAGTAGGCGCGCACGGTGCGGCCCGCTTGCGCCAGACGGTTGAGGGCGACGGTCCGCAGACCGGCGAGCGGTTGG
>Ga0163144_10017976_pt1 | contig 14354 bp, 9 predicted proteins | sample OliLak19BULKMAT1_FD_123175 | JGI IMG/M metagenome (GOLD analysis project Ga0163144, IMG submission 123175) | Freshwater microbial mat bacterial communities from Lake Vanda, McMurdo Dry Valleys, Antarctica - Oligotrophic Lake LV.19.BULKMAT1 | ecosystem: Environmental > Aquatic > Freshwater > Lake... | reverse complement strand
TTCCCGTCCGCCGTGAGAAGCCGCAGGACGGGATCGAGCTTCGAACCGATGCGCTGCGCCACGACCTCGAAAGAGAGTCGCTGCCCCGCCTCGACATGGAGGCGAAAATAATCTTCTTCGACCGGTTCGCATTGACCGTCGATGGCGATGGGCCATTCGACTAGCTGAGCTTGAGCAACGGCGTGGTTGTCGGTTGCTTCCGCCACGGAGGGGAGGTCGTCGACCATCGCGAGGATGGGGTTCGACACCCCCTCGCCGGTGACGAGTCGCATGGCGCCGACGCCGACTTGCTCGTCGCGCGGCACGGTAATGCGGCAGAGGAGCGTTTCGCCCTTTTGGGCGGCTTCCGAGTCGCTGGGGACGAACTCAGTGCGCGCGGCGAACGATGTCCACAGGCTGCGGGGATTGAGCAGATTCGCGCCTGAGAGGGTCACTTCGATCGTTTTGCCGGGCGCGGCGGCCAATGGCTTGCATTGGCCAAGGCTTGGCGGGGCGGCTGACGCATAGACCGCGACGGCCGCTGCGCAAGCGCAGAGTAAGGTGCGAAGGATGAGGAACGATCGATTCATGCGTGGATGCGTCGAACTCAGCAGTGCTAAATGTTCAGCATGCAAATTAAACGGGTGCCACTGGCGTGTCGCCAGTGCGGAAGTGGGTACTCGCTCAACACTTCTCACTGGCAGGATGCCAGTGGCACCCAGGGGGAGATGAGCTAGGCAATCAATTCGGCCAAGGGGTGCGACTCGGGGCTGACGGGTCGTTGCAATCGGCCCTGGGCGTCGGGGATCGCGAGGTGGGGATCGATCCCCAAATTGTGGAGCAGGGTGGCGTGGACGTCGCCGAAGGTGACGGGGCGATCGACGACTTCGCCGGCATGCTTATCGGTGGCGCCGATCACTTGGCCGGTTCTCATCCCGCCGCAGGCGAGTACTGCCGAGTTGACGCGCGGCCAATGATCGCGCCCGGCAAGATTGTTGATCGTTGGCGTGCGCCCGAACTCGCCCCAGACGATCACGGTGACGTCTTTGTCGAGTCCGCGCTCGTGCAGATCTTGCACCAGCGCGGTGACGGCGTTGTCGAGCATCGGGAACTCTTCGCGCCCTTGCTTGAAATTGTCGTTGTGCCAGTCCCAGCGGCTGAAGTTGAGGGACACGACGCGGGCGCCTGCTTCAACCAGCCGACGGGCGACGAGGAAATTCTCGGTGACGCGCGGCGCCGAGTCGTCCTTGTAGCCGGGATTGCCGACGCCGTAGCGTTCGATAATTTTTGGATCTTCGCGGGTGAAGTCGAGCGCCTCAACCAGCTTGGGCGACGCGAGAATGTTCCACGCCTGCTCGACGAACTGATCGCGTTCTTGTCGCAAGGGCGACGCGGCGACCGATTCTTGTTTCCGCTCCAGCGCCGTGAGGAGATCGAGCCGACTGCGGAGGCGATCGATCGTGACGTCGCGCAACACCAACTGTCCGGGATCGGCGGCTAGGCCCGCGGTGGTCTCGGCCTTGTGGCCTGGATCGTATTTGCTGACGAGACCGTAGGGGGCGTATGGGGCGCCAAGGAAACCGCCGCCGCCGGGATCGCCCCAGGGAGCGTGGCTGCAGCGGTAATAGAGCGAAAGATTCGGCGGCACGTCGGGAGTGGCGGGGCCTTGCAGTCGCGAGACCCATGCGCCGAGCGTCGGCGAGTTCGGGTCGACGCGGGGCGACATGCACTGTTCGGCGTAGTGGGGGCCGCGGGCGTCGACGATGCTGCGGATGATGGCGAGCTTGTCCATCATCGCCGCCATTTTCGGCAGCAACTCGCAGATCTGGATGCCGGCGACGTTCGTGCTGATCGGCTTGAATTCGCCGCGGACCTCGGCGGGGGCGTCGGGCTTCAGGTCCCACAGGTCTTGATGGGGCGGTCCGCCCGGCAGGAAGACGTTGATGAGGGCCTTGTGCGAAGCACGTTGTCCTTGCAATGCTTCGGCACGGAGGAGCGAGGCGAGCGAGAGTCCGCCCACCATCGAACCGCCGATCGATAGAAAGTCGCGTCGCGAGACGCCATCGCAAAACCGCCGACGGCGAGCGACATTACTGAGCAGAGTTAACATTCGCAAAACTCCCCAGGCTCGATTAGAGTCTTCAATTATACTGCCGGCCTGCTGCCCCAGCCAACCGGGATGAGAGCGCTATGCACCATATTGCGTTGACGATTTATGCGTTTTCTTTTGCGGGATTCGTCGTAGGCGCGACTTTGGCGCAAGGCGAGTCTGAAAGCGCCCCGCGTGTCAGCTTCGTGCGCGACGTGGCGCCAATCTTGGTCGGCAAGTGCCAAGGGTGCCACGGCCCGAAGACTGCGGAGAGCAACTACCGACTCGACACGTTCGAATTGCTGATGCAGGCGGGCGATTTTGGGTTGCCGCCGATCACGGCCAGTAGCCTCGATGAAAGCGAGTTTCACCGGCTGATCACGTCCGATGATCCTGAAGAGCGCATGCCGAACAATGGCGATCGCTTGACGGATCGCGAGATCGAAGTGATCGACGCGTGGATTGCGCAAGGGGCGACGTTTGACGGGGCTGATCGGACGGCGGCGCTGCGACCACAGATTCCGCGCGACCTGCCGCACCCCTCCGCGCCGGCGACCTATGCGTCGCCGCTCCCCATCGCGGCGCTCGCCTTCAGCGCGGATGGAAAACAATTGCTTACGGGGGGGTACCATGAACTGTTGGTCTGGGACCCGGCGACTGGACAGTTAACGGCACGGGTCGGCAACGCGCCCCAACGGACGTATGGCATGGCACTCAGTCCCGACAGTTCGTGGCTGGCGATCGCCGGCGGCGCGGACGGCGTCGCGGGCGAGGTGCGGTTGATACCCTGGTCTAACGGCGCCCCCAGCGGCGAGCCGCCGAAAGTCCTGGCGACGGGCGATGACGTCTTCTTCGACGTCGCGTTCCGCGCGGACGGCAAGGAGTTGGCGGCGGCGGGGGCCGACGGTTCGATTCGCATTTTCGACGTCGCCACCGGCGCTGAGCGGCTCAAGGTGAGCAATCACGCTGATTGGGTGACCGACGTCTCCTACAGCGCCGATGGCGCGTTGATCGCCACTGCCAGTCGCGACAAGTCGTCGAAGGTGTTCGACGCGGCGACGGGGCGGATGCTCGCGAGCAATTCTGAAACAGCCGCCCCGGTGCGCGGCGCCACGTTCGCTCCCGACGGCAAATCGGTCGTGAGCGTCGGCGGCAACGGCGCCCGTGTTTGGAAGATTGAAGACTCGACGACGATCGGCGAGTTGCCGCCGTTCCAAGGCGAGACGCAAGCGATCGTTTCGCATGGCGAGAATGTCTTCGCGGCGTCGGCCGATCGGAGCGTCCGGGAGTTCAAGCTCGCCGATCGGACGCAGGTTCGTTCGTTGGCCGAGCATCCGGCGTGGGTCTTGTCGCTGGCGGTGAATGAACCGACCCATCGCGTGGCGACTGGCTGCTTCGATGGGACGGTGACGGTTTGGAATCTCGACGACGGCGCGAAGGTGACGCAGTTCCTTGCCGTTCCACCACGCGCGCAGCCCGCCGCTCCGCCTGCCCAGTGAGGTCCCTTTGGCGACGCCGTCAGTCAATTCTCCCGCCGCAAAGCCCGCGTACGAAGCGCGGATTTGGTGGATTGGATGTTTGCTGTTGCTCGCCTCGGCGATCAACTACATGGATCGGCAAACGCTGTCGAACACCTCGGTGCGGATCACCGAAGAGTTTGGCATGTCGCAGGAGCAGTACGGCAACCTCGAAGCGGGCTTCGGGTGGGCGTTTGCCGTGGGGTCCCTCTTCTTTGGGTTCCTGGCCGATCGCGTGTCGTTGCGCTGGCTCTATGCGGCGGTGCTGGTGCTGTGGTCGGCGATGGGGTTCGCCTCGGGGTTCGTCCAGGACTATGACCAGTTGCTGCTGTGCCGGACGCTGCTCGGGTTTTTTGAGGCGGGACATTGGCCTTGCGGCATCAAAACGGTGCGGGCGATTCTCGATTCGCAAGGGCGCGCGATGGGGAACGGCGTGCTGCAGAGCGGCACGTCGATTGGCGCCATCGTCACGCCGCTGATCATGCGGTGGATGCTGACCGACGAGGTGGGGAGTTGGCGGTTGCCGTTTCAAGTCGTCGGCGCGATTGGCATCCTGTGGGCCGTCGTCTGGTTAGTCGTGACGCGGGGCGATTCGCTGCGGACGCGTTCTGTTCAAGAACCCGAGTCTTCGACCGTCTGGTGGCGGGTGCTGCTCGATCGGCGCATGTTCGTCATCCTGGGCGTCATTGCGCTGATCAACACGACGTTTCAGATTCTGCGGGCTTGGCTGCCGAAGTTCCTGCAGGAGGGACGCGGGTATGAGGAATCGCAGGCGCTTTACTTCAACGCCGTCTGGTTCGGCGCCACCGACGTCGGCTGTCTGGGCGCTGGAGCGGTCGCGCTCTGGCTCGCGCGGCGCGGACAATCAGTGCTTACCGCGCGGATGGTGACGTTTTTTGCGTGTGCGCTGATGGCCTTGGCCACTATCTCCGTTCCGTGGCTGCCGGCGAGCTGGCTGCTGCTGGCGGTGCTGCTGATCGCGGGCGCTGGGGCGCTGGGCGTCTTTCCGATTTATCACGCTTTTACGCAAGACCTGTCGCAGCAGCATCAAGGGAAAGTGACCGGCGTCGCGGGCGTGGTGGCGTGGCCCTTTTCAGCGTTAGGTCAGCAGCTATTCGGCCGGCACGTCGACGCGACCCATTCATTTGATGAAGGGATCGCGATTGTCGGCTGTCTGCCGATGGCGGCGTGTTTGTTGCTATTCTTATTTTGGCCTCGATCGACCACCGTGAGGGAGATTTGAGATGTTCAACCGACGGACTTTTCTGGCTGGTTCGGCCGCACTTGCCGCCGCAGCGGCGTTGCCGCGAGTTCACGCCGCAGCGCCGCAGCGGAAGCGGGTCGCCTTTCTGGGGACCGAGTGCCGCGTTCATTCACACTCGCAACATTTTCTGGATCGCTTGACGCTTGGCTACCGCTGGGGAAGCGGCTGGCAGCAACCGCGTCTCGACGTGGCGTCGGTCTTCATCGATCAGTTTCCTGAAGGAGACCTCGCGCGCGAACGGGTGAAGCGGCACAACCTCACGCTGTATCCGACGATTGCCGAGGCGCTGACGTTGGGGGGCGACAAGCTCGCAGTCGACGGCGTCGTCATCATCGGCGAGCATGGCGAGTATCCTGTGAACGAGAAGGGCCAGCGACTTTACCCGCGCTACGAATGGTTCAAAGAGGTGGTCAAGGTATTTGAGGATAGCGGCCGCGCTGTGCCGGTGTTCAATGACAAACATCTGTCAACCACCTGGCCGCGCTGCCAGGAAATGGTCGACGACTCGCGGCGGCTGGGCTTTCCGTTCCTCGCCGGTTCGTCGTTGCCGGTGACGTGGCGGCTGCCGTCGGTCGACATGCCGCACGGAGCGCCGCTCGCTGAGAGCGTTTGCGTCGGTTACGGCGGCGTTGACAGTTACGATTTTCACGGGCTCGAAACGGCGCAGTGCATGTCGGAGCGGCGTCGCGGCGGCGAGGTCGGCATTGAAAGCGTCCATGCTCTCCGCGGTCCGGCGATGTGGGAGCACTTGGCGACCGACGATCGGGCGAACACGCGGCGGCTCATGGCGGCGGCGCTGGGACGGAGCAATTCGTTGCCGGTGAAGGAGGGCTACGTTGAGGATCCGATCAGCGTCGAGTGGGCCCAGCGCGTGTTGCCCGAGACGCTCGCCTATTTCATTCAACATCGCGACGGCTTTCGCACGACGCTCTTCATGGCGGGGATCCAGGATTTCAATTACGCCGGTCTGCGCAGCGATACCGACGAGATCGTTTCGTGCCAGATGTTCCTGCCGATGCCGACCTACAGCGCCACGACCGCCGACTTCTTCAATCCGCTGACGCGGCACATCGAGGAACTGGTGCTGGAGAACCGGTCGCCCTATCCGATTGAGCGGACGCTCCTGACGTCGGGGATGACGTTGGCGGCGGTCGATTCGATCCACCAGGGGTATGCGCCGGTGGAGACGCCGGAAATGGCGGTCGCGTATCAGGCGCCGGAGGCGTCGATGTTCTGGCGGGATTGAGACCCTCAACTTGAATTTGTTTCGGGTGCCACTGGCGTGTCGCCAGTGTTCTTCTTGCCTGGAAGGCCGTGTCTACAGGTAAACAAGGGTTTGAATGAATTCATCTGGCCAGCCGAGCCTGATTCACGATCGGCTGATCTTCCAGTCTCTTAGCACTTCGCACTGGCGACACGCCAGTGGCACCCTGTCGGTAAGATTACTTCGTCAGGTCGCGCAACACGATGCTCAGCGCATCGCAGACGATTTTCGTGATCTGCTCGCCTTTGGCGGCAGTCGCCTTCGATGGATCGCCGTAGGCGCCGTGCGGCGTCATCTGCTTCATCGTGCGAAAGAGGGCGACGCGCGGCGAACGGAGCAAGTCGCCCTCGGCCCATTCGTATGTCGGCACGTTCGCCCGCGGTTCGATTGCCTCCATTCGCACTAAGTGCGGCGCGATCAACAGCATCAGCGACGTTTCGAATTCGCACGCATGGCCGACCCCGCCGGGGCCGGTTTCGTTCAGCGCGAGCAGCGCCTCGCTCGCCGCCCGCCACCACGTTGCGGCGGCGATCTGGCAATCGGGATGATCGGCGCCGAAGCGTTCCAACAGCACTTGGCACGCCCCCTGATTGCCGCCATGGGCGTTGAGGACGAGGAAGTTGCGAAAGCCATGCCGCCGCGCGGCGTCGAGCGATTCGCTGCAAACCGCGATGAACGTCTCCTGCCGTAGCGTGAGGCTGCCGGCGAAGTCCATGTGGTGGTCGGAGCAGCCGACGGCGACTGTCGGCAACGTCAGCACGCCGGGGCCGAGGCGCTCATTGAGTTGCGAGACGAAATGCTCCGCGATCATCCGATCAGTCGCCAGCGGCAGGTGAGGGCCATGCTGTTCGATGGCGGCGACCGGCAGCAGGACCGGCGTGGCGCGGTCGATCGTACGGAAGTCGGGACTGGTGAGTTCTTGCCAGATCATGAAGCGTGTGAGACTTGAGTTGAAGGTGGGCAGCCTTGAGCAGATACTACCTTGCGTTAGTCCTTCGTTTCAACCGCCGGATCGCTTTGGGCAACTTCGTCCAACAGCGCATCGAGCGTCGCCCGGATCTTCGGCTCCGCGCCTTTCTCCAGATAGCTCGAACGCGCCCGCCAGGTGCTGTACTCGCCGACCTCGAACTGATCGGGCGGCGGCAGGTAACCGCTGCAGCCGTTCGCCAGTTCGATGACCATTGTTACCGGAAACGGGCTCGCATCCTTGACCGCCAACCCCGTGCTGCCGTAGGTCTCGCAGGGGCTGGTGGCAATCGCGAAGTCGCCGACGCGCAGCGCCTGCAGCTTCACTTCTTTCTCGTCTGGCCAGTCGGCCATCTTCACCGTTTCACGCGCATAGTTCTCTTCCCAGTTGCGCGTCGGCCGATCGCCGACCGTGTTGGTCATGTACTCGCGGGCGAGCGTTACATCATGTTCCGACGGCTTCCGGACGCTGAACGTCTGCGTCCGCTCCGCCATCGCGATCGGGGCCCAGTCGTGATACGTCGTCGACTTGAGAGCTTCGAGCGTCTTGTCGGCGACTTCGCGGGCCACCGTGAAACGGTCGCTCTTCCAGTCGGACTTGCTGAAGTCGATGCAGTTGGCGTCGCCACTCGTGCCGTTGCTCAAAATCGCGACGAACGGTTGGCCTTCCTCGGCGCCGAGGTCGCGCGCCATCACGCGGCAGAACTCGCCGAAGTAGTCGGCGGAGACGCCAGGTTCGCCGACGCCGGCGTAGTGGGCCGAGTAGTTCGCCAGCAGGCCGAGCGGTTTGCCGTCGGCGGTTTGCAGCGACAACAGGGTGACCGCGGGGTCGACCATGCCGACGGGGCGAATCTTGTTCGGATTCGCGGCGCCGGGGTTCATCATCACGAGATTGACCGGTTGGCCGGTAAAAGCGGCGGGCGGATTCTCGGCGGTCCCCGGTTTCATCAGCCAGCGGCGACAATAGACGAACCGCGGGCAGTCGACCTTCGCCCAGCCGACGCGGGCGGGGACGCGGCTTTTCCAAGCATCGGTGATCGCTTGCGCGATGCGCGGGATGATGAACTCGACATAGGCGGGCTCAACGTCGTTGCCGTGGCAGCTGTAGGCGGCGGGCGCCGAGTGGGTGTGGGTCGAGGAGATGAGCATGCGCTCCGGCGGGATGCCTGTCTCACGCGAAGCGATCGCCTTCGCGGCGTCGAGCGTCTCGCGATCGACCATGCAGCTGTCGATCACAGCGATCGCCGCCGCCGTTTCGCCGTCATCGATCACGATCGCTCGAACGTGGAGCGCGTCGAGCGACTTATCAGCAATAGTGAGCGTGAGATTGCCGGCGGTGCGGATCGGGAACGTTGGCGGCGAGACGTCGACGAGCGCTGCGCCCGCTTTGAAGACGGGCTCTTTCGCCTGGGCGTTGATTGCGGTAAACGCGACAAGGACGAATGACAGGACGGTCCATGCGACGCTTTTGATCCACTCGACGAGCATTGAGTTCTCCCAGCGTGAAACGACGAAATTGTTGAGGTTCAGAAAATGAACCGAACTCGAACTCATTCAAGCCATCCGGCTTCGCCGGTGGACGAAGTGCTAGTTAGCCGTGATTTTGCTGCGTCCACCGGCGAAGCCGGTGGCTTTCATGTTCGTTTGATTCCTAAACCTCAATAGCCGTGCGATTCTTTAGCGGTCATCAAACGATTCCTCCGCGATCTGATCGTACTCGGCTCGTGCGAAGTCGAATGCCTGCTGCGCTGCTTCAAGCTCGTGTTCCCGAATCTGCGGACGCTTCGCCTCCCAGCAAACGTCGACCCCCTGGCGGCACCACTCCGCACTCTTGCGGCTCGCCCTGATCGGCTGGCCGTCGACCTCAACGAAAATCGGATTCGTGTGCGAGCTCGGGAGAATCCGCACCGCGACCCAGCAGGATCGCTCGGGACGATAACTGAATTTCAGGTCCTGGATCGAACCATCGGCTTCGATCTCTCGCCGCTCGACCGCTTGGCCGTTGACGATCAGTTCGACGGGCACGCGCCGCGAGTCGCCGACGCGGGCCCGTTCCACATGCCAGTAAGGTTGTTGGCTAAGGGGCCGTTGCCGAATCTCTTCGTTTGGTTGTTCGGCCAACAGCGCCGCCGCCTTGATCTCCAGCGCGAGCTCGTCGCCCGCCTTCACGTCGAGTTGGCTGATCTTGCCAGACGGTCCCGCCGTGCCCGCTTCCAGTCCATTCGCCTTGAAGTCAAACAGGTGGCTCAGCCCGTCGCTGACGTAACTGCGACCTTGCTTGATCCCTTGAATCCACGCGGCATATTCCAGCGGGGTCTGCTTCTTATCCGGTGCGTCGGCCGTCTCTTTAGCCCCTGCGAGCAGACCGAGCTTTACATACGCGCGCCCGAGCCCGACCCGTTCGTCGTAGATGCAAGGAAAGTCCGTCTCGCCGCTGATGCGACAGCGGTAGCCGCAGTTGAGCGTGTGGTACCAAATGCTCAATTCCCACACGATCGGCGTGTCGACCGACGAGATGAAATCGCAGCCATTGTGGCAGACGTCGACGATGTATTCGTTGGCGCCGATGCCATCGAAGCGGGGCATCTCGAAGCAGGGGAGTTCGTCGCCTTCGACCTCCAGCCCCCAGCCGCTGTGCGAATAGCCGACGACCGCGCCTTGCCGCTTTCCCCATTGCAGCACCGGCAGGTTCCAACTTGGCCACTGACCGATGAACTCGGTTACGGTTCCCTCGAAACTCCCCCGTTCGTTGCCATAGCTGTAGTCGAACGCCGTCGCGGCGGGGTACTCGTAGTCATCTTCTTTCAAATTGAGGAGGCAGAGGTGGCCCGCGTGCGACGACGGAAAGCCGCTGACCTCGACGTCGTAGCGCATCAGATAGTCGGGCAACGACCGCGAATGGGTTTGCCCCTCGAAGTAAGTCTTCTGGTGATACCAGCAGGGGCCCCAAGCCAGGACGCAGCCGACGTTGAGGTCTTCGCCCAAGATATGCCGCATCATATCGTCGGGCGTTACCCCTTCAGTTGGCGATTCGTAGTGGGAACAGCCGGCCGCGTGGACGTGGTGGTCGCCCGAGTACCAGTGATGGTCGGCCATGTGAATCCAGCGCTGCAGGTCGAACCGCTCGACTTGGTTCCCTTCGCCGCCTAGTTTTACGTCGATTTGGCGCTTGGCGACGACGTACTCGGGGCCGCGGCCATATTCGACTTCATATTTCCCGGGGGGCAACAACACGGTCTCGCCGTCGTGACGATAGATTTGATCGTGAAAGAAAAAGTCAGGCGCCAGCCGCCGCGTGCGGGCCGGATAGACTCGGCCCTGTGCATCGCGAAACGCGAAGCTCGCCGTCGTCGGCTTCCCTCGCTCGTCGCGCACGCGCAGCGTCACCCGCTCCGCCGGTTCGCACGCGAACAGAATGGGGAGGCCGCTCCGGAAGCCAAGATCCTGCGTTCCTTGGCCTACGTCGAACGAGAGGATCGCTTCGCGCTGCCCCGCGTCGCGCGAGTATAGTTGCACGATGCGGTACTCCACTGGCAAGCCCGAGAGCGCGGGCGTCAGCGGCTGCGCGTCGAACATCTGCAACTCCAGCCAACGGTCGGTCACGTCGGTTGGTTTAATCTCGCCGCTGCCGCGCGGCTCGCCGGTGGAGCGCTTGTGCATCGGCGCCGAGTTCGGACTGGAGATCGCCAGCGGCGCTGTCACGCCACCCTCGTTGTGGACCTTCACGAGAAATGCGCTCCATCCCTGCTCCATCAATTTTTTGGGGCAGGGGCCGGCGGCCACTTTGACGCGGCTCTCAGGGTTGATGTTCACCGCGGCAAGCGTCCGCGCGTCGAAGAGTTTTTGAATCGCTGCGACGGCGGCGCGGTTCTCGCTCTCCGCGAGCGCGGCGTCGAGTTTCTGCTGCTCCGCGGCAGTGAGCGGCTGCCCCAAGGATTCCAGCGCCTGGGCGACGCGCTTCGCTTGCGACTTGAGCGGCTGTGCCTCGACCGCGTAGATAATCGGCAGTTCCTGCGCCTTCAGCATGCTGCCGAGGTTTGGCGCTGCCAGCAGGAACAGCGCGCACGCGCATCGACCGAAGGAGCGACTGAGTGAACGCCTCATAGGAACCCCCGCGATGAAGAGAAGGAGGAGTCGATTCGGCCCGATTCCCATCCCGCGGCGTGAAGGTCGCGGAATTGCCACTTAGCATAACCGCGGGGCGGCGGTAGCGAGCGCCGGAGATCGCTACAATGCAAGAAAAGTCGCGGGCGATGGCCATATCTTGCAGCCATGGCCCGTGCGATGATGGGTTCGAAACGAATTGCCGTGAGTGAGGCGGAGATCAACTACCATGAGTCGTTTTGTGTGTGTCGCGCTGGCGTTCGCCATCCACTGCTATATGCTGCCAACGCAGGGACATGCTGCGGAAGCTTCGCCGGCGGCTCGCCCCAACGTGATTCTCATTCTTGCCGATGATCTCGGCGTCAACGACCTCGGCTGTTACGGCCGCCAGGATCATCGCACGCCGCACCTCGATCAGCTTGCGTCGCAAGGGGTGCGCTTCACTTGCGCGTACACGGCCCAGCCGATCTGCTCGCCGTCGCGGGCGGCGCTGATGACCGGGAAAGCGCCGGCACGGCTCCACTTGACGAACTTTCTGCCGGGCCGCCCCGATGCGCCGTCGCAGAAACTACTGCAGCCGCGCATTGAGGGCCAACTCCCGCTTGAGGAGACAACCGTCGCTGAATTGCTGCAGCAAGCCGGCTACGCCACCGGGCTATTCGGCAAGTGGCACCTCGGCGGCCGCAACTTTGGGCCGGAGCAGCAAGGTTTTGAAACAGTCGTCTCGCCGCCGGCGAACACGCCGCCGACGCTGGCCGACGGCGGGAAGGGCGAGGGCGCCATCACAGCCGCGGCGGAGGAGTTCATCGCGGCGCATCGCGACGAGCCCTTCTTCTGCTACGTCGCTCACAACAATCCTCACATCCCGCTGGCTGCGGCGCCCGAACTCGTGGCAAAGCATGGCGATGCGTTTCACCCCGTCTATGCGGCGATGATCGAGACGCTCGACGATTCGGTCGGTCGACTGATGAAGCAGGTCGACGCGCTCGGTCTCACCGAGCGAACGATCTTCATTTTCACCAGCGACAACGGCGGGCTGCACGTGCTTGAGTCGCCCGGGACGCCGGCGACGTTCAACAAGCCTTATCGTGCCGGCAAAGGCTATCTCTATGAAGGAGGTCTGCGCGAGCCACTGTTGATTCGTTGGCCCGGCGTCGCCGCCGCGGGGAGCGTCTGCGAAACGCCGGTCGTGTTGACCGATATGATGCCGACGATCCTGGCTGCGGCGGGGATCGACGCCGCAACGACGGTCGGCCCGCTCGACGGGGTGAGTCTGGTCGGGCTGCTGCGCGGCGAACCGCTGCCGCCGCGGCAACTCTGTTGGCATTTTCCGAACTATACGAATCAGGGGAGCCGTCCGGCTAGCGCCATCCGCGAAGGTGAGTGGAAGCTTGTGGAACAGCTCGAAGACGGCAGCGTCGAGCTCTTTGATCTAGCGAGTGATCCGAGCGAGACGACGAATCTTGCTTCGGCGAATCCTAAGCGAGTTGAAGACTTGCGACAAAAACTCCACGCCTGGCGCGGGCGAATTGGCGCGCAGATGCCAACCCCTAACCCTGAGTTCGACGCCGCACTTCACCGGCGACTCTATATCGATCAAGACCCGTCACGTCTGACGCCAGAGGCAACCGCCGCTGAAACCGGCCCCAAATGGAAGGCGTGGCGCAACGCGATGAACAAAGTCAGGGCAGGGAACGAACCGTTGGTCACTCCCGCTGCCGGCGACATACGCCTGCACGCCCGTGACGCGATCGTGCACGCGAAGACCATGCGCTACGAAGCGGAGCCGCACAAAAACGTTCTCGGCTATTGGACCGATCCCGCCGACTGGGCTGAATGGGAGTTCGATGTGCCCGAAGCTGGCGAATACGAAGTCGAAATCCAGCAAGGTTGCGGCGACGGCTGCGGCGGGGCGCTCGTGGCGGTAGAAGTTGGCGGCGCGCGGTTGGAGTTCACCGTGCAAGAGACAGGACATTTTCAGCAGATGATCCTGCGCACCATCGGCCAAGTGAAGCTGGAGGCGGGCCGACAGAAGTTGGCGATCAAGCCGCAAACCAAACCGGGCCCAGCGGTGATGGACGTCCGCCGCGTGGTGTTGCGACCGGTGGCGTTGCCGTAATAGGCCGCGCATTCTTGGGAACTGCAGAGGACGAAATGTGAACCGCCAAGGACGCCAAAGTTCGCCAAGGAAATGCAGTGAGGAATTGAACCACGACGACACGACGAACACGACGGAAGAAGAGAAGCAGAGGAACGCTAATCCTCGCGAATCCCCACCAGCGAAGATTAGCGCCGATTAGTGTTCCCTACCCACCTTATTCCCGTTGACGCTACTAGCGCTTGTCGGTTCAGCTTTTGGACTTTGTAGTTTTCCTGGACGCGTATTAAGCCCGTTTGCGACCAAGCGTGCGGTGGACGACGAAGATCGCCGCCGCCGCTAGTGGCCACAGGATCCATGGGGCGAGCTTGGTCCACGCGGGAGGGGCCGCGGCGATCTGCAACGCGAAAGGAATCTCCGCCCTCGCGTTTCCCACCTTGCAATGAATCGTTCCCTGCCAGTCGCCGGCGCTCGGCGCTGTGAGGAGAGTTGACTGCAGCAACTTGTTCGTCGTATGGTCGCGGTTTGCCGGGGCGCTTGTCGTCACGCCGTCGGCGTTGCCGGCGGCAGTGAGCGTTACCGCAATGTCGGCGTCGGCAATCACGCTGCCGCTCGCTTCCTCTTGCACGAGTACGCTGACGTCGACCGGCCCGACGCGCGGCGGGTCGGGCGCGACGAACACGGAAACGATCCAGCCGTTCGTGCGTTCGACGCGCACCAGCCGGCCGCCGTCGGCACGGGCGACTTCGCCGCTACCGGCGATTATCGTGAGCGCGAGCAGCGTCACGGAGATGCGGCGTTGCTGCGGCAACAGCGGCTTCATGGCTGCGCCTCGCTTTGCGCGACGACGGCGCTGGCGTCGGCCTGCAGCGTGCCGCGCATCTCCATCGGCTGCAGAAGGATCCAGACGCCGCCGGCATAGAGTGCGAGGGCGAGCAGACTCCAGGGGACGGTGGCGCCGATCGCCTGCCGCGTGCTCGCTGCTTGCGACTCAGCAATTCGCAAAGCAGCGTAGAGCGTTGCCAGCAGGCCGACGCCGAGGGCGAGGAGTTCGAACCGCAGCACCCAGTCGG
>Ga0163144_10017975_pt1 | contig 14354 bp, 16 predicted proteins | sample OliLak19BULKMAT1_FD_123175 | JGI IMG/M metagenome (GOLD analysis project Ga0163144, IMG submission 123175) | Freshwater microbial mat bacterial communities from Lake Vanda, McMurdo Dry Valleys, Antarctica - Oligotrophic Lake LV.19.BULKMAT1 | ecosystem: Environmental > Aquatic > Freshwater >... | reverse complement strand
TGCGGCATGGCGCTGGAACCCGTCATGCCCAGCCTCGACGACGACGAGAATCCGGAACTCGTCTCCTTTACGCGCCGCTTCTGGTGGACGCTGCCGCTGACCGTGATGGTCACGACGCTCGCCATGTTTGGTCACAATCTCGGCTGGTTCGACATGGCCGCACAGAGCTGGATCGAACTGGCGCTGTCGTTGCCGGTGGTGCTGTGGGCGGGCTGGCCTTTTTTTGTGCGCGGCGCACAGTCGGTGATCAAGCGCAGCCCCAACATGTGGACGCTGATCGGCCTGGGCACCGGCGCTGCCTTCATCTACAGCGTGGTGGCGACGTTGGCGCCCGGGGTCTTCCCCGCGTCATTTATTTCGATGGGCCGCGTGGCGGTCTACTTCGAGGCGGCCGTGGTCATCATCTCCCTGACGCTGTTCGGCCAGATGCTCGAACTCAAGGCGCGCTCGAAGACCTCGGCAGCGATCAAGTCCCTGCTCGGATTGGCGCCCAAAACGGCTCGCCGCGTCAATTCCGACGGCACCGAAGAGGACATACCACTCGCCAACGTGCACGAGGGTGACACCTTGCGCGTTCGTCCCGGCGAAAAAGTGCCCGCCGATGGCGTGGTCATCGAAGGCACCAGCGCGCTCGATGAATCGATGTTGACCGGCGAACCCTTGCCAGTCACCAAGCGTGTTGGTGACAAACTCATCGGCGCGACCCTCAACACCAGCGGTAGCTTGCTGATGCGGTCCGAACATGTGGGATCGGCAACCGTTCTGTCACAGATCGTCCAGATGGTCACGCAGGCGCAGCGTTCGAAGGCGCCCATGCAGCGCATGGCCGACGTGGTGGCCGCCTACTTCGTTTATGGCGTGGTGGGAATCGCGCTCCTTACGTTTTTAGCATGGGGGATGTTTGGTCCGCAGCCGAGCTGGGTCTACGGCCTGATCAACGCAGTGACAGTGCTCATCATCGCCTGTCCCTGTGCCCTGGGGTTGGCCACGCCGATGTCCATCATGGTCGCCACCGGTCGCGGTGCCACGCAGGGCGTGCTGTTCCGTGACGCCGCCGCCATCGAGAACCTGTGCAAGGTCGATACGCTGATCGTCGACAAGACAGGTACGCTCACAGAAGGTAAGCCGGCGTTCGAGCGGGCGGTGGGCGCCAACGGCTTCAGCGAGGACGAGGTATTGCGCCTGGCGGCGAGTCTGGATCAAGGGAGCGAGCACCCGTTGGCGGCCGCCATCGTCAATGCAGCGCGCAAGCGCAATCTGCAACTGGAGAAGGCCGAGCAGTTCGACTCCGCTTCGGGAATCGGCGTGCGCGGTGTCGTGGGTGGCAAGGCCCTGGCCATCGGCAACACGTCGCTGATGCAGGAGCTCGGCATCGATGTGACGCCACTGGCGAGTCAGGCCGAAGCACTGCGTGGCCAAGGGGCCAGCGTCATGCACCTGACGGTTGATGGCACGCTGGCTGGGCTGCTCGCCGTATCCGATCCCATCAAGGCGACCACGGCGGAAGCCCTGGCTTCGCTGCGCAAGTCGGGACTACGGATCATCATGGCCACCGGCGACGGGCTCACCACCGCCCAGGCTGTGGGCAAGCGTATGGGCATCGATGAAGTTCATGGCGAGGTCAAGCCCGCCGACAAACTGCAGCTCGTAGAACGCCTGCAGAAGGAGGGCCGCATCGTTGCGATGGCCGGTGACGGCATCAACGATGCGCCGGCTCTGGCCAAAGCCAACGTCGGCATCGCCATGGGCACGGGCACCGACGTGGCTATGAACAGTGCGCAACTCACCCTGGTGAAAGGTGATCTTCGCGGGATCGCGACAGCGCGTGCGCTGTCGGTGTCCACCGTAGTCAACATGAAGCAAAACCTGGGCTTCGCGTTTATCTACAACACGCTGGGCGTCCCGCTGGCCGCCGGCGTGCTGTTTCCATTCACCGGATGGCTTTTGTCGCCGATGATTGCAGCCGTGGCGATGAGCCTCAGTTCGGTTTCAGTCATCAGCAATGCCTTGCGCCTGAGGATCACCGCCGTCAAAGCAGAGTGAATCACCGCCGCTGCTAGGAGCCTGTAGGACTTGAGCGATCGCAGCGCGCCGAGTGGGAGAGCGAGGACAGTTTTTCACGATTTCGAGGCGCATGGTGGAACCCATAACAAAAAACAGGGCAATGAGAAATCGGGGAAGAATGGACCGCTCTTCCCACCGGCGCAGTAGATCAGGCTCAAGTCCGACAGGCTCTTGGCTTGCCCGCGACCACGGTCGCGTGACCATCGGCGGGGCCATCAGGCTCACCGGAGCCAGCCACAACATGCTCAAGCAACACTTCCGTACCCTGGTTGAGCGCCAGACCCTCAATCTGCGCGGTACTGGCCGTGGAGTCTGGTACGACCTGCGCTGAGGGGCTGTGGGGCGCGGGTTCGGTCAGCGTTTGTCAATTCAGGCGGCCCTGGCAAGTAGACATGGCTGAACAGCCTATTCGCTGACCAGTCACGGCGGGAACCCTGTTTTGTGGTCCATTTCCGAGGAGCGCCCTGGCGGACTTTTCCACCAGTTTTGCAAGGGTTTGCAGCTCGTAGTTGCCCTCACATCAACTTTCCTGACCCAGGATCTCCTGATTGTGTTCGCCCAATTTCGGCGCTCGTCGCGAAATCCGCCATGGTGCTTTCGGCAGGCTGAACGGTGCGCCGGGATAGATGACCGTGCGTCCGATATCTTCGTGCAGCACGGGCACCTGCATTCCCCGGGCCTTGAAGTGATGATTCTCAAAGGCTTCTTCGGGGCTGTTGATGACACCCACCGCGAGCCCCGCTCGCTGGCAGCCTTCGAAAAAGTCCTGCGCGCCAACCGTGCGCGCGATGAGCTGCAAACCTTCGCGGCCCGCCCCGAAGATTGCAGTGATCGTATCGTCAATGCCGATGCGGGAGAGATCAAACGGCCCTTCCCAGTTGGCCCCCATCTCGAGGAACACCGCCTCGGGAAATACGTCTCCCAGCTTCAGGACGCGGAGCCAAGCCAGAAGTTTGGCAAACTCGGCCGGGAATCGTGGTGGCACACCTGTATTCACCCACCGGCCGTCGGCACAACGCATCTGCGTCTCACCCGTGGTCCTGGTGCTGGCATGACGGCCGGTCTGGCGCTGCACGGTGTTCTGCTCTACCAGCCATGTGTAGGACGCACCTTCTGTCGTGACGTTGGAGGCAGCACTGATCGAGACGTCGATGAACTGGCCTTGACCACTCACTCCTCGGCTCAGCAACGCGGTAAACACGCTCATTACTGCGAAGTGACAGGCCGTTTGGTAACCCTGAAAGCCCCAGCCACGCACCGGCGGCAGGGTGTGATCATCGTAACCGCAACTCCATACCGGCCCGCTGGACGCCATCAACGTGAGGTCCGTCTCTGGCAGATCACTCAACGGCTCGCCACGTCCATAGGGTGTCACGCTCACATGGATAAGGCGTGGATTGATGCTGGCGAGGTCCGGGTAATCGATACCTAGATCTGCCAGACGAGTGATCGGTTCGGATTCCAGCAGCACATCTGCCGTTGCCAGCAGATTCGTGAGCCGTGACCGATCACCCGCATCTTCGAGCAACAGCGTGATGCCACGTTTGCTGGTGTTGTAATGCCAGAAGTGCAGGCTGCGTTCGATTCCCGGCAGGTCGTCAACAAAGGGTGGAAACAACCTGCTGGGTGAGCCTGACGGTGGCTCAACGAGAATCACGTCGGCACCCATGTCAGCGAGCAGTTTGCCTGCAAAGGCAGTGCGCTCATGCGCCAGTTCGATCACGCGAATACCTTGCAGCACGCTCACAGCACTCCCTCCGCGCGCAGCGCCTTCAACTCGTCGTCAGAAATTCCGAGCAAACGCGTGAGAACTTCCTCCGTATGTTCCGAAAGGCATGGGGCACCACGCTTTGACTGCCAGTCGGTTCTGGAGAAGTGCACCGGCTGACCGTCAACACGCACAGCGCCGATGGCCGAGTGTTCCACCGTGGGCCACAGTCCGAAGTTGCCGGTGGTCGGATCACGGTCAATACGCTCTGAGGGTTTCTGCACTGCACCAACAGGAATACGCAATGCGCGCAGCGCATCCTGCAACTCGAACTTGTTCCAGGTTCTGCACCATGTGGTCATTCTGGCGTCCAGAGTGTCCTGTCCTTTCAGTCGCGAATCAAGGGTTGCACAGGATGCCGTCCAGTCCTGGTTGATTAGACTGGCGAGTGACAACCACTGAGCATCATCGCGGCAGGCGATGGCGATCCACTCATCCTCGCCGATACAGGGATAGATGCCATGCGGGGCCATCGTGTTGAACTGACTGCGGTTGCTGTGCACGGGCTTGTCACGAAGGTTCCGGCCGTTGACGGTCCAATCAAGCAATGCAGGACCATTGAGAGTCAGCGCTGCATCCGTGCAGGCGAGGTCAATCCACTGTCCCTCGCCGGTACGTTGTTGGTGGTAAAGCGCCGTGAGAATCGCCATCGCCATGTAGTAGCCGCCGGTGTGGTCCATATAGGAGTATCCCCAGCCGGCGGGTGGCTGACCGTTCAGCGCTGAGGTATGTGTAAGGCCACTCACGGCCTGCACTATGGGGCCCCACGTCTTGAACTCGCTGTACGGGCCTGCATGGCCAAACCCGCAGTTCGATACATAGATGATGTCGGGCTTGATCTCGCGCATGCGCGCGTAACTGAAGCCCCACTTGTCCAGCACACCCGCGGCAAAGTTCTCGGTCACCACATCCGATACCGCGATGAGACGGGCCAGGATGTCCTTCGCCTTGTCTGTCTTCAGGTTGAGGGTGATGCCGAGCTTGTCGGTGTTGTGGTTGTTGAATGCACCACCAAGATCGATGCCACGCCGCTCGTCGATGAAGGGCGGATTGCCTCGCAGGATGTCCCACCGGCCTTGCCGTACCGGGTCTTCGATGCGTATGACTTCGGCGCCGAATGCAGCCAGCCACCTGGTGGCACCGGCACCGGCGAGTTGGCCGGTGAAGTCGCAGATGCGGTAGCCGGCGAGTGCCTGGGCCATGTCACGCTCCGTGAGAACTGAGGAGCAAACCTACCGGAGGGTCCGGTCGAGACGCAACCTTCGCGCCAGGATGTGCAGAAGCAGCGCCGCTTCCCGAATTCAGGCGCCTGCACCACAATCAGTCAGCATTGCCCTCAACCGTCCGCCGGTACCAATCGAGATAGGCCCCCATGACTGCCGAAAAATCCGGGCAGCCGCAAGCGTCCGCAGGTGCCGGTGTGACCGAGGGTACTGGGTCGGACCTCCCGCGCTGATCAACTTGAAGCCCCGTACCGCAAGTTCCTTCCTTGAATGCCCTTCGCGCAGAAATTGCGCGAAGTCGCAGACGAACAAGATATCCGCAATCGACAAGCACTTTCCTGCGATGAACACATTGGCTGGTGCCAGAGCAGCTTCAATTCCCGACAGATGGAACTCATAGGCAGCAGCCATGCGCGCATGGCTATCCCGCGACAGAGCCTTGATGCCGAGCAGATAGACCTGTACTTCACGTGCAAACACGAGGTTTGCATCGAGAAATGAATCAATGCGCGAGGCTTCATAATCGTCACCGCCATAAAGCTGCCGGGCGCTGGCACCACGACGCGCAACTGCTCTTTAGGAGGCTGTTCGACTCAAACACGCCGATGGTGCCGTCCGGACTAAACGCCGCAGGCACCGTACCAAACGGATGTGCCTGCAGAAATTTGTTAGTCTTGTGCAACGTTCCAGCAAAACCGCGCCTTGCCTTGCGCGTGAGGACTGTCTGCGGTGAGTTCGTGCGCCGCCAAAGGTCTGGCATTGAAATCCCACAACCAACCACTGAGTTCACCGGGTTTGTCGCCAATCACCTCGACGTCTACGTCACGAAGACGTGCGGCGATCAGCGACTTCCAGACGCGAGGATTCGGCAGGTAAGAAAAAACGCGAAGTACAGGGTATTGCATCGGATCTCACCAAACTGAAACCGGCAATGCGGTTCCGGTACTACACCTTGTCTTCTGGCGCCTTGATCTCCAGCGTTTCCTGCAGTGCAGGTCGCGCTGACAACAACTGCCAATACTGGCTGGCGTTTGGGTAGGGATCCATCGACACAAAGCGCTGCGCCAGCATCACCGAGTAACCCATCATGATGTCCGCTGCCGTGAAGCCTTCGCCAAGCAGATAGCGTTGCCCTCGCAGCGCATCCTCGACAGCCTGCAAACAAAGCTGCACACGTCCTTTCATTTCCGCAACCACTGCCGGAATCTGCCCCGTCTCTCCGAACACCCGTCGATGATTGACCAGCTCGCCTATGGGTCGCGCAAATGTCGCTTCGGCAAACCAGCTCCATTGCAAATATAGTGCGTGGGACTGCGTTGCCCGCTCCGGTTGCAAGCGACCATCGCCGTACCGATCGAGCAGGTACTGCACCATGGCGCCGGACTCAAACATCGTGAAGTAACCATCCGTCATGGCGGGAACTTTGCCAACCGGATTGCGCCTTCGCCACTCGGTGCTGTTCCGATACTCAGGTGAAAAGCTGATGGGCGTGACTTCATGAGGCAACTGCAGTTCCTTGCACAACCACACAACACGCACGGAGCGTGTCATGGGCACATGGTAGATCGTCAACACTGTTTATCCCCCTGCCAATCGCTATTTGGCATCCGGTTGAACTTCGGGTTCATCATCGGTCGGTGGGGGCACTCGCCCCTCTGCGATATCGCGCCCTCTTTGTCGACGCTCGTTTTCAGCCTTCGCGTCTTCGATGACCTCCATGACCTCATCAAGATCCACAGGCACATCGGCATCAACAAATACACCTGTCAGCACCGTGCCCGGCCCCAGATCCCCGGCGGCAAACAGCGCCCACATCTCGTCCGCATATCGATGGTCGCGCAACTCGGGTGCGACGGCCGCGAATGTCGCGGTGACGTTGGCGACATCACGCAGCAACATCGCCTTTGCATTGTTGTTGGCAGCGGCCTCGACAGCTTGCGGCAGATCAATGATCACCGGACCATCGCGGCCGAACAGCACGTTGTACTCGGACAGGTCCCCATGCACGAGGCCCGCACAGAGCATCAGCTTGATCTGCTCGATCATGAATGCGTGCCAGTGTCGGGCTTCCTCTGCCGTGAATTCGACACTGCCAAGACGAGGTGCGGTATGGCCATCGGCATCGGTCACCAACTCCATGACCAGCACACCGTCGATGAATCCGTAAGGTTGTGGCACACGCACGCCGGCGGCCTGCAGCCTGTAAAGCGCGTCCACCTCGGTGTTTTTCCAGGCTGCTTCTTCCTCCTGGCGACCGAAGCTGGTTCGTTTGTCCACCGCCCGGCCCTGGCGGCTACCGCGCACCTGGCGGCCTTCTCGGTACTGGGCACGCGCCTGGAAACTTCGCCGCGCGACGTTCTTGTAAACCTTGGCACAACGAATCTCGGTGCCAGCGCGCACCACAAATACGGTAGCTTCCTTGCCACTGTCGAGCTGTCGCAACACTTCATCGACAACACCATCGTCGATGAGTGCCTGCAGTTCCTTGGGGATCTTCATCGTGAATCGCGACCGCGCCGCGGGTGATATGGTTGCAGAAGGCGAGTAGTTGAACAGCTTCTCAGCCCAGGGGGAAGGCTCGACATCTGTCGCAGGAACGAACTCAGTCTGAGCCCGGTTTCGCAAGTCACGACATGGCTCACAGACGGACGCGAGGCAAATGAATCGAAACGTTCCATACGCGCTTGCCGCCGCCGCGTTGTTCGGCGCCAGCACGCCGTTCGCCAAAATGCTTGTCGGTGAGATTTCTCCCTGGCTGCTGGCCGGGCTGCTCTACCTCGGCAGTGGAATAGGCCTTGGTATCGTTCGGCTGCTCCGCGATGGCGGCTGGAAGCCTTCAGGCCTTAGGCTTAAGGAGTGGGCCTGGCTGCTTGGCGCAATCAGCTTCGGCGGTGTGCTCGGCCCGGTAGCCCTCATGTACGGGCTCACCTATAGCAGCGGTTCCACCGCATCGCTTCTGCTGAACCTGGAGGCTGTTTTTACCGCCCTGATCGCGTGGGTCATTTTCAAGGAAAACGCAGGCACTCGAGTGGTTCTGGGCATGGTATCGATCATCGCGGGAGGCATCGCGCTTGCCTGGCCATCCGGAGACTCCATCAACTCAAGCTGGCTCGGCCCGCTGGCAATCTCCGGGGCGTGTCTGTGCTGGGCAATCGACAACAATCTGACCCGCAATGTCTCTGGTACTGACTCGACGTTCATCGCTGGCGCCAAAGGGTTGATCGCAGGATCGGTGAACTGCGCGCTTGCGCTCATGGCCGGTCAGCATCTGCCTGCAGCCGGCATGATGCTGACAACGATGCTCATCGGCCTGATCGGCTACGGCGCGAGCCTGGTTTTGTTTGTACTGGCACTGCGTGGCCTGGGCACGGCCAGAACGGGTGCATATTTCTCGATCGCCCCCTTCTTCGGCGCGACCCTGGCACTCGTCCTGCTGGCCGAGCCCACCAACGCGGCATTCTGGATCGCTTGCGTGCTGATGAGCTTTGGCGTGTGGCTGCACCTGACGGAACGGCACGAACACACCCATGCACACGAGCCGATGGAACACTCGCATGTACATGTCCATGACGAAGACCATCAGCACGCGCATGAGGCAGGTTGGGAGGGCCAGAAAGCGCATGACCATCCGCATCAACATAACGCCGTGACCCACAAGCATCCGCACTATCCGGACATTCATCACCGACACTCGCATTGAAAGCAGCCGCCAAACCACTGGCTGGTATTCCCTCCGGCATCTGGGTGCTGGGCTTCGTCAGCATGCTGATGGACATTTCATCGGAGATGATCCATAGCCTTCTCCCCCTGTTCATGGTGGGTATCCTTGGCGCAAGCGCATTGACCGTGGGCCTGATAGAGGGCATGGCCGAGGCGACGGCACTGGTCGTGAAAGTCTTCTCCGGCGCGCTCAGCGATTACCTGGGCAAACGCAAGGGCCTCGCGCTGTTCGGTTATGCCCTTGGCGCGCTGTCCAAGCCGCTGTTTGCCATCGCACCGGCATTGGGCTTCGTGGTGACCGCCCGGCTGCTTGACCGGGTCGGCAAAGGCATCAGGGGGGCGCCTCGTGACGCATTGGTCGCCGACATCGCTCCCCGAGAAATTCGCGGCGCGGCGTTTGGACTTCGGCAGTCTCTGGATACGGTCGGCGCCTTCCTCGGACCCTTGCTTGCCGTCGGGCTGATGCTGCTCTGGGCCAACGATTTCAGGGCGGTATTCTGGGTTGCTGTCATCCCGGGACTTCTGGCCGTGGCGCTGCTGCTCTTCGGCGTGCAAGAACCCGCGCGGCGGGAAGGTGAGCGAAGGACGAATCCCATTCGACGGGACAATCTGCAACAACTCATGGCGTCACCTCCCTACCTCTGGGTACTCGCGATTGGTGCGGCATTCACCCTCGCGCGATTCAGCGAAGCATTTCTGATCCTGCGCGCTGAACAGAGTGGAATTGCCGTTGCCCTGGTGCCGCTGGTAATGGTCGCGATGAATGTGGTCTATGCGGGTTCAGCCTACCCCTTCGGCAGACTGTCCGACCGCATGAGTCACCACAAGCTTCTGGCCTGGGGACTCGTCGTACTGATCACTGCGGATTTGGTACTGGCCTCCAGCAATCACTGGACGGCGGTTCTTGTCGGTGTCGCGCTGTGGGGGGTACACATGGGCATGACACAAGGATTGCTCGCGACGATGGTTACCGAGGTCGCGCCTGCCGATCTGCGAGGTACCGCGTTCGGATTCTTCAATCTCGTCAGTGGTGTGGCGATGCTGATCGCCAGCGTGATTGCCGGGTTACTTTGGGATCAGTTGGGAGCGTCCTTTACTTTCTACGCGGGTGCCGTGTTCTGTCTGATCGCGCTGGTTGGCCTCCACCTGCAGGAGAGGAAATGGTGATAGCCGGAGCAAAGTCAGACAATGCGAGCACACCACTTGAGGCAAACCCTCGATGGCTTCTGTGCCCAAGTGCGCCCAAGTCGGCACAGACTTTGGCATACGCCAAGATCTGGAAGTATCGACCTGACGCTCCCCGCCGTGGATGTGCTGCCACTTGAGACAGCAGTGGATGAGATCTGTGCGATGGTTCGTCACACGCTGATACGACAAGGGACACCGACAGGACCCAATGACCTGTTGATCACAGCCCACGCGCTGTCACGGGAACTCACCGTAGTAACTGCCAATACAAGCGAATTTTCCCGTGTACCTGGATTGACGCTTGAGCGCTGGATTTCCGGGTAAACAGTCGATGCCATCGTTCAAGCCGTCGCCTGATTCAGGCTACGACGGTACCGGCCAGGTCGGGTGTTCCAGATGTCGTATAACGAACTCCTTCGAGTCAGGAGTCTGCACGGCGCTCAAACAGCTCACGTGTTCGGTTCGAGGCCGCTACCAGCGACAGCATCACCGGCACCTCGACCAGCACACCGACCACGGTGACCAGCGCCGCGCCGGAATTGAGCCCGAACAGGCCGATCGCTACCGCCACCGCGAGTTCAAAAAAATTGGATGTGCTTATCAACGCACAGGGTGCCGCAACATTGTGCGGGACCCGCCACGCCCACGCAGCAGCGTAGGCCATCACGAAGATGCCGTACGACTGTATCAGCAGTGGAACCGCAATCAGCGCAATCAGTACCGGTTGTCCGACGATCACCTGGCCCTGGAACCCGAACAGCAGGATGACGGTAGCCAGGAGACCCAGGATCGATAACGGTTTCACCTGCGCCGTGAATCGCGCGACAGACGCTTCGGTTCCGGACTTCAACAGGCGCATCCGGGTCAGTACGCCAGCGACAAGTGGAATGATCACGTAGAGCACAACCGAAAATAACAAGGTCTCCCACGGGACTTCGATGTCGGTAACACCCAGCAGCAACGCTACCAGAGGTGCAAAGGCGAATATCATGATCACATCGTTGAGCGATACCCTGCACCAGCGTGTAGTTGGCGTCTCCGCGCGTCAGCTGGGACCAGACAAACACCATCGCCGTGCACGGTGCAGCGCCCAGCAGAATGAGCCCGGCGATATACTGGTCCGCCTGATTCGGATCAATCAGATCTGCAAACAGTCCGTGAAAAAACAGTACACCAAGTGCTGCCATCGTGAAGGGTTTGATCAGCCAGTTCACGACAACGGTGATGACGAGTCCTTTTGGTTTATTACGCACGTCGCGCAGACTGCTGAAGTCCACCGCCACCATCATCGGATAGACCATCGCCCAGATGAGAACGGCGACGACCAGATTGACTGAGGCATACTCCCAGCCGGCAATCACCTGCATGAGTCCGGGTGCGAAATTCCCGAGAATCACACCAGCGAAAATGCAGAGCCCGACCCATACCGACAAATAACGTTCAAACAATGACATCTGGAATCTTGTCAATTGCCGACTGATGCACCAGCTTCTGCAACTGCGCGACCGACGACTCCAACGCAGTGCCGCTGGTTGCCCGTATGGTTGCATGCCCTACCTTGCGTCCTGCCCTCGAGGTCTTGTCATACAGATGCAGATGAGTATCAGGAATGGCCAGAATATCTGCTTGCGCAGGTGAATTGCTGATGAAATTCACCATTGCCGCATGCCCGACAGCAGACGTAGCGCCCAGTGGCAATCCCGTTATGGCACGCAGGTGATTTTCAAACTGACTGGTCTGCGCGCCTTCGATGGTCCAGTGCCCGGAGTTGTGAACACGCGGTGCCATCTCGTTTGCCATGAGTTCTGGCCCGACGCAAAACAATTCCAGTGCGAGCACTCCAACATAGTCCAGACGGTCCAGCAGCCTGCGGGCATAGTCCTGCGAGCGATCCTGCATGGGGTCATCGGGCTTGCATCGTGATACTCGCAGGATGCCGTCGCGATGCACGTTTTCTGTCACCGGATAGAACACGGTGGAGCCGTCGCGACCGCGCACTGCGATCATCGAGATCTCACGATCAAACGGAACGAAGCGCTCAAGGACCAGTGGTGCGCGACCCAATTGAGCCCAGGCCGCATCGAGGTCTTCGCGTGATCGCAGAATAAACTGCCCTTTGCCGTCGTAGCCAAGGGTTCGTGTCTTCAATACCGCTGGAAGACCGAGCGTCGCAACCGCTCGCTGAAGATCTTCGAGTGACTCGATCGCTGCAAAAGGAGGGACAGGAATTCCGAGTTCACCAAAGAGGGTTTTCTCCGTCAGACGATCTCTGGAAATCGCCAGCGCCTGAGGGTTCGGGTACACCTGCACACGTTCTGCAAGCCGTGCCATTGCACCTGCGGGAACGTTCTCGAATTCGTACGTCACCACGTCGCACCTGGAAGCCAGAAGATCCAGCGCCTCACCATCATCGAAGTTGAAGCAGAGGTGCTCACCCAGAACAGCGCCACAGGCATCCGGTGCAGGATCAAGCATGACAAAGCGCTGGCCGAGTGGCAGTCCCGCCAGGGCCAGCATACGGGCCAGCTGGCCCGCTCCGACAATTCCGACAGTGGTCATTCGACGACTCGAGGGTCTGGGCTCGCCAGAACATCCGCAGTCTGACGAGCACGGTAGGCAGCAACGGCCTTCAGATACTTCGGCTTCGCCGTACCCAGTATCGAAGTCGCCAGAAGCGCCGCGTTTACAGCACCAGCTCGTCCAATGGCCAGCGTGCCGACCGGAATGCCGGCAGGCATCTGCACGATCGACAGCAGCGAGTCAATTCCGTTCAGGGTTTTCGACTGAATCGGAACACCCAATACCGGCAATGAAGTCTTCGACGCGGTCATGCCTGGCAAATGCGCCGCGCCGCCTGCTGCGGCGATGATCACCTTGATGCCACGCGCTTCCGCCGAGGATGCATATTCGAACATGAGATCCGGCGTGCGGTGCGCGGAAACCACACGCACCTCGTGTGGCACCCCAAGCGCGTCGAGCATTTCAGTGGTGTGCTGCATCGTCTCCCAGTCTGACGATGAGCCCATGATCACTCCGACCAGTGGTTGCATGCTGTGTTGTCCTTCTTCCGGGGCTGCTTGAAGGCGTGGATTGTGAGGGCATCCGGGCAGTTGAGCCACTGCATAACCAGGCCGGATGGCGGGCTCAGAACCTGGCTGGTCGAATCACCGTCGCATCGGCGGTAAAAAGGATCATGGCAAAGTTGGCGTAATAGTGTTCCTGCACCTATCGAACGATGGCCGCGGCCGTTGGATCATCACCAACGATCTCAATGCGGATATCGGCGCTTGCATCCCAGGCGGAGCTGCGTACTCCCTTGCTGCCTTTACCCTTCGCAACGGTAATCGTATATCCGTGCGCGTCGGGTTTCTCCAGGTCTGTCATCAGCAGCCTTTCGATGGCAGCCTCGGTGATGATGGTCACCGGCTTGCGGAGATGGACGTTCACCTGCCAACACATTGAATGGAAAAATAGCAGCGAGCGACGCTGCGAGCGACAACGCCGGTGTCGCCTCGGGGGCGCAAACCCGCATCGCGGCAGGCAGTGCAATGGAGGATGCACTTGCCGAAAGGATCGTGGGCAGCGTGATCCCGCTGTCGGAAAAGCTGAGCCAGACACCTACGGAAAATGCCATAGAGCGCTGATAGCAGGGCATACCGATTCCGAACAGGCCCAGGAAGTCACCATAGCGTCGCAGTCCGCCAATCTGCGCGCCAGTGAGCCTGAGGTGCAGGTCTGAAATAAACCCTCGAGCCATGACGATACCGACCAGGATGGCGGGTATCTTCATCATCAACAGCAGTAACGGGATCTGCGTCACGAAACCGATGCCGCGATCAGCCAACCAGGCAGCCCCCATGGCATAGGTCCCCACGCTGACAGAGCCATGGTGCGCTGCAATGGCTGCAGCATCGGCTGCGTGGTATCTGGCCAACAAAGCGGAACACCGGAAAGGCGACAAACGGCAATAATGTCCCAAGCAACAAGACCGCCAGCATCTGCGGCAACATGCTGTCCAGTGGCTGACGGGCCAGCTCGATGACGCCCTTCATGCCGGTCGACAGCAGGAGAATCGTGCTGACGAGTTCGTAGACTGCCGCAGGCAAGCGTAACTCGGAGCGCATCAGCCCCGCTGCAACTCCCGGCGGAAGGAACAGGAGACGGCGTCGATGTGCGTTGGACGAGACTATATTCAGCCAGCAATGACCCAGCCATCTGGATTATCCAGCGGCTCATTACGTGTCAACCGCACCACTGGCGATGCATCATTACTCACCGGTCAGTAATATAGGCTACAATATGTCATCTCCATAGAGTTGCTCGGAGCCGAAACGGCCATGAAGAAAGACGGACGTCTGCACGATCGCAAGACCCAGGAAACCATCCGACTA